>OJPN01000417.1_pt1 | contig 36961 bp, 39 predicted proteins | sample 1598511 | NCBI WGS metagenome assembly OJPN01 (sample SAMN03922485, study PRJEB24848) | human gut metagenome | isolation source: stool sample | host: Homo sapiens | place: Germany | collected 2011-05
CGCTTGAATGGCATTCAAGAGGTCAGCGGTTCGATCCCGCTTATCTCCACCAGAAAACAGTCGTCTGAACAGACGGCTGTTTTTCTTTTTCCTGAAAAGCCAGGCGAACCGCTGACCTCATGCCATCCGATCTGTCAGCGGCAGACGCCAACGGGCCTCATGCCCGTTGGCGGTTCGATCCCGCTGATCCCGCCAGCAGAGCGGTGTTCTAGGTGACCGGCAAGAAACCGCCGGGAATATTTTCCTGTTTCCGGCAGCTTCCTATTCCCTTTGCCAGCACCTCCCCTATCACAGAAGTTCCGCCAGATGGGCCAGGGCCTCCGGCAGGCGGGCCAGTTCGATCCCGGGGTAGCTGACCACCAGAACGTGGGACTCGCCGCCGCCGTAGTCAGACAGGAAGGACAGTCGGATCTGCCGCTCTTCCGCCGCCCGGGCCAGGCTGCGGTCGTCTCGCTCCGTCTCCAGCCGGAGGAGGAAGTGGAGCCCCGCATCCTCTCCCCGCACCTGATACCGCCCAGCCAGGGGACTTCGTGACAGGGCGTCCAGCACCTGGTCCCGCCGCCCCCGGTAGAAGCCCCGCATCCGGTTGACATGGGTCTCGAAGTACCCCTCGGAGAGGAACCGGGCCAGGGTGTACTGCTCCATGGCAGGCACAGTGCAGGAGTAAAACCCCAACGTCCTCTGGTACCGCTCCAGCAGCGCGGGGGGAAGCACCATATAGCTGATGCGCAGCGAGGGGGCCAGGGAACGTGAAAATGTGTTCATATAGATCACCCGCCCCGCCCGGTCGATGTTCTGAAGGGGCGGGATCGGCCGCCCGGTGAAGCGGAACTCACTGTCGTAGTCATCTTCAATGAGATACCGCCCCGGTTCCTCCTCCGCCCAGCGCAGAAGGCTCTGCCGCCGGGCGATGGGCATGACCACGCCGCTGGGGAACTGGTGGGATGGGGACAGATGGACCACCTGGACCCCGGAGCGTTCCACCGCCTCCACCGGGACGCCGCTCTCGTCCAGGGCAAGGGGGACACACCGCACCCCATGGAGTCCGTAGACCTTCCCCGCCTTGGGGTACCCCGGGTCCTCCACCCCATAGCTCAGATCCCGGCCCAGCAGCTGGACGATCAGCCCATACAGGTACTCCGTCCCTGCCCCCACCACCACCTGCTCCGGCGACACCGTGATCCCTCGGAACTGGTGCAGGCAGCTGGCCACCGCCCAGCGCAGCTCCTCCACCCCGTTGTGGGGGGAGGAGCGCAGCAGCTGCTCCCCCCGGTCGGTGAGCACCCGGCGCATCAGCCGGGCCCAGACGGTGAAGGGAAATCCCTCGGTGCCCGCTCCGCCGCTGGTCAGGTCCAGCAGCCAATCCCGCTGCGGCATGGGGAGGGCGCAGGCCGGGCCGGAGGCGTGAACGGCCTCCGCCGGGCGCGGCCGGTCCCCGGTTTCCAGGGGACTGACAAAATAGCCCCGCTTCTCCTCGGCGTAGAGATAGCCCTCCGCCACCAGCTGGCTGTACGCGTTCTCCACGGTGGCCACCGCCACTTCCAGATGGCGGGCCAGGGCCCGCTTGGAGGGCAGCTTCTCCCCCGGTCCCAGGGCCCCGTTCCAAATATCCTCCTTGATACAGCGGCACAGATAATCATATAGCGGCAGGCGGCCCCGCCGCTCCATATCATAGGTCAGCATTTTATCCTCCCCGATCTGGTCTGGTAAAAATAGATCAATTTGAATCTTTCTTTCATGCCAGTTTCGATTAAACTATAAGTCAGGCAGAAATGCAAGAACTTTTTGATCGTGGTCCGGACCCGCGTCAAAGCGAGGAGTGGAAAAACATGACTGATAAAAAACTGCACCGGCTGGTTTTGGCCGCACTGTTCACCGCCCTGACCACGGTGATGACCATGGTGATCCAGGTCCCATCCCCCATGCAGGGCTACGTCAATCTGGGGGACTGCGGCGTACTGCTGTCCGCCTGGGTCCTGGGCCCCGCGTGGGGCGGAGCGGCGGCCGGGATCGGCTCCATGCTGGCCGACCTGCTCTCCGGCTATGCCCACTACGCCCCGGGCACCCTGGTGATCAAGACCTGCATGGCGGTGGCAGCCGCCCTGATCCTCCGGGCCTTCCAGCGGGGGGACCGCCCCTCTCTGGCGGGACAGCTGGCCGGGGGTGCGGCGGCCGGGACCATCCTGGTGGCGGGCTATTTCGGCTATGCCTGTCTGCTGCTGGGCAAGGGTCTGGCGGCAGCGGCCTCCATCCCGGGAAATATCGTCCAGGCGGTCTTTGGGCTGGCGGCGGCAGTCGCGGTGATGCAGGTGCTGATCCGCAGCGGGAGCCTGGCCCGGGCGCGGAACGCCTGATCCCACTTTTCAATCATAGCGCAGAGCCCCGGACCGTTTCCCGGTCCGGGGCTGAGACTGTCGAAAAAGTGGCTATGCCACTTTTTCGAGAAAGATTGCACGAAAGCTTTCCCTCGATTTCTTGCAAAATTGTCGGGGAAGCTTTCGTGAGAGAAGTGTCATTTCCGAGGTACACGCCCCCGGAAATGACGGTATTTCATTTTATTCCGCCGCCTTCGGGCGGCGGAACTCCTTGCAGGAGGGCCTTTTTGACAAGCAGAGCCCCGGACCGTTTCCCGGTCCGGGGCTCTCAGACTGTTTTATTGCCGTTTGGGGCGGACAGAAGGGACATTCATCCCGTCACTTTGAAAACTGCACCGCTTTGATGGAGATGTGCATATCCTCGATGGCCTCATAGTATCCCACCGCCACCAGCAGCTTGGGGTTGGTAAGCGCGTCGGGATCCTTCTCAAACTTGACGGTACGGGTCACCGTCTGCCCCGCGGGGATGTGGGTATGGATCTCGTCACTGCCCTGATTATAGGCGCGGCCCAGGGTGAACAGCAGGGGATAGCTGTTGTGGTTGGTCACCGTGACGCTGCAATACTCGCCGTTGCCCGCCGCCATGGAGACGGCGTTTTTATAGCCCTCCTGAGAGGTATAGTCCGTGGGGGCGATGGCATAGGAAATACCCCGATCCATGTCGTCGGTGGGGATGGGCTCCACTTCCTGGAAGGGGGCGGCCACACTGCCGACGGCCTTCAGGGGCAGGTCGGTCAGGCCCGCGGAGGGATTGTCGGTCTCCTCAAACCCAATGCCGCCGCTCCCGGGCTTTCCGTCCCCGGGAAGGGCGGCGCTGTACCCCAGCTTCACCGTCTTGCTGGCCTGATCCCAGCCCACCGGGGTATCCAGCAGGCGGGACAGATAGGACAGGGGCACATAGGTCGTGTCGCCCCCGGTTTCGTCTGTATAGGTGATGCTGGACGGGATGGCCTGTCCCGCGTCTGTGCGCAGCTCTTCACCCTGTGCAAACACTTCCTCACTGTTCAGCCTGACATTGACCCGGCCAAAGGACATGTTCCCGGTGGCGGCCAGGGCAGTCGTCGCCAGCCCCAGCACCAGGGTGCAGCTTGCCACACCGCTGAGAAAGGAAGTGATCTTTTCCTTCTTCATAATTTGGAACCTCCATCATAAAATATCTGTTTTCCTGCGGACCCGGCCACAGGGCCGGGTCCGCCACTGTTCAATCACCCGACATACTTGAACTGACGGGCCGCAAATTCAAAATACATCACATGATGGTCATAGGAAGATACATTGACCTCAATGTGGTTATTCATGTCGCCATTGTTGCTGTTGTAGATCCGATATGTTTTCTGCTCGCCCTGGGGCAGCTTCAGGCGGGAATCGGCCACCTCATCCCCATCGATGTAAAAGACAGGAACAAGATCTCCGTTACCCTTCGTGTTATTGATCCACACGTTGACGGAATTTCCTTCTCCCTTCACACAATCAAACTCTTCAATAAACTCATCCTCGCCCTCATACCAATAGGCAGAAACCAGAACCTTCTCGCGAGTCATAAACTCCTCAGGGCTACCAGGAAGAATCTCAATCGTGTACTCACCGACCTGAATCGTATCAATCACAGGATCAGCCGCCGCACTGGCAGAAATGCACAGGGAAAGAGCCATCGCCATCGCAAGAACCACAGACATCAGTTTACGCTTCGTGGTTTTATCTTCCTTTCTTTTGATTTGGGAGGAACTACGAACTTCGCGCAACACACCGGCCCACTGGAATCACCCCTCTCAAAATTTGCTTCTACTGATATATGTCGTGAGGAAGGCGTTTTGTGGCACATGAAAGAAATATTTTTTCTGCATAGATTAAAATTTTTCTATTTCATCTTCCCTGTTTGGCAAAATGTGCTATGATGTAAAAAACACAAGCTGGAACGAGGTGAGCCGCAATTTGGACGGAGACAACGAATTGATCCACACGCTGTATCTCCAGCTGTATGAAAAGCTGTTCCGGGTGGCCTACCGCATGATGGGCAGTTCGGAGAGCGCGGAGGACCTGGTCCAGCAGACCTTTCTTCTGGCCCTCTTTCAAGGGGAGGCGCTGCGGGCCCACCCGTGCCCGGAGGGCTGGCTGATGAAGGTCCTGCACAACCTGGCGATCAATGAGCGGCGGCGCACGGCCCGGCGGCAAGAGATCCCACTGGACACCCTGTTTGACCAGGCGGCCGGAGAGGCCAGCCCGCCGCTGGCGGAGACGCTGCCCCGGCAGCTCTCTCCCCAGGACCGGGAGGTCCTCCTGTGGCGGTTCGAGCAGGGGCTGGACTATGACGAGATCGCCAACCTCCTTGGCATCTCAGAGGTCGGCGGCCGCAGCCGGGTATCCCGGGCTGTCCGGCGGTTCCGGGCGCTCTGGGACGGAAGCCCGCGGAAGCCTGAGCCAAAACAAACGTGAGATCTCCAATTTTTGCACTTTCCCACTCTGGGGGCAGAAAAAACCCTCGTCCGGGAACGCGGCATAAAATTGGGATTTATTTTTTTGACCGACCTGCAACAATTTCCCCGGTTTATGACATATATATGATAGAAGGGGAGGAAAGGGGGCAGCTATGGATTCTCCTTTGAAGCACCATTTTGATCCGGCCGAACGGCCTGACTGCCTGGACGTCTCACCCGAGCGGCTGAATCCCATGACGGCCGCCCAGTTGGAGCGGGAACTGGAGGCCGCCCTGGAGGCCATGACGGAGGCGGAATACGACCCCGCCGTAATCGACGCGTATCTGGACGCCCTGGACCGAAAGGCGCCCATGCCGGACCACCCGGACGCCGGGACCGCCTATGCCGGGTTCCAGGCCAGGGTACAGCGGGCCGCCGGACAGGTCTCCGGCAGGCGCGCCTCCCGGCGGAGCAGGGTCCGCCTGCGCACACTGCTCCGGGTCGCCGCGGCGGCGGCCCTGCTGACCACGTTTCTGTTCAGCTCCATGGTCGTGGCCCAGGCGTCCGGCGTGGATGTGTTCGGCGCCATCGCCCGCTGGACGGACAGCGCGTTCAGCTTCGGCGCGCTGCCCGGGGAGGATGCGTCCGGCTCTGTCCAGGCCGCCGCCCCGGCGGCGCAGGACAGTCAAACAGACAGGAGGGATGTCCCGGAAGAATATCACGAAATATATAACAAGTTAAAAGGCGTTGGTTGTTCCACATTCATGTTTCCAGCTTACATTCCAGACGGTTTCCAAGTAACTGAAACGAAGCTACACTCTAATGCAAATGACGAAAACGTTAAATTTGTCATGTTATATGAGGATGGCACAGATTATCTTATCTTTCAAGTCTCTCACGGTGGAGACAGTTCTTTTCCTATCTACGAAAAAGATTCTCAATCTGTTGAAATATATAACCAAAACGATATTGATTACTATATATTCACAAATTTAGCTAGCTTGGTATCTGTCTGGAGCAAAGACCACACAGAGTATTCTGTAAGCACTACACTTTCACTCCCTGCATTAAAAGAAATCATTGACTCTGTTTTCGAGGAGGTCATTGAACAATGAAACGGAAAAAACTGTACGCATTGATTCTTACCATTGTCTGTCTGTTGGCCTTTGCCATTCCATCTTTCGCATCTGAACCTTATGCAAGCCAACAAATCATGTCTTATTCCATCTCCGCATCTTCTTCTAATAACTACATAGATGTCGAGTTTGATGTTACTGGTGCAGGGAGAATGGAAAAAATCGGATGTGAAAGCATCTATATTTATCGACAATCAGGGAGTCGTTGGATTTTAGATGACAGCTTTACCGAAAATGATTCTGGAATGATCGCCAGTAATACAGTGTCCCACAGTAATGTCATTTCAAGCAGTTGCAGTTCCGAAAGTAAGTACAAGGTCGTTGTAACGATCTTCGCGGAAAACAGCGCGGGCCGGGACACCAGGACCCAGACAAAATATGTGACCGGGGCATAAGCCCCAACTCCGCAGAAACATCCAGTCCGGCCGGCAGCACCGCTGCCGGCCGTTTTTTACAGCAAAAGAGGACAGCTTCTCAGCTGTCCTCTCTGTCCTCTTTGCATCCCCCCGCCCGGTCCGGCAGACGGCCGAAGGGGCGGTATACCGTCCAATACATGGTGATGATACAGGCCAGCCCCCCCACCAGCTGGGACACCGCCTCCGCCACGAACACCCCGTCCGTCCCCATCCAGACCGGAAGCAGAACTGTCAGGGGGGCGTTGATCACCGCCTTGCGCAGCAGAGAGAAGAAGATCGCCTGCCGGGAGCGGCCCAGGCTGACGAACACCCCCTGCCCCGCCATCTGGAGCGACATGGGAATGAACAGACAGAAGTAGATCCGCATGGCCGGGACACCGGCTGCCAGCATCTCCGCGTCCCCATTGAAGATCCGGATCAGCGCCCCCGGGAACACCATGGCCGCCGCCCAGAACAGGGCGGCGCAGCCCACCGTCCCCGCCACGCTGAAGCGAATGGACTGCCGCACCCGGCTGTACAGCCCCGCCCCGTAGTTATAGCCCGTCACCGGCTGGGCCCCGTTGGACAGCCCGTGAATGGGCATCATAAACACCTCCCGCAGGGAGTTGATAATGGTCATCACGCCCACATACAGGTCGCCGCCGTAGACCTGGAGGGTGGCGTTGCACACCACCTGGACCAGGCTGTTGGTCAGGTTCATAAAAAAGCCGGACAGGCCCAGGGAGACGATCTTCCGCACCCGGGCAGGCTTCAGCACCATGTACCTGGGCCGCAGGCGGAGGGCCGCCTTCCGCCCGGTGAGAAAGACCAGCACCCACACGGCGGAGCAGCCCTGAGCGATCACGGTGGCCCAGGCCGCCCCCTGCACCCCCAGGTCCAGCCAGAAGATGAAAATGGGGTCCAGCACGATGTTCACCACCGCCCCAAGCCCCACCGTCATCATCCCCACCCGGCCGAAGCCCTGGGCGTTGATGAACGGGTTCATGCCCAACCCGATCATCACGAATACCGTCCCCAGAAGATAGACGGTCATATAGGCGTCTGCATAGGGATAGGTGGCGTCGCTGGCCCCAAACAGGTAGAGGATGGGCCGTTTGAACATCAGAAACAGGGCGGTCACCGCCCCGCCGAAGATCAGCAGAAGGGTGAAGGCGTTGCCCATCACCCGCTCCGCCTCCTCCCGGTCCCCCCTGCCCCGGCAGATGGAGCACAGGGGCGCGCCCCCGGTGCCGCACAGGTTGGCAAAGCCCATGATGATGGACACGATGGGGATGGTGAGCCCCAGCCCCGTCAGCGCCAGGTGTCCCGGCAGCCGCCCCAGGTACATCCGGTCCACCACGCTGTACAGCACGTTGATCAGCTGGGCCGCCGTCATGGGGACGGCCAGGGACATGATATTTTTTGCGATGCTCCCCTGAGAAAAATCGTACTCCTGCCGCGCCAAGCCACGTCTCCCCCATCCGTTTTCTATTCAGTGTACACCTCCTCCGCCCCCCGCACAAGTCTTTTTTCCAAATCTCAGTCCGCGGTCAGGGGAGGCGCAGGCCGCGCCTCCGTTACAAAACGATACGGCGCCGGAGGCATCCGCCTCCGGCGCCGCTGCGTCTCTATTTTCTCGCCGCCTTCAGCCGGGCCATGGCCCGGGCCAGCGCGGCCTTGGAGTTGTAATATTCCTGAATACTCAGCTTCTGGCGCAGACGCTCCTCGGCCCGCTCCTTGGCCGCCTCCGCCCGCTTCCAGTCGATCTCCTCCGACCGCTCGGCCGAGGTGGTCAGCACCATCACCCGGTCGGGCATGATCTCGGCCAGGCCCTGGCTGACCACCGCGTGGGTCCAGGCCCCCTCGCTGCGGTACTTCAGCTCGCCGGGGACCACGGCGGTGACCACCGGCTCATGGCCGGCCTCCACCCCCATGTAGCCATCGATGGCGGGCAGGACCAGGGAATCCGCGTCCCCAATATAGAACTGCCGGTCAGGCGTCACCACCTCCAGGTGGAAGCACTTTCCCTCCGCCATCTCACAGCGCCCCCATATCCCGGGCCTTCTTCCGCACCTCGTCCACATCGCCGGTCATGCTGAAGGCGGCCTCGGGCAGATGGTCCAGCTCGCCGCCCAAAATGGCCTCAAAGCTGCGCAGCGTGTCCTCCAGCTTCACAAAGCGGCCCTCCAGGCCGGTGAAGGTCTGGGCCACCGAGAAGGGCTGGGAGAAGAACTGCTGGATGCGGCGGGCTCGCTCCACGGCAACCTTGTCCTCCTCGCTGAGCTCCTCCATGCCCAGGATGGCAATGATGTCCTGAAGCTCCCGGTACCGCTGGAGCAGCTCCTGCACCGCCCGGGCCACCTTATAGTGGCGCTCTCCCACCACGTCAGGCTCCAAAATGCGGGAGGTGGACTCCAGCGGGTCCACCGCCGGATAGATGCCCTGCTCCACGATCTTCCGGGACAGCACGGTGGTGGCGTCCAGATGGGTGAAGGTGGTGGCGGGGGCGGGGTCGGTGAGGTCGTCCGCCGGGACGTATACCGCCTGCACAGAGGTGATGGCCCCGCTCCGGGTGGAGGTGATCCGCTCCTGAAGCGCGCCCATCTCGTTGGCCAGGGTGGGCTGATAGCCCACGGCGGAGGGCATCCGCCCCATCAGGGCGGACACCTCGGAGCCCGCCTGGACATAGCGGAAGATGTTGTCGATGAAGAGCAGCACATCCTGGTGCTGCTGGTCCCGGAAGTACTCCGCCATGGTCAGCCCGGTGAGGGCCACCCGCATCCGGGCCCCGGGGGACTCGTTCATCTGTCCAAACACCAGGGCCGTCTTTTCAATGACCCCGGACTCGGTCATCTCCCGCCACAGGTCGCTGCCCTCCCGGGTGCGCTCCCCCACGCCGGTAAAAATAGAGTATCCGCCGTGCTGGGTGGCAATATTGTGGATCAGCTCCTGGATCAGTACCGTTTTGCCCACGCCGGCGCCGCCAAACAGGCCGATCTTGCCGCCCCGGGCATAGGGGGCCAGCAGGTCGATGACCTTGATCCCTGTCTCAAACAGGTCCACCACCGGGCGCTGGTCGGCAAAGCTGGGGGGCTGGCGGTGGATGGACCAGTGCTCCTGGGCGGATACTGCTCCCTTGCCGTCGATGGGATCCCCCAGCACATTGAACATCCGGCCCAACACGCCCTCCCCCACCGGGACGGAGATGGGCCCGCCCCAGGGCTTCACCTCCATGCCCCGGCCGATCCCCTCGCTGGGGGAGAGCATGAAGCAGCGGACGGTGTCCCCGCCGATGTGCTGGGCCACCTCCATAACACGCTTTTGACCGCCCACCTCCAGCCACAGGGCGTCCTTGATGGCGGGCATCTCATCCCGGGCGAACTGGACGTCCACCACAGGTCCCTGGACCTGTGCCACCGTCCCTTTATATTCCTTCATATCTGCACACACCTTTCCGGTGACGTTTCACCTAGCGCTCTCCCTGGACCTGGGCCCCGCTGGCGATCTCTGTGATCTCCTGGGTGATGGCCGACTGTCTGGCCCGGTTATAGGTCAGAGACAGGGATCTGAGCATCTCCTTGGCGTTGTCGCTGGCCGCTTCCATGGCGGTCATGCGGGCGCTCTGTTCCGAAGAGAAGGACTCCACCAGCGCCCCGAACACCATCCCCCGGATATAGCCGCTGGGGATGATGTTGTCCAGCACCGCCTCCGGCGATGGGACATAGGTCACCTCCTGGGGCGCGCCCTGCCCCGCCGGAGGCTCCCAATGGAAGTTGGCCCGGTCCAGGGGCAGCAGGGTGCGCTCACGCACCTCCAGCTTCAGGGGGGAGACCATCTCGGTGTACAAAATGTGCACCTCGTCCAGGCTCCGGTCCAGAAACCGCCGGACCACCTCGTCGCCGATCTCCCGGGCCCGCCGCATGGTGGGGTTCTGCACCACATGGGAGAACTCCTCCACGATGGGGATGCCCCGGCCCTGAAAGTAGACCCGGCCCACGATCCCCACCACAAAGAGGCTGGGGTGGGGCGACTGGCGCACATACTCCTCCGCGCGGCGCAGCACGTTGTGGTTATAGGCCCCGGCCAGCCCCTTGTCTCCGCTGACCACGATATAGCCCACCTTCCGCTCCTGCTCCGGCACGTCGGTCCGCGGGTCGAAGAACTTGTGCTCCAGCTCCGGGGAGCGGTGGAGAATGTCCGCGATGGTGGCGTCGATCTTCGTAAAGTAGGGGGCCGCCCTGTCCAGCTGCCCCTTGGCCTTCCGCAGGTTGGCCGAGGAGATCAGATACATGGCGCTGGTGATCTTCAGGGTCTGCTGCACACTTTTGATCCGGGTCCGGATCTCCTTGGTACCGGCCATTTTCTCTCCCTCCCTCTCGCCGGCGGGGTCAGGCCACCGTCAGCTTCTCCTTCTTATAGTTCTCCAGGTCCGCCCGGATGGTCTCAATGGCCACGGCGGACAGGTTGCCCGTCCGCTGGACCTCCAGCGCCAGCTCCCGGTGCTCCAGCTCGATGCGGTCGGCAAAGCCCGAGGCAAATTCCCGGACCTGCTCCACCGGCACGTCATCCAGCAGCCCGTTGGTCCCGATGTACAGCAAAACGGCCTGCCGACTGACCGACATGGGCTGATAGAGGGGCTGCTTGAGCAGTTCCAGCAGATGCTTGCCGTGATCCAGCGTCTTTTGGGTCGCCTGATCTAGGTCCGAGGAGAACTGGGTAAAGATCTCCAGCTCCCGGAAGCGGGCCAGGTCGATGCGCATAGTGCCCGCGGTGCGCTTGATGGCCCGGGTCTGGGCCGCTCCGCCCACACGGGACACCGACAGGCCCACATTCACCGCCGGCCGCTGCCCGGCAAAGAACAGGTCGGTCTCCAGATAGATCTGTCCGTCGGTGATGGAGATGACGTTGGTGGGGATATAGGCGGACACGTCCCCCGCCTGGGTCTCGATGATGGGGATGGCCGTCATGGAACCCCCGCCGTACTCCTGGGTCAGGCGGCAGGCCCGCTCCAGCAGGCGGGAGTGGAGATAGAACACGTCGCCCGGGTAGGCCTCCCGCCCGGGGGAGCGCTTGAGCAGCAGGGACAGGGCCCGGTAGGCCACCGCGTGCTTGCTCAGATCGTCATAGACGATGAGCACATCCTTTCCCTGGGACATAAAGTACTCCCCCATGGCCGCGCCGGCGTAAGGCGCAATGTATTGCAGGGGAGCCGGGTCGCTGGCGGTAGCCGACACGATGATGGAGTAGTCCATCGCCCCGTGCTTTTGGAGGGTATCCCGCACCCGGGCCACCGAGGACGCCTTCTGTCCAATGGCCACATAGATGCAGATCACGTCCTCCCCCTTCTGATTCAGGATGGTATCCACCGCGATGGCCGTCTTGCCCGTCTGGCGGTCGCCGATGAGCAGCTCACGCTGTCCCCGTCCAATGGGGATCATGGCGTCGATGGCCAGGATCCCGGTCTGAAGCGGGGCGTTCACCGGCTCCCGGGAGATCACGCCGCTGGCCTCATGCTCGATGGGCCTGGTCTCTGTGGTGCGGATGGGTCCCATTCCGTCCAAAGGCTGTCCCAGGGCGTCCACCACCCTGCCCAGCATGGCCTCGCCCACCGGCACATCGGCAGGCCGGCCCGTTCGGGTCACGATGCTGCCCTCCCGCAGGCCGGTCTCCTGGCCCAGCAGGACACAGCCCACACTGTTCCGGGACAGATCCATGACCATGCCCTGAACGCCGGTCTCAAACTCCACCAGTTCTCCGTAGACTGCCCGGTCCAGGCCCTGGATCTGGGCGATCCCATCACCCACGCTGAGGATCCGGCCGATCTCCTGGACCTCGCCCACAGACTGAAAATCCTGGATCCGGGTCTTGAGATTCTGGACCAGGCTGCCCATGTCGCTGCCGTCCTCCACCTCAAAGCCCTGGATCTTGGACTTCAGGCCCTCTACCAGGCCCTCCAGTTCCTCGCTGTCCGCGTCAAAATCGCCCTTGAGGCCCTGGGCCAGCCGCTCCAGCCGCCCCCGGACGCTGCGGTCATAAACCACGCCCTGGACCTCCAGGCGAAAGCCGCCCAGAATGGCTGGGTCGATCTTGATTTGAAGGACCACACGCTCCAGTCCACGCAGGCGGCACACCGCCCGGCGCAGATCCTCCAGGGTGGCCTCATCCGGCTGCCGGGCGCAGGTGACCACGCACACCGCGCCCCCCTGGGCCGCCAGTTCCAGCTGCCGCAGCTCCCGCAGGATGGCCGGCAAACTGTCCAGCGTCCCCTGCTCCAGCAGCAGGAGGACAAAGGCGGTCAGCTGCTCCTTCCCCGCCAGCATGGGCGCCGTGCGGATCAGTTCCTCCTTCTCCTCTCTGGTTGCCCCGGTCCCATTCAGCGCCGGCCACAGCATGGTGTCCGACACCAGGGCCTGGGCGGACTCCTTCAGCCCCGGCGTCTCCTCCTCCATCTGATAGAGGACCGCGGCGCTGCGCTGGATCGAATCGCTCATTTCCGCTCACCCGCCTCCGACAAAAACTGCTCCGCCATGGCCCGGTCCGAATCCTGATCCAGGGCCTGTCCCGTCACCTTGGCCGCCGCCAGCACGGCCAGCTGGGCCACCTCCTGCCGGGCGCTGCGCATCAGCTTCTCCCGGTCGGCCCGGTTCTTGGCCTGGGCCTGCTCCTGCATCCGGCGGGTATCCTCCTGGGCCTGGTCCAGGATCGCCTGGTACTCCTGCTCGCCCCGCGCCTTGGCCTGATCCACGATCTTGGCCGCCTGGGCATGGGCCTGGGCGAGCTGGTCCTCATACTCCTTCCGCATTTCCTCCGCCTGGGCCTTCTGACGCTCGGCGCTGGAAAGTTCCTTCTCCACCAGGGCGGCCCGCTCCTCCAGGATGCGGTTGACCCGCCCGAACAGGAGCTTTCTCAGCACCACATACAGGATCAGCAGGTTCAGGACGGTAAAGATCACGGTGGATAACTGAAAATCCAACATCGTGCCTTCCCCCTTACTTCATAAACAGGATCAGCAGCGCGGTGATGAAGCCGAAGATGGCGGTGCCCTCTGCCAAAGCGCAGCCGATCAGCAGGGTGCTGTTGATCTTACCGGCGGCCTCCGGCTGGCGGGCGATGGCCTCGCTGGCCTTTCCGGTGGCGATTCCGATTCCGATGCCGGCTCCGATGCCGGTGAAAACAGCCAGTCCGATTGCAAGCATTCCGATCTCCATGATAGTATGTCCTCCTTTATTTCAGCCCAGGGGGCCGATGTCTGATTTACTCTTCCTCTTTGATCCCCTCGCCCACGAACAGGGCTGTGAGGAACACGAACACCACAGCCTGAATCCCGCCGTCAAACAGGTCGAAGTAGATGCTGAACGGGACGGGGACCACCGCCGGGGCCATCATCTTGATCAGCTCCATGATGATGAACGCCCCCAGGATGTTGCCGAACAGCCGCATACACAGGGCCAGGGGCCGGATCACGACCTCCATCAGGTTGATGGGCAGCAGCAGGGGCATGGGCTCCATAAATTTTTTCAGCCCGCCCCGCAGCCCGTGGTACCGAAACTGTGCCCCATAGATCAGCACCGCGCTCATGATGGCCAGTGCCGCCGTGACGTTCAGGTCCTTGGTGGGGGGGACCAGCCCGAAGATCCCGATGATGTTGCACAGCAGGATGTATAGGGCGATGGTCCCCAGATAGGGAGCGAAGTCCGGTCCGTGGGCCCCCATGTTGTTTTTGGTGAAGCCGTTGAGGAACTCCACCGCCATCTCCAGGCACAGCTGCGGCTTGCCGGGATCGCGGAGCTTCAACCGCCGGGTCCCCAGCGCCGCCGCCAGGATCAGCGCCCCCATCACCAGCCAGGACACCACCACAGACAGGGTGACCGGGATCCCCCCGAAGAGCGGGATTGTGAAGGCCACGGGCGTCTGGAGCTCCTCCATCAGACGCACTTTGATCTGTTCCAAAAAACCGCCTCCCATCGACTTCCGACATACGGCACACACGGGCCGCCGTCCGGTTTGACGTCCCTCATTGTACGGCAGATCCCGCGGTTTGGATAGCCTTTTGTAAGTAAAAAAAGTGCGTTTCCACAATTTTGCCTCTCTCCCCTTCAAATGTTTGACACATCTTAACAACCTCCTTATAATAAAGCTAAACCGGTGCCGCACCGGCTGTCTATTTTCCACCTGTCTCTGATTCTGAGGAGGGAACCTGGATGAAAGCACACTCACCCATATCGATCCGCCATAAGCTGCAATCCCTCAGCCTGTTCCTGGTCCTGACCACCTCTATCCTGGGCATGGCCACCACCCTGCTGTTCTCCCTGCGCATGGAGTATCAGAACCTGGACCGCAACCTGATGAATTCCGCCCAGGTGCTGGCCCAGTCGCCGGATGTGGCCGATTTTCTGGCCCACCGGGCGGACAGCTCTGTGCTCACCCACTACCTGAACGGGACCATCTCCCGGGTCCAGGACATTGACGCCATCGTGGTGGCCGACCACAACGGCGTCATCCGGTACTGCCCGGACCCCGCCTTTGTGGGGACGGTCTACCCGGATGTGGATACGCTCACGGTCCTGCGGGGGGAGCTGACCGAGGTGGACACAGGCGCCGGCATCTCCGGCGCGGAGCACCGCGCCCTCGCCGCGGTCCATGATCTGGACGGCTCCCTGCTGGGCTTTGTATCCGTGGGCATCGGGGTGCGCAGCGTCCACCAGATCGTGCTGGACACCGTGGGTTGCTTCGCCATCCTGACTTTCCTGGCCGCCGGCGTCGCCCTGGTGCTGTCCCGCAATCTGTCCAGCTCCATCAAGGAGGCCCTGCTGGGCTATGAGCCGGACGCCTTCCGCCAGATGTTCCACCAGCGCGAGGACATTTTGGAGACCCTGAAGGAGGGCGTCATCGCCATCGACAAGGACACAAATGTGATCTATGTCAACTCCGCGGGCCTGCGCCTTCTCAACGCGCAACAGCCCTCCGACGTACTGGGCCGGCCGCTGAAGGAGCTCTATCCCGATACCCTGCTGCCCCGCCTGCTCACCACCGGAAAGCCGGAATACAACGTCCACCTCCAGCACGTTCCCGGCAGCAAGGCCGCCCTGTCCGACCGGATGCCCATCTGGGAGGACGACAAGATCGTGGGCGCGGTGGCCATCTTCCAGGACCGCACCGAGGCCACCGCCATGGCGGAGGAGCTCACCGGCGTGCGCCATCTGGTGGAGGCCATGCGGGCCTATACCCACGAGTTCATCAACAAGCTCCACATCATCCTGGGTATGATCCAGCTGGGCCAGGTGGATCATGCGGAACAGTACATTTTGGACATCTCCCAGATCCATCACCAATCAGTCAGCCGGGTGATGAACCAGATCGAGGACACCGCCGTGGCCGCTCTTCTGGTGGGCAAGACCAGCCGCGCCGCGGAACTGGGCATCAATCTGCACCTGGACCCCAGAAGCACCCTCTCCGCCGGCGGGCGCTTCCTCCCCTCCGGGGTGCTGGTCACCATTCTGGGCAACCTCATCGAAAACGCCACCGAATCCTTGGACCGCTCCACCTGGAAGCAGAAGGAAATCGCTGTCTCCATCCGGGAGAAGCCGGACAGCCTGCTCCTCTGCGTGGAGGACACCGGCCCGGGCATTCTGCCCGAACTGCTCCCCTTCATCTTTGAGCCCAATGTCTCTACCAAAGGGGAGGGGCACGGCATCGGCCTGTCCCGGATCCGGGAGCTGGTCAACCTGTACCACGGCCAGATCCGGGTGGAGAGCGAGCCAAAATCCGGGACCGCCTTCTTCCTCTCCTTCCAGACGCCGGAGGAGGAGCAGACAGAAGAGGAACCGTCCCCCAACGCGTAAAGGAGAGCGCCATGCAGGAAACTTATCAGGCCGTGATCGTGGAGGACGACCCCATGATCGCCTCCATCGATCAGAACTTTCTGGAGCGGGATCCCCGCTTCCGTCTGGCCGCCAGCTTCCGCAGCGGCCAGGACGCGCTTCCCTGGCTGCTGCGCCACCCGGCGGATCTGCTGATCCTGGACGTCTATATGCCCCGGATGACCGGGCTGGAGCTTCTGCGGGAGCTGCGCTCTTTCGGAATCACCAGCGACGCGGTGATGGTCACCGCCGCCAATGACAGCAAGACCGTGGACGCCCTGCTGAAGCTGGGTGTGGCGGACTATCTGGTCAAGCCCTTTACCGCCCGCCGCTTCCAGCAGGCACTGGATAAGTTCTGCCGCCAGCGCTCCGCCATCGCCACCCACAGCAGCGTCAGCCAGGAGGAGCTGGACGCCCTGCTCTCCGGCTCCTCCAGTCCGGAGGACGTCCCGAAGGGGCTCCAGTCCCGCACTCTGGAGCGGATCCGGACCCATCTGGCCCAGGCCCCGGAGGAGGGCTGCACCTGTGAGTCCCTGGCCGCCCAGGCCGGGCTCTCCTCCGTCACCGTCCGCCGGTACCTCACCTACCTCACCCAGCAGGGCGAGGTGGTCAGCCGGGTCAACTATGACACCGGCGGCCGCCCCTCCCTCCTCTATTACCTGCCCAACGGCCGCCCCTGAGGGCGGCCCCAGACTCTGCCTGTCAGACAGCTCTCCCGCTGATCTGGCAGGCTCTTTTTTCTTTTATTTCCAATGTGGAAATTTTCCCCGGTTCGACCTGAAATTTTGTTGGGCTTCGACTTGCATTTTTCCTCAGCATCCTGTATAATGTACCCATTAAGCGAACAAGTGTCCACACAAAGCAGACACTTTTCGTCAACCCAACTCAAGCAAATCGAGAGGAGAATGAACATGAAAAAGTTCCTTGCGTCCGCACTTTCCGCAGCGCTGCTCCTGTCCGCTCTGGCCGGCTGCTCCGGTTCCAGCTCTGGATCCGCTTCCGGCTCCGCTCCTGCCGGCTCCGGCGCCTCTGACGGCGACAAGGTTGTTAAGATCGGCGTATTTGAGCCCGCCTCCGGCGACTCCGCCTCCGGCGGCAAGAAGGAAATGCTGGGGATGCAGTTCGCCAACTCTGAGACCCCCACTGTGGAGCTGGGCGGTGAGACCTACCAGGTCGAGCTGGTCTATGCCGACAACGGCTCCTCCACTGATAAGGCCCCCTCCGCCGCCTCCCAGCTGGTCAGCGAGGGTGTGAGCGTCGTTCTGGGCTCCTACGGCTCCGGCGTCTCCATCGCCGCCGGTCCCATTTTCCGTGACGCCGGCATCCCCGCCATGGGCGTCACCTGCACCAATCCCAACGTCACCGCCGGCAACGACCACTACTTCCGCATCTGCTTCCTGGATCCCTTCCAGGGCACCGTGCTGGCCAACTTCGCCACCGAGAAGTTCAGCGCCAAGAAGGCCTATCTGCTGGGCGAGCAGGGCAACGAATACGACCAGGGCCTGATCGCCTTCTTTGAGCAGGCCTTCACCGCCGCCGGCGGCACCGTGATCAAGGACAGCTTCCCCAAGAACAACTCCGACTTCACCTCTTACCTGAACAAGGCCAAGAGCGAGGGCGCTGAGGTCATCTTCACCCCCGTCTCCATCGCCTACGCCACCCAGATCATCACCCAGGCCGCCAAGCTGGGCATTGACATTCCCTTCCTGGGTTCCGACACCCTGGACGACAACAAGGTCCTGGAGGCCGCCAAGGGCACTAACGTACATCTGTATGTCTCCACCTTCTATCAGGAGGGCGGCAACCCTGAGTTTGACGAGGGCATCAAGAACTACATCAATTCCAATGCCGACGCCAAGACCGCCAACGGCGGCGACGACACTATCGCCGCTGTCACCGCCATGGGCTATGACGCCTACTATGTGGCCCTGGAGGCCCTGAAGGCCGCCGGCTCCCCCAAGTCCTCTGATGTACAGCAGGCCCTGTGGGACGTGGAGTATGACGGCGTTTCCGGCCACATCGCCTTTGATGACACCAACGGCGACGCCATCCGCGACACCGCCTATATCAAGGTGTGTGACACCGCCGCCGGCGCATGGACTCTGGAGAAGTCCCAGACCGCCTAAAATATGCTGTGTGTCTGTTTGGCGGGGGCACGGCCCCCGCCAAACAGCTATTTCCGGCTCTGCCCCTGATTCTGGGCCGTCCTGAAAGGGACAGCGGGAGGGTCCTTTTCAAGACCGCCCAAATCTGAAAACAAGGGAGGAAACCTTTGTGGAATACGCTATTTCCGTACTGCTCTCCGGCATCTCCGTGGGAGGTCAGTACGCCCTGATCGCCATTGGCTACACCATGGTATACGGTATCCTGCGCCTGATCAACTTCGCCCACGGCGACGTGTTCATGGTCTCCGGCCTGATCGCCATCTACCTGACCACCATGGGACTGCCTCTGCCTGTCACCCTGGCGCTGGCCGTCCTTATCACTGTCCTGCTGGGCTTTTTGATCGAGCGGGTGGCCTATAAGCCTCTGCGTTCCGCCCCAAGAATGTCCGTGATGATCTCCGCCATCGGCGTAAGCTATCTCCTGCAAAACACCGCCACCTTCGTCACCGGCGGTCAGCCCATGAACTACCCCACCATCCCCGCCCTGTCCAAAATGGTCACCATCGGCGGGGCCTCCACCACGCTGGTGACCGTCGTCACCCCTGTTCTGGTGATCGCCCTTGTATTCGGTCTGGTACAGCTCATCAACCACACCAAGATCGGCATGGCCATGCGGGCGGTGGCCAAGGACTTCGAGACCAGCCAGCTCATGGGCATCAAGATCAACCGGGTGATCTCCACCACCTTCATCATCGGCTCCGCCCTGGCAGCCCTGGGCTCCATCCTGTACTTCACCAATTACCCCTACATCACCCCCACCGCCGGCGCCATGCCCGGTCTGAAGGCCTTCGTGGCGGCGGTGTTCGGCGGGATCGGCTCCATCCCCGGGGCGGTCATCGGGGCATTCCTAATCGGCATCTGCGAAAACATCATCAAGGCCCTCCCCTTCGAGGGGGCCACCACCTTTGTGGACGCCTTCACCTTTGCCCTGCTGATCATCGTGCTGGTCTTTAAGCCCACCGGCCTGTTCGGGGAAAAGGCCACCGAGAAAGTGTAAGGGGGCGGGAATATGTTAGAGAAAAAACGAGTCAACACCGGCGCGCTGCTCGGCCTGTTCGGGGCCGTGGCCGCGCTGGCCCTGGTGATCCTTCTGGAAAACACCATCGGTCCCACCGGCCAGCTGTTCACCGTGCTGAAAAAGGGCGCGGTCTATGCCCTGGTCGCCGTGTCCATGAATTTGCTCAACGGCTTCACCGGACTGTTCTCCCTGGGACAGGCGGGCTTCATGCTCCTGGGCGCGTACACCTATGCCATCCTGACGGTCCCCGTGGCCGCCAAGGATACGGTCTATTACCTCTACGGAGGCTCGGCGGTGAAGTTCTCCCTGCCGGACCTGTTTGCCGGGATCTTCGGTGACGGAATGCTCAGCCTGACTCTGGGCGTCCTGGTGGCCATCGTTCTGGGCGGCCTGGTGGCAGCCTTCTTTGCCTGGCTCATCGGTCTGCCTGTGCTGCGCCTGAAAAGCGACTACCTGGCCATCGCCACCCTGGGCTTCGCGGAGATCATCCGCGCGGTGTTCCAGTGGCAGGCCCTGGGCCCCATCACCAACGGCGCCAACATGATCACCCAGATCCCCACCTTCTCCAGCTTCAACATCAAGACGGAGAGCAGCACCATCTATCTCTCCTCCGCCTTCCCCATGCTCATTATGATCCTGTGTCTGGCGGTCATCGTCATGCTCATCAACTCCTCCTACGGCCGGGCCTTCAAGGCCATCCGGGAGGACGAGATTGCCGCTGAGGCCATGGGCATCAACCTGCCCCACCACAAGATGCTCTCCTTCTGCATCAGTTCCTTCTTCGCCGGCGTGGGGGGCGCTCTGTTCGCCATGTACGCCAGCAACGCCCAGGCCATGGTGTACACCTCCACCATGACCTATGAGATCCTGCTCATCGTCGTCATCGGCGGCATCGGCTCCATCTCCGGCAGCGTGATCGCCACCTTCTTGTATGTGGCCTGCTCCGAGTGGTGGCTGCGCAGCCTGGACTCCGGTTCCTTCCTTGGCATCCAGTCCGACCTGTTCCGCAACGGCTTCCGCATGGTGGTCTTCTCCGTGGTCATTATGATCGTGGTGCTGTTCTTCCGCCGGGGCATCATGGGCGACCGGGAGATCACCGATCTGTTCAAGAAACGGCCCCGCAAGGCCGCAAAGGAGGCCGTAAAATGAGCCAGAACATTCTCCATGTCGAAAACATCACCATGCAGTTTGGCGGCGTGGTAGCCGTCAACAACCTCTCGGTGGACGTCAACGCAGGGGAGATCGTGGCCTTGATCGGCCCCAACGGCGCCGGCAAGACCACTGCCTTCAACTGCATCACTGGAGTGTATGAGCCCACCAACGGCCGGGTGGACTTTCTGGGGCAGCCCATGATCCGCAACCACCCCCAGGGCAAGATGGTCAAGAGCTACTCCGGACAGAACGCCGCCCTCTACACCGCCCACCCCGATCTGGACGACCCGGAGGCCCTGGCCGCCATCCAGGCCGCCGGGGATGAGGAGACGCGCAGCTCGCTTCAGGCGGCATACGACAAGGCGCAGGCCGCCCGGACCGAGGCCCTGCGGGCCGCCGATCCCCACGCCTTCTCCGACCATGTGCTCCGGCCCTCGCCCGACCGGATCACCCACCTGGGCGTCGCCCGGACCTTCCAGAATATCCGTCTGTTCTCCGCCCTGACGGTGTTTGAAAATGTACTCATCGCCAAGCACATGAGGGCCAAGCAGAACGTATTTTCCGCCACCTTCCGCTTTAACCGCGCGGAAGAAAAGCGGATGCGTGAGGAGGCCATGGCCCTTCTGGAGGAGCAGGACCTGGCCCATCTGAAGGACGAGGTGGCCGGTTCCCTGCCATACGGCCTCCAGCGCCGGCTGGAGATCGCCCGGGCCCTGGCTACCCAGCCCAAGCTGCTGCTTCTGGACGAGCCGGCCGCCGGCATGAATCCCCAGGAGACCCAGGAGCTCACCGACTTCATCCATAAAATCCGCGACGAGTACGACCTGTCCATTCTGATGATCGAGCACCACATGGACCTGGTCATGCGGATCTCCGACCGCATCTATGTCCTGGACTTCGGCAAGCTGATCGCCCAGGGCACTCCGGCGGAGGTCCAGAACAATCCTCGGGTCATCGAGGCATATTTGGGGGTGGCAGACGATGTTGAAGATTGATGAACTGAAGGTCAGCTACGGCGGCATTGAAGCCGTCAAGGGCATCACCTTCGAGGTGCCGGAACGGAAGATCGTCACCCTGATCGGCGCAAACGGCGCAGGCAAGTCCACTACCCTGCGCACCATCGCCGGGCTGGTCAAGCCCGCCCACGGATGCATCCACCTCCAGGGGGAGGACATCACCAGCCTCTCCCCCGACCGCATTGTCTCCAAGGGGCTCACCTTGGTCCCGGAGGGCCGGCGGATCTTCCCGGATCTGACGGTGCTGGAGAACCTGAAGATCGGAGCCTATCTCCGAACAGACAGCTTGGAGGACGATTTGAACTGGGTGTATGACCTGTTCCCCCGTCTGAAGGAGCGGTCCTGGCAGGCCGCGGGCACCCTGTCCGGCGGCGAGCAGCAGATGCTGGCCGTGGGCCGCGCCCTGATGTCCCGCCCCAAGATCATTATGATGGATGAGCCCTCCCTGGGCCTGGCCCCCATCGTGGTCAAGGGCATCTTCGACATCATCCAGGAGATCAACCGGCAAGGGGTCACCGTTCTGCTCATCGAGCAGAACGCCAACATGGCGCTGAAGATTGCCGATGTGGGCTATGTGCTGGAGACCGGCCGGATCAGTCTGACCGGCTCCGGCCGGGAACTTCTGGCCAACGAGGCCGTCAAAAAAGCGTATCTGGGCAGCTGACTATACCTTCACTTTGGGCGCTCTGGAAACAGAGCGCCCAATTTTTTTGCCTTTGTTGTACGCTTCCCAGCAACAAACCGCCTGTTCTCCGCCTGGAATAGGGGGAATGTTTCCCCACCATTCACAGAAAGGGGAGAACACAGCATGAGTCTCTATGGAAACCGGTGCAGCATTGGAGGGTTATCCTGCGGGATGGTCCTGCGGGGCGCGGCCAATGGGGAGTACCGTGCGGTATTTGAGCGGGAGTCTGCCTCCCTGGAAGAGATCGAGGGCATCCGGTGGGACCGCCCCCAGATCCAGGGGGAGTGCATCCTGCCCACCGGGTACGGCTTCACAGTGTGGGACATCCAGTACAGCGCGCCCGCCCGGAGCTACACCGTAGTCCTTCAGGTGGCGGAGCAGTATCTGGGGGATGTGGTTGGGTACCAGAGCCAGGTGGCCGAGCTGGAGGAGGGCCTGGCCCGGAAGGACCGAGAGCTGGAGGAAACAGAGGCCAGTCTGGCGGAGAAGGAATCTGCCATCGCTCAGCAGCGGGAGACCATCGCCCAGCAGGCGGAGGCGCTGGCCGAGCTGGAGGCGGCGGGAACCGCGGCCCAGGTGGACGCCCAGCTGAGGGCGGCCTATCAGGAAGGAGTGGAGCAGAATGGCTGAGATCAGGACCATTGCGCTGGAAGCAGTCCGCCAGCGGGGTCAGGCGGACGCCCAGACGCTGGCAGAGCGGGCGGTGGCCGGAGAGGCGGACGGCACCGAGCTCACCGCCAGTCAGGACATCATCCCCACCTGGCGTCAGCGGGACTTTTCCGTGGTCCCCATTGGCACCCCCTATCAGTGGAAGGAGCTCGTCTACAAGCTGTGGCAGCAGCACGACGCTACTGTGCAGCCGGACTGGTCGCCCGATCTGGCAGTGAGTCTTTGGGACCTGTGCCACACCACGGATCCCAGACTGGCCGCCCCTTATGTCCAGGCTCAGGGGAGCCGGGGGATGTACCAGCCCGGCGAGGTCTGCACAGAGAGCGGCCATGTGTGGCGGTGCACCCAGTCCAACACGGTCTATCCACCCTCTCAGCTGCCCGGCTCCTGGACAGACCTGGGGACCGTGGAGGAGGTACAGGGCTGATGGAGTGGACGACCCTGGCCGTGGCCGGGATGAGCCTGATCGGAACCCTGGCAGGGACCTTCGGAGGCATCCTGGTTGCCAACAAGCTGACCACCTACCGCATCGAGCAGTTGGAGCGGAAGGTCAGCGAGCACAACAAGGTGGTGGAGCGCACCTACAAGCTGGAGGGGCGCATGACCGAGGCGGAGCACGACATCCGGGACCTGAAGGGGGCCGCATAAGCGCTCCCACATGGAAAACCAGAGACAGGAGGAATGGATATGGAACAGCTCTATGGACGGCTGGCCGCCCTTCTGGCGGTGAAAAGCCTGGTGACGCTGGCGCTGACGGCGGTATTCGTCTGTCTGGCCCTCTGCGGGACGGTGTCCGGCGGTGATTTTCTCACGGTGTTTCTCATGGTGATCTCCTTTTATTTCGGGACGCAGACCCAGCGCCGGAGCGGAGAGAAGCCATGAACCGCCGCCCGATCGTCTATCTCCAGACCGACCCCCGCTGGGCCGCGCTCCCCTACCGGGTCCCCGGGGAGCGCGCCACCATCGGCGGTTCCGGCTGCGGGCCCACGGCGGCGGCCATGCTCATTGAGACACTCACAGGAAAGACCTTCACTCCAGTGGACGCCTGCGCCTGGTCGGTGGAGCACGGGTACAAGGCCCTGAACCAGGGGACCTATTACAGCTACTTCGTCCCCCAGTTCGCCGAATTTGGCATCCCCTGCGGCCAGCTGAGCTGGGTCAACACCTACGGAAAGCCGGACCATGAGAATCACAGGAAGGCCGCTGTCCTGCTGCGGCAGGGCTATTACCTCATCGCCCTGATGGGCCGGGGACTGTGGACCCGCTCCGGCCACTTCGTGGTGGTCTGGTGGGAGGACGGCCTGGTCCGGATCTGCGACCCGGCCTCCACCCAATATGAGCGGATGAACGGAGATCCGGTCCTTTTCCGCAGTCAGGTAAAATATTACTGGTGGGTGGACGCCAGACCGTTCCAAAAGGAGGAGGACGACATGACACAGGAGGAATTTCAGCGCCTGGCCGGGGAGTATCTGGAGCAGCTGGGCCGCCGGGAGCCCGACCCCGCCTGGGGCGCGGAGGCCCGGGCCTGGGCCCTGGAGCAGGGACTCATTGCCGGCGATGAGCACGGAGCGCCCCGCTGGGAGGCCCCGGTGACCCGCAACCAGCTGGTCACCGTGCTCTACCGGCTGTGGGGTGGAAGTACACAGGAAGAATAAGCGCATAAAAAACACAAAATGCTCCTCCTGGAGCGGCAGTACATTCGGATCTGCCGCTCCAGGAGGAGCTTCTCTTTTCTGCTCAGTATTTATTCAGTGGGATCTCTCCGTCATCCGTCCCCTTCTCAATGGCCCGGATGACCACGTCATAGCCATAGCTCTCATTGACCTGGATGTGGACCCGGTCGCCCACCCGCCGGCCCAGCAGCCGCCGCCCCACCGGCGACTCCTTGCTGATGAGTCCCTTGAGCACATCCTGCCGCATGGTAGTGACGATCTGATAGACCTCCGTCTCGTCATCGTCCTCCATGTACACCGTCACCCGGTCATAGAGCCCCACCTGGTCCGCTCCGGAGTGGTCTGAAATGACCACAGCGGTCTTGATCATGTTCTCCAGAAATCGGATGCGGCTCTCGTTGCGGTTCTTCTCCTGCTTGGCGGCCTTGTACTCAAAATTTTCGCTCAGGTCCCCGAAGGCCCGGGCCTCCTTCACCGCCTCCAGCAGCTGGGGCCGCAGGATGACCCTGCGGTGGTCCAACTCCTCCCGCATCATCCGCAGGTCCTGTTCCGTCAATTCGTTGTGCATGGTCTTTTGACTTCCTCTCAAAAGCTGGGCGGCGCGATGGCGCCGCCCAGTCCTGTTTTCAGCCGCGTTCCGTTTTAAAGGTTACAGAGACGCTTCTGCTGCTGGTCAAGTATACCATAGTGGCATAGCACAAGTCAAACTCCAGGATGTCCCCCACCTGTACGGGTCGGGCCGTGTTCTGCACGTCCACAATGGTGTGATCGGAGGAGGCCCCCAGGATCTTCACCCCCGGCTCCCGGGGGATCAGGTCCTCGCACTCGCCGTAGTCCACCCGGCCCATGGCCAGAAGGGCCCGGCGGCGGCGGCCCCGGTCCACATAGGTACGGGTGCGTCCAAAGGCGTCCACCGACAGCTCGCCCACCGGATAGGAGGGCTTTACCTTACTCTCGATCACCTCCGCCCGCAGGGTGAAAATGTGCTTGTGCATGAAGTCCATGTCACAGCCCCAGATCCGGCCGAAGAGGATCCCCTCCCCGACGCGCAGATGGTTGATCCGCGGAGGCATCGTGCCGTCCAGCACCATACGAATGGAGGAAGACGCGCCGCCGGAGATGATGTCCAGCTTGCGGCCAATGGCGGCCTCCACCCGCTCGGCCACAGCCACCAGCTGATTCATCTTCTCCGGGGTGGCCTGGACCGTGCCGTAGCAGCCCAGATTGGTGCCCACTCCGGCCAGTTCCAGGTGGGGCATCTCCCGCTCCACCTCCAGGGCGGTCTGCACCAGCTCGTCCTGGTCCCAGAAGCCCTCCCGCAGGTCGCCCAGGTCCACCATCAGGATCACCTTGTGGCGGCGCTTGCCCGCGGCGGCCTTCACCGCCCGCTCCATGGCCCGGAGGACCTCCGGCTCGCTGTGGAGGCTGATATCCGTCCAGCGGGCTGTCTCCTCCACCTCGGACATCATGGGGATCCGGATCAGCATCAGGGGGACGGCGATGCCGTTCATCCGCAGGTGATGCAGTTGTTCCAGACGGGAGGAGGCGATGCTGGAGTATCCCACCCTCTCATAGATCCGGGCCGCCCAAGGCAGACCGTTGAAGCCCTTGACCACACCGGCCAACCGGATCCCACTGGCGTCCATCCGGCTTTTCAGCGCCCGGAGGTTGTCCTCCAGCTTGTCCAGATCGATCTCCAGCTGAGGGTAGTGCCATTCCTTGTATTCCATAGATATTCCTTTCTCGTAAACAGAAAGCCGGCAGCGCCACAGGAGCGCTGCCGGCTTTTTCACTGGTAAGAGCCCTCGTCCACGCATGGAGCGCAGCTCTGCTGAGAGACAGACCGTTTCCTTACTTGGCAGCAGCCTGCTTCTTGTAGGGCTTGTTGTCCATATCCTTCAGGGTGATGCCGACATAGGCGCACAGGGCGTTGACAACGGGCATCAGCCAGTTGAAGATGGCATAGATCCCGTACTGGGCCACGCCAATATCCAGGGTGTCGGAGATGTACACACCGCAGGTGTTCCAAGGAACCAGGGGAGAGGTCACAGTGCCGGCGCCCTCAAGAGCGGAGGACAGGACAGCGGGATGCAGGCCCATCTTGCGGTACTCCTCGGCATACATACGGCCGGGGACCACGATGGAGATGTACTGCTCGGGCATGGTCATGTTAGAGATGACGCAGGTGATCTCGGTGAGGGTGACCAGGCCGGCAGGACCCTTGGCCAGCTTCTTGAGTTTGTTGACAACGACCTCCAGCTGGTGGGTGCCCTCCATGATGCCGCCGAACATCATCGCGATGATGGTCATGGCCACGGAGTTCATCATGTTCATAATGCCGCCCTTTTCCAGCAGCTCGATCATGGTGTTGTAGGTATCCTCAGTCAAAGCGCCCTGGAGCATCACGTGCATCTCATCGCTGAAGGTGAAGCCCTCCAGACCAAAGTTGAACAGAGTACCCAGGTCGCAGGAGCCAGACTGGAACACCAGACCCAGGATGGCGCCGGCAAAGATGCCCAAGGTGATGCCGGGAATGGCGGGCATCTTCATGGCCACTGCCACGATGACGATCACGGGAGGCAGAAGCAGGACGGGGTTGATGTTGAACACACCGCCCTCCGCCGCATTCAGGGCGGCGGCGAACTCGGTCACGCGGCTCATATCGGCACTGCCGCCATGGTACTGCATGGCGCCGAGCACACCAAAAGCAACCAAGGTAATGGCGTAGGTGATCGCAGTGGGGATCATCATGGCCTTTACATGGGCCATAACTTCGGTACCAGCCATGGCGGGGGCCAGGTTGGTGGTATCAGACAGGGGGGACATCTTATCGCCGAAGTACGCGCCGGACAGGATGGCGCCGGCGGTCATACCGGGATTCATGCCAAGGCCAAAGCCAATGCCCATCAGGGCCACGCCCATGGTGCCCATGGTGCCCCAGGAGGAGCCAGTAGCCAGAGAGGTGATGGAGCAGATCAGGACGCAGGCGATGAAGAAGATGGCGGGATGCATGATCTTCAGGCCGTAGTAGATCATGGTGGGAACGACGCCGGCATTGATCCACACACCGACCAGAATACCCACGATGATCAGGATACAAACAGACTGGAGGGCCTTATAGATGCCGTCCATCATCATCTTCTCAATGCTGTCCCACTTGTGGCCCAGGTACAGGGCCATAACAGCTGCCACACAGACGCCCAGGAACATGGGGACATGGACGCTGGCCTTAAAGATCACAATGCCGATCGCCAATACACCAATCAATGCGCCAAGGGTGATACAGGACTCCCATACCTTCGGCATTCTGGGCTCTCTATTGGATTTATTCGCCTCACTCATGGATTTTTACCAACCTTTCTTTCATTACTTTGCAATAATTGCGTTTCTGATTCAGCGTTGGATTCCCGGTTTTTACCTTGACCTCTGTGAGGTCCATTCCTCCTCTCTCTCCTTTTACATGCTACACACACTCAGTGCTGCTCCGGTGCGCCCGGGGTGTGAGAGCACACCCCGGGACACGGGAGCTCACTGAAAACGTGTCACAGCTCAGGGGCGCAGCGATCAGACGCCCAGCTCGGTCATGGCCTCGTCCAAGGCCTTCACCACCACATCGATCTCCGCCTCAGTGGCGATCAGCGGGGGGATGAAGCGCAGGACGTTGCCGGCGGTGCAGTTGATGAGAACCTTCTTTTCGAAGCACTTGTTCACGATCTGGGGGCCGATCTCGTTGTTGGCCAGCTCGGCGCCGTTGATCATGCCCATGCCGCGGACCTCAGTGATGATGGAGTGCTTCTCCTGGAGCTTACGCAGCTCGGCACGGAAGTACTCGCCCACCTTGACGGCGTTCTCCATCACGCCGCCGTTGATCATGGTGTCCAGGGTGGCTTCCGCCAGGCCGCAGGCCAGAGGGCCGCCGGCGAAGGTGGAGCCGTGGGTGCCGGGGGTCAGGGTCTTGGCAGCGTCGCCGCGGGCGCAGACCGCGCCGATGGGCACGCCGGAGCCCAGAGCCTTGGCCATGGAGCAGGTATCGGGCTCCACACCGTAGTTCTGATGGGCAAACAGCTTGCCGGTACGGCCGGAGCCGACCTGGACCTCGTCAAACATCAGCAGGATGCCCTTCTCGTCGCACAGGTCGCGCAGGCCCTGGAGGAACTCCTTGCTGGCGGGGCGGACGCCGCCCTCGCCCTGGACGGGCTCGGTGAGGATGGCGCAAACGTCGTCGCCCATCTGCTCCTTCACGGACTCCAGGTTGTTGAACTCAGCATAGCGGAAGCCCTCGGGCAGGGGGGAGAACCACTTGGGGTTGTGGACGATCTCCTGGCCGGTGGCGGTGGCGGTGGCCAGAGTACGGCCGTGGAAGGACTTCAGCATGGAGATGACCACATAGCGCTCGGGATGGCCGTGGTCCACCGCGTACTTACGGGCCAGCTTGATCTGACCCTCGTTGGCCTCGGCGCCGGAGTTGGCGAAGAGGACCTTCTCAAAGCAGCTGTTCTCGCAGATCAGCTTGCAGACCTGAATGGCGGGCTCATTGTAGTAGTAGTTGGAGCAGTGCATCATGTCCTTGGCGCGGTCCAGCGCCTCCACGATGGCGGGATGGTGGTGGCCCAGGCCGTTGACGGCGATGCCGCCCACGAAGTCCAGATACTTGTTGTTGTCCAGATCCCAGACCCAGCAGCCCTCGCCGCGGTCCATCACGATGGGCATTCTGGCGTGGTTGCCATACAGATATTTATCCGCAGTGGCGATGGCTTCGGCATTGCTCTTGAACTTCTCGATCATAGGGATTTCCTCCTCATATTTTAGTTCGTTGATGCCCTTTCAGGCTTACTTCCACTTGATGCCCACGCTGGGTACATCCTTACCCACGGTGGTCCCGATGCCCTCGTCGGTAAAGGCCTCATAGAGGATGCTGTGGGGCTTTCTGCCGTCGATGATGTGGACGTTGGTGACGCCCTCCTCGATGGCCTGCACACAGCAGTCTACCTTGGGGATCATGCCGCCGGCGATGGTGCCCTGATCCTTCAGGCCCTGCACGTCGGCGATGTTCAGATAGCTGATCACATCCCGCAGCTTGATGTCGTTACACAGGCCCTCAATGTCGGTGAGGAGCATCAGCTTCTCCGCGCCCAAGGCGCTGGCCAGCTTACCGGCGGCGGTGTCGCCGTTGATGTTGAAGCTATTGCCCTTCCCGTCGGTGCCCACAGGGGCCACCACGGGGATGTACCCGGCGTCCAGCATGGCCTGGACGGGCGCGGCGTTCACTTCCACCACGTCGCCCACGAAACCCAGCTCCTCGCTGCGCTGCACGCACTTGTAGATGTTGGCGCTGATGCCGGACAGGCCCACGGCCTCGCCGCCGATGGCGTTGATGCGGCCCACCAGCTCGCTGTTCACCTGGCCGATGAGCACCGCCTCCACCACCCGCATGATGTCCTCGGAGGTGTAGCGCAGGCCGTTGATGAACTGCACGGGGATCTCCAGCTTCTCCAGCATTTTGTTGATGCCAGGTCCGCCGCCGTGGCTGAGGACGGGCTTCATGCCCAGCAGCTTGAGCATGACCACGTCCTGGAGGACGGCGGCCTTCAGCTCCTCGTTGATCATGGCGTTGCCGCCGTACTTGATCACGATCACCTTGCCGGCATACTTTTTCAGATAGGGCATGGCCTCCATCAGCGTGGCGACCTTATTCGCTACGTCGTTCACAGCACGCCCTCCTTTTTAAGAACGGTAGTCGCCGTTGATCTTCACATAGTCATAGGTCAGGTCGCAGCCAAACGCCTTGGCCTCGCCGTCGCCGCTGTGGAAGTTCACGATGACCGTCACGTCGTGCTCGGTGAGCACCTTCTTGGCCAACTCCTCACTGAAGTCAGTGCCGAAGCCGTTCTCCATCACCACCACCTCGCCGGCGGCGCTCTTCAGGATACAGTCGGCCTTGGTGGGATCCACGTCGGCTCCGGAGTAGCCGGCGGCGGCCATGATGCGGCCCCAGTTGGCGTCCTTGCCGAACAGGGCGGCCTTGAACAGGGTGGACCCGGCGATGGAGCGGGCCACCAGCTTGGCGTCCTTCTCGGTGGGCAGGCCGTATGCCTCTACCACCATCAGATGGGTAGCGCCCTCGCCGTCAGAGGCGATGCGGCGGGCCATATCCATGCAGATGTCGTCCAGCAGAGCGGCAAAGGCAGCCTTGTCCTCCTCCGTCTCCACAGCCACGCCGGAGGCGCCGTTGGCCAGCAGGAACAGGGAGTCGTTGGTGCTGGTATCGCCGTCCACGGTCATCATATTGAAGCTCTTGTCCGTGCTCTTCTTCAGCATCCCCTGGAGCACAGAGGCCTCCACCTTGGCGTCGGTGGTGATGTAAGCCAGCATGGTAGCCATGTTGGGATGGATCATGCCGGAGCCCTTGGCCATGGCGCCGATGCGGACGGTGCCGCCGGACAGCTCCATCTCATAGGCCACTTCCTTGCGGACCGTGTCGGTGGTCATGATGGCCCACGCGGCGTCCGTGCCCTTGTCCTTGCTCAGCTCCGGGACGATGCGGCGCACGCCGTCCAGGACCTTCTCCACAGGGAGCTTCTGGCCGATGACGCCGGTGGAGCAGACAAAGACCTCGTCCTCGCCCAGGTTCAGCAGCTTCTCCGCCTCGGTCTCCACCCGCTTGGCGTCCTCGATGCCCTGGGTGCCGGTGGCGGCGTTGGCGTTTCCGCTGTTGATGACCACAGCGCGGGCCTTGCCCTTCTTCAGGATCTCACGGTCCAGAATGACCGGAGCGGCGCAGAATTTATTGGTGGTGAACATGGCCGCGCAGGAAGCGGGCTGCTCAGAATAGATGATGGCCACGTCGGGCTTCTCGCTCTTCCGGCTCTTCACGCCCACATAGCAGGCGCCCGCCAGAAAGCCCTGGGGAGTGGTAACGCCGCCGCCCTCGATCAGTTTATATGCCATAAATGTCCTTCCTTTCTTCCGTCCAGACCGGACGGGCTGTTCTCACAGGATGTCTGAAAGCCTCCCGGAGCGATCAGGGATACATGGGGGCGATCTTCAGGCCGGTGGTCTCATCCAGGCCGAAGATGATGTTCATGTTCTGGATGGCCTGGCCGGCGGCGCCCTTGCCGATGTTATCGATGACGGAGCTGACCAGCAGGCGCTTGGTGCGGGCGTCATAGGTAGGCGTCATGCAGCACAGGTTGGTGCCGGCGGTCCACTTGGTCTGGACAGGCTTGTTGGCGGGGAACACGCGGACAAAGTACTCGTCCTTGTAGTAACGCTGATACAGCTCATACAGCTCATCGTTGGTGACGTCCTTGTTCAGGGTGGCATAGATGGTGACCTCGATGCCGCGGATCTGAGGAGTCAGGTGGGGCTGGAAGTTGATGAACTGCCAGGTCTCAGGCTTCATCAGATCCTTGCCGGTGAGGTAAGCGATGTTCTGCTCGATCTCAGGAGTATGGCGGTGGCTGCCGCCCAGAGCATAGGCACAGAAGCTGTTGCTGGCCTCAGCCAGGAGCTTGTTGGGGGCGGGACGGCGGCCGGCGCCGGTGTAGCCGCTCTTGGCGTCCACGACGATGGTGTTCTCCACCACCAGCCCCTCCTTCAGGGCGGGGTACAGGCCCAGAGTGGTGGCGGTGGGATAGCAGCCGGGGTTGGAGATCAGGCTCTTGCCCTTGGCCAGATCGCGCTGGATCTCGGGGATGCAGTAGACAGCCTCCTTGGTCATCTCATAGTTGGGGTGCTCCAGATGGTACCACTTCTCCCACACCTTCGCGTCACGGAAGCGGATATCCGCGCCAAAGTCGATGAACTTCTTTCCGCCGGCCAGGACCTTCTCCGCAATGCCGCACACGGTACCAGCGTCCACAGCGGTAAAGACCACGTCGCTGTCCTCTACGATCTGGGCGATGGTCTCGTCGTTGAGGGGCAGGATCTCCTGATCGTAGAAGCCCATCAGCGCGGGATGCTCATCCTGAATCCTGCGGCCGGCGGCGAAGCTGTCGGCCAGGTGGGCGACCTGGGTCTCGGGATGGTTCACCATAAGGCGGAGCAGTTCACCACAGGCATAGCTGGCGGCACCACAGATGGAAAAACGGATCATGACACGATTCCTCCTTTTTGTTATTGGCCTATACTACTTGCGCGAGATTCCATTCCAGCAATCTACATCGGAATTCTAAAACTTTTTTGAATATCCGGTATGGATTCTGTTGAATTTTCTTGAGTCATATTATATAATCAATAGGCAGATTGTACAAGAAATTCTTTTTTCTGCTTCTCATTCCATTCCGGAATGTTCTGTTCCTGTCCATCCTATCACACAAGGAGATTTGTTATCACTATGAGCATCCGAAAATACATCGCCTATCTCAAAACCATTGAGACCGGAAGCATCACCCACGCCGCCTCTCAGCTTGGCTACACCCAGTCCGCCATCAGCCGGATGATTGCCGATCTGGAGGACTCCTGGGGGGTCACGCTGCTGACCCGAAACCGCTCCGGGATCGAGATCAGCTCCGAGGGCCTCACCATTCTCCCCAAGCTACAGGCCATCTGCAAGGACTACGAGGATCTCAACTACGCCATCTCAGAGCTCCACGGACTCAGCTCCGGCTCCATCCGGGTAGGGGCCTTCTCCAGCATCTCCAGCGGCCGCCTGCCCCAGATGATCAAAGCCTTCCATGAACAGTACCCCCACATCGACTTTCAGCTCATCAACGGGGAGTACAACCAGATCACCAACTGGCTGAGGCGGGGCCTGGTGGACTGCGGTTTTGTCAGCCTGCCGGCCGCCAACGACCTGGACGCCTCCTTCCTGCTTCAAGACACCCTGGTAGCCATCCTTCCGGAGGACCACCCGCTGGCCGACGCCCCGGTCTATCCCATTGAGCGGTTGTCCAGCGAGGACTTCATCAACCTGAAGGAGGAGCAGGACTATGAGATCACCAAGTTCCTGGACCATCTTCAGCAGAAACCCAACATCCGGTATGAGGTCAGCAACGATTATGCCATCCTGTCCATGGTGGAGTGCGGACTGGGGATCAGCGTGGTCCATGAGCTGATGCTCCACCCAAACCGCTATCACATCTGCCCCAAAAAATTCGACATCCCGCAGGTGCGGGACATCGGGATCGCGGTCAAGAGAGACGTTCCACCCTCCACTATTACACGGTTATTCGTTGAGCACGCCAAGCAGTGGGTCAAGAAAAATCTTCCATATCAGGGAGAAAACAGCAATGGTATTTGAGCATCCTGTCAAAATCGTCTAACTTGCTCTCCCGCTTCTTTGTTCCGTTTAGCCAATCATACCATAAAATTGCAAAAAAAGAAAGGGGAAATTGCAAAAAATTTTACCGCAATATTATTTAAAATTTTAGTATAATTATTCATTTTTACACTCCGCCACCCTCAAACTGCCTCCCCCTTCCGTCCCAGTTTCTCCTCCCGGTCCAGCCCGCCGCCTCACCGCCGCCGGACCTACTCCCTCAAAACCGCCCACCTGCGGACCGGAACCGCTGTTCTGTGGTCAAAAAACATTTTTCCTATTCAACGTTCAAAAGAGCGCGGTCCTGTTTTTGCAGGGGCCGCGCTCCTTTTATTCATATTATCCAATTTCCTCTTCTGTGTGGCAGGCAGCTCTTTTATTTTTTCTCCCATTCTTCTGGCCGGAAGCCCACCAGAACCCGGTCCCCGTCCACCAGGACCGGCCGCTTGACCAGCATCCCGTCCGTGGCCAGCAGGGTCAGCTGCTCCTCCTCCGTCATATCTTTCAAGCGGTCCTTCAGTCCCAGGGACTTATACAGCTGCCCGGAGGTATTGAAAAACTTTTTCAGCGGCAGTCCGCTGGCCTTCCACCACGCGCTCAGCTCTTCCCGGGTGGGGCGGTCCTCCTTGATGTCCCTCAGCGTGTAGGACACCCCCTGCTGATCCAGCCACTTTCTGGCCTTCTGGCAGGTGGTGCATTTGGGGTAACAGATAAACAGCATATTTGTCTCCTCCTGTCAAAAAGGGCTCCGGCAACACGCCGGAGCCCGGGTCGGATCAGTAATTCATCTGCTTGCGCCGGGACAGGTTCATAGTCCCGTCCTGCATCTGGTCCAGGCTGTCCAGGCTCTTGCCGGTACCCTCGGCCACACAGGAGATGGCGTCTTCCGCCACATGGGTCTCAATTCCGGTGTGGGACTCGATCAGCTTGTCAAAGCCCCACAGCAGAGAACCGCCGCCCGTCATCACGATGCCGTTGGTGGAGATGTCGGCCACCAGCTCCGGGGGCGTGCGCTCCAGCACCCCGTGGATGGCCTCCAGGATCCGGCTGGAGACCTCTTCAAAGGCCTCGATCATTTCACTGGAGGAGACAGAGAACACCCGGGGCAGGCCGGTCATCAGGCAGCGGCCCTTGATCTCCATGGTGACCTCCTCCGGCCGGGGGAACACGCAGCCGATGGACATCTTCAGCTCCTCAGCAGTGCGGTCGCCGATGAGGACATTGTGCTTTTTGCGGATATACTTGACCACAGCCTCGTCAAACTTGTCGCCGGCGATCTTGATGGAGGCGGACTCCACCACGCCGCCCAAGGAGATCACCGCGATGTCGGCGGTGCCGCCGCCGATGTCCACCACCATGTGTCCGTCCGGCTTGGTGATGTCGATGCCGGCGCCAATGGCGGCGGCCACGGGCTCCTCGATCAGATAGGCCCGGCGGGCGCCCGCCTGGATGCCGGCGTCCACCACAGCGCGCTCCTCTACCTCGGTGATGCCGGAGGGCACGCAGATGAGCAGGCGGGGCTTAAACAGGGAGAAGGTAGTCACCTTCTTAATGAACTCCTTCAGCATCCGCTCCGTCATGTCATAGTCGGAGATCACACCCTCCCGCAGAGGGCGCATGGCCACGATATTCCCAGGGGTGCGGCCCAGCATTGCCTGGGCGTCGGTGCCCACCTTCAGCAGCTTGCCGGTATTCTTATCCATAGCCACCACCGAGGGTTCCCGCAGGACCACGCCCTTGCCTTTGATGTATACCAGAACGGAAGCAGTACCCAGATCGATCCCAATGTCCTTACTGAACAGATTAAACATAGCCTTCCACCTTATCTATTTTCATTCCCGGCCTGGTGATCCCGGGCCGGTCCCTTGTTATATCGCTGCTATTTTTCATTATAACGGCTCATGCGGCGGTTTTCAACTATTATTTCGCCGTATTTCTTCCTATTTACGCCAAAGCTGTATTTCATTTTTTCCTGCTGTGCCCTTCCGATAGACGTAGCATGTCTTTTTGTAGTATAGCACAGGACCCAGCAGGTCAATGTTAAGTTTTCCTTAATATTTCCCTGGCTATCCCGCAAGCCACCCTTTGGCCCGGATCCTGGGGCCCAAAAATACCCTGACTGTCTTGGTGCTGGAGTCTGCGGCCCGGTAGGCAAAGCCCCTGCAATGAGAGAGCGCCGATGATACAATGGGTGCAACAAGAAATTCTTTGAAGGAAGACAGCAAGGGTGAATAAAAACGAAAGTGGCAGAGGGCTTTCAGCGAGCATCAGCGGAAAGCCTGGGAAGACCCTTAACAGAGAAGGAAAAGAAGGGACCGAACAAGTTCGTGGAACGCTTTTTGCTGCTTCTAAATGACACGGAGGAGTAAACCCGTCTTTCGGCGCCAATTCCATGCACTCCTGGGCCAAGGGCCACACGACGGAACCGGCCAAAGGCAGTGCAGCCGATACAGAGCAGCAGACAGCGGCCCACGGCGTATCTGTGGCGTATCTGTTGGGTCGCTCCATCACCATTTCGACTTGGCAGCCGCCACCGAAGAAAGCGTCTGGCAGGAAATCTTTCACGCCCCTGAGGGCAGAACCGTGTTCCGGGGTACCCAGTCCTGCGTCCGCTGTATGTACGGTTGAAAACGCTGCCCCAGTCTATACCTTGCTGGCGATGGCCTGCGGAGTATTTTACCAGGAATTCACCAAATGGCATTTACCAGGAAAACCGTCCTCTCCGCAGCCCACATCCACTATTCCCTCATAAAGATGGTTCTGTGCCTCCTGCTGCTCCTGCTGGAGAAGCACTTTGCCTTTGCTGGGAGGAGGCAGGCCGGATCCTGGCCGTTTACGGACCTGTGGGATGCTTGTGGTCCCAGGGTGACCCAGGTCCTGCCCCCTGTCCTCCCCTTACAGCATCTGCGCCAGCCTGACCTACATTATGGATCAGGCTGGCGCTTTTCCCTCTGTATTGGACTGTATCCGGCCCTCAGCCCTGTCCAAGAAGAACCAGAATCAGTCCATAAATCACGCTGGCGCTGATGCCGAACACCAGCACCGGCCCGGCCACCACGAACAGCTTGGCCGCCGTTCCGGTGATGAGTCCCTCTGGTTGTGTCAAGATAGACATACAGTTTTTTCGGAATTTTTTCAGCTGCC
>OJPN01000426.1_pt1 | contig 36281 bp, 29 predicted proteins | sample 1598511 | NCBI WGS metagenome assembly OJPN01 (sample SAMN03922485, study PRJEB24848) | human gut metagenome | isolation source: stool sample | host: Homo sapiens | place: Germany | collected 2011-05
TAATGCAGTGCTCAACTCTAAAGGTGGCAGCGTAAATACCCAGAACGTAACTGCTAGTCAAGTAGTAGATATCGATGCAGCGCAAGATATTACAGCAGACGGAAATCTCACCTCTAACAATGGTGACATTACTCTGGATGCAGGCGGAAGCATTACGACGAATAGCACAGTAAATGCTAATAACAACGTAATTGCGAACGCTAACGGCGATATCAACACCAAAGGCGATGTTACTGCAACAAACGGTAATGCAGTGCTCAACTCTAAAGGTGGCAGCGTAAATACCCAGAACGTAACTGCTGGTCAAGTAGTAGATATCGATGCAGCGAATAATATCACTGCCAACGGTAGCCTCACTTCTACTAATGCTAACGTAGATTTGAACGCAGGCGGCAGCATTACGACCAACGGTCAAGTTACTGCACAGAAGAATGTTGATTACAATGCTAAAGGTAGCATTACTACCGGCGGTATTATCAACAGTACAACTGGCAATATCAACCTGCAGACAGATGCTGCTCAGGGCGATATCATCTTCGGCGGTGACGTAACTGCCGAGCATGGCAACATCAATATCGACGTATTGCAGAACGGTAATGTAACTGATGACGATAACAAATTTACCGCTCTTGGCGACAAGGGTAATATTAACAGCGGTAACTTCGCACTGCACATCAAGGGTGCCGGAGATGTTGATCTGCATGAGATTTACACTACAAACAATGCGTTTATCGACGTTGACAACGGCAATCTCACACTGGCAAAAATTAACGGCGATCTGGTAGCTTTGCGCCTGCATACGGAAGGCAAGCAGATGAAGGTTAGCAAAATTATTGCCGGCACTAAGCTTATTGCACAGAGCAGCGACATCAATATCGATAAGATTCAGCAGCGTCTGGACGCTGACGGCCTTCTGACTATAGTTCCAGATAGCGCACAGCCCAATAAGCCTATTGACAACCTAAATATTGGTGAGATAATTACTAATAAGGGTGTCCGCTTTGATCATCTGTGGCTGAATAACGGCTCTATTAACGTAAGCGAGGGCATATTCAATATCGATAAGCTGGTAGTCAATAATGTTGCTCATTTCAGCAATAAGCATATGAAGACTGCTGTATGGGGTGCACCGCCGCAACGTGACGATAGCGACAGCATTTATTGGAACAACATTGCAGTGAATAACCCTGCTAACAATTTAGCTGAATGGCAGCAGGAGGGTATAAAACCGTATAAATGGATGTACCTGCACTTCGCAGAACAGCCGAACATTCAGTACAGCAACGGCATACTGCTTTACCTGCGTAATCACTATTATGTTTATAACCAACACTATAGCGCTGTAGACTATATGCTGTATCAGCTCAATGAGAACAAAGCGGAGGAATATGATATTAACTATGCACCTGGCGTAGTACAATACTTCCGCTATGACCTGTATGACCTGGATGAAGACGATAACAAGAGTGAACCCGTAACAATCACTGTAGAAGCATAGGAGGAAATGCTGATGAACAAAAAGGCAGAGGCTTTTATCAAATATCTGGATAATAACAAGATTACCTGCTTTGCCATTGAACAGATTAGCGAGGATAAGCTGAACACAGTGGTCTTCCGTTCTCACATTGTTGTTGAAGGCCAGCGTCTGCCGACGCTGGTCATCCTGGACAGCAGTATTTATGGTATGCTTCGCGTGCAGCTGGCAGCAAATGCTGTCAACGAGAGCAACGAAGTGGCTATTCTGAGGGAAATCAACAAGGTGAACCGTCAATATAAGGTGTTCAAATATTATCTTACAGATGACGGTTCACTCTACCTGGACAGCTGCCTGCTCTGCCAAAATGGCAGGCTGGAGGGCGACATGATTTATACCGTGCTGGATGTAATCATCAAGCATCTGGAAAAGGAATATAAAAGAATAATGCAGCTCATCTGGCAGGCCAATTAGCCTGCCGGATGCAGCAAAATTTTGTATATCAAAGGGGTGTTGTCGATGATTACTAATAAAACAAGCTTGCTACTGGTTACGCTTTTGCTGGGATGCAGTGCCGCTGCTTTCGCAGCGCCTACACCTTCGCAGGAAGCAGAATTCAATAAAAGCGGCTTGAATAACGCCGGTGTGGCAGCCAACAGAACTATAGAGTATATGGAGCGCCAGCGTGTTGCCAGACAGATTGCTGAGGACAAGGCTAAGGCTAGCAGCAAGGTAGAGCAGGGGAGCCAAAAGCCTGATGCAGAGCAGCAGGCTGCAGTGACCTTTAAGCTGGAAAAGCTGGAGCTTGATGAATCCACTGTATTGAAGCAGGCAGAGCTGCAGAAGCTGACGGACGAATATATCGGTAAAGAGGTTGGCGTCAAGGATTTGTACGAGCTGGTGAATAAAATCAACAAGCTGTATCTTGATAATGGTTACTTTACCTGTCGTGCAATTTTGCCGGCACAGACGATCAAAAACGGTACGGTAAAAATTGAGCTTATCGAAGGCAAAACGAATGCTGTTGAGGTGCAGGGCAACAAGTATACCAAAAGCAAATACATCAGCAAGCGTATGAGCCTGAAGCAGGGCGAGGTTGCCAACATCAACAAGCTGAATGACGATTTACTGCGCTTTAACGCTGCCAATGACGTGCAGTTGCGCATTTCTCTGCAGGCTGGCAGCGAGCCGGGAACTACGGATTACGTCATCAGCGCTTATGAACCGCAAAACATTACCTGGACTGTTTACAGTGACAACGCAGGCAGTGATACGAGCGGCGAATACCGTGGCGGCCTGTTCTTTACGGACAGAAGCCTGACAGGTGTGCGTGACGCGCTGACGCTGAACACGATGCTGAGCGATGGCACCAAATCCTTCGGCCTTGGCTACAGCAGGCCCTTAGGAGATAGCGGTACTAAGCTGAACATACAGTATAGCACTAACAGTGTTCACATTACTGACGGAATACTGGAGCCTTTGAATGTACGTGGTCATGCTTACGCGATGAACGTTGGTCTGAGCCAACTGTTGGTAGCGACGGAAAAGATCCGTACTGAGGCAACACTTGATTACGGTCAGCAAAATTCTAAGACTGATTTCAGCGGCCAACATTGGCTAGATGATATTATTAAAGGCGTTACGGCAGGATATTCCGTAACTAATTACGGCGCAAGCTCTGTTATTTACCAAAAGCACAGCTTTAACGCTGGTACGCATACCGATATTGCCGATAATGACAAGGATTTTTCCCTGTACCAGCTTAACGGCCTGTACCAGAAAATGTATCAGCATGGGCAGCTTTTAAGCCTGCGCCTGGACGCACAGCGTGGCTTCAACAATTATCTGCCTTCCGCCCGCCAGTTCTACATTGGCGGCATGTATAGCGTACGCGGATACAAAGAAAGCCTGCTTGGCGGCGACAGTGGCTACAGTATGGGCCTGGAATATTCCGTGCCTGTAACTAAGGACAAAAAGACCAGTGCCTTCGCCTTTATGGATCATGGACAGGTCTTTGGCGACAGTGCCTTTGACAGCCATGTACTGACAAGCTGTGGCCTGGGCGTGCGCAGCAACATCACCAAGCACATCGGTGCTGTGGTAACATTGGGCGTGCCTTTGATTAAGGAAATCAATAATACTGATGTAGATTCAACTCGCATCCATTTCATGGTAAGCGGTCAATTCTAAAAAAATCTTGTGTAATAATAGGACTAGGGAAACCCGGTCCTATTATTTTTTTCCTGTATATATGTAGGAAAAAGAAGCTTTGCCTGTAGCTGATATCCTATTATATGAAAAAAATTTCGATAACTGATGACAATTACCACAATTCAAGCTATAATAAGTATATAAACAAAAAATTATTTTATGAGGTGACATACAATGCAATTTCCGATAGTTTTAGGTGTTTCTGCACGTCACGCACATCTGTGCCGTGAGCATATGGATATTTTATTTGGTGAAGGCAGCGAGCTGCACGTTAAAAAGCCGATTGGCCAGCCCGGTCAGTTTGCTTCTGAAGAACAGATTACCATGGTAACTCCCAAGGATTCCATGAAGCTGCGCATCATCGGTCCTCTGCGTCCGGAAACTCAGATTGAGCTTTCTCTGACTGACGCACGCAAGGTTGGCCTTGATGCTCCTATCCGCAACAGCGGCGACATCGCAGGCAGCGCTGGCGCTAAGCTCATCGGTCCGAAGGGCGAGCTGGAGCTGGAGGAGGGTATTATCATCGCTGCGCGCCACGTGCATCTGTACCCCGAAACCGCTGAAAAATACGGCCTGAAGGACGGCGATATCGTTGATATCCAGACAGAGGGCGAGCGTTCTGTAACACTGCATAATGTTCTGGTACGTGCGGGCGTAAAGCATGCTGACGAGGTTCATATCGACACTGACGAAGCTAATGCCTGCAACCTGGGCAGCGGCGTGATGGTTAACATCGTCTACAATAAATAATTCCACCGTTTTTCCAACAAAAGGATGGTGAGTATATGAAAAAAATTACAGCCTTGGCAGCAGCGCTTGTTTTGTGCGCTGCGCATGTTTCAGCCTACGAAAACAGCTATGCAGGCTACAGTGTTAAGGACGGACAGCCTTACTATAAGCTGGAAGCGAAGAAGGTTTATGCGTATACCAATATCAGCAGCAAAAAGGCTTATCAGAACGAAGAGGATTTAAAAAATACCGCAGTTAATATTGTTAACTATTACACAGCAGAGGATATGGAGCAGATTTTAGGCGAAAAATTCTCTACTGCTTATTTTGATGCGGAATATGAGAAGCTGGCACTTCTGGAGCGCTCCCAGCTTAATCCGAAAACCGTGCCTGCGCCGCTGCTGGAGCTTGATAAATATGCCGAGCATGACAGTAACGGCAATCTGACGATTCAGAGCAAGGTGCTCAAAGAAAAGCTGGAAAAGCTTACGCCTCTTATTAAGACAGGAAAAATTGCCGGCAAAAAGGCGATAACTATTTCTTACCTATATAAACAGGGTGATGTGCTGGTTAAAATTGACACCAGTCTTCTTTCTGCAAACGACAGACTTTATCTGCTGTCTACCGTAAATACTGACCAGGATCTTTACGCACCTAAGAAGGATGAAAAAGACGCTGACGCTGATGCAGATATTGATGATATCGATACTGACGAAGAAAGCGACGAAAATGACGAGGCCAAGACCGAGCCTAAGAATGCTGCTTCCGTAAAGGAAGAAATGGAAAAGGCTCTGGAGGTTGAGAATGTTTTTGTACGCGACGTACCGGCCGAAACCATGCAGCGCTTCGATAAAGCACATACTGATCTGCTGAAGGGCTTTAAGGCTTTTGCTCCGACAAGCACGCCGAAGGCCATCGGCTTTACCGATGCCGCAGCCGGTAAAAGTGTGCAGCTGCCGGATGACTGGTTCTATGGCCAGCTGAATCTTAAATATAAGGACAAGGGCACATTTTACCTGACTTTGGCTTCTTCAATGAAGGAAATGCAGGAAGTTGCCGCAAATACTGATTATGACAGTGTTTATTCCGTATTAGCTATTCCGCAGGCTGACCCCGAATACCAGAAGAAGGTTACGGAGCTTTACAGCAGCGGTGCGCGTAATGTTCTGCAGCACTGGAATCATCTGCTGATTACTGCCAGTGTTGACAACATTACCGACGCTGAAATCAAGGAGCTTCTTGCAACGCCTGTTGCCAACAGACTTGCGGTTGAGAGTTTTATCTCCGAAGGTCTGCAGCGCATGAAGGGTTTCAGCAACGAATACTTTGCTTTGAAGGATTATAAGACAAATTTTGACTTCACCCAGGAAAAAGCTCTTATCGGCATCAATGCTGATACCCAATTGCTGAAGGATTTTGCTTATAACAACAAAATTTTGCTGAGCTGCAACCAAAAAGCCGCTACAGCGATGCTTTTTATCAAAAAAACTGACGCTGAGACAGAAAAAAGCCTTGAACAGCAACTAAACGAATGGCACTTTTAATTACATAGGTGCAATGAGTTGCAGTGCATAAAAATCTCACGTCTGAAAAAAGGAAAATTTAACATAATATACATTATCGGACGTAAAATATTATTTTGCACTCTTTGCGGTAAAAAGGCAGCATTATAGACATGCTTATTTCCCAACTATGGAAAATGCTGAAAAAAGCGTCAGATTATGAGAATTCTTCGCTTTTTGCTCCTCCCCCGGAGGTTTTGAGAAGTTTTTAGCATTTTTTATGTTAAATTAGCCACCGTGCGCACTGCTGTTTGACGAAATTACTTTTATCTGTTATAATTTGTATAAGGTTAACTATAAACACATGATTGGAGGGTCTAAAATGGGAAGAAGAAAAGCACTCCCGCCGGACTTTGATGGCAACTATACCGAAGATATGTTGTCTGAACGCCAACGTAACATTTTGAAATTCGTCCGTACTTTTATTAATCATAAGGGCTATCCGCCTGCTGTACGCGAAATCGGTGCAGCAGTAGGTTTATCCTCCAGTGCCAGCGTGCATAATCATCTGAAGAAGCTGCAGGAGTATGGCTTCATTCAGCGTGATGCTGCTAAGCCGCGTGCTCTGGAGCTGATGAGCGAAAGCGATGCCTGGAGAAACAAGCTCCTTGTTCCGGTACCGCTGGTTGGCAAGGTTACTGCAGGTGTTCCTATTCTTGCTGTCGAGAACATCGAAGAGACCTATCCTATTCCTCGTGACCTGATTGGCTGCGACGATGATGTTTTCATGCTTTCCGTATGCGGTGACAGCATGATTAACGCAGGTATTCTGGATCATGACTACATTATTGCACGTAAGCAGAATTTTGCTAATAACGGCGATATTGTTGTTGCCCTGATTGACGGCGAGGAAACTACCGTTAAGCGTTATTTCCGCGAGCTGCGCAGTGTGCGCCTGCAGCCAGAAAACGATAAGTACGAGCCTATTGTAGGTTCTGACAACATTAAGGTGCTTGGTAAGGTTATTTCTGTATTCCGTATGCTCTGATAACCTGACTGTAAAATGCATGTAAAATGATGTCACTTTAGCGTCAAATACAAAAAACAGCTCTTTACAGAGCTGTTTTTTGTTATATATTATAGTTATGAATGTGTGTAAACGATTTTTACAAGGAGATGACGCATATGTTACATCCATCTACTGATATTATCATGAACGCCCAGCAATTCTTTGCTGCGGACCAGAGCGAAGCTAATCTGGTGAAGCTGTTGCATGCAGTCAGCGTAATGCTGCAGGAAGGTGCCGAGGTGCTCATTCCTACTGCTGCCGATGCGCCGGAGGGACAGCTGCTGCTGCAGACGCAGACTACCGAAAGTGGCCTGGAATACATGACGGCTTACAGCAGCAAAGAGGCCTACGAGCAGGGCAGGCCCTGCAACGTTATCAGCCGCCCGCTGGTCAATTACTTTGAAGCTATCCTCCAAATGGATGGCATTGCGGGTATTATCTTTAACCCTGCTTCCCATGCTCCCTTTAATATTCAAAACCGGATGATCAAGGAACTGCTGGCTGATGCCAAGAAGAACAAGCAGCAGAACGCTATTTCCGTTTGGCGTGGTGACATTACTACGCTGGACTGCGACGCGATTGTCAATGCTGCCAACAGCACGCTTTTAGGTGGCGGTGGCGTTGATGGTGCTATTCACCGCGCTGCAGGACCACAGCTTTTGGAGGAATGCAAAACCTTAGGCGGCTGCACAACCGGTGCTGCCAAGATTACCTATGGCTATAATCTGCCTGCAAGCTACATTATTCATACCGTAGGCCCTATTTATAACGGTAAGGTTGAACAAAGACTGGAGCTGGCTGACTGCTACAAGAACAGCCTGGACCTGGCGCGCAAGCATCATCTGCACAGCATTGCTTTCCCGGCGATTTCTACCGGTGCTTATGCGTATCCTGTGGACGAGGCTGCCCGTATCGCTCTTTTGACCTGCACCGAATGGATTAATGCCAACGCCGACTATGGCATGAGCGTTGTGCATACCTGCTTCAACAGCACTGTCTACAACGCTTATCAGGAGCTGGTAAAACAGGCGCAGAACGGCGAGCTGGACTAAGTAAATATTGTTTTTCCGTATAACAAAACCCGTGACTCCTTTCGGACGTCACGGGTTTTTATTAACCTTAGCGTAAATTTACTAGCGTACAGATTTACGCATTGATGATATTGTTGAACAAAGATTTATTAGCTTCAATAGGCTGCTTGCCGCCGACTACGCAGATCAGGCCGTCGCTGAGCATGTCCTCTAATACCTTAGCCAGTGCTTGCAGGTCTGCATTGCTTACATTGAGGATTTCGTTGCGGATGCGTTGGCGCAGTTCAACGGGAACGTGCTTCAGATATTGCGCAGTTGCCTTGTCAAGACGCATGCTGTTGGTCAGGGGCTTATCCATCGTGCTGATAGTACCGATAACGTACTTGTTCAGCTCGCGTTCGGGGAATTCTTCGTTTCTCAGCCATTCTGCCAGACCTTGGTAAGCCTCCAGAGTTTTCGGCAGCTGCGGGTCGCGGTAGGATGCAAACACGCCTACGCCGTTCAGCTCAAAGCGTGCGGTAACACCGTAAGCGCCGCCCTGAATACGGATTTTGGTCCAGAGATATTCATAGCTCAGAATGGTTTCCAGTACAGCCATTGCGCCCACGTATTTGTGACCGTGCTTAGCAAAATTGCCGCCTGCAGCAACGTATTGTACCTTACCTGCGGTAGCAATAGCCTCGTTAACAGTGCCTACGGGCAGAACCTCAGCCTTCTCCCCTGCTTCTGCCTCAGACAGCTTGCTGATGAAATCAAGGCACTGCTGTCTTACTGTTGCCTGCTCTTTTACGTCACAGCTATAGCTGAGCAGGAAACGGTTCTTCTGGAAGAAGCGTTTGATTAACAGGCGCAACTGCTCCAGTACCTGCGGTGCCAGCTCGTCGAAGTTATCGATCAGCTTTTTGAGGAACTGGTAATAGCTGAATTCATCCTGCTCGTTGACGCGTGCGCCGGCAGAGCAATAGGAGAACAGTCTGGTGATAGCAACGGTCTGACCGCGGTTGAAGAAATTGTCATCCCAATCGGTTTTCAGCTCGGATACCAGCTCGCGGAAGCGCTCCAGATCGTCCAGCTTGCTTTCCAAAGCAATGGTCTGCAGGATATCCAGCATTTTCGGCAGGTTATCGGTGAGGCATTTGCCTTTGGTGGAGAAGTAAATTTTATAATCATCCGTAGATTCTGCTTCGGTGAAGGCGCGTACAGCGAACGCAATGCCACCGGTGTACATAATGGCGTTGGTTGCCAGCTCCTGATAGCTGTAGCGCTCGGTGTTGAACTTGCCCATGATATCCGTGAGCAGATAGCACAGAGGCAGCTTTTCTGCCTCCATGTCGGTGATATCAAAATAGAAGCTGGTGTATGCGATTTTATTGGTGTTGCGAGGCAGATACAGCAGATGGCTTGCGCCCAGCTCTTCCTCCTGCGTTTCAATCTTCTCTACCTCCTGCCTGATGTCGCTGCGCTTCAGTACAGGGATGGTTGCGCGTGCTTCCGCACTGTCGGGAGTAGCCTGCAGACGGTGCAGCTCGGCACATTCGTCGATATGCTGCTGCAGCTCCTCCTGGCTCATCTGTGCCATGATAGCGCTCATTTTGGCAGCAGCGGCCTCCTGGTCTGCCTCCTCCTTGCCGGGCTGCGGCAGCAGGGTTACAAGCACCTTATGGGTGTTGTCCAGCAGATAGTTTTCGATAATGCTTTCATAATAGTTGGTTTTCAGGCCATCGCGCAGAGCTGCCAGATATTTGTTGTAACAGAGGCCCTCAATCGGATTGCCGTCATACAGCCAGTTATCCATAACGCCGATGCCAAGAATCAGTCCCTTGGGATAGCCGCCGAAATCTGCTTCACGCAGCTTGAATTCCATGGAGTTGATGTTAGCCTCCAGCAGTTTTTTATCAATGCCGTTGATGGTAATGTCCTGAAGTGTTTTATAGATAACGCTGATAAATTTATCGCGCAGCTCCTTCTCACTGCCGCTGGCACGGATAGAGAATACCGGCTGATACATGCTGGAGGTATAGCCGCCGTTGATAATCTGGCCTACGCCTGCATCCATCAGCGCACGGCGCAGTGCGGAGGATTCGCTGTCCAGCAATGTGCTTTTCAGCAGGCTCAGAGCCATGCTGGTCTGCAGGTCGGTTGCCTTGCCTGTTACGATAGAAAGCTCGTGATATGTTTTGGCAGTGCAGTCCTCCTCTGCCCCAACCGGATAAAAGGCTTCGATATCCGCAGTACGCGGCAAGGACTGCTGTTCTGCGATAGCGGAATCAACAGTACCGGTTTTCTCGAAGCTGCTCAGATATTCGCTGTCGAGATATTCCAAAGTAGCGTCGATATCCATATCACCGTATAAATAGATATAGCTGTTTTCCGGGCTGTAATAGGTTTTGTGGAACTGCTCGAATTTTTCCTGAGTCAGCTGCGGAATAGCGTCCGGATAGCCGCCGGATTCAAAGCGGTAACAGTTGTCGGGGAACAGAGCCTTCATTGCTTCGTTTTCCAGATAAGCGTCCGGCGAAGAATATACACCCTTCATTTCGTTATAAACAACCCCGTTGTAGCTCAGCTCGCCGTCAAGGCTGTCCAGATTATAGTGCCAGCCCTCCTGACGCAGGGTATATTTGTTTTGGTAGAAGGAAGGATAGAACACAGCGTCCAGATATACGTCCATCAGGTTATGGAAGTCCTTATCGTTGCGGCTGGCAACGGGATACATGGTCTTATCCGAGAAGGTCATAGCGTTCAAAAAGGTGTTCAGAGAACCCTTGACGAGGTCTACGAAGGGCTCCTTTAAGGGATATTTGCGGGAGCCGCAGAGAGAGGAATGCTCCAGAATATGTGCCACACCTGTATCATCTGCAGGCGGAGTTCTGAAGGAAATAGAAAAAACCTTGTTATCGTCATCGTTAGCAAGGTACAACAGGCGTGCGCCGCTCTTGATATGCTCCATGATATATGCCTGGGAGCTGATTTCATCTACAAATTGTGCTTGTAAAACCTTAAAGCCGTGGTATACGGCATTTATTGCTAAAGTCATTGTTGCCTCCTAAAAATTTACACTATGGTATTTATTATAACATATTTGCATATCTATTGTCTGAAATTCTTGTAAAAAGAGTTAGCTGTTGCTAAAAAAGATTATCTCCTTGCCAAAAGCGCTGTTCTTGCCTATAATAATTAGTAGAATAGTCAGAATCTGGAGGGAGTATTCATGGAAGAAGCACGCTTTACACTGCGCATTCATCCTATTATTATGAATAAGATGAAGCATTTGGCAAAGATAAATGGCCGTTCGGTCAATAAGGAAATCGAACAGATTTTGAAATGGGTTATTGATGATTACGAGCGCCAATACGGCAAAATTGAGCTGACCAAGGCGGAAATGCCTGGCTTCAGCACAGGCGCGACGGTTAAGGAAGCGCCGGAGCAGCCTATGGAAATGCTCTTCGGTTTGGATAATAAAAGCAAAAAATAATATGTAGGCTCCCCTGCCCTACGCTATACAAATAATTAAGGCACTACTGCGCTTACAGTAGTGCCTTTAGTGTTTATGCTTATTTTGCTATTGCGTGCTCCTTCAGCTCCAGCTTTTGCTTTTCTTCTACCTCTTTGATGCGGCAGCTGGCGAAAATAGAACCGGAAACATTGTGCCATACGCTGAAGATAGCACCCGGAAGCGTGGCCAGCGGATTAGCGGCGAAGTTTGCGGTCGCCAGAGCAAGCGCCAGACCGCTGTTTTGCATTGCAACTTCGATAGCAATAGAAGTTGCCTTAGCGTAGGATACCTTCATCAGACGCGCCATGCCCAAGCCCAGTGCCATACCGATGCCGTTGTGCAGGACAACGGCCAGCATAACAATCAGACCGCAGCTCATCAGCTTAGCAGCGTTGACAGCAACGATACCATCGATAATGGTTACAATCGCTACAACGGAAACCAGCGGCAGAATACCGCCCAGCTTGACGATGGTTTCGTGGAAAAGGCTGTTTAAGATGATACCTGCAAGCACAGGCAGCAGTACAATCTTCACTACGGAAAGTACCATAGCCATAAAGCTTACCTCAACCCAGGAACCTGCCAGCATGTACACCAGCACAGGTGTTACTAGCGGTGCAATCAGAGTCGAAGTGATGGTCATGCCAACGGATAAGGGAACGTCACCCTTAGCGATGTAGGCAATAACGTTGCTGGCAGTACCGCCGGGGCAGCAGCCTACGAGGATAACGCCCAGAGCGATATCAGTATCAAGATTCATTACTACAGCCAGAAAATAGGCTGCCAGGGGCATGATGGTGTATTGCAGGATACAGCCGGAAATAACCTCCTTAGGTCGGGAAAAGACGATTTGGAAGTCCTCGCGCTTGATGGTCAGGCCCATTCCGAACATTGCCGTGCCCAGGAAGAGAGCGGTATACTGCGGAATCCACATGAATTCCTGCGGATGCGTAAAGGCAATCGCAGAGGTGATTAAAATCACGACGGCGATGTACTTGGATAACAATCCGCTTACCTTGCCAATGATGTTTAAAACGCTGTTTTGCTCGTTCATATTAAATTGCCTCCTTACATGTATGCTGCCCTGGGGCAGTCACGCTGTTAATTGCCTCGAGCAGAAGCAATTACATGGGTATTGTACCACAAAAAGGAGGAAAAATCCATGCCCGGCTTAAAGTATCAGCAGGCCTCCAGCAGGTGCGACACCTTCACCTGCAGCTTATCGGCGATGCGGAATACCAGGTCCATACTCGGGCGCGCGCTGCCGTGCTCGATTTTACTCAAATACTGCGGAGTAATGCCTATCTGCTCTGCGAGCATCCCCTGCCCCAGCTCCTGCATGATTCTGTAATAACGTATTTTTCTGCCCATTTCTACATACTTTTCGCAATACATATATCATCCACTCCTCTACTTCTTACTGATTATAGCTTACAGTATTTCCGGCATTTCTTCATGTAAAAAAGGTGCGAAGACAGCCTTGATACTGCTTGCCAAAGTAAATATAGGCGCATTCCTGAAAAACGTGCCGGCAATCAGTGTTGTTTTTGCGTTATGCCTTAGCATAATCTTATTATAAAAAATAGGATAGCCAGAGATTGGCTATCCTAAAAAATTTTTTGAGACATTTTTAGATATTTTTTGCGAAAATGAATTTTGCACTTAGTTTACCGGTATCTCCTGTCTGGAAATAACCTCAATCAGCTCGCCCTGGCTTTTAAGCCAGATATCAATACCCTTGCCGAAAACCTCCGCTTCGATAAGTGTGCCGTTTTCGCTCTCCTCTACTACCTTTGCAGTAGGCAGGCGGTCAAGGATGTACTCGTAGCTGCCACCCTTAAACAGGAAGCGCAGGCGCTGCAGATGGCCGCCGTACATAAACTGAATGCGCTTGCGGAACTCGCCCTCCTCAAAGCGTTTGGAATACGGAACGGCAAAATGCTTTTCGGTGACGCTAAAGCTGTTGATTCTGTCGATGCGGTAGATAGTCGGGAAGGGATCGTTTTCTATCTCGAATTTGAGCTTCTCTTTCTCCTTGGGCACGATGAAGCCTGCCAGATAAAAGTAGAATTCGGAGAACATGATGCCTACGGGCTGCAGTCTGCGCTGCACCAGCACACCGTCGGTACGGCGGTAGTTGATGATTATTTCCAGATGCTCATGCACAGCGCCGCTAAGCTCCCACATTTTCTTCAGGAACTTATCCTTGTGCTGCGGTTCTACATAAAGTAGCTTTTCGTTGCCTATAAGCTCGCTCACACGCTGCTGCTCCGTTTTAGGGATACAGCAGTCAATCAGCTTATCAAGAATCGGATACAGCTCATTTTTGGTGAATGCCCTGCTCTCCAGCAGTATTTTGAGCGTGGCGAAAACCTCCTCGTTGGACAGCAGATTGCGTGATGGCGGTACAAGCTGGTAAGCGCCAAGCTTCTGGTTGTAGACCAAATCCTGTACCAGGCCTGATGCTTCATTCTGCTCATGTAAAAAGGACCGCAAGTCTTCTATGTCGCGCTGAATAGAGCGTAAGGAGCAGCCGAAGCGTTGGGCCTCTTCCTTCTTGTAGAGCATTTTGCCGTCTACCAGACGCGAATACATATAGAGCAAACGATCCTTTGCAATGCGTAAATCTGTCATTATTAGTTCCTCCCTGCCATGAAATTTGCAAAGCGGTTGATGCAAGAAAATCTCTTTAAGCTAATTATAGCACAATCATTCTCTTAAGCAAACGTTTTGCCACCGGCTATAAGCAAATTTTACCATAGCGGGAGGACACATATTGTCTTTCTCTAAAAATATTTTTGGTTTTCTCAGCATATTTCAGAGATAACAGGAAAATTTTTACGCCTGTTCAGTTTTAAGCACAGGCAGAAAGCCGTCCAGTGCTTCCAAAGCGCGTGCTGCAATCTGAGCGTTCTTTTCTCTTTTCTTGCGGATGCGTACAGTGAGCGGCGGAATGAGGCCGAAGTTGATGTTCATCGGCTGGAAGTTTTCAATCGCCGGGTTGCTGATGTAGTTGGCCAGTGCTCCGTGTGCGGTTACGTCGGGGAATTCTACCTCCGGCAGCTCCAATACCGCTCTTGCAGCAGCTAAACCGGCCATCAGTCCGGAGGCTGCCGACTCAACGTAGCCTTCTACGCCTGTCATTTGTCCGGCAAAGTAGAAGCGCTTGTTGCTGCGCAGGTTGAAGTGCTTATCCAAAAGCTGCGGCGAATTCAGATAGGTGTTTTTGTGCATTACGCCGAAACGGACGAACTCTGCGTTCTCCAGACCGGGAATCATGCCGAAAACACGTCTTTGCTCCGGCCATTTGAGATGTGTCTGGAAGCCTACCAGATTATAAAGGGAGGCAGCGGCGTTATCCTGACGCAGCTGCACTACTGCGTAGGCTTCCTTGCCGTTACGCGGGTCAATGAGGCCTACAGGCTTCAGCGGACCGAAGCGCATGGTGTCCTCGCCTCTTGCTGCCATTTCCTCAATCGGCATGCAGGCTTCAAATACATCATGCTCAAAATCCTTTACGGGAGCGCTTTCCGCATTGCAGAGAGCTTCCCAGAAGGCAACGTATTCCTCCTTTGTATAGAAGGGGCAGTTGAGATAGTCGGCGCCGCCCTTGTCATAGCGGGAGGCACGGTAAACCTTGTCATAGTCTAGGGAATCGGCGGTAACAATCGGTGCTGCGGCATCAAAGAAGTGCAGATAATCAGCCTGCAGCAGCTTTTTGATATCGGCGAAAAGCGCGTCGCTGGTCAGCGGGCCGCTGGCTACGATGACAGTGCCTTCAAGGCTTTCCAGGTCGGTCACCTCTTCGTGGATGACGGTAACAAGCGGATTGGCCTTCACTGCTTCGGTTACGGCAGCGGCAAAGCCGTCGCGGTCGACAGCCAGAGCGCCGCCGGCAGGCACCTGATGCTCGTCAGCCTTTTGCATGATGAGAGAGCCTAAACGGCGCATTTCTTCCTTCAGCAGGCCGACAGCGTTTTCAATGTTGCCTGCGCGCAGGGAGTTGCTGCAGACAAGCTCGGCAAAATATGCGGTTTTATGTGCTTCGTCACTTTTTACAGGACGCATTTCGTGCAGGATTACAGGGATACCGTGGCGCGTCAGCTGGGTAACGGCTTCGCAGCCTGCCAGGCCCGCACCGATTACGTGTACAGGAGAGATAGTCATTTATTCGTTGCTGCCTTTCTTAGTTGTAGTAGTTTTTTTCGTTGCGGTTGTTTTCTTTGCAGTAGCGGTTTTTTTAGCGATAGTTGTTTTAGTAGCTGTAGTCTTTTTTGCTGCAGTGGTTTTCTTCGCAGCAGTTTTGGTAGCAGTAGTTTTCTTAGCGGTAGTCTTTTTAGCCGCCGTAGTTTTCTTGGTTGCGGTTGTTTTAGCTTCCGTAGTCTTTGCTGCAGCTGTTTTGGAAGCATATACCGGTCTTGCCTTGGAGCATTCCGGGTTGCTGCAGAATTTGCGCTTGCTGCCGTTGCGTTCCACGTGCTCTACCATCATAGCGCCGCAGTCCGGGCAGGTTTCGTTAAGCGGCTTGTCCCAGGTGGTGTAATCGCACTCGGGATATTTTTCACAGCCATAGAATACCTTGCCGGTTTTGCTCTTGCGTTCGAGGATATCGGCACCGCACTTAGGACATTTTACACCAATCGGGTGCAGGATAGGCTTGGTATTGCGGCATTTGGGGAAGTTGGGGCAAGCCAGAAACTTGCCGAAGCGTCCTTCGCGGATAACCATCATGGTGCCGTCGTTGCACTTGTCGCAGGGAACGTCGGATACCTCGAGCGGGATTTCGACGATAGGAATTGCCACGCCTGCGTGGTCCAGATCCTTTTTGAAGGGGCCATAGAATTCGCTGAGAACTTCGTCCTTAGTGTGCTTCTTCTCGGCAACCTCATCCAGCTTTTCCTCCATCTGGGCCGTGAAGCCGATGTTGATGAGTCCCTTAAAATATTCGGTGAGCATATCCACGGTCATAATGCCAAGCTCGGTAACGAGCAGCTTTTTGGCTTCTTTGACCACGTAACCGCGGGTAAGCAGTGTAACGATGGTAGGTGCAAAGGTGCTAGGGCGACCGATGCCCTTCTCCTCCAGCTCCTTAATGAGCGTTGCTTCGGTGAAGTGCGCCGGCGGCTCGGTGAAGTGCTGCTCTGCCGGCATGAGCTTGTAAAGCAGCAGCTTGGTGCCCGGTTCGACGTAAGGAACCTTGGAGTCCTTTTCTTTATCGTCATATTTGCTGTGCAGCTGCAAGAAGCCCGGGAATTTCAGTACGGAGCCTGTTGCGCGCAGCTGGTAGTCGGCAGCATCAATCGTCAGGGTGGTAACGTCATAAACAGCGTCCGTCATCTGACTGGCAACAACGCGGTTCCAGATGAGCGTATACAGCTTCAGCTGGTCGTTGGTGAGGTGCTCCTGCATCTCGGCCGGGGTACGCATGACGCTGGTCGGACGAATCGCCTCATGCGCATCCTGAGCGTTCTTTTTGGTGCTGTAATGGTTGGCCTTGGCCGGGCAGAATTCGCTGCCGAAGTTTTGCTTGATGTAGTCACGGATTTCGTCCACAGCTACGTCCGCCAGACGTACTGAGTCGGTTCTCATGTAGGTAATAAGGCCGACGGAGGTTTTGCCCAGGGATACGCCTTCATAAAGCTGCTGTGCGAGCATCATGGTCTTTTTAGCGCTGAAGTTGAGCTTTTTGTTGGCCTCCTGCTGCATGCTGGAGGTAGTAAACGGCGGTACGGGGTGTCGCTTGCGTTCCTTCTTCACTGCGTCGCTCACGATGTAATCGGCCTTGGACAGCGCTTCCTCCGCTGCTCTTGCCTCCTGCTCGTTGTGCAGCTCCAGCTTTTTGCCTTTATACTTTACTGCTTCCGCTTCAAAGAGCTGTCCCTTGCTGCTTTCACGCAGTTTGGCGCTCAGTGTCCAGTATTCTACCGGTACGAAATCCTCAATTTCACGGTCACGGTCGGCAACGATTTTGGTAGCAACGGACTGTACGCGACCGGCGCTCAGGCCCTTGCGGATTTTGCGCCACAGCAGCGGGCTCAGCTGATAGCCTACGATGCGGTCTAAAATGCGGCGTGCCTGCTGTGCATCAACCATATCCATGTCAATGCAGCGCGGATGCTTGATAGCGTCCTTGACAGCAGCAGCGGTAATTTCATGAAATTCGATACGGCAGGCAGATGTCGGGTCAATTCCCAGGATAAATGCCAGATGCCAGCTGATTGCTTCACCCTCGCGGTCAGGGTCAGTTGCCAGTAAAACTTTGTCGGCTTTTTTTGCTTCAGCCTTCAGGGATTTGATCAAATCGCCCTTGCCGCGGATGTTGATATATTTCGGCTCAAATTCGTTTGCATGCTCCTCGTCCGGCAGAAAGGTTACACCCAGGGTGCTTTTCGGCAGGTCGCGCAGATGGCCCATAGAAGCCTTTACAGTATAGTTTTTGCCTAAAAATTTTTCGATTGTCTTGGATTTCGTAGGTGATTCCACGATAACCAGAGTCTTTGCCATTTATGTTCCTCCTACTTTCGGTAGTAACGCTGCGCCTGGTCTGTAGCCACCAGTCCGGCGGCCTGCAAGTCAAGCAGCTCCATGCTCACGGCAGCAAAAGCGGCTCCGCTCTGCTCCGTCAGCTTTTCTAAAGAAAGCGCTCCTGCCTGCAAAAGAGCAAGCAGCTTCGCTCCTAATTCTGTTGTGACAGGTGCGGGCGCAGGCTTTGGCTCCTGCGGCGCGCAGTCAAATATACTCGGCTGGGTTATGCGGCGGTTCATAGCCTGCTGCCAGCTTCTTTTATCGTCTAAAATATCCTGTGGCATATCAACCAGCTTGGCACCGGTACGGATAAGCTCGTGACAGCCTATGCTGCTGCCATCGAAAATATTCCCCGGTACGCAATACACCTCACGTCCCTCATCGGCAGCGATATTCGCCGTAATTACAGCGCCGCTGCGCTTGCCTGCCTCTGCTACCAGTACGGCCTGCGACAGACCGACGATAATACGGTTGCGCGCAGGAAAGTTGGCCGCTGCTGGCGGAACTCCCGGCGGATATTCCGTCACCAATGCTCCCTGCTCGGCAATGCGGGCAAACAGCTTGGCATTTTCGGACGGATAGACAATATCCAGACCGCAGCCAAGCACTGCCACCGTCGTCCCTCCGGCCTGCAAGCAGGCCTCGTGCGCCGCCGTATCAATGCCCTTGGCACCGCCGCTGATGATTGGTATGCCCTCACGCGTCATAGCCTGCGCAAAGCAGGCAGCAGCACGCACACCGTATTCCGTGCAGCGACGTGAGCCGACGATGGCCAAAGCATAATTTGCCTGCGGCAGCTCGCCCTTGACGTACAAAACTAAGGGCTTGTCGCTCAAGTTCTGCAGGCTCTGCGGATAGGCAGCGTCGGTATAGGCAAGTATCTGCACGCCGTTATAACGGCAGAAATAATCCAGCCTTTGCGGCAGACGTGCATCACGGTTGCTGATAAAGTTTTGCACTGCTCGCGGCGTACAAAGCCCTGTTGCCGTAAGCGTGGCGGCACTCGCTTCAAAGACAGCGCGGGGACTGCCCAGAGCGTTGATTAATTCAGGTATTCTGCTGCGTCCCAGACCGGGGACAACAGCACAGACAGCGGCAAGGTATAAGGTATCCATAAGGTCACACTCCTCCTGTAATAAATACATGATTATGCAGTCAGAGCGGAACTTCATGCCACAGCCTTCATAATATGCGATTTTCTTACATTATAATGATGAAATTCGTATTGGTCAAGTAAATTAATTATACAATAGAAGAAATTATCAGCAAATTGTCCGTAAAATGTCGCACAAAATCTTCCGCAAGGTGCGCCGAAATCGCCTTGCAGACAGCAAAAAGGACTCCCTCATGCGAAGGAGTCCGAAAATTATTTTTGCAGTCTTTGCATAACGTAATCGACAATCTGCTGTGCTGCCAAAGGATGTGCGTGCTCGCTGCAGGCTGCTGCCTCACGCGGGCTTACCGTGCTGTTTTTGATGTGCTGCACCAGCTCGTCGGTAGAACGTGCTACCAGAGCACCGCAATACTGCTGCAGGAAGGCGGCGTTGCCCTCCTCCTGCCCCGGAAGCGGTTTGTAGATTAAAAGGTCCAGTCCGCTCGCCAGCACCTCGGCAGAGGTTAAACCGCCGGCCTTGGTGATAATCATATCAGCGCCGGCCATAAGCTGCGGTACGTCCTCACGGAAGCCGTAGATTCCGGCAGTAGCGCCGTATTTTGCTTGCAGCTGTGCCGCTAACGCTTCGTTGTGGCCTGTGACGGCAACAACGCGCAGGTTTTTCAGAGTGGCGCGCTGCAGTGCCGCAATAATCTCTGCCATCGGCAAAAGGCCTTCACCCCCACCCATCAAAAGGCAGACGCGTTCGTTTTCGTCCCAGCCGAAGAACTCGCGGCATTTCTGCTTGTCGTGCTTAATCATAAACTGCTGGCGCACGGGAATGCCCGTAGCCTGAATGTCGGCATCGGTATCTAGCTTATCACGCAGCAGCTCGTCAGCGATAAAGTACGTATCCACGCCGTCGCAAACCCACCAGCGGTGAATCGTAAAGTCGGTCACTACGGCGCCGAGCCAAATACCGGGATGCTGATTTTTGTAATAGCCGATGATGCCTGCGGGTGTAGCGTGCGTAGCGATTACCGCGTCAGGCTGTACGCTGCGCAGGTAGCTGCCGCCTAAGCGTGCCAGCAGACGGTTTAAAAGCTCACGCAGCCACAGGGAGCCGCCCTGCTTATTGCCCCAGCTGTAGGCCAGCTTGTAAAGCCAAGGGCAGCATTTTAAAATCCACAGGTAGGTGCCTAAAAAGGCCTTGCCCAGAAACTGCGGGAAGAAGTCGAAGATGTTGCCGTGGATGACCTCAACCTCCGGACGGTCGGCGAAGGCCTGCTCCAACGCTTCGGCTGCCAGTCTGTGCCCGGAGCCTATGGGTGCCGAAAGCAGGAGCACAGTATATTTTTTTCGTGTTTCGTGCATATGTATCACCATCTATATTGTATCGGAAATATAGCTAATCGGAATTTTTTGCGAAAAAGGCTTGCTATCATAGCCTTTATATTGTATCATATTTTTAACTACAATCAATAGTTAATGTTCTCGCAAAGAGTAAAATTCGTGAGAAATTTTTGGGAGGCTCATCAAATGACTACAAGAAGACCTGTTGAAAGCTTTAGCTTTCCTGTAGAAAAAATTAAAGAAGGTTACTATACTGACGCATATTTTATGCGTTCCGAAGAAATCTTAAACGGTGATAATTACCATCCGCGCGTGCTGATGCAGGTGTTCGCCCGTGACCATGTTGTTGTTTGCGGTACCGACGAGGTCATTGCTCTGATTCGTCAATGCGCTTTCCATCCGGAAACTATCGAAATTCATTCCCTGCGTGACGGCGAAGAGGTTGACGAATGGGAAACCGTTATGACTATCGAAGGCGATTACGCTGACTTTGCGCATCTGGAAACCATCTATCTGGGTATTCTGGCACGCCAGAGCCGCATTGCTACCAATGTTCGCCGCGTAGTGAAGGCTGCCAACGGCAAGCCGGTGCTTTTCTTCCCTGCACGCTATGATATTTACCAGACTCAGGAATCCGACGGCTATGCAGCTTTAGTTGGCGGCATCCACGGCTTCTCTACCGATGCTAATGCGCTGGCAGCAGGCGGCAAGGGCCTGGGCACTATCCCCCATGCATTGATTGCTTCCTATAAGGGTGACACTGTTGCTGCTACCGAAGCATTCGATAAATATGTTGACCCGTCTATCGCTCGTATCGCTTTGGTTGACTTTGACAACGACTGCGTAAATACTTCTTTGGCTGTTGCCCGTAAGCTGGGCAAAAAGCTGGCAGGTGTGCGTCTGGATACCTCCGGCAGCATGGTTGACAAGAGCCTGTGGACTCAGATCGGTACCTTTAAACCGACCGGTGTTTGCAAGGAGCTTGTTTGCAATGTTCGCCGTGCGCTGGATGCCGAAGGCTTCAACCACGTTAAGATTATCGCTTCCGGCGGCTTTGACGCTGAGCGCGTAGCAGCGTTTGAGGAAATGGGCGTACCGGTTGATACCTATGCAGTAGGTTCTTCCTTCTTCGACGGCAACATCAACTACACTGCTGATATCGTTAAGGTTGACGGCAAGGACTGCGCTAAGGCAGGCCGTAAATACAATCCTAACCCCAAAATGGAGCTTGTGAAATAATTTGCAACAATGAGGTTGCAGTGCGAAAGTACTGCAGCCTTTTTTGCTACCCAAGCTAAGCATGTACCATGTTGAACCAAAAGTTATTTAAAAATCTAGCTAGAATTACAACGTAAAAACAGGATAATATAGTGTCCTGAAGGGAATAAAAATTACAGCGAATGAGTGTCTGGAACCACAGAAGGGGCGCAATGTCTGAGCGCTACGCCTTATTTTTATAGTAGTATTTGTCAGCATAGCGCGAGTTTTGCGCCGCTTCGTCTTGGTTCCACACGAAATGAGTGGCCGTAATTTTTGCTGACCGTAAGGACACTGTATTCTCCGAAATATAGGCCTCATTATGGTATATTTTTTCTTATATATGCAAAGGAGAACCCACCATGTCATTGAATACAACTCCCGCTGCCGAACGTATCCACATCGGCATCTTCGGCAAGCGTAACGCCGGCAAGTCCAGCCTGATCAACGCCATCACCAGTCAGGAGCTTGCCATTGTCAGCGAACAAAAGGGCACCACTACCGATCCTGTATATAAGGCTATGGAGCTTTTGCCCCTCGGCCCCGTAATGATTATCGACACCCCCGGTCTCGACGATGAAGGCGAGCTGGGCGCGCAACGCATCGCCAAGGCTCAGCAGGTGCTCGGTAAGTGCGACATCGCTCTGCTCGTTGTAGATGCCAGCGTAGGCATTGGTGAGGCGGATAAAGCACTGTGGCAGCAGCTGCAGGCGAAAAAGCTCCCCTCTATCCTCGTACTGAACAAGGTAGAGCTTTTGGACGAAATGCGCCAGGCACTGCTCACCATGGAGGCCATGAAGCTCACCAAGCAATGCTTCCTCGTCAGCGCCCTTGCCAACCGCAACATCAACGAGCTGAAGGAGGCCATCGCCGCGTTGCGCCCGCGTAAGGTAGAACGCCAGCTGCTCGGCGACTTAATCAAGCCCTGCGACATCGTAGTGCTCGTAACGCCGATTGACAGCGCCGCACCCAAGGGCAGGCTCATTCTGCCGCAGCAGCAGGTACTGCGCAACGTGCTCGACAACAAAGGCATCGCCGTAACCGTGCAGGAAAGCGAGCTAGCGGAAGCACTGGCACGCCTTGCCTTCCCGCCCAAGCTCGTCGTAACCGACAGTCAGGCCTTCGGCGCAGTCAGCAAAATCGTGCCGCCCACCGTTCCGCTCACCTCCTTCTCCATCCTCATGGCACGCTACAAGGGCACACTCAGCGCAGCCGTGAAGGCAGTGTGTGTGCTCGATACATTAAAGGACGGCGATAAGGTGCTCATCAGCGAGGGCTGCACACACCACCGCCAATGTCAGGACATCGGCACAGTAAAGCTTCCCGGCTGGATTCGCATCTTCACCAAAGCGGAGCCTGAATTCTGCTTCAGCAGCGGCACGGAATTTCCCGAAGATTTGTCACAATATAAGCTCGTAGTGCATTGCGGCGGCTGCATGCTCAACGAACGCGAAATGCAAAGCCGCAGCGAGCGTACTGCAGCGCAGAACGTCCCCATGACCAACTATGGCATTGCCATTGCCTATATGCACGGCATTTTAAAGCGCAGCGTCGCTCCCCTGCCGGATATCGCCAAGCTGCTGGAGTAAAGCAGCTGAACAGGAGAAAGTGAGGGTATGAACTATGCAAGGCATTTTATATTATTACCTGATTTTCATTAACTGCACAGCCTTTATTGTCTACGGTGCGGATAAAGCCTTCGCCAAGCTGCATAGCTGGCGTGTGCCGGAAATAGTGCTGCTGGTTTTGGCAGCGCTCGGCGGCAGCGCAGGCGCATTTATTGCCATGCAGCTTTTCCGCCACAAGACACAGCATTTGAAATTCATCTTCGGCGTACCGCTCATCTTCTTCCTGCAGGTGGCACTCATCAGCTATTTTTTCTATAAGGGCTGAGCACTCTCTAAAAACCGTACAAAACCGTACAAAACCGTACAACCCCTTGCTGCATAAGGCTTTGAGGCTGTACGGTTTTATTTGTTGTGTACGGTATTTAGTTGTCTAGACCTTCTCCAGTAAATCCTCAATATTACAATAAAGCTGTTTTGCTATTCTGGCAAGCGTTTCTGCCTGCGCGCGGTTAATATTCTTCTGTCGCTGCTCATACTGCTGCACAGTGCGCAGCGGAACCTCTGCCAGCTCCGCCAGCTCCCTTTGCGTCAGCTCTGCCTTTACACGCAACAGCTTCAGGTTCGTATCCTTCTTCGCTTCCTTATAAAGCTCCGTCATCTTCTCCGTAAAATGGCGGATATCCATCTCGTGATAAGGATTGTACAGGCTCTGCACAGTTTTGACAGGTACATATCGGTTAATCTCCGCAAAGCTCAGCGCCGTCTGCCACTGATAGTAGGCCAGCGCCCAGCCTGTCCAGTATTCCTCGCTGCGGTTGACCGGATAATCAGGCTTAATGCGCTCCTGCTCCAGTCCTACGTTCTCTAAAACCGTATAGGCAAGCTCCACGCCAGACATACCTGCGAGAATAGTGAAATCCCCCTGCTCGAAGCGTCTGGCGATACCGGAAGCGAGAAAAAGCTCAAAGAATTCGCTGATGTCATAATGCAAATCGTAGACAGCGAAATCCAGCATACGGGCAAGAGCTGTGCGCGCTTTATCAAGATATAGCTTATCGTAGGCGTGCATCATCGCTTTTCATCTCCTCGTCCATAATCTGTGTAATATAGATATCACCGCGTTGGCGCTTGTTACGTTCCGTGCTGAAATACTCACGGCGGGCGCTCTTGTCACGCTTATTCTTCTTGTCAAACCATTCAGTGTGCTCTGCCAGCTCATAGCCTGTAAACTTAATCATGGAGAAGGCTTTACGGCTCTTCAGCACGAATTGCTGCCCCAGCTTGCCCAGATGCATGGCATTGTTCAACTGGCGGTAGGAAATTGTGCCGTTGATAAAATCCTGTGCAAAGGAAAAATAGCTGTCATCTGCGCGATAACCGATTATAGCATCATAGGCAGAGTAATCGACCTTGAAGTTTTCCAGGAGATAAGCCTTTGCTTCATACGCAAGGCCTGAGGGCGTGTCGAATTCCCTGTTCTGCAGCAAAATCGTCAGCCAGTGCAGAATGCAGAACTGCTCTGCGTTCAGGTTTAGAATCTTCAAATCGCTGCAGTCCAGCTCATAGCAGTTTGCGTAACCGTTCTGGTTGGCTGTTGCTGCCCATTCCTTCGCCATATTGATATCCTCGGTGCAGTAAAAACCGAGGCCGTAGTCGTTATATTTTTTACCGTAGCCATAGACAGGCTTTTGGATAATGTCCTTGGAACCGTGATATAGCTTGCGCAGCATAAGGCTCACCTCTTTCTTCTTTTATGTATATTATACTCCTGTGGGAGTGGTTTTGGCAAATACTCTGAATATATGATAACGCTCTTGTGTAGTCTAAAACCGCCTCTCATTTTCAGCGTATTTGAGGCGTTTTTGCTATTCGTGTAGTTTAGTGTAAAAAAAGCGTATTTTTTTGCGTATTTTTACACGAATATTTTAGGAAAATCAACATTTTTTGACACATAACAAAAACCGTACACGCGCAAAGCCTTGCCCCGCCTGCGTTTGTACGGTTTTGTTGTCTCAGGGTTGATGTTCTAAAATCCATTGCACCAAATCATCAAGATTGCTTTTACCGGAAGCTACTGCTAAAATTACATCTATTAACTCCTGCTGACTATATACTAATTCAATTTTGTTAAGCATCAGAAACATTAACATAACATGTGCTCCAATGCGCTTATTTCCGTCGATGAAGGCATGGTTTTTTATCAAGCCATAAGCTAAGCGAGCCGCCTTTTGCTGTATTGTGGGAAAGACATCAACTCCGGAAAATCCCTGAAAAGGAGCCTGTAGTGCTGATTCAAGCAACCCGTGATCTCTTACTCCGTCAGTTCCCCCGGTGATTGCAATAAGCTGAGAATGTAATTTTAGTATTTGAGTTTTTGTCAAAACAATCATTCTGCCAGAACCTTATATGCTTCCATATTTTTAGCAATTAATCGTTTGGAAAGCTCCATAATATCTTCATCATCGGCATGTTCTTCTTGTTCTGCAATGCTATATTCTATAATCAAATAACGTGGAGCATTATTTTTCAGAACTAATACAGAACCATTTTCATCAACCATACGGGCAATTCTGGAGAAGTTTTGATTAGCTTCTGTAATAGAAACCATATTTTTAGTATTGATATTCATTTTCTTACCTCCTCGTATATTTCTTTAACTATATTATAGCCAACTTCTAGGAGAAATTCAACCTAATTTTGAGCGATTGACTATGATTGTGAACGCATGAATTTTACTATTCGTGTAGTTTAGTGTAAAAAAAACGCATTTTTTCGCGTATTTTTACACGAATATTTTAGGGAAATCAACATTTTTTGACACATAACAAAAACCGTACATGCGCAAAGCCTTGCCCAGCCTGCGTTTGTACGGTATTGTTGTCTCAGAGTTGATGCTCTGACACATCATCATTACTTTTGTCAAAACAATCATTCTGCCAGAACCTTATATGCTTCCATATTTTTAGCAATTAATCGTTTGGAAAGCTTCATAATATATCTTCATCATCGGCATGTTCTTACAGTTCCGCAACCTTCGGCGGATACTTTGCTTCAAAAGCGCGCAATACACCAAGCAATCTTTCGTCCAGGTAGCTCATGCCCTGCTCCCGTAGTTTTTGCGGGATGCCGTAGTAGCATTCTGCTATCGCCCCGGTGATTGCTGCCAGTGTGTCGCTGTCACCGCCGATAGAAATAGCATTACGGATAGCATCTTCATAGCTTGTCGACTCGAAGAAGGCCATCAATGCCTGCGGTACGGTATTCTGACAGATTTCGTTGAACATATAGGAATCGCGGATACCGTCGAGCGTAAAGTCCATAGGATAATAGTTGGCATCAACATAATTCCTGATGGCTCGTATATTTGCGCCCTGCTTAGCCATAAATGCTGCTACAGCAGTTGCTTCCGCTCCTTTGATGCCCTCCGGATGGTTGTGCGTCACATCTGTAACCATCAGCGAAAGCTGTTTGACCTGCTCCATAGTATTCGCAGCATAGACAACACCGCTCACGCGCATTGCCGAACCGTTGCCATAGCTGTTATAAGGCTGCGGGTCGCCAAAATAAAGCCAGCAGGAAAACGTTCTGCCATAACCGGCATCAGGATATGCATCACCAAAGGCACGCATTTTTGCTACAGCCTGCTCGCGCAAATCACTGAAATCAGGCTTGCTCTCCAAAAGCGCCTCACATAACGCTAAAGACATTACGCTGTCATCTGTAAAAAAGCAGTCATTAGTCAAAAACTCAAAATCCTTCGCTTTATAATTATCCCATTCAAAACGTGAACCGACAATATCGCCGATAATTGCACCCAGCATTGTATACGCCTCCACTTGTTTGTTATATGTATATTATAGCATAATCGTCTAAACCGTACACCATAACAAAAACCGTACATGCGCAAAGCCTTGCCCAGCTTGCGTTTGTACGGTTTGTACGGTTTTTGAGGATAGCCAAAATGTACGCATATAAAGCTAAAGAAACGCTCTGCCAACCTTGCGGTCAGCAGAGCGTTTTATTGTGTCGGTTTTAAGCCTCAGCTTATTTGAAGTAGCTTACGCCGGACAGGAAAATCTTCTGATCCTTGTCGCCCGCAATATTGCGGAACAGGCCCGGAGCAAAGCGCTCGCTGTGGCCCATCTTGCCGAGGATACGTCCGTCGGGGCTGGTGATGCCTTCGATAGCATACAGGCTGCCGTTCGGGTTGAACGGAGTGTTCATGGTCGGTACGCCCTGAGCATTTACATACTGGGTAGCAACCTGGCCGTTAGCAAACAGCTCTTTGATAGTGCTTTCCGGAGCGTAGAAGCGGCCTTCACCGTGAGATACGGCAACTGCATGCTCTTCGCCGGGCTCGCACAGGCTAAACCACGGAGATTTGTTGGAAACAACTCTGGTGGTAACAATCTGGGAAATATGACGGCCGATGTTGTTGAAGGTCAGTGTCGGTGCATCGCTGGTCATGTCGCGGATATCGCCGTACGGAACGAGGCCGAGCTTAATCAATGCCTGGAAGCCGTTGCAGATACCCAGCATCAGGCCATCGCGGTTCTCCAGCAGGTCGCTGATTGCTTCCTTGATGCGCGGGTTGCGGAACATAGTAGCGATGAACTTGCCGCTGCCGTCAGGCTCGTCACCGGCGCTGAAGCCACCGGGGATCATCACAATCTGGGAGTTGTTGATATATTTAACCATTGCTTCTACGGATTCTTCGATAGCAGCAGCGGTAAGGTTGCGTACGATGAAGGTGTTAGCTTCGGCACCTGCAGCTTCAAAAGCACGGGCGCTGTCGTATTCGCAGTTGTTGCCGGGGAATACGGGGATGAATACGCGCGGTTTGGCGATATTCACCGGAGCGGTTAAAGTCAGTTCGCTCTTGTACAGCGGCATAGCGATGTCAGCAGGCTCCTCTGCCTTCGGAGTGCCGTCCGGGAAAATGCCCAGCAGCGGCTCGCGGTATGCGGCAAAGGCTTTCGCAGCGTCAATCTTGGTATCGTTGATGGTAATGCCTGCTTCAGCAGTAGTGTGGCCGAGCAGCATGTAATCCAAGCCTTCGAACAGCTCTTCCGGTTCAACGCCGGCTGCCAGCTCGAGGACCATGCCACCGGGCTGCAGAGTGAAGAGGCTGTCGGTATCGTGGAACGGTTTGATGAATTCAAAGCCAAGCTCGTTGCCCAAGCTCATGGTGGTAACAAGTGCAGCTACGCCACCCTCTTTAACAGCGGCAGCAGCAGCAATCTTGCCTGCTTCCATAGCCTTGTGTACAGCGGTCAGGTTTTCCTTCAGCGCTGCAAAATCCAGAACTTCTGCACTATTGCGCGGGCAGGACAGGAAGATTACCTTGTCGCCTGCTGCCTTGAAGTCGGCAGATACAGCCTTGTTGCCGTCGATTACGCCTACTGCGAAGGAAACGAGTGTCGGCGGAACGGTTTTGTCCATGAAGGTGCCGCTCATGCTGTCCTTACCGCCGATTGCCGGCAGGTCCAGAGCATCAAGTGCGGTGAAGGCGCCCAGCAGTGCGCTGAACGGCTGGCCCCAGCTGTTGGCATCATGCAGCTTGGGGAAGTATTCCTGCAGAGTCAGGCGCAGCTTAGCGGGATCAGCACCCAATGCTACCGCGCGAACTACAGATTCGGTTACAGCGTACATTGCGCCGTGGAACGGGCTCCAGCAAGCAACGTTCGGGTTGTAGCCGCAGGCCATTACGCTGGCTGCGGTGGTGTTGCCGTGCAGCACGGGGATGCGGCCTACCATACCCTCGCTCGGAGTGAGCTGGGTTTTGCCGCCGAACGGCATCATTACGGTGCCGCGGCCGATGGTGCTGTCAAAGCGCTCGGACAGGCCCTTTTCGCTGCAGACATTCAGACGGCCGAGGTTAGCCAGCCATGCAGCCTCAAGGTCAGCAGCGGAGGTTACTTCAGCAGGAACCTGCTCGAATACGTTGTCCTCTTTTTCTTCGCTTACTACGATGTTGGTGTGTTGTGCAACACCGTTGGTATCGAGGAAAGCGCGGGACAGGTCAACAATTTTATCGCCACGCCAGAACATAACCAGGCGCGGTTCTTCGGTAACGTCGGCAACAACAGTTGCTTCCAGGTTTTCTTCGTCAGCATATTTGATGAAGGCATCACGGTCAGCGGCAGCGATAACAACAGCCATACGCTCCTGAGATTCGGAGATAGCCAGCTCGGTGCCGTCCAGGCCTTCGTATTTCTTGGGAACCTTGTCGAGGTCAATAACAAGACCGTCGGTCAGCTCGCCGATAGCAACGGATACACCGCCTGCACCGAAGTCATTGCAGCGTTTGATCATTGCGGTTACGGCAGGGTTGCGGAACAAACGTTGGATTTTGCGTTCGGTCGGAGGATTGCCCTTCTGTACCTCTGCGCCGCAGCTCATGAGGGAGTCAACGGTGTGCTCCTTGGAGGAACCGGTTGCACCACCGCAGCCGTCACGGCCAGTTTTGCCGCCCAACAGCACTACGATATCGCCGGCAGCGGGACGATCACGGCGAACTGCGCTGCGGGGAGCAGCGCCGATTACGCCGCCGATTTCCATACGCTTCGCAACAAATTTATCATGATAGTATTCCTGTACATGGCCGGTTGCCAGACCGATCTGGTTGCCGTAGGAGCTGTAGCCTGCAGCTGCGCCGATGGTAATCTTGCGCTGAGGCAGCTTGCCGGGCAGGGTTTCGCTGATTGGGGTGCGCGGGTCGGCACTGCCGGTTACACGCATAGCCTGATATACATAGGAACGGCCGGACAGCGGATCGCGGATGGCACCGCCGAGGCAGGTTGCAGCGCCGCCGAACGGTTCGATTTCGGTCGGATGGTTATGGGTTTCGTTTTTGAACATTACCAGCCACTCTTCGGTTTTGCCGTCGATTTCGATAGGCACAACGATAGAGCATGCGTTGATTTCTTCGGACTGGTCAAGGTCAGCCAGCTTGCCTTCCTTGCGCAGCTTCTTCATGCCGATTACGGCAATATCCATCAATGTTACCGGACGCTCGGTGTCTTCACCGTAAACCTCGTCACGGGCAGCCATGTATTTGTCATAAGCCTCTTGTACAGGCTGGGTAAAGGTGCCGGGAATGATATCTACATCTTCAATCTGCGTCATGAAGGTGGTATGACGGCAGTGGTCGGACCAGTAGGTATCCAGCACACGGATTTCAGTAATAGTCGGTTCGCGGTGCTCTTCGTTGAAGTATTTCTGGCACCACAGCAGGTCATCCAGGCTCATAGCCAGGCCCATGGATTGACGCAGTGCTTCTGCTTCTTCCTCAGACATGGTCAGGAAACCGGTAACGGATTTAACCTTTTCCGGCTCCTCGCAGGTGCTGATGAGGGTTTCGGGTTTAGCCTGCTCAGCCTCACGCGCTTCAATCGGGTTGATGCAGTAAGCCTTGATTTTTTCAACTTCTTCCGCAGTCAGCTCGCCTTCCAGCACATATACCTTAGCGGCAGCAACCATCGGGCGCTCCTTCTGGGTAATCAGCTGGATACATTGTTCGGCAAAATCCTCGCGCTGGTCGTATTGACCGGGCAGCAGCTCTACGGCAAAGGCAGCCTCGCCTGCAGCCAGCGGCAGCTCCTCCTCTACGACATTGTCGACAGGCGGCTCGGACAGCACCAGCTGCTTAGCCATAGCGAATTCCTCATCGCTCAGGCCCATCACGTCATAGCGGTGAATAATACGCATACCGGTAAGATTGCTCATACCAAGGTTGTTGCGCAGGTCTGCCAGCAAGCCATGTGCTTCGACAGCAAAGGCATCCTTCTTTTCTACAAAAAGTCTTCTAATGTTACTCATATACACGGCCTCCAATGTAATTTTTTCGAGGTGAATACTTGCTATTTATGTATCTATTTTAACACACTTCGGCGTTTTATCCAATATGGATAGCGATAAATCTAGGCAAATTGGTGAACATTTTTCAGTTTTAGCTAAAAATAATTCGGAAAATCAGCCATAATGCAAAAATGGCCACCCTAAAAGATGACCATAATTTTATTGAAAAGGAACGTTATTATAACGTTTATTATTTGGCAAACTCTTGGCTTACCTTGGCAATCGCTCTTACCGTAGCGCTGATATCGGGCTGAGCCAGAATGCCGCTGACTATGGCTGCGCCGTCAGCGCCTGCCGCACGCACCTCACGGTAATTGTCCGCAGTTACGCCGCCGATGCCGACAACAGGCAGTCCCTTCTCCCTGCAGATAGCCGCTAGTCCGTCCGTACCCAGCTTTTGGACGTCTGCCTTGGTAGCAGTGCCGAAGACAGCGCCGCAGCCAAGGTAATCCGCACCGCTTTGCAGCGCCGCTTTAGCCTCCGCCGGATTGTGCGCTGAAACGCCGATGATGTAATCCTCGCCCAGAAGCTTGCGTGCCGCAGCACAGGGAAGGTCGTCCTGCCCTAAATGTACGCCTGCTGCACCCACCGCCAAGGCGATATCCAGACGGTCGTTAATAATCAGCGGCACGTTAAAGCTGTCGCACAGTGCTTTCAGCTGCAGCGCTTCGACGTACATCTCCGCGCTGGATGCTGTCTTGGCGCGGTACTGCACCAGCGTCACGCCGCCCTCAAGCGCCTCGCGCACGCAGTCAATAAGCACCCTTCCCTGCAGGCAGCCATCGTCCGTAACCAGATAAATACTGTAATCAGGCTGTGCTTTCATCAGGACACCTTTTCCTCCGGCTTCAGGTTCACCAGATTCCACTTCGTAGTTACATGGTAGATAGCGTCAATCAGGCGTACCTTGAACATGCCGGGGCCGTCCTTCTTCTCGAGGAAGTTGGCAGCCAGCTCGGCGCTCTGGCCCATAATTACTACGCCCAGTGCTGCCGCAACAAGCATATCTTTGGTGATAGCAGCGCAGCAGGCAACTAAGGTAGTAGTCATGCAGCCGCTGCCGGTGATGTCCTGCAGCAGCGGGTGACCGTTGTTCAGCACAACAGCCTGCTTGCCGTTGCTGATGTTGTCAATCGGGCCGGTGACAGCGAACACGCAACCGAATTTGGCAGCAGCATCCTTGGCGGTGCGCAGTGCTTCGCCTTCTTCGGTGCCCTGCTCCATGTTGTCCACGCCACGGCCGCCGGTTGCACCCAAAAGCAGCGCCTGACATTCGCTGTGGTTGCCGCGCACGATGTCAATATAGCCTGCGTTCAGCAGCTTCAGCGCGAAGTTCAAACGTACGGAAGAAGCCATTACGCCCACAGGGTCCAGCACTACGGGGATGCCCTTGGCCTTGGCAGCCTGCGCCGCACGCTCCATAGCAATTTGCTTATTGAAGCTCAGCGTGCCGAGATTCAGCACCAGTGCGTCGGCACCGGCAGTAATTTCGATAACCTCCTCCGGTTCGTCAGCCATCACCGGAGAAGCGCCCGCTGCCAACGCAGCATCTGCACAGCTTTCTGCCGTAACGTAATTAGTAATTTCGTGGATGACAGGTCTTGCCTTACGCAGCTTGTCAACCAGCTCGCCAAAAGTATTTTTTAAGTCCATTAGTCTAAGATACCAGCCTTTCTGTATAAATCAACAAAATGATGCGTCGGTCCGCAGCCGCTGCCCAGTTCGATGCCATGCTCGATGGCTTCGGTAACGTAGGCCTTGGAGGCGCGTACCGCATCCGTCAGCTCCAGTCCCTTGGCCAGATTTGCCGCCAGACTGCTCGACAGCGTGCAGCCTGTGCCGTGGGTATTCTTCGTAGCAATGCGCTTGCCGGGGAACCAGACTTCAGTGCTGCCGTCAAAGAGTAAATCATCCGCCGTATCGATTAAATGACCGCCCTTTACGAGCACAGCCTTCGCACCCAGAGCAATAATTTTTTCCGCTACAGCACGCATCTGCGCCTCTTCCGTAACCTGCATACCGGTAATCGCCTCTGCTTCCGGCAGGTTGGGCGTAACCAGTGTAGCCAACGGCAGCAGCTCCTTAATCAGCGTTTCGCAGGCCTCCGGTGCCAGCAGCGGATAACCGCTTTTGGAAATCATCACCGGGTCCACCACGATAATGCGCGGCTGATAACGGCGCAGGCAGGCGGCAATCGTACGGATAATCTCCGGCTGCGATACCATGCCTATTTTCACCGCGTCCACATGGATATCATCAAAAACGGCAGCAATCTGCGCTTCAACGATATCACAGTCAATATTCTGTACTGCGGTAACACCACAGGTGTTTTGTGCCGTAACGGCAGTAATAACGCTCATACCGAAGGTACCATGAGCGGCAAAGGTCTTTAAATCGGCCTGGATTCCTGCGCCGCCGCTGGAATCACTGCCGGCAATAGTAAGCAAATTCTTCATCTGCTTTCTGCCTCCTTTAATGCGCACTCAACGCGCGCAGGTATTTTCTTTGTTCTGTCCGGAGTAATCGAACAGGCCATCGTTCTTTTCCTCCAACGCTTTGATAATATGATAGGTATATTCGTTGTAGGGAGTGGGAATCCCCAGCTCCTTGCCCATCGCCATCAGAGCACCGGAGAACATATCAATCTCGGTGTGTCTGCCTGCGTCCAGATCCTGCAGCGTAGAATAGCGCACAGATGGCGGAACGGCACTGCCACGGCCGGAGCTTGCGGGACATTTGCTCATATCAATGCCTTTGGCGGCGGCGATGGCCTCCAGCTCACGGCGCAGACCTTCCTTAATAGCACGCATATGCTCGCTGTCCTGATAGCAGCCAAGACCTGCGCCAATCACAGCCTGCGGCAGATTGTTGCAGACATTCAGGCGGAACTTGCACCAGATTTCTTCATTAATGCAATCCGTATGGCGGATATGGATATCGGCGCTGCGCATAAGCGCTTCAATCGCCAGCACACGCTCACTCTCAAACGGTGCCTGCGCTTCGCCGAAAACAATGCCGATAGTCTTTTCCTGGTTGAAACGCACGCCGTTGCCCTCGTGACGCGACGCAATCTTAATCAATGCAGGCAGAATCTGCTTGCTGTCGACAGCACCGGCAATAATCTCCTCGCTGTCCACGCCGTTCATCAGGCTCATGACAGTAGTATTGGGGCCTACTGCCTCGCGGATACTTGCCAGAGCGCCCGGCAGAGCGCCATATTTTAAGGCGACAATCAAAAGATCTACGCCCTTGGCCTCCTGCGGGCTCCACACCTGCGGATGATAGGTAATGTTGTTGATGCTGCAGCCCTCGTCACGCAAACGCGCAGCACGGCTGCCTTCGGCGATAATGCCGAATCTGATATCGGGGAGCTTGCTCAGTCCCCAGATTATATAAGAGCCTACGGCTCCTGCTCCCAAAAGTGCGACAGATTTTATCTCCATGCTTATCACTCCTTATTGCTGGCAAATAAGCGTCGCAGGCCGGAGCGGAATTTATTCCGCTGAGGCTGTAACGCTCATTGCAGTAAAGCTAATTATACATTATATATTATAGCATATCGGGGCGCATAAAAAAACAGCAGCGAAGTGCAAGGCACGAGCTGCTGTGAAGAACGGGTGAAATTTATAATATTATGGAAGAAGTTTTTATGCGGTCAGCTTGGAGGCAAGCTTTTTATATCTCTCATTCAAGCAACCATTTTATCAGGTTTTTCTTTTGTATTCCGTTATAATTAGCTTCGCCAAAAAGCTCGTCAAGTGTCAAAAGATATTTTGGATAATTATCCTGTACGCTTTGTAGCGGTGCCAACTCTCTTGCTAATGTATCAGGGTTTAACGTAGTGGCGGATATCTGGTAATATTCTGTCTGGTTGTTTTTAATGGCTACAAAGTCAACCTCACCTTTATCAATATCCCCCACGTATACATCATAACCACGTCGCAACAACTCCAGATAGGCAAGATTTTCTATGATATGACCTATATCGCTTTCTTTATTACGTATCAGGATATTGCGCATACCAATATCAACAATATAATATTTAGGCAGATTGGTAAGCAATTGCTTTCCTTTGATGTTAAAGCGCGGAGCTTTATATAAAAACAAAGCATCTACCAACCCCTGCAAATACTTCTCAACAGTCTTGTTGTCTATACTCTTGCCACCGGATTTTAAGGTATTCGCAATTTTGTTTATAGAAACAATATTACCGATATTATCAGCGATAAATTTTGTTACCTTATCTAATGCGTTCACATCAGTAATCTTCAGACGTTTTACTATATCATTGAGAATAATTGTATTATATACATCGCGCAGATAATTATAAGCATCACTGTCAAAGCTATTGTAACGTGCCAGAAAAGGAAAGGAACCATAATTCAGGTATAAATTAAACTTTTCCTGTATGCTTATGTCAACATTTTCCGGAGCAAAAGAAGATACAAATTCTTTAAATGACAGCGGCAGCATCTTTAGTTCAACGTATCTGCCGGAAAGAACGGTTGCCAGCTCTCCGGACATAAAATAAGCGTTGGAACCTGTAAGATATATATCGCAATTATCTTTAATGAACAGGCTGTCGACAGCTTTTTGATATTCCGTGCAATGCTGTACCTCATCTAAAAAAATATAGTTTTTGCAGTCCTGCTGCAGGTGGTCATTTATATATTGATACAAAGTATGATAATCCCGTAAGGCTTCAAATTCCATTGCTTCAAAGTTGATGCTGATAATTTGTTTTTCATCTACCCCCTGCTTAAGCAAGTTCTGTTTAAACAGCGTAAACAGGGTTGATTTTCCGCAACGGCGTACACCGGATACTACTTTTATGATTTGTTTATCCTGCCAGCGACATAACCAGTCAAGATATTCTTTTCTTGGAATAAGCTGCATAGTTATCACCTCTTACTTATATTGTAAAGCAAACCTGTTATAAACGCAAGAAAACTTGGAACACATTCCAAGTTTTCTCTATTTTCCCTAAAAGTTTGGAATGGAATCCAAGCTTTAGCATTTTTTATATAAAATTAGGATTTTATTCCTGATTTTGAACATAGTCGCTTTTTTGCTCGCACAAAAAAGCTAAGCAAAAAATGCTTTACCATATTCT
>OJPN01000468.1_pt1 | contig 34716 bp, 28 predicted proteins | sample 1598511 | NCBI WGS metagenome assembly OJPN01 (sample SAMN03922485, study PRJEB24848) | human gut metagenome | isolation source: stool sample | host: Homo sapiens | place: Germany | collected 2011-05
CATTTAACTCGATCTCATCCCCCAAATGCGTAAAAGGAAATCAACAGGCGTTCGGTTGCTGACCGAACTCATAGGAATCTTACCTCTGCCGGGTACTCCGCCAGCCCCATAGGGAAGTATCATTGTCCCTGAATCGTTTCAATGTCTATTCGATTTTCAAGGTTCGTGAGGTTTGTGCCCTCACGAACCAACTGGGAAATTTTTTTCGATTTGTACGAAGTTTTTTTGAGATTTTTCAAAAAAATTTTTTCGACCGCCTTTCTGAAACAAAAAAAGCCCCTATCACATCACAGAGATGTAATAGGGGCAGAAACAGAAAAAGCCCGCTGATTTCAATCAGCGGGCTTAAATCATATGAACTTAACTTATGCTATCGGAACTTGCCTGCAATCGCAAAATTTCAATCGCATTTTTGGCGTAAGTGAGGCGTAAATTGGCGTAAGTTGTGGCGTAAGCACCGACAATTTAAGGTCAATCAATAGAGCTTTGCGCCGGCGGGGATGTGGGGATCAACCATCAGCAAATGGAGCTTTTCCTCGCCGTTTTCGTGATGCACGGCGGAGATCAGCATACCGCAAGAGTCAATGCCCATCATCGCTCTCGGAGGCAGATTGGTGATTGCAATGCAGGTCTTACCGACCAGTTCTTCCGGCTCATAATATTCGTGAATACCACTCAAAATGACCCTATCTACGCCGGTTCCGTCGTCCAGAACGAACTTTAAGAGCTTTTTGGACTTCTTCACGGCTTCGCATTCCTTAACCTTCACGGCACGGAAATCGCTCTTGGAGAAGGTGTCAAAATCCACCTGATCCTGGAACAACGGCTCGATCTCCACATTGGAAAAATCGATTTTTTCCTCCACAACCGGAGCCGCCTGAGCAGCCTCCGCAGGAGCCGAAACTTCCTTGGAACCCTTCTTGTCAGCGTCCAACGGCTTCATTGTCGGGAACAGGATCACGTCCCGGATAGAGTCGGTGCCGCAGAGCATCATGGCGCAGCGGTCGATGCCGAAGCCCAGACCGCCGGTGGGGGGCATACCGTACTCCAGCGCCAGCACGAAGTCCTCGTCCATCATGTCGGCCTCCTCGTCGCCATTGGCCCGCTTCTCCGCCTGAGCCTTGAAGCGCTGGTGCTGGTCGATGGGGTCGTTGAGCTCGGAGAAGGCATTGCCCATCTCGCAGCCGCAGACGAACATCTCATACCGCTCCGTCAGATGGGGATCCTCCGGGCTGCGCTTGGCCAGCGGACTCACCTCCACCGGGTACATGGTGATGAAGGTGGGCTGAATGAGCGTCTCCTCCACCTTCTGGTCGAAGGTCTCGTACAGGGCGTTGCCCCACTTCCGGGCCACGCCCTCCATGTCCACGCCTACGCTCTTGGCCAGCTCCACGGCGGCGTCATCATCGCCCTCAATGGCCATGAAGTCGGCGCCGGTGACATTCTGCACGGCATCGGCCATGGTGATGCGCTTCCAGCTGGGGGTCAGATCCACGTCGTGGCCCAGCCACTGGATGTGGTAGGTGCCGAGGATCTCCTTGGCGGCTCCGGTGAGGATGCCCTCCAGGATATCCATCATGCCGTCCAGATTGGTGTAGGCCTGATACAGCTCACAGGTGGTGAACTCCGGGTTGTGCTTGGTGTCCATGCCCTCGTTGCGGAAGATGCGGCCCACCTCGTATACCCGCTCCAGACCGCCCACGATGAGCCGCTTCAGGTGCAGCTCCGTGGCGATCCGCATATACATATCGATATCCTGAGCATTGTGGTGGGTGATGAAGGGCCGGGCGTTGGCGCCGCCGGCAATGGGGCTGAGCACGGGGGTCTCCACCTCCATGAAGCCCATATTGTCCAGATACCGGCGCAGATACGCTACGAACTTGCTGCGGATCTCAAAGTTCCGCTGGGATTCGGGATTCATAATGAGATCCACATACCGCTGGCGGTAGCGCAGCTCCTTGTCCGTCAGACCGTGGAACTTCTCCGGCAGGGGCTGGAGGGACTTCGACAGCAGGGTGATCTCATGGGCCCGGATGCTCATCTCGCCCTTCTGGGTGCGGAACACGTCGCCCTTGACGCCTACGATATCACCGATGTCATATTTCCTGAAGCGGTCATAGGCCTCCTCGTCCATCTCATCCTTCCGGGCGTAGATCTGGATGCGGCCGGACTTATCCTTCAGATCGCAGAAGGACACCTTGCCCATGCCCCGCTTGCTCATAAGACGGCCCGCCAGAGAGACGGTCTGTCCCTCCAGCTGGTCGAACTGATCCTTGACCTCCTGTGCGTGATGGGTCACGTCATAGCGGGTGATCTCGAAGGGGTTCATACCCGCCTCCTGCAGGGCTGCCAGCTTATCCCGGCGGATCTGGAGAATTTCCCGCAGGTCCTGTTGATTCTGATTCTGCTGTGCCATAGATATGGTCTCCTTATCGTTCGATCTTGTCCACCCGGTAGCGGATAACGCCCTTGGGGGCCTCCACGGTGATCTCGCTGCCGGCCTTGCTGCCCATCAGGGCCTTGCCGAAGGGGGAATCCTCCGACACCTTCCGCTCCATGACGTTGGCCTCCTGAGAGCCCACGATGGTATACTCCGGCAGGGTCTTGCCGTTATCCAGGTTGGTCACGGTGACACGGCAGCCGATGGATACCTTGTCGGAATCCATGTCCGTCTCGTCCACGATGACGGCGTGGAGCAGGATGTTCTCCAGCTCGGCAATGCGGGAGTAGAGCTTGCCCTGCTCGTTTTTGGCCTCGTCATACTCGCTGTTTTCCGACAGGTCACCGAAGCCTCTGGCCTCCTTGATGAGCTCTGCGATCTCGTCGGCACGGGTGGTCTTGCTGTAATCCAGCTCCTTTTTCAGCTCGTCGTACCGCTCCTGACTCATTTTGAATTCTTTTACCATGGAATCCATTCCTTTCTGTTGACAAATACGGCATGGCCGCACGAGATTAGTATAAACACTATAACAAAAATAGTACAGACACTATATCACTCTGCATTATAAGTTCTTTCCCCGCCGGTGTCAAGTCCTACCCACACCGGGACAGCCGCACCCGGCGGAAGGCTTCCCTCCGCCAGCAGCGCCGCCAGCAGTGGTTCCTCCGCTGCCCACGGCTTCATTTTTTCCCGCCACGGCTCGGCCCATACATACCGTACCTCCTGATGGCTCTCCCCTATCAGCAGGGAGGGAAGCCCCTCCGCCGCTGCGCCGAAGCACACCGCCAGCTGCGCCGCCGGGGAGCCTTCCCCCAGCCCGTACCGGTGCCGCAGGGATCGCTGCAGCTCCTCCTGCCCCCGGCCCAGCTGCGGCGACAGATATCGCACCCGCCGGGCCAGCAGATCCGCCGCCTCCGTAACGGCTCCGTCGGGCCGGGAGGCCCGCAGCACCACACTGGCCTGTGACCGGCAGAGTCCCAGCTGCCTGCAGGCGCAGTCCACCAGCTGCCCCAGCATGGCCCGCCGCAGTGCCACCGGGGCCGGGAGCCGAAGGGGAAGCAGCAGCGCCGCCCACTCCGGCGGTGCCGCCGCATACCGCACCCCGGCGTCAGCCATGGCCTGTGCCGCCTGCCGCACCCGGCGCTGTACCCGCCGATTCAGCCGTCCGCCGCCCTCCAGCAGGCACACCTCCCCGTCTCCCAGCGGACAGCGCCGCAGGGTGAGCTTTTTCCGCTTCTCCTCCCATCGCACATATCCCACCATAACACAGCGCCCCCTTTCCACCAGTCTATGGCCCGGCGGCGGGAGAAAGACGGCATAAAAAATTCCCCACCTGCACCAAGCGGTGCAGGTGGGGAAAGGCCGCTTACCACCAATAGGGGATGTACCCCGGCAGACGGTTCAGCGGATTGATGCGGCTGTAGTTCTCCCAGATCTCATAGTGGACGTGGGGGCCGGTAGAGATGCCCGTGGAGCCGCACAGGCCGATGACCTCGCCCTGCTCCACATACTCGCCCACCTCCACCAGACGCTCGCTCATATGGGCGTACAGGGTGAAGTTGCCGTTTCCGTGGTCGATCTCCACATAGTTGCCGTAGCCGCCCCAGCTGTACTTAGAACCCACTACGGTGCCGGATTTCACAGCGTAGATGTAGCTGCCGTAGGAGGCGCCGATGTCCACGCCCATGTGGTTGGTGCTGGCGCCGGGGGTGGGCTGGTCACGCCCGCCGTAGCCGGAGGTAATGAGCCGGCAGTCCGAGGGCCAGATGTACCCGTCGGAGGAGGGCGTCTCGTCGGAGCCGCTGCCACCGCCACCGCCGCCGCCTCCACTGTTATCGCCGCCGTTGTTCCGGTTTTCCTCCTCCCTCCGGGCCTGGATCTGAGCGTCCAGTTCATCGGCGGCTGCCTTCTCCTGAGCGGCCAGATCGTTCAGGCCGTCCGCCGTTTCGTTGTACTTGGCAATGAGCTGGGTGGCTGCCTCCAGCTGGCTGTCCAGCTCCGTCTGGCGGCTCTCCAGCTGGGAGCGCTGCTCCTCCAGCGCCTGCCGGTCGGCCTGCATCTGCTGGCGCAGCTGCCGCAGGTCGTTGATGACGCTCTGGTCGTGCTCGGCCACCTCGTTGATGAAGTCGATGCGGCCCAAAAGATCGCTGAAGCTGGTGGCCTTGAAGATCACCGACCAGAAGGAGGCGGTACCCCGCTCCTCCTCATCCCGCACCTGACGGCAGAACAGGTCGTACTGGGACTCCTCCTTCTGCTGGTTGTCCGCCAGCTCCGCCTCCAGCGCATCGATCTGCTGCTGGGCGTTGGAGATCTGGCTGCGGAGGACGTCCGCCTGCTGATCCAGCAGGTTTTTCTGCTCCAGCGCATCGGCCTTGTTGGCCTCGGCCTCCTCGATCTGCTGGTTGATCTCCTCCAGCTTCTTCTGGTGCTCCTCCGACTGCTCCTGCAGGTCTGCGATGGTCTCGGCATAGACGTTCACCGGGCGCAGAGCGCCGCTGGTGAACACGATGCTCACCGCCATGAGAATGGCCAGCAGGCCGCACCATTTTTTCTTACTCATGCTGCACTCCTCCTTATACTCTCAGGAACTTCCGGATGGCGGTCAGGCTGCCGCCCACGCCTACCAGAATACCTACCAGACCGAACACACCGGCCACCGGACCCCAGATCTTCCGGAAGGATACCACCCGCAGCAGCTGCAGGGTATCGGACCCGGCAATGCCCTTGGAAATGGCCTCATACAGCAGCCACTGCAGCCCAAAGGCGATGACGGCGCCCATCAGACCGATGAGCAGACCCTCATAGACGAAGGGCCATCGGATGAAGCCGTCGGTGGCGCCCACCATCTTCATGATGGCGATCTCATCCCGCCGGTCAAAGGTGGTGAGCTTGATGGTGTTGGAGATAATGAATACCGAGATCACCAGCAGCACCGCAATGAGGGCGATGCTGATGAGGCTTGCCACATTCCGCACCGTCAAAAACCCGTTGGAGATGGCCTCGTCCGCCCGGACCTTTACGATGCCGGGGGTGGCCTCCAGATCGGATACCACCTGCTGCATCTGTGCGGCGTCCGTCAGATGGATAACGTACCGATGGCGAAAAATGGAGGGATCCAGGTTGCTGTACAGGTCGTCCTCATCGTACTGCTCCACGTAGCTGTCCCGTGCCTCCTGCCGGGAGACGAAGGTGCAGTCCGCTGCGCCGGGGATCTTCTCCAGCGTGGACTGCAGGGCCTTGGCCTCGTTGTCAGAGAGGTTCTCATCCACGAAGGCCAGCACGGCGTTCTCCTTTTGCAGGTCCTTCAGGTTTTCGTTGGCGTTATAGGCCACCAGCGAAAAGGTCCCCATGATCACCAGACACGCCACCGTCACGCCGATGGCGGCGAAGGACATGAATCCGTGGGAGAACATATTGCGGATGCCCTCCCGGAAAAAATATCGAAAATCGTGCTTCATCTGTTATACCTCATACGTTCCCACGCCGTCGCCGTTGACCTGCCCGTGATCGATCATGATGACCCGCTTGTCGAAGTGGTTCACCAGATCCCGCTCGTGGGTCACCACCACCACGGTGGTGCCAAGGGCGTTGATGCGCTCCAGCAGGGTCATGATCTCCAGCGAGCGGTTGGGATCCAGATTGCCGGTAGGCTCGTCGGCTACGATGGTGCTGGGGTTGTTCACCAGCGCCCTTGCAATGGCCACACGCTGCTGCTCACCGCCGGACAGCTCGTCGGGGTACCGGTTCTCCATATCCTTCAGACCCACCAGCTCCAGCACATAGGGGATGCGGGTGCGGATATCACGGGGCGTGGCCCCCACCGCCCGCATGGCAAGGCTCAGGTTGTCGAACACCGTCTTTTTGGGGATCAGCCGGAAGTCCTGAAAGATCACGCCGATGGTGCGGCGCATATAGGGGATCTGTCGGTCGGAGATGCGGCTCATGGAGAAGCCGTTGACCATGACCCGCCCCGCCGTGGGGATGACCTCGCCGGTCAGGAGCTTGATGATGGTGGACTTACCGGAGCCGGAGGGTCCCACCAGAAACACAAATTCCCCGTCCTCAATGGTAAAGGAGATGCCCTGCAGGGCCTCCGTCCCGTTTTCGTATGTTTTTTCAACGTCCTTCAATCGAATCATATCATATCCCTCGTTGCCGGAGACCCGGCCCGCTGCATTTGAAACGACGAACCCTGTCGGGCTGCGCCGTATTATGTCACCATAAGGTATTATATAAAAAAAGTTACAAAATGGCAACAGGAATAATATGAAAATTTTATGAACAGATAGGGAGGCCCTCCGACGAAAATCCCGGTAGACAGCCGCCGGGATTTATATTACAATAGCCCCGTAAAAAGCAGCCCCATAAAAACCGGCGTCCACTCAGGACACCTTTCTGACAGAAACGGAGGGATCTCTGTGGCCAATCCACTGCTCATGGCCGAAATTTTCGACAACATCAATGAGGGGATCTACATCCTCAACCGCAAGGGAGATTACATCTACTGCAACAATGCCTTTTTGAAGATGGTGGGCGCCACACGGGAGGAGGCGCTGAGCCTCAACGCTTTCCAGCTGATTCCGGAGGGACAGGTGTCGGTGAGCGTGGCCGTCACAGCCTTTACCGAGAAGAAAAAGGTCTCCGTGGTGAACAACGTCCTCACCCCCAAGGGGTATCACTACCGCCAGCTGGCCACGGCCACCCCTATCTTCGGCAGCGGCGGCGAGGTGGAGTATATGTTGGTGGAGACCGTCCGGCTGGATCTGCTGGCCAAGCGGTATCAGCAGGCTATCCTCTATGAGGACGACAGCACCATCGAGGTGCCGGCCCTCTCCCCGGAACGCGCACGGGCCAAGGAGACCATCATCGCAGACAGCCCCGCCATGCAGGCCATCCTCCAGACTGCCGCTCAGGTGGCCCAGACGGACTCCACCGTCCTCATCTCCGGCGAGACCGGCACCGGCAAGGAGGTGCTGGCCAAGTACATCCACCGCAACAGCAGCCGAGCCGATGCCCCCATCATCGAGATCAACTGTGCCGCCCTGCCGGAGAACCTGCTGGAGGCGGAGCTGTTCGGCTATACCAAGGGCGCTTTCACCGGAGCCCTGAATACCGGCAAGCCCGGCCTTATTGAGGCGGCCCACGGCGGCACGCTGTTCCTCGACGAGATCAACTCCCTGCCGCTGGCGCTGCAGGGCAAGTTCCTCCGGGTGCTGGAGAGTCACAAGAGCAAGCGGTTGGGAGCTGTGGAGGAGCAGGAGATCGACTTCCGCCTGCTGGCCGCCACCAACCAGAACCTCAAGGAAGGCGTGCTGGCCGGGACCTTCCGGGCGGACCTTTACTACCGCCTCAACGTCATTCCGCTGGAGCTGCCCCCGCTGCGGGAGCGCCGGGAGGATATCGCCCCACTGGCCACCTTTTTTCTGGACTACTACTGCAAGCGCTACAGCCGCACCAAGGTCCTCTCCCGCCGAGTCATCGAACAGCTGAAGGCCTACGACTGGCCCGGCAACATCCGGGAGCTGAAAAACGTGGTGGAGAGGCTGCTGGTCACCAGCGCCGCCGGGACGCTGGAGATCTATCAGGATCTGGCCCCGCTGCTGGGGGAGGATGCCGTCCGCTCCACCTCACCGGAGATCTATCCCGCCGACTGGGAGGCATTCTATCAGTTTGACCCGGAGCATTTCTCCCTGAAGGCCTACATGGAGTTCTGCGAAAAGCACGTGCTGGCCGACGCCCTGAAGCGCTGCCCCAGCAGCTATAAAGCAGCGGCTCTGCTGAAAACAGATCAATCCACCATTGTCCGCAAGCGTAAAAAATACGGGCTTTGATCTGTCAAATGGCCCGTTTTTAGCGCAGAAGCGCAGTCAATGCAATGTTGCATCGGCTGCGTTTTTGCATTATCCGAATCACTGGGGGATGATGCGTTTTCGCATCATCTGTTTTTTGGAAGCCGGATGGTGGAGAAGTCAACAAAAAAATTTTCCCCGTAATGCCGACATTTTCCGACATCACCAAATAAATTGGCACGCCCTTTGCTAAAAAGCTATGCCGTGAGCCGGTGCTGTTCCGGGCAGTACCGGATGGGTTCTACGGAGGGCGGCCCTGCAACCCGCCTCCCCGGCCCCGTCGTTTTCCCCATGTGTTTGAGAAGTAACCTACATTCCTGCTTCTTAAAAAGAAAGGAGATCAGAGATCTGTGTCCACTACCACCCTTATTTCCCTGATCGTCGTCGTGGTTGCCTTTGCCTTGTTCTTCTATCTGAGCTTCAAGGGCGTCAACCTGTTTCTGACGGTCTTTGCCTGCACCCTGTTGGTGTCTTTCTGCACGCCGGATGGCATCACCTCGATTTTTACAGCCTTCCTCCCCTCCGTAGGCACCATGTTCCAGCAGTTCCTGCTGCTGTATACCATCGGCGGCGCCTTCGGCTTCTGCCTGATGGAGAGCGGCCTCGGCTCCGCCATGGCGACGCACATGATTAAAGTGTTCGGCGAGAAATGGATCGCCGTGGCCCTGTTTGTCATCACCTGCCTGATGATGGCGGCCGGTGTGGCCTCCTATCAGTACGCCATTCTGGCCATTGCCCTGCCGGTGCTGAAAAAGCTGAATATGTCCCGTAAGGTGGCGCTGGCCGCCATGTCCGCCGGTGCAGGCTCCGTGGCCTACGGCACACTGGTGGGCATGCCCAACGCCCTGAACATCGCACCCACCACCTATCTGGGCACCACCACCATGGCCGGCGTGGGCATCAGCCTGGTCTGCACCGCCTTCTCTGTGGTGTTCATCGTGGTCTACCTCATCATGCTCACCAACCGCCTGAAGAAGAAGGGCGAGGGCTTCGTCTCCTATACCGATGACCCCCAGAACGACGAGGACGAGTCCAAGCTGCCTCCGGCATGGAAGGGCTATCTCTGCGTGGCCGCCATCATCGGCCTGAGCCTGCTGTTCCAGAAGCTGGGCATCACCGCCCTGCAGGCCACCACCTATGCACAGGTGCTGTCCATCGTGCTGGTGTTCGTGCTGGTAGGCCCCAAGTACCTGCCCCATGTGTTCCAGACCTGCGTCCGTGGTATTCAGGGCTCCCTGATCCCCGTGGTGTTCATTTCCATCGTGGTGGGCTACGGCACCGTGGTACAGGCTACCCCTGTGTTCACCCTGCTGGTGGAGAAGGTGCTGTCCATGAATATGCACCCCTACCTGCTGACCTTCGTGGCGGTGAACCTGCTGTCCGGCCTGTGCGCCAACGGCACCGGCGGCGTCACCCTGTTCATGAAGAACTTTGGTGATTCCATCCTTGCCAACCCCTCCATCAATCTGGGCGCTCTGCACCGCATTGCCGCCATTTCCGGCGCAGGCTTCGACTCCCTGCCCCACAACGGCGCCATCGCCTTCCAGCTGTCTGTGTTCAAGCTGTCCTATAAGGAGGGCTATTTCCAGCAGTTCATGATGTCCGTGGTGGTGAACCTGCTGGCCGGTATCATCGCAGTGGTCATGGCAATGCTGCTCTATTGAGTGCCGCCTGCCTGATATAGTCCCATCTATCCGAAACCAACGAACAAAATAATTTTTTGGAGGTAAATGATTATGAGTAAGCCCCTGGCAGATTATGTGAAGCTCCCCCAGCTGGAAGAGTACAAGGAGTGGTTCAAGGATTTCGCCGACCTGTACCGTGAGGACGGCATCCTGCAGGTCACCTGGAAGACGCTGGACGGCCCCATGCAGCACAGCGGTATGTCCCACCGGGCCATCGGCCAGCTGGTGCGTGTCCTGTCTCTGGACTTCAAGAACGAGATCATCATCTTCACCCACATCGGCGACAGTTGGATGACCGAGTCCGATCCCAACGGCTGGGAGACCTACTCCGAGCTGCCCACCCAGCGCTTCCAGCACCAGTATTTCGATGACACCAACCTCATCAAGAACATGATCTTCGATCTGGACGTACCCACCATCGGTGCCATTCCCGGCCCCGGCTTCCACTGGGATTCCGCCATGCTCAGCGATGTGACCATCTGCTCCGACGACACATGGATGGAGGTTCCCCACGCCCACGGCGGTCTGGTTCCCGGCGACGGCATGGGCCTCATGGCACAGCACTACTTCGGCACCAAGCGTGGTAACTACTACATGATGACCGCCCGTCAGTGGACGGCCCAGCAGATGCTGGACTGGGGTATGGTCAGCGAGGTCGTACCCAAGGACAAGGTCATGGAGCGTGCGTGGGAGATCGCCCGTCTGTGGAAGACCATGCCCTATGAGAACCGCACCATCATGTCCAACCTTGCCAAGCGCCCGCTGAAGAAGCTGCTGGTGGACGACCTGAAGCTGCACACTGTCTCCGAGCAGTACGGCTCCCTGCTGCGGATTGCCGCCGGTGAGATGGGCGATACCCATGCCGGCCAGCAGGACGAGAAGTACATCAGCCAGACCAACGACTGGCGCTACTGCCACGACTGGATGCAGCAGCCTCCCACCCGTGAGAGCTGGGCGGGCTTCCGCACCAAGCCCTTCGAGTGGTTCAAGGAGGTGGAGGCCGGTAAGGAGGTCAACCCCTTCGACCCCAACAAGAAGGTCTCCCCCTATCGCCCGGAGAAGAAGGACTGATTTTCCTTTCTCTGTACCGCAGACCGGAGGCAGTGCGCTGCCTCCGGCCCCGGTCAAACCTATTTTGAGGAGTTGTTTCCTATGGCAAAAACCATCATTACCGCTGCCCTCACCGGTGCTGTCACCCCTGCGGGCTATCATATTCCCGAAACGCCGGAGCAGATCGTGCAGGCCGCCTATGAGTGCTGGCAGCTGGGCGCTGCCGTGGTGCATATCCACACCCGTGCCGCCGACGGTAAGGGCGCTATGAACACGCAGGCCTTCCGTGAGATCGTGGAGGGCATCCGTGCCCACAAGGACTGCGACGTTATCATCAACTGCACCTCCTCCGGGGCCTCCCCGGAGCATCCTGCCACCGACGAGGAGCGCTTTCTGCACCACATGACCGTTCCCGGCATTGAAATGGGCTCCTACGACGCAGGCAGCTTCAACTGGATGCCCGGCGGCGTGTTCGTCAACAGCCCCCAGTTTTTGCAGAAGCTGGGTGATGCCTATCTGGAAAAGGGCATCAAGCCGGAGATCGAGATCTTTGATGCCGGTATGCTGGGCATCGCCGATTACTTCGTCAAGAAGGGCCACCTGTCCACCCCCTGTCACTACCAGTTCTGTCTGGGGGTGCTGGGCGGTATGCCCGCTACGGTGGAGAATCTGATTTATCTGAAGGATCGTATTCCTACCGGCTCCACGTGGTCCGCCTTCGGCATCGGCGCCGCCCACCTGCCTATCCTGTACGCCGCTCTGGCGCTGGGCGGACACATCCGTGTGGGGATGGAGGATAACGTCATCTTCGGCAAGGATGAAAGCGGCAAGAAGATCATGGCCACCAACCAGATGCTGGTGCAGCGGGCTGTGGAGGCCGTCAAGCTCTTCGGCAATCAGCCTGCCACCCCCGCCGAGGCCCGTGAAATTCTGGGCATCCCGCCGCTGGTTCGCTGAAGGAGGACGGTATGAACGTTTCTGATATCAAGAATGTCGCCTGTGTCGGCGGCGGTGTCATCGGCTCCAGCTGGGCTATCCAGTATGCCCTGAAGGGCCTGCACGTCACCCTCTACGACATCAACGACCAGCAGCTGGCCAAGAGCCACGACCAGATGCTCCGCAGTCTGGACGCACTGGTGGCCCACAACGCCATCACCGCCGCCCGCAAGGACGAGATCATCGCCTGCGTGCGCCCCACCACCTCCATGGAGGAGGCGGTGCAGGACGCCCAGTTCATTCAGGAGAGCGGCCCGGAGCGCATCGAGATCAAGCGCTCCATTCTGGCGCAGGTGGAGCAGTATGCCGCCCCGGACGCCCTGTACGCCAGCAGCACCTCCGGCCTGCTGATCTCCGATATCGTGGCCGAGGCGCTTCACCCGGAGCGCTGCATCGGAGCTCACCCCTACAATCCCCCGCACCTGATTCCTCTGGTGGAGCTCACCCGCTGCGACAAGACGGACGATGACTGCGTCCAATTGGCCTATGATTTCTATCAGTCCATTGGCAAGGAGGCCGTTCTGCTGCGTAAGGAGTGCCCCGGCTTCATTGCCAACCGTCTGCAGCTGGCCCTGTACCGTGAGGTGCAGGATCTGGTGATGCGGGGCGTATGCTCCGTGGAGGATGTGGACAAGGCGCTGGTGTACGGCCCCGGCATCCGTTGGGCCATCTTTGGCCACAACATGATCATGCAGATGGGCAACCCCGGCGGCCTCACCGGCATGGTGGAGATGCTGGGCAATTCCGGCGACCGCTGGCTGGAGGATATGGCCAGCTGGACCCACCAGCCGGACAACTGGGCGCAGGTGGCCCAGCCCGGCGTGAATCAGGAGATGGCCAACTTCCCTGACTACATCGGCCACACCAATGCCGAGTGTATCGCCTACCGGGATCAGATGCTCATCGACATCCTGAAGCTCCATAAGAAGCTGTGAGGCTCCCCATGAACGACATCAACGGATTCCTCAAGCGCCGCTGGCCGGCCATGATCGCCAGTCTCCTGATCTGCATCTGCGCCGGCTTCGGCTACGCATGGAGCGTGCTTCAGACCCCCATCATCGCCGCCCACGGCTGGCCGGATCAGCAGGTCTCCCTGACGTATACGGTGACGGTGCTGTGCTCCACCATGGCGCCGCTGTTCTTCGGCGGCCTGATCCGCCGTCTGGGGACCCGGCGCTGCGTGGTGGTGGGCGCCGTTCTGTTCGGGGCGGGCCTGATGGCCACCGGCTGGATCAGCGGCGGTGTGTGGCAGCTCTATCTGTTCTACGGCGTCCTCTCCGGTCTGGGGACCGGCTTCGTCTACCCGGCCATGATGGCCTATGTGGTGCGCCTGTTCCCGGAAAAGTCCGGTATGGCCTCCGGCCTCGGCACGGCGGCCTACGGCTCCGGGGCCATTCTCTGGGCGCCGGTGGCAGCGGCCCTGATCCGCAGCGTGAATCTGCGGGGGACGTTCTGTATTCTGGGTGGTGCCTTTCTGGTGCTGATCCTGCTGGGCAGCACCCTGCTGGCAGAGCCCCCGCAGGATCTGCGGGAGGCCCTGTATCCTGTCTCCGGTAATGCTCCCGTCCAGACGGAGGGCCTGCGCCGGGGCCAGATGGTCAAAACGGCGGCCTTCTATGGGATGGTGGTCATCTTTACCTGCGGTCTGGTGGCCGGCGTCATCGTCATCAGCCAGGCTTCCCCCATCCTTCAGAACGCCTACGGCTTTACCAGCGCCACGGCGGCGGTGTTTGTCAGCGTATTCGCCGCCTGCAACATGGCGGGCCGCTTTTTGTGGGGCAGTCTGTCTGACCGGCTGGGCCTGCGCCGTGTGATCACGGCCGTGTCGGCGGTGTGTATCCTCGCCATGCTGCTGCTGACCCTTTGCCACGCCACCGTTCCCGCCGTGATTGCCATGGGTGTGGCGGCCAGCTGCTACGGCGGCTTTGCCTCCGTCCTGACGCCGCTGACGGCGCAGGTGTTCGGCAGCAAATATATCACCGAGAACTACGGCGTCATGTACATCGTGTTCGGCTTGGCCAGCCTCATCGGCCCGGTGCTGGCGGTGCGTCTGCGCACCCCGGACGGAGCCTATACGTGGGCCTTTGCCGCTGCGGCCGTGCTGGCTGCCGTGGGGCTCATTCTCAACTGTATCGTCCCACTTACCGCCGGAAAGGAGGCCCCACATGGAAAGTAAAGTCACTACACGGGAGAAGATCATCTCCTGCTTCAAGGATGGCCAGACCATCGCCATCGGCGGCCAGACCGGCCACTGGATGCCGGAGCGGCTCATTGACTGTATTCTGGAGAGCGGCGCCCGGCACCTGACCGTCTATTCCATCGATACCAGCGACCCCGGTGTGGGCATTGGCCGCCTGATCCGGGCGAAGGTCATCGACCGCATCATCACCACCCATGTGGGTACCAACCCGGATACCAACGCACAGATCCAGGCTGGTACCCTTCAGGCGGAGTTCAGCCCCATCGGCAGCTGGATCGAGCGCATCCGCTGCGGCGGTATGGGACTGGGCGGCGTTCTCACCAAAACGGGACTTGGTACCGTGGTGGAGGAGGGCAAGCAGCTCATCACCGCCAACGGACAGCAGTACCTGCTGGAGACCGCCCTCCGGGCGGATATCGCCATCACACGGGCCCGCCGTGCCGACCCCATCGGCAATCTGGCCTACCGGGGCAGCACCGGCCGGGCCTCTCACCCCATCGTGGCCACCTGTGGGGACCTGTCCATTGTGGAGTGCGACCACTTCTGCGATCTGGGAGAGATCACACCTGACGAGGTGGAGGTTCCCGGTATGTTCGTGGATATGATCCTGGTGTAAGGAGGCACGACTATGGATAACAGACATTTTATCGCCCGTCGTGCGGCCCGGTATTTCCACAGCGGTGACGTGGTCAATCTGGGCATCGGCATCCCCAGCCTCTGCGGCAACTACGCCGAGAGCGGTGTCCTGTTCCAGACGGAGAACGGCTTCATCGGCGTAGGGGCCACGGCGCAGGGCATCGAGATCAGCGACCGGCTCTTTAACGCCGGCGGCATTCCCTATCTCCCGGCGCTGGGGGGCTGCGCCTTTGACGTGGCCAAGTCCTTCGGCATCATCCGCTCCGGCCGCATGGCTGCCACGGTGCTGGGAGCGCTTCAGGTCTCCCAGCACGGAGATCTGGCCAACTGGGCCACCCCCGACCGTGCCTTCGGCATGGGCGGGGCCATGGATCTGGTCAACGGGGCCAAGCAGGTCATCGTGGCCATGGAGCTGTGCGCCAAGGACGGCTCCCCCAAGCTCGTCAAGGAATGTACCCTGCCCTATACCGGGCGGCGGTGCGTGGATCATATCGTCACCGAGCGGTGCGTCATCGATGTGACGCCGGAGGGTCTGGTGCTCTCCGAGCTGCGCCGGGGCCACTCCGTGGAGGAGATCTGCTCCGCCGTGGAGCCGCCGCTCATTGTCTCTCCGGAGCTGAAAGAAATGGAGGAAGATTGCTAATGGGACAGTTTGACCATGTGGTGGTAGTGGGCTACGGCCGCTCCGCCGTTGCAAAATCAGGAAAAAAGGGCGCCCTGCGGAATATGCATCCGGTGACCATGGGCGGCCTCACCCTTAAGGGCGTGCTGGAGAAGGTTCCCCAGCTGCCCGTCGATCAGATCGACGACCTCATCGTGGGCTGCGCCATCCCGGAGCGCAAGCAGGGCTTCAACATGGCCCGGCTGGTGGCCGCCCGTGCGGGCCTGCCGGATAGCGTCTGCGGCATGACCATCAACCGCTTCTGCTCCTCCGGCCTACAGGCCATTGCACTGGCAGCGGGCCAGATCGCCTGCGGCGTGGCGGATGCAATGGTGGCCGGCGGCGTGGAGTCCATGACCGCCTGCCCGGTGAATCTGGATATCAGCGATACCTTCGATCCCGACCTGCTGCGCCAGCGGGAGGAGGAGTATATGCCCATGGGCCTGACGGCGGAGAATGTAGCCGCCCGCTACGGCATCACCCGTCAGGAGATGGACGAGCTGGCCCTCCAGAGCCACCGCCGTGCGGCGGCGGCACAGGACGCCGGTAAGTTCGACGATGAGATCATCCCCCTGCCCGGTGTGGATGCCGACGGCAATCCCATCGTCTTTGACAAGGATCAGGGGATTCGCCGCAGCACCACGCTGGAGGCGCTGGCAGGGCTGAAGCCCTGCTTCAAGGAGGGCGGCCTTGTGACCGCCGCCACCTCCTCCCAGACCAGCGATGCCGCCGCCTTTGTGGTGCTGATGCGGGACAGCAAGGCCAAGGAGCTGGGTATCCGGCCCGTTGCAGAGCTGCTGAGCTTCGCCGTGGCCGGCTGCGAGCCGGATTACATGGGCCTCGGCCCCATCTACGCCGCCCCCAAGGCGCTGGAAAAGGCGGGCCTCACCGTGGCCGATATGGACGTGGTGGAGCTGAACGAAGCCTTTGCGGCGCAGGCTATCCCCTGCATGAGAACGCTGGGGCTGGACCCCGCCAAGACCAATCCCAACGGCGGCGCTATGGCACTGGGTCATCCCCAGGGCGCTACCGGTGCCTTCCTGACCATCAAGGCCCTGAATGAGCTGCGCCGCACCGGCGGAAAATATGCCATGGTCACCATGTGCATCGGCGGCGGCATGGGCGCTGCCGGCATTTACAAGCTTATCTGACTCCGGCAAAACCTCCTCAAACTTCAGCCGAAAGTCATGCATTCCTGATAGATATCTCCGGTCTGCTTTGTATTTCCTTTCCCGTCAAAGCCCCTCTCCGCCGGAAGGATATCAAAAGCAGCGGGCCGTCGGCATATCCGGCGGCCCGCTGCTTTTTACCCTATATCCCGTGGCCGGGACATGACGGCGTACCCTCGCCGCCACGCAGAAAGCCCCAGATCCGGCGCAGTGCAGCGCCGGAGCTGGGGCTGTTTGCTCTGCTATGCGCTTATTGGGCGCTGCCCTCGCCCAAGATGCGGGCGGCGCTCTCCTGAGCGAACTGCTTGCTGTACAGGTCGTGGTAATAGCCCTTGCGCCGCAGCAGCTCCTCATGCTTGCCCTGCTCCACGATGTGGCCGTCCTTCACCACAAGGATCACGTCCGCCTTGCGGATGGTGGAGAGCCGGTGGGCCACCAGAAAGGAGGTGCGGTTCGTCAGCAGATGGTCGATGGCGTTCTGGATCAGCTGCTCCGTCTGGGTGTCGATGGAGGAGGTGGCCTCATCCAGCACGAAGATGCGGGGGTCGGCCAGCACGGCACGGGCAAAGGAGATCAGCTGCTTTTCGCCGGTGGAGAGGCGGTCACCGCCCTCGCCCACGTCGCTGTCCCAGCCCTTTTCCAGCTTGGCCACCACCGTGTCCACCGACACGGCCCGTGCGGCGGCCTCCACCTCCTCGTCGGTGGCGTCCAGCTTGCCGTAGCGGATGTTTTCCCGGACGCTGCCGGAGAACAGGTGGGGATTCTGCAGCACATAGCCGATGTTGGAGTGGAGCCACAGCTGGCTGCGCTGGCGGTAGTCCACGCCGTCAATGAGGATCTGCCCCTCCGTAGGCTCGAAGAACCGGCAGGCCAGATTGATGAGGGTACTCTTGCCGGCCCCCGTCTCGCCTACGATGGCCACCGTGGTCCCCTGAGGGATGTGGAGGGAGAAGTGCTCCAGCACGTTCTCGCCGCCGTCGGGATAGCGGAAGGTCACATCCCGGAACTCGATCTCGCCCCGCAGCGGCTCCCAGTTCTCCCGCTTGGGGTGGAAGGCATCGCCGTATTTCTCGATGACCTCCGGGGTGTCCTGAATTTGCGGCTGTTCGTCCATCAGGTCGGTTACCCGCTCGATGGAGGCTTGCAGAGAGATGAACTCCGCCAGATTGGCGGCGGTCATCTGGATGGGGTCGAAGATGCTGACGGCGTAGGTGGTAAAGGCCGACAGAGTGGCCAGCTCCAGCGCCTGATCCAGCACCATGTAGCCGCCCCGCAGCAGCACGATGGACACCGCCATGGTGCCGAAGAACAGCACCAGCGGGATAAACACCGCATTAAGCCGGGCTGCCCGGATGCCAGAGTCGTGCATCTGCCGGGTGAGACTGCGGAAGGCGTCGGCGGTCTGCTCCTCCGTCACCAGCGTCTTGGTGGTGCGTGCGCCGGTGATGCCCTCGTTGAAGGCGCCGGTGATGCGGGAGTTCAGCTTACGCACCTTCCGGTTCCAGTGGAGGATGCGGTTCTGAAAATACCCAGTCAGAATGGCCATCACCGGCACAATGGCGATGACCGCCAGCGCCAGCTTCCAGTTCAGCGCCAGCATGGCGGCAAAGGTACCCAGCACATAGAACATTGCCCACAGGATATCCGTAAAGTTCCACGCCAGCATACCGGAGATGCGGTTGGTGTCGCTCATGACACGGGTCAGCAGATAGCCCACCGGTGTCACATTATAAAAGGAGAAGGACAGGGTCTGCAAGTGATGGAACAGCGTCCCACGCATATCCTTGCCCAGATTCATCTCGATGTGCATGGAGTTTCGGGCAAAGGCCACCACCGACAGTGCCTGCACCACCACCACCGCCAGATAAGCCAGCGCATAGGGCAGCAGCCCCGTCAGGGTGTTCTTTTCGATAAAATTCTGGATGGCGTACTTCTGGAACAGGGGCAGCACCACGTCCACCAGAGCGCAGATGCCGTTGAACACCAGCATGGACACGAAGGCGCCCCGATAGGGCCGCAGGAACGGCCCCAGCCGCTTCCAGATCTTCCAGTCGAAGGATTGGGTATATTCCTTTTCGTCAATGGCTGCCATGTTCGCTCCCCCCTTCCTCCAGCAGCGCCCGGTCGGCACTCTGCATCTGAATGTTGTAGATATCCCGGTAGATGCCGGGCTTTTCCACCAGCTGGGCATGGGTCCCCAGCTCCGCCACCCGGCCGCCGTCCAGCACCAGAATGCGGTCAGCCTGCATCAAGGTGGTGACCCGGTGGGAGATCAGCAGCACCGTGGCCTTGCCGGTAGACCGGCGCAGGGCGGTGCGGATCTTCTCATCCGTCTCGGCGTCCACGGCGGACAGGGAGTCGTCGAAGATCATCACCGGGGCCTGCTGCATCAGCATCCGGGCGATAGCCACCCGCTGCTTCTGCCCGCCGGAGAGGGTTACGCCCCGTTCGCCCACGATGGTGTCATACCCCTCCGGGAAGGAGGTCACCGCATCATCCACGCAGGCGATGGCCGCCGCACGGCGCATGGCATCCTCCGGCGCATCGGGCCGCACAGCCCGGATGTTCTCCCCAATGGTCTGGGAGAACAGGAAGGGCTCCTGCAAAACAAGACCGATGTGCCGCCGCAGGTCGCTGCGCCGGATGTGCCGCAGGTCCACACCGCCGATGGTGATGCGGCCGGAGCCCTCCGGCACGTCGTACAGCCGGTCCAGCAGATGCACCAGCGTGCTCTTGCCGGAGCCGGTGCCGCCCAGCACGGCGAAGGTCTCCCCCTCCCGGATGGTGAAGGACACGTCCTTCAGGACCGGCTGCCCCTCGTAGCCGAAGGTCACATGGTCAAATACGATGTCCCCGCCGGGGAAGGGAACGTCGTCGGGCTGCTCCTGCTCCTCCGGGGAGCGGAGGATGTAGCCCACACGGTCCATGGACACCCCGGCCTTGCTCATGTCCGACAGCACCCGGCCCAGAGAACGCACGGGCCACGCCAGGGACTCGTTGTAGCTGACGAAGGCCACGAAGGCGCCCAGAGTCATGGCCCCGGCCACGCTCTCATGGATGCCCGCCAGAATGATGACCATCACCTGCAGGCACGTCAGCAGCGTCCCCGATGCCCAGTATACCGACAGGAGCTTTCCCAGATGGATCCACAGTCCGGCATATCGCTCGCTCTTGGCCTGAAATTTGTCCTCCTCATACTTCTCCCGCCCGAAGGCCCGCACCACCCGCACGGCGGTGAGGTTCTCCTGAGCGCAGGAGGTCACCTCGCCCTCGGCCTCGTCGGCGGTCTTGAACCGGGAGGAGATCTTCCGGTAGAATACCCCCGACGACAGGCCCACAATGGGGATGAAGGCCAGAGCGATCAGGGACAGTTTCACGTTCATGCGGAACATGATCCACAGATACAGGATGATGAGGAACACCGTCCGCACCACCTCCACCAGCTGGTTGCACACGAAGGTGCGGATCACATCCACATCGGAGGTGCAGCGCTGGATGATGTCGCCGGTGGGATGCTGCTTGTGCCACGCAAAGGGCAGATACTGGATGCGCCGGTACAGGTCATCCCGCAGCCCCTTGACGTAGGCCTCGGACCCACGGGACAGCTGCGCCCGCTGCCCGAAGCTGCACAGGCCCCGCAGCAGCGCCGTCACCATGACGGCCCCCGCCGCCCACCACAGCGCCGTGACAGGCTCCTGCCGCAGCGTCTCCAGCGGCAGCACCCGCAGCACCAGCGCCGGCAGCTTGGCCTCCTCGGATCCCAGAATGGAGTCCACCGTGATACGGATGATCTGGGGCGTCAGGGCGTTGAGCGCCATGGACAGGCACGCACACAGCAGCGCCGCCGCAAAATGTCCCCAGCAGGGGCGCAGATAGTGCCAGATGAGCCCGGCCTTCTCCCGCCCCGACAGCTTGAATGTCGATCGATTCTCTTCCATAAGCCTCCTTCTCTCTCCCGGCGGCCCGCAGGCCGCCTGTCCAAACGCCGCCGGCGTCCGGCAGCGTACAAAAAATGCGTCCCCGGATGGGGACGCATACAGAGTACGGTCACATCGGCCCCTTTATCGGGCCGATCCGGCGGCGCACACAATGATCCCCTTACTGGTCAGCTTGATCTTCGTCATGGTGTACGCCTCCTTTCGTTTATAGTGAGTACAGTATAACGCCGTATGAGTATCCTGTCAAGAAAAGTTTTCCGCCCGGCGATGGAGGGTCGTCTCCCCCTCTTGCATTTTTGGAAAAATAGGGTATGATATAAGAGAAAAATTGTCCTCTGCCATGGCGGAGGAGAAAAGAAGGGTTGTTTTATGACAAAAATCGACATTGTATCGGGCTTTCTGGGCGCCGGTAAGACCACGCTCATCAAGAAGATGCTCAGCGAGGCCTATCAGGGTGAGAAGCTGGTACTCATTGAAAACGAGTTTGGCGAGATCAGCATCGACGGCGGTTTCCTGAAGGATTCCGGCGTGCAGATCAGCGAGATGTCCTCCGGCTGCATCTGCTGCTCTCTGGTGGGTGACTTTAACAAGGCCCTGCGCCAGGTCCATGAGCAGTTCGCCCCGGATCGCATCCTCATCGAGCCATCCGGCGTAGGCAAGCTCTCCGACGTTATCGTGGCGGTGGAGAACACCGTCCGGGACGAGCCGGACATGAAGCTGAATTCCTTCGTCACCGTGGCCGACGCCACCAAGGTGAAGGTGTATATGAAGAACTTCGGTGAGTTCTACAACAATCAGATCGAGTCTGCCGGCACCATCATCCTCTCCCGGACACAGAAGCTGTCTCAGGAGAAGCTGGAGGCCGCCGTGGCTCTGCTGCGGGAGAAGAATCCCACCGCCGCCATCCTCACTACCCCGTGGGACCAGCTGGACGGCAAGACTCTGCTGTCCGCTGTGGAAAAGGTCTCTCTGGCCGATGAGCTGCTGGCCAGGATGCAGGCCGAGCACGAGGCGGAGGAGGCGGAGCACCACCATCACCACCACGACCATGATGAGCATGATGACCATGACGACCATGACGAGCATCACCATCATCATGACCACGACGAGGACGAGGACCACTGCTGCTGCGGCCATCACCACGACGATGATGACGATGACGACGAACATGAGCATCACCATCACGAGGGCTGCTGCCACCATGACCACCATCATGACCACGACGAGCATGAGCACCACCATCACCATGACGGCGAGTGCGACGACCCGGAGTGCTCCTGCCACCACCATCACCACCACGCCGACGAGGTGTTCACCAGTTGGGGCGCCGAGACGGTCCACTCCTACACGGAGGAGGACATCCGCCGCATCCTGACGGCGCTGGATACCGGCGACTACGGCGCCATCCTCCGGGCCAAGGGCATCGTCCCCAGCGGCGGCAAGTGGCTGCACTTCGACTATGTCCCTGAGGAGCAGGACGTCCGCTACGGCAGCGCCGACTACACCGGCCGCCTGTGCGTCATCGGCGCCCAGCTGAAGGAGGACAAGCTCAAAGAGCTGTTCAGCCTGTAACACCTGTAAGGAGCGAGGAACTATGGATATTCCTGTCTATCTCATCGCCGGGTTTCTGGATTCCGGCAAAACCGGCTTCATCAACGGTATCCTCCGGGACGGCTTTGCCGAGGAGGACCGCACCCTGCTGATCTGCTGCGAGGAGGGGGAGCTGGAGTACGACCCCCGTGTGCTGGGCAATGTGTTCACCTACACGGTGGACGAGCAGAGTCAGCTGACTCCGGAGCTGTTCAAGAAGCTGGAGAAGCAGTACCGGCCCAAGCAGGTCATCATCGAGTATAACGGTATGTGGATGATCGAGCCTCTGTACCGGGACGGCCTGCCTGCCAACTGGATCCTCTACCAGATCATGTGTCTGGTGGACGCCAGAAGCTTCGAGATGTATGTGAAGAATATGGGCCAGCTGATGATGGAGAAGATCAGCAACGCCGATATGCTGATCTTCAACCACTGCAACGAGGAGCTGCGGGCCCAGCTCCGCAGCCGCAACCTGCGGATGGTGAACCGCCGGGCCGATATCTATCTGGAGAACGAGGACGGCACCAGCGAGGAGTACGTCACTCCGGAGATGTCCCCCTTCGATCTCTCCGACGGCCATCTGGATGTGCCGGACGACGACTACGGTGTCTGGTATGTGGATATGATGGACAACCCCGACCGCTATGACGGTGTCACCGTGCGGTATAAGGCCGTCATGTGCCACTCCAAGAAGTTCAAGGGCGTCCACTGCCCCGGCCGCTTCGCCATGGTCTGCTGCGAAAACGATATGCAGTTTTTGGCTCTGGTGGCCAAGGGCGAGGGACTGGAGAAGTTCAAGAACCGCCAGTGGGTGGAGATCACCGCCACGGTGAAGAAAGAGGCCAATGACGCCTATCAGGGAGAGGGCCCGGTGCTGTATGTCACCGCCATCGCCCCCTGCGAAAAGCCCAAGGAGGAGGTCGTCTCCTTCTGACGATCCTCCGGCCTAGTTGTGTGTAAACCATGTGAAAGAGAGAAAAGGAGAGCTACCCCATGACTCAAAAAGAAAAGACCTTTCTGGACCAGACCGCCCAGCGTCTGCACCTGACGGTGGACGGCGAGAGCAGCATCCTCTTCGGCAGCGTCGGCGGCTACCAGACCATGCTCTGGCGCAACGATCATGGCCTTGCCGTCATGACCCTGTCCCTGCACAAGCTGGGGCAGGAGCCGGATCAGTCCGCCATCCGGCAATTCGTCAAGGGGACCCGTCTGGTGACGGGCGTCTCCGTCCGGCGCAGCCGGGTGGAGCTGACCCTGAATGTCCGCTTCGGCAACCCCAATCAGGTGGAGAAGCTGGCGGAGGCTGTAGCCGCCGTGGTGGAGTTTCTGCACACCTCCGGCTATGACAACTGCTGCCAGAACTGCGGCAGCGCCGTGGAGACGGACCCCTGCATCATGACCGGTGTCCCCTCCCTGCTGTGCGACAGCTGCTACCAGCAGCTGGGCCATCTGCAGGAGCAGAACCAGCAGGCGGAGCTGGGCAAGAAGGAGAACGTGGTGGCCGGCACCGTGGGTGCGCTGCTGGGTTCTCTGCTGGGCGTGGCGTGCATCGTGCTGCTGGGCCAGCTGGGCTATGTGGCGGCAGTCAGCGGCATCGTCATGGCCATCTGCACCATGAAGGGGTATGAGCTGCTGGGCGGCCGGTTCTCCACCGTGGGTCTGGTGGTCAGCATCGTGCTGATGCTGGGCATGACCTATGTGGGCTACCAGCTGGATTGGTCCGTCGCCGTCTATAACGAGCTGAAGGACTACTACGAGCTGAGCCTGTTGGACTGCTTCCGCATGATCCCGGAGATGCTGCGTCAGGAGATCATCGATTCCTCCACCTACATCGGGGAGCTGGTGAAGCTGTATGCCTTCACGCTGCTGGGCGCTATCCCCACGGCCATCAGCTCCATGAGAAGCCGGAAGCTGAAGAAGGTCACTTACCGTCTGCGCTCCCAGCGCACCAATACCGCCCCGGAGCTGTAATAAACCAAAAAAACAGGAGGCCGCAGGCATTGTCTGCGGCCTCCTGTTTATTTGTTTCGCCTCGGCTTACGCCTGATAGAACAGCTCCACCAGATCGGCGGTGATATCCTCCGTCCAGCTGCACATGGTCACGCAGCACATATAGCCCTCCTGCTTGATGCACACCAGCGTCTCATACATGGGGACGCCGTCCATCTCGCCGGAGATAACAGCGCCCTCCCGAACCAGACCGGCGAACTGCACCGGAGTCTGCTCCACCTTCACGTTGGATAGCCCCATGGAGGCCAGAGCATCTTCCAGCTTGGGTACGGCGATCTCCAGATAGCCCGCCTCGTCCAGCAGCTTGCCGTACAGAGCGCCCAGATCCTCATACACCACGTTTATGGTCACAAGGCCCTCCATGGCGCTGGCGAACATATCATAGGTGCTCTTGCCATCCTCCATGGCCTTCTGCATCTCCTCACTGCTCTCGGCCACCACGCCGGACAGCTCTGCCAGCTGCTCGTCGGTGTAGTAGGTCCAGTCATCGCTCAGCTGGCAGCCGATGCCCACGAAGGTGTTGGTGTAAATGCCGTTTTCAATCGTGCCACGCTGGAAGCCGGATTGGCTGTCGCCGCCGTCTCCGTCCTTCTTACCGCAGGCGGCCATGCTCAGCACCAGTACCAGCGCCAGCAGCAGACCTGCGGCCCGTTTCATCTGCTTCATCGCTTCTCTTTCCTCCGAATCATGTATTTGGGGGTCGCTATACCATATGGTATACATCCATCCTACCATATTTCGACACAGCCTGCAAGAGAAAAGCGCATCAGGGGCGGGCGCAAATGCGCCCGCCCCTGATGCGTCTGCCCCGCAGACTTCCGCTACAAGTCCTCCAGATCGTCCTTCCCCAGACGCATGGTGCGCCAGCGCTCCGGCAGCTCCGGCCCGATGAGAGGAAACAGATTCTCCGTGTGGGAGGTGGGCTGGATGTTGTAGGTGCCGTACTGGTTCACCAGATCGAAGGTACTCTCCGGAACGCCGGGAAAGTCGTGGATATCCGGCGCCGGGTCGTGAAAGGGCTTTTTCTTTCGCATGGCATGGACCTCCTGTTTTTAACTGCCGCCGGTCATGACGGCAGGGATAGTATGCCCCATTTTGGCCGCTTTGGGAGGGTTGTCAGCCGGGGAAAAATCTGTTATAATCAATTTTCCGAGAGGGTATGTGCAGAAGAGACGGAGGTGTGTATGGCGAATTTTACCAAGCAGGCCATTGAAACAGCGTTTTTGCAGCTGCTCAACGAAAAGCCCCTGAACAAGATCAGTGTCCGGGATATTGTGGAAAAATGCGGCATCAACCGCAACTCCTTTTACTACCATTTTCAGGATATCCCCTCCCTCATCGCTGAGATCATCACCTCCTACACCGACCAGCTCATTGAGGAGTACCCCACCATCTCCACGCTGGACGAGTGCTGCGAGATGGCCTTCCGCTACGCGCTGCAAAACCGCAGCGCCGTGATGCACATCTACCACTCCGTGAACCGTGACCTCTTCGAGGAGAGCGCCATGCGCCTGTGCGACTACGCTGTCACCACCTACATCGATACCGCCTTCCCCCAGCACCAGCTGCCGGAGGCGGACCGGAAGGCGGTGATCCGCTTCATCAAGTGCCAACTCTTCGGAATGTGCATCGACTGGATCAGCGGCGGGATGCAGGATGAGGCGCTGGAGGAGCTGCGGCGTATCAGCCGCCTGTGCCACGGCCTGCCGGAGCTCATCATCGAGCGCAGTCGGGAGGACCATTGAAAATTTAGGCAAATGCCCCCTGACTGCCTAAAAACTGGGCAATTTGCGTCCGGGTGTCTGACTTTCAGACACCCGGTGTTATTTTATCCATTTTCTCCCGGCCCCGAAAGCGGTAAACTCAGACCATCAAAAGTGAGGGAGATGCGTATCATGCGTTCTGTGACCCCTATGCGAGCGGCCAAAACAGGATACATCATCATGTCGGTGCTGCTGTGCGTGCTGGGCGTGGTGCTGTTTGTGTGGCCCGGCGTGTCGGTGGCCGTCATCGGAGAGCTGCTGGGCATCGGGATGATCGTGTTTGGCGCCGTGAAGGTGACGGGGTATCTGTCCCGTGACCTGTTCCGGCTGGCCTTCCAGTACGATCTGGCCTTCGGCGTGCTGCTGATGGCCTTGGGCATCGTAACACTGACCCATCCCGGCGAGACCATCGGCTTTCTGTGCGTGGTATACGGCATTCTGGTGCTGTCGGACGGGCTGTTCAAGGTGCAGATCGCTGTGGACGCCAAGCGCTTCGGCATCGACCGCTGGTGGGCCATCCTGCTGGCGGCGGCGTGCGCCGGTGTGCTGGGCGTGCTGCTGGTGCTGCGGCCCGGCGAGGGGGCGCAGGCGCTGACCATGCTCCTGGGTGCGTCGCTGTTTCTGGACGGCGTGATGAATCTGCTGGTGGCTCTGCTGACAGTGAAGATCATCCGCCACCAGCAGCCGGACGTCATCGAGACAGATGAATTTGAGATCAAGTGAGAAAGGACCGAGATGCAATGGGATTGTCTAAAGCGGTGGTAAAAAACCGTGTTCTGATCCTGATGATCGCATTGATCCTGCTGGTGCCGGCGGTGTTTGGGATGCTGGGTACCCGGATCAACTACGATATGCTGGATTATCTGCCCAGCGACATGGATACCGTCATCGGGCAGGAGACGTTGAAGGAGGACTTCGGCAAGGGAGCCTTCTCCTTCATCGTGGTGCAGGATATGCCGGTGCAGGAGGTGGCCCAGCTGAAGGAGAAGATCCAGCAGGTGGACCACGTGGAGAGCGTGCTGTGGTACGATTCCGTGGCGGACCTCTCCATCCCCATGGAGCTGCTGCCGGATAAGCTGTATAACGAGTTCAATACCGATGACGCCACCATGCTGGCGGTGTTCTTCGACTCCGCCACCTCGGAGGACGTGACCATGGACGCCATCCGTGAGATCCGCTCCATCGCCGGCAAGCAGTGCTTCGTGTCGGGTATGTCGGCGCTGGTGACGGACCTGAAGGACCTGTGCGAGCAAGAGGAGCCTATCTATGTGGCGCTGGCCGTGGCCTGTGCCTGCGCCGCCATGATGCTGCTGCTGGACGGCTGGCTGGTTCCATTCGTGTTTCTGGCCAGCATTGGCATGGCCATCGTGTATAACCTTGGCAGCAACTTCTTCCTGGGAGAGATCTCCTACATCACCAAGGCCCTGTCTGCGGTGCTGCAGCTGGCTGTGACCATGGACTACTCCATCTTCCTTTGGCATAGCTACAACGAGCAGCTGACCCTGCAGAGCGACCACAAGGAGGCCATGGCGGTGGCCATCCACAACACCTTTACCTCCGTCATCGGCAGCTCTGCCACCACCATCGCCGGCTTCATCGCCCTGTGCTTCATGTCCTTCACGCTGGGCCGTGACTTGGGCATCGTCATGGCTAAGGGCGTGCTGCTGGGCGTGCTGGGCTGCGTGACCATCCTGCCGTCCCTGATCCTGGTGCTTGATAAGCCTCTGCAGCGGACACGGCATAAGTCCCTGATCCCCGATATGGGAGGCTTTGCCAAGGGCGTGTGCAAGATTTTCCCTGTGTTTCTGGTGATCTTCGCCCTGCTTGTTGCCCCGGCCTACATCAGCTATGATAAGACCAACGACGAGGTGTACTACGACATGGGCCAGTGCCTGCCGGAGGACATGGAGTACGTCATCGCCAACAAGAAGCTCTCCGAGGAGTTTGACATCGCCTCCACCCATATGCTGCTGGTGAACGCCGATCTGCCGGACAGCGACGTCCGGGCCATGATCGACGAGATGGAGCAGGTGCCGGGCGTGAAGTATGTGTTGGGCATGGAGAGCGTGGCAGGCCCCATGATCCCCATGGAGGTACTTCCCGATTCCGTGCGCTCCATGCTGGAGAGCGACCAGTGGGAGCTGCTGCTCATCAACTCCGAGTATAAGGTGGCCTCCGATGATGTCAATCAGCAGATCGATCAGCTGAACGCCATCCTGAAGAAGTATGACGAGGGCGGAATGCTCATCGGTGAGGCCCCCTGCATGAAGGACATGATCGAGACGACGGACCACGACTTCAAGGTAGTCAACGCCATCTCCATCGCCGCCATCTTCCTCATCATCACGCTGGTAGAGGGAAGCTTCTCCCTGCCCTTCATCCTGATCGCCGTCATCGAGCTGGCTATCTTCATCAATCTGGGCCTGCCCCATGTGCTGGGCCAGTCGCTGCCTTTCATCGCCCCCATCTGCATCAGTACCATCCAGCTGGGCGCTACGGTGGACTACGCCATCCTGATGACCACCCGCTACAAGGCGGAGCGGCTCAATGGCGAGGACAAGAAGAAGGCCGTCATGACCGCCCTGCGGACCTCGGCCCCCTCCATCATCGTCAGCGGCATGGGCCTGTTCGCCGCCACCTTCGGCGTGGCGCTGTATTCCAACATCGATATCGTGGGCTCCATGTGTATGCTGATGGCCCGTGGCGCTATCATCAGCGTGCTGCTGGTGCTGCTGGTGCTGCCGGCTCTGCTGATCCTGTGCGACGGCATCGTGTGCCGCACCACCCGTGGTATGACCCATCTCATTGGTAAACAGGAGGTTGTAAAATGAAAAAGAATAAATTTCTGGCTGTGATCTTAGCCGTGGCGGTGGCCGTAGGCGCCGCCGGCGTCACCACCTACGCCGTGGGCAAGGACGCCAATGATACCGAGGCCCCGTCCGCCGTGGCGACGGCTGCCTCCGCCTCCGACACGGAGGCCGTCAAGGACGAGACGGTGTACGTCATGACCGCTGCCGACGGCAGCACCCAGAAGATCCTGGTCAGCGACTGGATCAAGAACGCTCTGCCCGCCGAGGCCCAGAAGGCCATCGAGAACCTGAACGATGCCCAGCAGGTGAAAGACGACTGCTGGACCGGCACCATCCAGAAGGAGCTGCCGGTGAGCATGAGCATCCACTACACCTTGGACGGCAAGACCGTCACCCCCAGCGAGCTGGCGGGCAAGAGCGGCAAGGTGACCATCCGCTTCGAGTATGAAAACAACCAGTATGAGGTGCGTACCGTCAACGGCGTCAGCCAGAAGGTGTATGTCCCCTTCGTGGCCCTTACCGGCGCCCTGCTGGATACCTCCCACTTCTCCAATGTCACCGTCTCCAACGGTAAGCTCATCAACGACGGCGATCGCATCGCCGTCATGGGCATGGCCTTCCCCGGCCTGCAGGAGGATCTGGGCATCAGCAAGGAGCAGCTGGACCTGCCCGACTATGTGGAGATCAGCGCCGATGTGACGGACTTTACGCTGGAAACCACCCTCACCGTCGTCTCCAACAGCCTCCTCAATGAGGTGGATACCGACGACCTTACCTCCGGCGATCTGGGGAGCCTGTCCGATTCTCTGGGCAAGCTCACGGATGCCATGGACCAGCTGATGGACGGTTCCTCCCAGCTGTATGACGGACTCTGCACGCTGCTGGACAGCTGCGGACAGCTGTCTGACGGCGTGGATCAGCTGACGGACGGCCTGAATCAGCTGAGCTCCAACAGCAGCGCCCTGAACGCCGGGGCCAAGCAGGTCTTTACCTCCCTGCTGGCTATGGCCGATGAGCAGCTGCAGCCCCAGCTGGCGCAGGCGGGCATCACCATCCCCTCCCTGACCATTGACAACTACGCCACCGTGCTGGGCGGCGTGCTGGCCCAGCTGGACGAGGCCGGTACGCTGGCCGAGCAGGCCGCCCGTGAGCAGGTGACTGCCGCCGTGGAGGCCGCACGGGATCAGATCCGTGCCGCTGTGACCGAGGCCGTGCAGCAGCAGGTAACGGCTCAGGTAACGGAGCAGGTGCGCCAGCAGGTGCTGGGGCAGGTACTCAACGCCATGGGCTATACCATGGAGCAGTATCAGCAGAGTCCTGAGCTGAAGGCGCAGGTGGATGCCGCCGTAGAGATGCAGGTGCAGACTCCGGCTATGCAGCAGACCATCTCCGAGAATGTGACGGCCCTTATGGGGACGGAGGAGATCCGGCAGAAGATCGACGCCGCCACGGAGCAGCAGGTGCAGCTGAAGATCGAGGAGACCATGGCCTCCGACGAGGTGCAGCAGAAGATCATGGCCGCTACGGAGCAGGCCTCCGCCGGTGCCGTGCAGATCCGCAGCCTGAAGCAGCAGCTGGACCAGTACAACGTGTTCTACATGGGCCTGAATAGCTACACCGCCGGTGTGGATCAGGCTGCCGCCGGTGCTCAGCGGCTCCAGAGCAATATGCCCGCCCTGCTGGACGGCGTGAAGCAGCTGCGGGACGGCGCCATGCAGCTCTCCGACGGACTGAAGCAGTTCAATGAGGAGGGCGTGGAGAAGCTGGTCAGCGTGCTGGGCGACGACGTGGAGGGTCTGGCGGAGCGCCTGACCGCCACGGTGGAGGTCTCCCGCAACTACCGCAGCTTCTCCGGTCTGACGGACGGCATGGACGGCGCTGTGCGCTTCATCTACCGCACCGAGGCCGTGGAAAAGGCCGAGTGATTCCGTTTCCTTACAGAGTAAGAAGGCGGCAGCCCATAGGGCTGCCGCCTCAGCGTATCGAAAAAGTCTTTTCGACACGCTGAGGCATTTTTCAGAACTTCAAAAAAGTTCTGAAAAATGGGGATCATCATCGTGCAGGACACCCTTCCCGGGTTTCCCGCACACACCCTTCCGCTCCGTTGACGAGAGGTTCTCACTTTTCTCGACAGACTCAGGCGGCAGCCCATAGGGCTGCCGCCTTTGGTGTCGGGAGGGCATTGCCCGCCCCGGCATCCTCTCCGTCATCGCAAAAGCCCGCCGCTGGCGGGCTTTTGTGCGCTCTTGGAGGCCCATCCGCACCCTCCCCGCACCCGGCGGAGGTGACAGGCATACAATGGTCTATCCTTAGGGAAGGGGGAGGCGTGGTGGAGCATACATATACCGTGGCGCTGGCGGGAAACCCCAATGTGGGAAAAAGCACCGTATTCAACCGCCTGACAGGGCTGCGCCAGCACACGGGCAACTGGCCCGGCAAGACCGTGGAGCGGGCAGAGGGGTATTTTTCGCAGGCGGGGCAGCGGTTCCGGCTGGTGGATCTGCCGGGGACCTATTCTCTGGCGGCGGATTCGCCGGAGGAGGAAGTGGCCGGGGCGTTTTTACAGAGCGGGCAGGCGGATGCCGTCATTGTGGTAGTGGACGCCTCCTGCCTGCGGCGAGGGCTGATCTTGGCCCTACAGCTCCGCCAGCAGACCCAGCGGCTGGTGCTGTGCGTGAATCTCATGGACGAGGCGGCCCGCCGGGGCATCACACCCCAAACAGAGCGCCTGGGGCAGCTGCTGGATGTGCCGGTGGTGGCCACCGCCGCCCGCAGCGGGAAGGGCTTGGCGGAGCTGCGGCATCAGGCGGCGGAGGTGTGCCGCCGGGAGCCATGGGAGGACGGCTGGAAGCTGACCTACGCCCCGCCGGTGGAGGCGGCGCTGGGACTGCTGGAGACGGGAATGTCCCGCCGCCGTGCCGTGGCGCTGCTGTGGGGAAGCCCGCCCACAGAGGGGGAACAGTCCCTGTGGCAGCGGGCGCAGCAACGGCTGGGAGCGCTCTCCGGGCAGGCCCTGCGGGACACCCTGACAGCGTCGGTGGTGGCGCTGGCGGAGGAGATCGGGCGGCAGTGCGTCCGGTGCGCCGGGCCAGACCCCCACGCCCCGGACCGGCGGCTGGATCGGCTGCTGACCTCCCGGCTTACAGGCTTTCCGGTGATGCTTTTGCTGCTGGGGCTGGTGTTCTACCTGACCATACAGGGGGCCAATGCCCCCTCCCGGCTGCTGAGCCGGTGGCTGACGGCGCTGGAGGAACCACTGCGGGGTCTGCTGGCAGGAGCGCCGTGGTGGGTGCAGGGGGCTGTGGTGGACGGCATCTACCGGACGGTGGCGTGGGTGGTGGCGGTGATGCTGCCTCCCATGGCCATCTTCTTCCCCCTGTTCACGCTGCTGGAGGACGCCGGGTATCTGCCCAGAGTGGCCTTCTGCATGGATCGGTGCTTCCGGGCGGCGGGCGCCTGCGGGCGGCAGAGCCTCACCATGGCCATGGGCTTCGGCTGCAACGCCTGCGGCGTCACCGGCTGCCGCATCATTGCCAGCCCCAGAGAGCGGCTGGTGGCCATCCTCACCAACTGCTTCGTTCCATGCAACGGCCGCTTCCCTACGCTGATCGCCCTGATCAGCCTGTTCTTTCTGGGGGATGCCGCCGGACCGGGGCGGTCGGCACTGGCAGCGGCGGTGTTTTTAGGGGTCATCGTGTTCTGCGTGGCCATGACGCTGGCCATGTCCAAGCTGCTGAGCGCCACGGTGCTGCGAGGACAGCCCTCCTTTTTTTCGCTGGAGCTGCCGCCCTATCGCCTGCCCCAGGTGGGGCGGGTGCTGGTGCGCTCCCTGCTGGATCGAACGGTGTTTGTGCTGGGACGGGCGCTGACGGTGACGGCCCCGGCGGGGCTGCTGATCTGGGGGATGGGGAACATGGACGCCGGGGGCGTCTCTCTGCTGGAGCGGGCCGCCGGGGTACTGTCCCCGCTGGGACGGCTCATGGGGCTGGACGGCATGGTGCTGCTGGCCTTTCTGCTGGGCTTTCCCGCCAATGAGATCGTGCTGCCCATTCTGCTGATGGGCTATCTGCACACCGGGACGCTGACGGAGTGCGGCGGGCTGGAGGCGCTGCGGGACATTTTGCTGCACAGCGGCTGGACCACGGAGACGGCCCTGTGTATGATGGCCCTGTGCCTGCTGCACTTCCCCTGCGGCACCACCTGCCTCACCATCCGCCGGGAGACCGGCGGCTACCGGTGGACGCTGCTGGCCATGGTGCTGCCGACGGCGGTGGGGATGGCGGTCTGTATGCTGATCCATGGAGCCTTCGGGCTGCTGGGATAAACGGGCAAAGGGAGCCGGGAGAGCATCGCTCTCCCGGCTCCCTTTGCAGTCAGGTCTCCATGTGCTTGCCCAGAAAACCCGCCACGGCTTGGGCCAGCTTGTACTCCCCCTCGCCGGGGAGACGATCCTCCGCTGAGACAAAGAGTACCAGCCCCAACACGTCGCCGCCGCACAGGATGGGGGCGGCCACCGCCGCCGCATACTGCCCGGTGCTCTCGGAGACCGGCAGCCGCTCCTGCCCGGAGCGGTACTGATAGATGCTGCGCTGCTCCATGATCTGCTCCAGCTGCGGAGAAAGGTTCTTGCCCAGCAGCTCCCGCTTCCCGGCTCCGGCTACGGCCACGATGCCGTCCCGGTCGGTGACAGCGGCGGTGAAATCCGTGTTGCGGGACAGGGTGTCGCAGAATTGGGCGGCGAAGTCCTCCAGCCCGCCGATGAGGGAGTACTTCTTGAAAATGACTTCCCCGTCCCGTGTGGTGTAGATCTCCAACGGGTCGCCCTCACGGATACGCATGGTGCGGCGGATCTCCTTGGGGATCACGACCCGGCCCAGGTCATCGATGCGCCGCACGATCCCAGTTGCTTTCATCTATATACATCCTCCAGCTGTTGAGTTTTGTTACCGGCGATGGTGGGTGTGCTTGCCCTTCTTCATCGGCGGTATGCCTATTTTCTGCAATGGCGGCAAAAATATGTAGCCGCCGCTGTTGGGGGTTTCTGGAAAATGCATGGGCTGCGGGATCGTGTGCGGGTTGGAGGGATGCGCTGTATCCGCTGATCAAAGAGACACAAATGTAGGCAAAAAAATCGAGTGTCCACATCCAACTCTCAGGTTGGTTAAGAACACTCGATCTGGTTGCGGAGGCAGGACTTGAACCTGCGACCTCCGGGTTATGAGGCAGTCTCAAGGGCAAATCGGAGTCATTTCGGCTCCGATTTGTGCTTTTTACCACCGTTCACTCGGCGGATTTTCCATTGTTTCCGTCCAGACCTGCCCGCTTTTTTCGGATTCTGGGTCAAAAGTGGGTCAGAGAAAATTTTGAAATTACAAAACAAAAGTTGTCAAGCGTTTGTCCAATATAATTTTTATCACGTTGACACACGTAACTTAGAGTGTGGGTGTCGATTGTCCATACTACGTTTCAGAGCACCCTAAGATCATACTTTTTGAGATCGCTTCCCGGTGTTCTCAGAGCCGCGTACTTCCTCGTGGTAAAAATAATCCACAATGACCGGATGTCCCGGCTCTGCCCGGCCGTAGGGGAGTTCGTTGTCCACAAAGGGACAACCGCATTCTCTTGCAAGGTGCTCCGCCTGTTCTTCCAGACCACGGAAGTAGCTTCTGTCTCCCTTGTTGTAGATGGTGTCGTACAGGGGGAGCAGGTGGGGATATTTCTCCTGGATATAGTCTAAGATGTCTTTTTTGAAACCGCCCCGCAGATTCAAATTTTCCAGCCACACCAGGTCGCACTGGTCCTTCACCCGGTGGAAGATGGCCTCGAAATCCGTGATACCGGGAAAAACCGGAGCGATAAAGCACACGGTGCGGATACCTGCGTCATAAACCTGTTTCATGGCATCCAGCCGCCGCTTGA
>OJPN01000498.1_pt1 | contig 33500 bp, 11 predicted proteins | sample 1598511 | NCBI WGS metagenome assembly OJPN01 (sample SAMN03922485, study PRJEB24848) | human gut metagenome | isolation source: stool sample | host: Homo sapiens | place: Germany | collected 2011-05
AAACATCTACGAATATTAGCTTTATCGTATTCAGGTAGGATATTATAGTAAGTAGTAAGATTACCTACAAAGTCTGCATAACCTTTAGCTATACCTTGAAGTGTACGAATAGCTTGAAGTTCATTATCGTTATTTAGTTCATAATACTTCTTAAATGGCATTGCTATAAATTCTCCTAGACTAACATAAGTACCTTTACTTATAGATTCTCTAGTTTCATTATATATACCATCGAAATGTCCTAGTCTATAACCAAATCGTTTTTGGAATCCCGGAACTAAGTGTTTATGGAACTGCATTAGTAAAGCTCCCCACCAAGATTGTTGTAATTGATTAGCACCAATCTTATCATAGATACCATGTATTTGATGATTAACTGATATAACCTTATTACGGAAAGCTGCAATATCATCATTAGTAAGACCGCTATCTTTCTTTAGAGTAGCAACACCATTCTTCAATATAAGACTTTCTCTAAATGAAGGATGTTGTTCAAACTTAATTCGTTCTTCTTTAGTGTCTTCTTTATAAGTAGTTTTAAACTCTTGCCTTAGTTCTTTAGGAATCGAACGTAAGAAATCAGTTATTATATCAGCTTTAAACTTAACATAACGTTCTTTCTCAACGTAAGATTCAAGTACTTTATCTTTAAAGATTTCATACTTAGAAACTAGTTCAGGATTATTCTTACGAAGAACTTTAAGTAGCGCTTCTTCTCTAAGATTCATAGCATACTGTTCAAATGACATTATCTTATTCTTGCCATTAACATTAATTACTCTGTGAGAATGAAGCATAGCTAATAATGTAGTATTCTGCATATAATGCTCACCTGCTGTCTGTTGGATAAACAATAGATTTTCTAGTTTACCCATTGGATTACTACCTTTACCATAACGTTCTGTTACCATATCAGATTCAATAACATTGAATAATCTAATAACAGCATTAGTTTCATTATTAGTAGTTTCATTATAGGCATCTGCTAGATAACTACCTACATTCTGCATCCATTCATTCTCACCTTTACGGAAATCTTTGTATTTAAAGAATTGTCCGGCAGCCATTTCCATTTGTATCTGTGTCTTACCGTATAGAACGTTAGCAATACCGCCAGTAATATTTAACATCATAAACTTACTAGATACCATATTACGCATAACACGAGATACTTTAGAACGAGTACCTTCATCCATTTCAAATTCATTAAATACTAACTTACGAACTTGATTCTCGAAGTGTTTAACTATATTTGAATCATCACTCTTAGTAGTACGTATTTCTTGTTTACCAGTAATTCTACTAAGTAATCTATTATCCATAAGTTTATCATTAGGATTTCTCTTAATAATATCCATATTACGTAATTGATTACTAGTAATCTTAGCTAATCTAGCTATATCATTACGAGTATTAAAGTTATACATACTATCTATAAATGAATTAAGTCTTTCAAGAACATTTGGATTATTACGTTCTGCATTCTCCTGTGCTCTTTGTTTACGTAACTCATTATTCTTAGCTTGAGTTTCACGAACATAAGTTAGATATTCTTCTTTAGTTTCTCCTTCTTGTTGTTCACGAATAGGAAGTAACTTAATTTCCGATAAACTATGAAGCATAGGAGCATTACTAAATCTCTTATATAGATTAAGTTCTATATCAGATTTATTAGGAGTATCATACCAGCCATGACTACGTTTGAAGTCTTGCCAATAATCAGTAAATCCTTGATGTGGTTGTTCAACAGCTTGATTAGGTAAGTAACCACGATTAATATAAGCACGACTACGTTTATCTTTAACAAGTTCATTAAGAAGACTATCTACTTCATTATATAACTTCTGTTGATAAACATTCATTCCATAATATTTATCATTACGATATTTATTAGTAGAAGGTTGTAGTTTAACTTCATCATAATTAGGATTTTTATATTTATCCTTTATTTTAGTTTCCAACCATTTATATTTAGGACTATATTCCATATTATTAGCTTCATCCTTAACTATCATTTGTCTCCAAATAGCTAATGGTTCGTATTCTTTAGTAATAGGATTAAGAACATGATTATCATTATACCATTTATCAAATACTGCTTTACCCATTTTATTCATAGCTACATACATAGCTTCGTAATATACAGTATTGACATAACTTACATGATTATCTAACCATTCTTGAGCTTGTGTCTCATTTGGTTTAACTCGACCAACTGCCGCAGCAAACATTTGTTCTTGATGTTTCTTTAAGTTAGCTACTTGAACTTCTGTAAACTTAGTACCATCAATAGTTCCTGTTTCATCATACTTACCGTATGCCATAGTACGAACAAAACTATCAAAAGGATTACCAGCACGAGTATCCATATAAGCCTTTTTTAATTCATCTAAGAATTGACTTTTTAACTTATAATCAGTATTAGCTTTAAGCCATTCAGCCGATTCTTTATAAGTTTCAGATGTTTCCGGATATTGAAGACCTTCAATAGCTTGTTTATAACGAATAACAAAAGCATCTTTAGGTTTACTTTCTTTATACTTATTATTAAGTTGACGACGAGCTAATAGATAATTATTAACTGCATTAGCTTCATAATAATTCTCTTTGTAGTTACCATCAACATCAATAGTAGCACGCATTTCAGTAAGTTCTCCTCTAATCTCTCCAAGACGTCTTTCATTCTGAACAGTCAGAGTACTATAATCATTATCAATCATTGTACTTAATATATCTCCTTCTTCATGCAATAGTTTCATCAACTTAACATAAGTTTCAGGATACTTATTAAGTAACTGATTCATATTATAGTATTCTTGATACATCTCTTTGACGTATTCACGCTCTACATTGTCTATTAAGAACTTCTCTAGTTCATCTTTAGCTTTCTTATATATTAAACCGTCCCGACCATTTGGGTCTTCGATTTGTGCCAGCTTTACAGCCTCTTTCAGCGACCTTAATTTATCAGTGAACATTTCATTATACGGCAGCAAAAGATTGCCATTTTCGTCCAGTATATCGTTCAGAGACACGTCTATACCGTTGTTTTTTGCGTCCTCAATGATAGCCGATATTGCCGAAGTAAACGCTATCTTTTTGTCTCTAGCTTCTATCTCACTAGTTCTTAACTGATTCATCATCTGTTTTAGAACTATCTGAACTATTGGTATATGTGTCTCTTGACTATCAGCTAACCAAAACTGGAAGAAGTTTTCATCTTCAAATGCTTCTGTAATACTAAGCATATTAGATTGTACACGTGGGTCACTAGAAAGACTAGTAATATAACTATCGAAGTACATTTTAGTACTACGTTTAACTACATTATCCAAATCTTTAATACGTTTGAACTTATCCTTAATCTGTTTAAGCATATCATTAGTTCTACGTAGACCTTCTATCTCTTCTTCTGTTTCACTTACATTATGAGCTTCGTCAATATCGTATGGTTGAATAGCTTCAATAATAGAATAATCTTCTACGAATCTATTAATATCATCTAAGAACATTTCATAACGAGTACGCAATGTTTCATCTTCTAACATACGGTCAAATAATTTCTTATTAGTTATACTCCATTTCTCTTTAACTATCTTATTACCGTTTTCATCTAATTCATAAGTACCATCAGAATTAGTAACATAAGTAGTATAGAAGTTATGAATATCAAATAAGAAATCATCAATACGTCTATTAGTATAACCATTAATAATTTTCAGTGCTTGTTCACGTAAGTTATCATTTAACTTAGTAGCTGTATTAGAACGTAAATCAATAGCAGCAAATGAACGGAAAGCATCATTAAGAGCTGCTTCTTCAACGTTAGCATTACTTCTCTCAACACTTTCAATTACACGAGAAATATATTCGTTAATTTCTCTATCATTATCTACTAATGCTGATTCAAGTACATCTTCATTAATAAAGTTCTCTTCTGTCTGAACTCTAATAATATTATTATTAGCGAACTTATCTAATCTAGCATTTTCTTTAACTACTTGAGTTAAAGCATTACGTCTAGGAAATTCTAATTGAGATACACTATTAATAACAGTCTTTTTACTATATGAATAATCAGGAGTAAGATTAACTGACTTAGTAGTTATACGTCCTAAGTTAGTAACGATATAAACATTGCCTTCTTTTTCATATCTGAAATATCCATTAGGTCTAAAACCAGTATTATCTATTACTGTTTGTAAAACAGGAACAAATCCAATACCATTAACATTAACATCATTAATAGTTTGATTAATGCTAGCTTTAAGTTGAGCATAATAAGGAGATTCAGAATTATCTGGTTTCTTCTTTCTAAGTTGAACTTCATTAGCATCTAACTTAGTCATAGCTGCTTGTAATCTCTTAGCTGCAATATCTGCATTATTACGTTCATTAATAATCCTACGAATATTATTATAATTCATATTAGGAGCAGCAACAACATAATCATGAACACCAGCAGCATCAAGAGATTCAATAGTTTCCAATAAAGCATTGTTATCAATAATTGCCACAATATACTTGCGAGAAGTATCAATTTGCTGCTCCTTTATGGGGGAAGTCAAGACAATACTATTAGGAAATACTTCTTCGATTAATGTATCAGCTCCTCTTTCAAATACAGTAGGAAGAACCATAAACTTACGAGTATCAGAAGTAATACCGATATTTACAGAACTAATAAAAGCAGCATCATACTGATTAATAGAAACATCTTCTAATATATCTAATGGAAGAAACATTCTATTATTATCAGGATTAACGCTTACTTCTCCGATTTCATTCTGTTCTAATGGATTAGTAGGTAACATATAAACAGTATCGTTATAATATACTAGTTTATATAATCGCAGAGTTTTATTGTTATCATTAGTCTTAGCATAATGACGATACCTACGATTATTCTCATTACCAGTAATCATTCCGCGTTCTTGAGCTTCTTTAAAACTAAGTTTACCAACACCTAATCTATTAAATGTTATCTTATTAGATTCTTTATATTTCTTATTCTCAAATACTAATACATCAGGATTATTAGGATTAGTTCTAAAGAATAAGTCACGTAACTTCTCAATAGTAGCTACATCATTGCTAGCTCTTTCATAAGTTCCTATCTCACTACCATATTGAATCATGCTATTAATAGCCCTATCTGAATCGTTAATAATATTAGTAGCTGAAGAAACTCCATTATCAGAATCAATACCAGTATCTTGTCCATATAATAATTCAACAGGAATAATTTTACTAACCGTACCACCTTTAAACTTATAACCTTCTACTACCATAGAATATCTTATCAAATCCATAGTAGCAAGTTTAATAAATGGATTATTACTATGCCAAGCATTACGGAACATTTGATATTGAGATTCAGTAGATATAGTACTATCAACAATAGTTATTCTATCATAACTATTACGACGACCTTTATATTCAACATTTAGGTTCTTAAATAGATTATTATCAGAAGTATATCTTTGAATTAATGCTACTTTATTAGCAGGAGATAATTTCATAAATGCTTCTACGTTCTTTTCAGACATATCAGACATATCGAAGCTACCTACTATATCAGTATATCCATATAATCTAGCACGAGTATCTTGTTGGCTACTAATAAGATTTATATTATAGCTAGGTATAAACTCATTATCACTTCTAGTTATAAATCTATTAGTATTAACAAAGTTAGACTGTGCTTGGCTCATGTTAATAATAAAGCTCTCTAACTGCTGAATAGTTTGAAGATTACGAATACCAAACTTACTTACTAATTCACGGAACTGCGGTGTTTGAGTTTTGAATATCTCACTATCACGAATAATCTTTTCAGTAGCTATACAACTATACTTTAACTGATAATATAAAGAAGGATATGCAGATTCTAGTTCATCCTGATTAATATCATTAATAGTATTGAAATTAGTCTTAGGATAAATAGCATCTATTAGATACTTGTTACCTTCTTCTGTAACTGCTTTAAGAACAGGTTGACCTTTTTTTATACGACCAACATTATTCTCCTTAATATCATTAATACGATTAATAACATTATCTATTTCATTAGCAGATTTACCAGCACCAAACTTATCACTAGTGATAACCATCATATTAGAATTGATTTGGTCGCCTATCTCTTTGAAATATTCAAATGCTCTTAACGCTTTAATTTGATATATAAGATTATCAGTATTATTATAACTAGTACTTTCTACATCATCTTTAAGATGTTCTCTTAGTTCAGTTACCTTTATTCCTTCTTCAAGAAGTTCATCTTCGTTAATCTCTATTCCTCTACTCTCAAGCATTTTCTTAACATCTTTAAGACGAGTCTTTTTAGTAATACTATTAGTAGGAATACCAACAGTTTTAGCTAATCTTATATACATGTCTCGTCTTAATCCAATAAGAGGATTAAATCCAGTTTCTCCAAATACATTATCGTTAGCATTTTGTCTAGCAATAAGTTCGGTTATTACCGGTTGATTAATAAATAGAATAGATGTTTCATAATTAGCACCACAATCTACAATAGATTTATATACATCAAAAGTATACAGGTCTACATTAGGAACACCGCCTTCTTTTACACCATCAAGAATAAGAGCAGTAGTTTCAGAAGAATAAGGAGTAATCAAACGATTATCTATATTAAGATTATCGTAACTCCAACCTAATTGATTATGGTCTACTGTTACTTCTTTACCTTTTCTAGTTACATCTCTAAAACGTTTTCTTAGTTTACTTTGTACGTCTTTTGCTTCTTTCTCTGTGCTATATGTATAAGTAAACCTAAAACCACCGTGTGCACCGTCAACAATAGTTTTAGCTTTGTTACTAATAGAGGCGAAGTTGTCACGATTAACAGAAATAGCTTTAAGACGCGCACCGGACATATTAGCATCACGATACCAATTTTGAGCAATTACTGAATTAATATTACGATAAGTCTCTGATAAACCTTCAAAGATATTAGCCTTTGCAGCTTTAATATCTTCAAAGTTACTAGAAGATAAGTTTTCACCAATAGATACTGGTAGATTCATTATCTTAATAAATGTATCTACTATCTTATTGTTACGAGCATCACGAGTATTCTGTTGAGCTACTGTTAGCTTACTAAATTCTTCTTTAGAATAAAGTCCTCCTTGTTCAGCATATTTAGTAATAGCTGATTCATAGGCTTCCGCATAGCTTAGTCCTTCTTGACTTAAATCTATTGCAATATCTCTAGCATCTTGAATATTCTCTTTACTTAGATTATTAAATAGATAATTATTATATCTTCTATTTACTGCTGCATCATCTTCTCCTTCTATATATTCAACTTTCTGTGGTTTACCATTCTTATCGAATGTAGCAGTATGATAAATACCATAGATACTATCAATATCGAAGTCAGCACCAGTCTGTAATACCCATTCATCAGGAACAACAATAGTAGAACCTTGAGATTCATCTAATAAACCTACAACTTTCATTACTGCTACTGATTGTTTACCTTCTGTTGGAATACGATAACCAATCATAGTATCAAGTCCAGCAGATTGTAAATCTTCAAGAGTAACTTCTTTAATTAGATTACCTTCTGCATCATAAGTATTATAAGCCTTTACCATCCATTTAGGTAACAGTATTTCTACTATCTGACTACCATCTTTATGATAAGTTAGTTTACGACCAAGAGAATAACCGTGTTTCTCTTCTACTTTAGATTGCATCAAATCTCTTAAATCACTACGACCTGATAGTTCGGTCATACCAATATCTGAAACTTGACTAGCATGAAATCCTGGAAGTACTTGTCGAGTAACACGATTAGTAAATATACTATTTACAATATTTTCTATCTTGCTACGAACTAGATTAGTCCAAGCAGGCATATAAGGCAATCCAGTTTCAGGATTTATTTCAGCATACTTACGATAATTACTGTCTAATCCTCTACGAGTTAACTCATCCTTAATAAGAGATATAAACTGATTATTATCTATCTTAGCTTGATTACCTTCATATACTACATTACCTTTAGCATCAATCTCTACACCAATACGAGAAGCAGCATCTTTAAAACTATCTTGAATATTAGCAGTAAAGTTATCAAAGAAATCTTTAATAAGAGATTGACCTTCGGGAGTATTACCAATATTATCTATTAGTTTCTTAACAATTTGTAATCCTGCCTTATTCTCACCATCCATGTGTTGAGGAATATCTTGCTGGGTATAAAGATTAGAATACCAACCAGTTTTATACTTAGTTTGAATATCCAAGTTAAACTGTTTCAACTTTTCTTTAGAGGGGAATTTCCCATGAGAATCCCAAAATTCTAGTACTCTATTAGTAGTAGCTTTTTCAGTAGTAGTAAAGTTAACCTGACCTATATTATTATCAGTCATATATTTAGCTAAAGCAGCAAGTTCACTATTGCCTAAGAATCTAGGTATAAGTACGAACTCTGCATTTTTAATCTGAATAGGATTAGCTAACTTAGCATCATTATCTATTTCTAAGTCATAATAGAAGTTCTTTTGAACTTGTATCTTCTTAGATAATTCTCCTAACTTAACATTGTCAATAGGCTTAGTTTCGTCATAAAGAGCTTCGATTAAATCTTTATAACTATCATACTCTCCACGTAGATACATTCTACGAACAAATTCATCAAGAGTAATAAACGATTGAGCATCTGTTACTTCTGACTTATCTTTAGAGAACTGTTTAAGTATAAAAGCTCTAGTCTCTTTAGATACATTAGCTATATCTAATTGCTTCTTTAAATCATCGAGAACTTTACCGCTACTTTGAACATCTTCAAGAGTAATATATTTGAAACTACTATCTATACTAATAGTCTTATTAGGAGCTACTGTTATATCTCCCAAATGCTTTTGTACATTATATAAATCATATCCTGCATAAGCTAATCCTCCGGCTTGATATTCTTTGTTACGTTTAATAGTATCACGAGAATCTTTATAATATGCTTCGTCTCCGAAGAACATATCATTTAGATTATTATATTGAATCTCATAGTTAAGAACCATTTCAGCAATAAAAGCATTGAATGATTCTTGGCTAGCGTTCTTATACTTATCTACAAACTCTTTATCAGAACTATATTTAGCAATAGCTTCTTGTATTCTATAATTAATATAACTATCTATATAATTATATACAGAATTACGAAGCTCGCCAGTAAGTCTAATATTGTACTCTCCGTTCTCATCTTGTATTAGTGATATTTCACTATTCTTTCCCCCATAAAGGAGTGAGAATACATTGCCTTCCTCGAACAGCCAATTCATATCTACTCTTTTGGCTGTCTCACTATTATATCTACTAAGATTCTTAACTTTATCAATAAGTAAACTTCTAAATTTAAATACATTACCAGTAGGATTGCCATTGCTATCAAGAATACTTTTACGATAATGATAATTAAGTCTAGCTTCTGATTTACGTAAATCTTTAAACTCTTCTTTTATCTTAGGTTTACCATTTTCATCTGATACAATAGTTACTACTCCGTTTTCAGTTGTAGTCTCGAATAAGAACTTAATTGCTTGCGCCATTTCTGCTAGTTCTTTAGCATAAATATTAGCATAAGCTACATATATTGGATGTCCATGATTAATATAAGTATTATGAATATTATCTCTAACCAACGAATTAAATTCTTCTTCAAATATTATATTATTAGGAATCTCTCCTTTAAATAATTCTGCTAATTCTCTATTAGTTCTTCCATTAAGATTAGATTTATTAGCATTTCCAGTATATGCTATATAAAAATCTTTTGTTGGATTTTGTCTAGCATAATTATATAGTTTTAATATATTAGCTCTTATCTCATTATCTGTTTTTGGGACTTTCGGAGCATTAACAGTAGTAAGTCCATAGGCTTTACCACTATCAGATAATTTATTATCCATTTTTTCTCCTTGTTTAACTCCAAAATATTTATAAGCTGACAAAGCTGCTCCACCAGTACCTTTATTTGGATTTCCATTTATTCCTAAAGGATTACTACCAAATACAAATATTCCATTATTAGGAAGAGATGTTAATTGTCCTTTATAAGTTCTACCTTTATAAGTTTTATTAAACAAACCATCAATATCTAACTTATAACTATTAAATACGAAAGTCTTTGGAGCATCAGAAGGTGTTTGGGTAAAGAACTTAGATTTCTTAACTCCTTTAGCCATCTCATAGTTATCTCCGTTGTTAGCGTATTCATTTAGAGTAATAATATCCCATTCAAGAGCGTTAATATCTTTATAAGACTTAGCCTTTCCTGTAACTTCATTACTAACACCGTTATATAATTGTGCGCCAAACTCACGATAATATTCAGTAAGCTCATAACCAGTATCGGTAAGACGAAGTAGACCGGGAATTACTTTACCATTAGATAAAGTCTTTTCAATAAGTATATTACTATATTGATATTGAGGAATATTAGTAAACTTAATTAGATAATCACGAAGTTCAGCATTAGCAGTCGGATTATCATTATAACGATTATCGTTAATTCTTTCAAAGAACTTGCTGATATAGTTATTCTTTAGAATATCGCTAACTAAATTGTTCTCTGCATTAATACTATTAAATTCAGAATCTACTATTTGATAATCTTTAAATCTATCAGATATACGATTAGCTATATTATTAGCATAACCACCTTTATATTGTAATTGAGACTTATCAAATGGAACTACTACATATTCTTCATCGTTCTTAGCTTTACTATATTCACCTGCATAATATATACGTTGTGCTTCATTATCTATCTTTAATATATTAGAGGCATTAGCTACAACTTTATTAAATTCTAGCAAATCGTTGATAAGACTAGTGATATTAGAAAGTTGACTATCACCGAAGCTATGAATGTAGTTAACAACACCCTGCCTATTGATGCCGAAGTTATATTTATTAAAGATTGCCGCAAGCTCTTCCGAGATTTCTTGTATTTCATTTGTATTTGAATTGTTTAATGTGGATAATTTATTTTTAAGTTCTTCTAATACTGCAACATCTCCATTCATAATAGAAGGATTATGAACAAGAGAATCAAAACTATTAAGTATCTTATTTTGCAGATTAAGTTTAGGGAAAGTATTACGATTCTTAGTCACTACATTAGAACCGTCTGCACTTTGAATTACTTCATTACGTTCCCAAATAGATTGTTTTAGTTGAGTAAATATCTTATTTCTTATCTGAATATTAGCTTCATCTTCTAATAGACGAGCGGCATATTCTAAATGAGATACTTCTTCAAACCTTTCAGCAATAGTATGAAAACTTTCTACCATAGCTTCAACACTAGAGAAGTTACCATAGTTATTCAATGCTTTAAAAGAACTAGAAAATCCAGCACTTTCAGCTATACCTGAATAAGTATCGCTAGCTGTATCAGGTTTTTCATTAATAAAAGAATTGCTATTAGTTTTAGGTAAACGAGCAAACCATTCTTTTACTTCTTTACTAACATTCTTATCAATGTCTTTACGTTGGTCAGCTAGTTCAGACCAATCAGCACGTAAAGAAGCAATAGTTTCAGGGTCTTCTTGACGACTACCTTGTTCACTATCTTCTTTAACATCATCATTAGTTTCATAATCCTCGTTAGTGTCTATGCCAAACTCTTTGCTAAGACTAATAACTTCGGGTGAATTAATAACAATATCAAATAACTCATTACGGTTATAATTACCACCATCGTAAAGATTACGAATAATAGTACCGATATAAGCCTTTTGTTCTTGTGTAAGTTTCTTATCATTCTCTTTAAGATGTCGATTAAGATAAGTAATCATAGTTAACTTTACAGCAGCTTGAGGACTTAACTCGTTACCAGCTTTATCCTTTAGGACTTCTTTCTCACCTTTACGTTTTCTATTAGCAAGAGCTTTACGAATACTTCCTTGACTCTTTAGATAAATAGTACTAAGGATATTAATAGCATGGTCTTCCTTTGCTATATCATTACCAAATACACCGGTTCGTGAAGTACGAACATTCTGAACATAATCTTGAGTATTAATCGTCTCTCTGTTATTATATGCTATAACAGCATTAACAGTGTTTGCATCAATACTCTCTTCATTGAAATCTCTACCAGTCTTTTCTTGATACCATTCACGAAAACTAGCATCTTCGATAGTAGCAAGATATTCAGTAGACTTTCTAACATCATTATTAGTAAGCTCTAATAGCTTATCTAATTTAGGATTACTAGGAGTACAACTCATATACTTTATATTATTAATTAAGTAATTACTAACAGTATCAAAGATAGCATTATTATCAACACTATCAAATATATTTATCGAATAGTCTGAAACCACACGTTCCGAAGGCTGACGGACGCCCGTAGACCGCAAAATCCTGCCGAAATTCGCATTTTATATAGCGTCTCGATAGTAAGATATGGAAAACAGAAAAGTCCCGTAGGCGGCTTTAGAATGGCTCATTCTTAGGCTTTCTACGGGACTTTCGTCTCTAGGCTTATCTTAGTTAGCTACATACGAAACTAAGCCCACCAGTGTCAAACAAATGGCTCACGATAGCCTTCTGACGGTTATTCAAACCTTCCACTAAACTATCGAAGTTATCGACTTGTCGGTAGTTATCACTTATAGCACTATCTAAGTCTAGGTCTATATCAGGAATATCAAAAACATCATCAGTAGGAACTCCTGTATCTTCTTCTGCTCTATCAAATACATCATCATGAACAGTACTTGTAGTACTAGCTGTATCAGATGTTTCTAATCCAATAGTAGATAAACGATTACGAACTTCACCAAGTAATGTATTATCTATATTACCAACTTTACCTATAATCTCTACTAAAGCATCAATAATTTTAGTAAACAGATTATTAGATTCAGTATTAGTTTTAGAATCATATTTAATCCTAGCAAGTAATCTAGCAAATGTACGATTAGTAATAGCTTCAACTACAAACTCTTCAATAGCTACATTTCTAGGTTTATCACTATTTAAGAATCTTCCGTATTCTTCTACTAAAGCAGAATCCTGATTAATAAAACTACTAAACTTATCATATAAGTCACCAAATGATTGCTCTATATTAGCACGTTCATCATTAAGTAGATAATGAACTCCTTCATGTATAAGAGTAAGTACTCTACGTTCAGGTTCAAGAGTATCGAATCTATTAGTAAGAGTAATAGTATTACCACCAGCAATTATTCCTGCAAATCTACCTTTTTCACCTACTATTTCAATATCAGGATTAAGAGCAATACCAGCAGATTCTAATGCCGAAACAACAGATAATAGATTAGGATTAGTAGTATTAGCTTGTGCAACTTCCATAAGAGTACCTACTTGAGGAGCACTATCTTGACTAGCAAGTGGGTCAGGTGTAGCAACAGGAGACACAACTTGCTGCTCCTCTATGGGGGAAACAGCGGCGTCAGCCGCGTTAGTACGACCAGCACTACGACTAGGATTCATAAGAGTAATATTACGATTATATACATCTCCTACATAATTAAAGTTACTAATGATATTACCCTTACTATCAGTAATATTACCTAAGTCAGTAACTAATACTCCGTCTTTAGCTACGAATTCTTCATAACTACTATAACCTGTGTCCATCCATTCATCTTGAAGTATATTAGGTATCTTAGCTTGTAGTTTACCGTCTACCATTCTAAATAAATTAGATTCACCACGAATAGCTGAATTAATAACATTACGAGTTAATGTAGCATATACTCCTTCCATCATAGTGCTAAAGTTACCATGATTATTAGTAGGAACAAAACCATTAGGCATACGAGCCATAAGTCTTCTAGGTTTAGTTTCACCAGGTATAGCAAATGCTACATTTCTATCAGCAACATTAAAGTAAATAGTAGCTCCAATCTTATTAAGAGGACGAAATGCACGACCTACAACTTCATAACCATAAAGAGCTTTTTGCTTACCTACATACTTAGATATTTCGTCTAATAGTTGTTGATGTAAGTCAGTATTACCTTGTAGAGTAGCATCTACTAATGAATGGAATAATTTATCTAATCCTTCATTAAACCTCTTAGTATATTCAGTAGCTTCTGTTTCACTATTACTCATAGTATTCTCACGACTAGTAACAGCAATAAGTCTACCTTCTGAATCTTTAATAGTCATACCAACTACACCTCTAGGAATACGGCTAGTAGCAATAATGCTATTAGATTTAATATCAGCAACTCCTCCGTCAACTCCTACTACTAGACGATAACCGTCAGTAGCTTCACTAGTAGTTACGTCTCCAAACTTACGATATATAGGATTACCTTGTTTATCTCTAGCATAAATAACACTACCTGAACTTGTACGACCAACAACTAAACGTTTCTTTTTAGACTTAGTATTACTAATAGAGGACTTTAAGTTATTAATGTCAGTATAAGACTTCTTGAGTTTATTCATCCAATTAGTCAACGATTCATTAACAATAACACTAAAGTTAGATTGATTAACATTAAGAGCATTATTAAAGAATACAATATTATTAAGATGTTTAATCCTATCTAATAGATTAGTTTGAGTATCACCAAACAAACTAGTTAGATTCTTCCAGTAAACATTCTCTTGTAAAGCATTAAGTTGATGTCCAAATGTTCCCTCAACTTCGGGATTATTACGAACACGATATAGACGACGTATATTATTAAGTAGTTGTACAAATTCTTTAGCAGCAGGTTCTTCGCTAGCAATAATAGATTGAAGTTGAGTTATGAAATCTATACTATCGTTCTTAACAGTATATCTCCAACCTTGATTTATAACTTCAACATTACCATTATTATAACCAATCTTAGGGAACTCACCTATCTTAATTCCACGAGACTTAACAATAAGATTACCATTTTCATCTAGTTCTACACTTACTGTATCATTAGTCTTTAATTGACCGATACGAGAATAAACTTTACTATCATTTAAATTAACTAGATTGAAGAAGTAACCATTATCTTTACTATTCTGTTTATCTTCTGCAACAGCTTTATCTAAAGTCTTACTAGCTTCTTGTATAATATCAGAAGGAGTTTTAATCTCTTCGTCAACATTAACTATCTTACCGTCTACTATTTGACGATTAGCTAGAATCTTAATATCATTATACAAACTAATAGCTCTAGGATTTAACTGTTGTAGATAAACCATCATATCATTAAGACTAGTAAATGTCTTACCTTCTATCTGATTACCTTGTATTTGATTATATAAATCTATAATTAGATTTATCTCTTCTATACGTTGGCGTTGCCCTTCTAAGTCATTATCAGATATAGCTGATTCAAGAACATTAGCATCGGCAGGAGCAGATTCATCAGATTTACTAGTATCTACGTAAGTAACATCTCCAATAGCAATAGCAGCATTTAATTCATCAATAGTAACATCAGCAATTATATTGCCTTTAGCATCCATTCCGTCAATACTAACGTTACCAAATTTACTAACACGTACATCTATTGCACTTACTTTAACCGGTTTTCTACTAACATCTCCTAGACTAGCAAAAGGCTTTACTATTGTAAATTCTAAGTTATTAATATTAGCTTTATTTACAACACCTGAATTGGCTTTAGATACTACTTTATCTAATGTCTCTTTTAGCTTCTTCTCTTTAGCAGTCTTTGGTTTAGGTTTTGGAGTAGGCTTAACTACTGGTTCTTCTTGCCTCGTCGCTTCGCTCCTCGTTTCCCCCGTAGAGGAGTCTTGTTGCTGGTTATCCACAGTCTGTTGCTGTGCCTGACTTTGTGCAGCAAGACTATTTCTTCTCTTAGTAATAGCTTCTCTTAAAGATGTTATATCTTTCTTACCATTCTCTGAATTAGATAGAATACTAACAGCATTCGATAAACTCTTATTACTAGTATCTTGAGATTCCTCTTCTGTAAAAGCATTATCTAACGCTTTATCTAACTTAGCAAGTTCTTCTTCGGTAGCAACATTAACAAAATCATTAAGATTCTTCTTTGCAGACTTAACTAACTTCTTAGCCGCTTCTTCAAACTCTTTCTTACGAGTATCTTCAAACTCTTTAGCTTGTTCATTAGTAGTAATAATATTAGAACGATAGTTATCTCTACGAATTTCATCGAGAAGTATCTGTCCCATATTATCCATGTACTCTGAATTAATAGCACGAACTTGTTTAGATAGAGTACCTAGACTAAAGTCTTTACCTGCTTGTTTAAATAGAGCTACATCATTTTCATCTAGTTTTTCTATCTGTTTCTTAATAAGGTCATTCTGTTCTTGACTACCTTCTATCCCAAGAGCTATATTTTCTACACTACGAACATTATCTAAGAATAGACTTTCCATAGGACTTAAACCTCTACGTAAGTCATTAACTTTAGATTCTATTATCTTAGATATATCTAAATACTGACTAGCTTGTGCTTTATCCAAAGGATTATTACTATCCTTTAGACTATTGTAAGTAGACATTACTTCACGACGATACTGTTCTAATATACCTAACTGCATACGATTCTTAGCCATTGGGTCAAGAATCTCATTAATAGCAGGAATAGTATTTTCTAATTTAGATTGAATAGTATTAATTCTTTCTATTCGTTTATTTAGTAAATCAGCTTCTTGTGCATTAACTATATTCTCTGATATAGCTACATCTAATAGAGCATCATCTATATTAGCACTACGTAATGCACTAGAATAGTTAATATATCTATCAAGAACATTACGCATAGTCTTTTTTATAGATTGAGTATCTCTATCATATTCTGCTTCATCAGCAAGACCTGCATCTACTAGCTTTTTCTTTAGTCTAGGGTCTTCGATATAATCTTCGAGTAATTCATAGTTACCGGAACGAATAGCATTTAAAGTAAGAGTAGTTGTGAACTTCTCTTTAGCAGCAGCACGCAAATCTTCTTGTTCTTCAGGACTAACTTTACTATAACGAGTAGTACCTATTGTTGGGTCTTGGCTAACAGTTCCATCATCAAGATAAGTAATAGGATTACCTTTAGCATCACGTTCTATCTGAAATGGATTCTCACCATTTTCGATAATCTTCATTTGACGAGCGTATTCATTGAACACTTGTTCACGACCATTGATTTCAGCAATACGTTGCTTTTCTTCTACATTACCACCTTTACGATTATTAATAGCTGACATAGTACCGCCAAAAGTAACACCGCCAATAACTCCCCATAATGCAGCATTATATAGTTGGGGATTCTGTAAGTACTTCTCTATTCTATCCATAGATATAGCACCATTATATTGTTCAGCTTGACCTAATAGATAACGACCATATAAAGTTCCTTCTTCTTGACCTATAAAGTTAATAGCTTCTTCAACACCTTCGGATAATTCAGATAACAATAGATTCTCACTAGAATTAATAAAGCGATTTATTTTACCTGCAAAATCTTTAATAGTACCTTTTGCTGCTTGACCTAAAGTTTGACTAGCAGATTCAACACCAGTAGAAGCTATTCTATCAAGAGCTTGATTTTGTGAATAACGAACACGAGGAGTAATAGCACGATTAATCTGACCCAATGCTTTATTAACTGCACGTAACTGCATATAGTCAAAGAATACATTACCTGCATTATATCCAAAGTTTCGCATAGCTGCTTTATCTGCGACTATAAGAGCAGCTTCTTCTTTAGTTCTTTCTTTAGCTTCATTAGCAATATCAGGATTATTATCTAACCAAGTTTGAAATTCTTCGTCAGACATTCCTGTAAATAACGACAATGCTTCTCCTTCTATTTGTTCCGCAACTCCACGAGCTTCTTGATAGTTCTCACCAAGACGCATACCAATAGCAGTAATACCATCTTTAGCGATAAGTTTTAACTTATTAGCACGATATACATTATCTAATTTAGTAGCTTTCTTAGCCCAATTCATTGCACGACTTACTTTAGAACTATTACGTCCTAATGCTGCAACACCTTTACCAACAGCTCCAACTCCTTTAGTTAATAAAGTACCAGGAATCATTAAAGATAGAGAACTAGCAATACTTGGAACTTGACTAAAGAACCAACCTGAAAAGTCATTCATATCAAATGCTTTATCAGGATTCTCACGATATATAGGAAATAAATCATCACGAACATAGTCAGATATAGCATCACCTGCTCTAGTAATAGGATTACTAAACGGTTTATCATCCCATAATCCAGCAGTAGCTAAATCTACTAACATACCCATGCCACCAACAGTATCTCCTATAACTGTTCCAATAGTTTGACCTAAAGAATTACCTGCTTGTTTCCAAGCTGATTGATTTTTAGCACGAAGAGTTTCTAATTCTTCTCTACTTTGATAACGATTAGGTTCAGCACCATACTTAGCTAAAGAATGATAATCTTCCTCTGTTCCAGTAAAGACTTCTTTACCACTAAGATTACGAAACATGAAGTCGCCTTGAGCTGCAACATCAGGTTTGTATTTAGTAACAGTAGGAGCTTCTTTAGCCATATTAACAGAATTAGCCCCACTGTTTAGTGGAGCTTTTTCTACTGATATATCATCAAATATGTTTGGCATAACTTATTTCATTAAATCGTTCATTTGATTAAGTATCACTTGACTAGGAGATTCACCAGTAAGTCCTGAATACATTCTATTAAAGAATTGGAATACTTGTCTCTTAGTATCAATATCTAATTCTTTAAGATTACCAGTAGCACCTGCCATAATCATAGCCTTCTGCATAAGAGGACGAGCAATAACTTGCTGCTCCTCTATGGGGGAATTTGCAATAGAACCATTCCTTGCACTAATAAGATTTATATCTTCTTTAACAGGAGCAAGAATAGCATTAGCTTGATTATTCTGAAACATACGTTGAAATAACTCATCTTCTGTAATCTTAATTACTGGTTCATCATTAGCGTCTAATATCTGATAGAAACTACCACCATCAGTAACAGCAGAATATGTTCCATCTCCAAATTCAGCATCAGATAAACGATAATTCCTTTTAAGTGCATTATTATACTTAATAGAATTAAGAGTGTCCATTGCTTTAACAGCAGGTAGAGATTTGAATCTTTCTATTTCATCATTAAGGATAGCACCTGTAATCATATAGTCTCCGGCTACTGCATTTTGTATTCTTTCTTCCATTTCAGAATCAGGGTTCTTAGCACTATTCTTTCCAGTCTTAGGAGTATAAGGAATATTTAAGAATACTCCGTATTCCCCCGTAGAAGCTGATGAGCACCAGCCATTATTAATGTTTTTCTTCTTAACTTGTGCTTGAATAGTTTGCATAATAGCATCACGTTCTCTACTATCTTCAACAGGTTCAAGAACTCCTTCGGCATTACGTTTCTTAATAACAATACTTCCGGGATTAGCAATACTAATCATATTCATTACTCTTTCATTGTAGTTCTTTAATTGGTCGTCTTCGAATCCTTGACCAGTAGCAACTACATGAGGTGGTAAGTCAAATACATTAACATCAACATAACTAGGTGGTAATGATTTAGATATACGTTTAGTTGCACCATTAGACATTTGTGCAGCTTTTTCATATACATAAGCAGGAGAATCTTTAGTACTCTTAGCAGTAGTTATTTCACCTCGTCCTATTGCTCTAAAACCTGCAATACCCATAGTAGTTAAACTACCATATACTTTATTTCCATAGAAAACTTCATCGTTTCTAGTAAATTTTTCAGGAGCATTATTACCAGTAGTAAATCCTACGGGACTAAGTTTAAGAACATCTGCTATTTCAGGAGCCAAACGAATATAAGCATCTTTACTAATACGAATATATTCTTTATCTCCTATTTTACTAAACGACACATCTTGATTAGTCAATCCCATAACTGTTCTAAGTTTAGATATAATAGCAGCTTTGCTACTATCGTTAAGAGGATTTACTAAAACTGTATCGAAGCTATTGCCTTTAGAATCAGTAAATAACTTATTCATTCTATTAGCATATTCTAGTTGCATAGGATTATTAGTATCAGCCATATCTCCATTACTTAGTCTCTTACCTAAGAACTCCGAAGCATATTGTTCTTCTTGTGTAAGATGCCCTTTCATTGCATCTAAACGATTATTAGCATTAGCTATTCCTCTATAATAAGTATTAGCTTCATCTAATAATTGTTTCTTAGCAGCATCGGATAAAGTTACATTATTAGCAATACCTGAACGTAGTTTACTATATGCTTCATCTAAAGGAAGAGATTTAGATATTCCATAAGAAGAAAACATATTAGATAATTGTCCATTAAGAGTATTTAATTGAGACTGTACTTTAGCCGGAGTATCAGGTTCTACTTTTTCTTTACCACCAATAGTAGCTAAAGAAGGAAGTAAATCAGGTTCTTTACCAGTTTTAGGTTTAGCAGAATTTTTACGAGCAGCAGCTAATAGATTAAATCCTAATTCAGGATTAATTCTACTTTCAACTCTACGATAAGCAGAAGCAGCATATCTAGGAGCAAATAAGTTCTCTTCAAATTCTCTCTGTGACATAATAGTTCCGTCAGGCTTAGTAACAAGATTATTTTTATTCCCCTTATTAGCTTTCCAAACATTTACTTTATAGTCTTGTTCTAGAGAAGCACGAGCGCCCGGAGTTTCATTTAAAGCAGATTCAAATGCAGCACGAATCTTATCTGCTGATAGTTGTTGAATACCACTAGCTGTTTTAAGATAAGGAACATCACCAGCAGCAATATTGCCTTGACCATCTTTAAGATTACCTTCTGCATCTCCCCATACTAGTTGTTCGCCAGAACTAGAATCAACACCAACAGTAGATAATACTTTCTGATATAAAGCACTATAATCTATTTGTTCAACAGGACGATAATTAGGTTGGAACTGATTACCACCTATTACTTTACCTGTTTCATCTATTTGGTCTTGATAATTATATTTATTCTGTTCCAATGCGTATGCTTTAACATCACCATCATAAGCATTACTATTAGTAACTTCATCTTGGAACTTTTTAAACTCTTGTTGATAACGTTCACGACCAATAAGACCGGGATTACTAGCTACTTCTCCTGCTAACCTTTTAGCAGCAGTTAAAGCAGTAGCATAACTTCCATCTTGTGCACTAGCTTCTATTTGAGCATTAATATCTCTCGAATAGTTATCGAGCCATTCATTTTCAGCTTCATTTAATTGCTTATTAGCAAGAAATGTTTTAATCTGATTACTAGTTTCAATAGCAGTATCATGTTTCTGTTGAAGAGTATTTAACGTACTATTGTAAACATCTAAAGGAGCGGCAACCCGCTCCCTCTTTTGATAACCTGCTGTTTTAATATCTATCGGCATAGTTATAGTATTTATAATTAAGCAATCTTTTTCTTACCACCACATCTGAATAAAGTACTTCGTATATTACCTAGTCTACCTTTATTCTTTTCCATTAGTTTTAAGAACAATTCCATTTGTTCAGGATTAGCACTCATCATAGCAGCAATAGCATTTTCTTCTGAACGTCTCTTATCTACACCTAATTGATAATCTCTAACTCCACTAGTAAGTCCTTCGATTATATTAGTACGATTATTAGCGTTAGCTTGAATTTTATCATTAGCAGTTTGAACTTTAGAAATAGCATTAAATCTATTAGCTTCATTTACTTGTTGAGCATTTGCAGAAGCTACTTGTTGACGATTCATCGCATCTTGATTTTGCAATTGAGTTTCAAGATTTTCTTTCTCACCTCTTAATCTACTTCTTTGACTTAAAGCATTATTAGATATTCTTTGTTGTCTAGCAACATTAGCTACTGAACTAGCAGTATTTCCTTCAACTAATCTATTTTGACTAAGTTCAGATTCTCTAACATCTGATAGTTGAGGATTTATATTAATGCTAGTTTTAAGTTTAGCAGGAGCAATTAATTGAGGAGTTGGAACTTGTGGAGCAGAAGTTTTATTTATACTACCTTTATTAAGTAGTCCACTAATTAAAGTTCCAGCAGCTCCAATACCTGCACTGATAGCTTCTCCTTTATCTACTCCTTTAAACAGGTTAAAACCTTTACTTCCACTATTAGCGGACACATTCATCGGCTTAATACTAGAAGCACTAGGATTAGTAATCTTTGCCCCAGCAGTAATACCGGCAGAAGGAACATTTTGATTAAGAGCTAATAATCTACGATTAGCACCAGTTAAACTTCCAAGAGTTCCTAATACAGCTTTCTTATTTTTTAATTCAGGATATTTCTTATATACTTTAGCTTTTACATCAGAACGACCATGTAAGCCCGCTAATCTAAGAGCATCGCGAGCATCAGCTTTAGTTGGAATCGGATAACTACGTCCACCACCTGCAAAATCATTTGACTTAACACTAGGATAAGGTTTCTTATCTGAACCGTAATCTTTCTTACGAGACAAACCCCCTAGTTTTTTCTTACCAGTTATTGTTCTCATATTTCTTTTCTTTTTAGTACCATCATCATTAAGACCATTTCTATCTTTAAATGATTCTTGCGCATTAAATACTTTAGAAGGTTCAACACCTTTCTGAACTAATTCAGCAGGACTATTACCATTAAGTATAGGTTGAGCACTAAACACTTTAAGTTGCTTAGGAGTTATTTGTACTACTTCTTCTCCTTCTGCTTCAATAGAGTTTTTGCCTTTACCAATAACAATACCACCAGTATCATGCTTACGACCTTTAAGAAGAAACGTATTCTTCTTGATAGGCACAGCTGTACCACCACGACTAACGATTGGTGCCACTCCTTTACGGGGGGTATCACCGCCAACTCTCATTAGTTGGTTTCTTATATCAGCATAAGTATCGTTATCAACAGCTGTTTGCTGTGTCATATAAGCTGCTCGTTGTTGATACTCTTGCTTCTTGACAAGACGACGTTGTTCTTCTTCTTGTCTTTTCTGCTTTTGATTATTCAGTATTCCACCGATTAGTTGAGTACCGACAGATATGGCAGCACCGATAAATGCTTTCGGTCTTTGATTAATTCTTTGTACCATTATTCTCTGTATTTATTAATAAAACATTCTATATTACTAAGAGTAACTGCAACATCAGTCTCTTTAATAATGAAGCGAATACCAATATACTTACCATTAATAAGACTGTCTTGTTTCTTATATGGTTTACCAGCAGTTATTATATTAACTTGATTCTCATCAAGTATTACAATATTGTAATTACCAGTAATTCTATCTATTGGTTCTAGTTCTTCAACTCCTTTTATCAAACTACGGAAGTAATTGAAGTTCCATTTACCTTGCTCGTAGTATGGCTTAGTCATATTCTTTTCATTACGACTAGTTGTTGAAACGTCCCATTCAGTTGAGATACCTGTATTCGTAAATATAAGAATTTTATTCCCACTATAATTAATATTGTTGGTCTTTTTTAAGTCGTAAGTTATGTAGTTAAGTAACTTAATCGTATCGAACTCTAAGTTAAATACTACATCTACTACTGCGCAACCAACAGCTTCACTAATATAAAATGGATTCTTGTTATCATCTATTGTACAATACTCGTAATTAAGATATGGATATAATAGTTCTCCATTTATTTTAGGACTACCATTCTTATATATTACTTTTGGAGTACTATCTGGTATTTGATATAGTTCTGTCTTAGTATTGAAGTACTTACCAGAATAATTATGAGTACTTATCCAATTATTAGCAGCTAAAGAATAGGAGAATGTGAAAACCTTTTCCTCCCCCGTAAAGGAACAGATAAGCCGATTAGATTCTTTGTCCATTCCTATATTAACAATAGTATTCTTATTAACGTATTTATCTAATACACTCTGAATACCAGTAGTAATATCATTTAGTTGTTTATCATCGAATCTATATAACTTACGTTTGCTCTTATCAAAGAATACGTAACCAACTTCATTACAAGTAAATGCTCCAAAGTCTTGTAGTCCACCATATCCTTTCTCACTAGTAAATACTTCTTGATATTCAGTATCGAAAGCATCTGGCATATACATCTGTACATCTTTGTCTTTAGTAGCAAGAGTAGAATCACGATTAAAGATAAACATTGAATGTTCACAATGAGCAATAAGATAAACACCAGTTCCTAGTATATTAATGATGTTACCTTTGTTCTCGCTAATTATCTTATATCCATCAGCAGGAAACTGTCTCCAAGCATTATTAGTAGATTCAGATTGAAGAACATTACTTCTACGAATAAACTTGCCGTAGATTTCTATCTGATTAGCTACCACATTAGGATTATAAGCATTTATATTAGGTCTCGCATAATCAACATATATACTAGATATTTCGTATAACCCATAGAGAATAGACGCAGTTAATTGTCTATTAGATATATTCACAAAGTTACTAGCATCTCCTCTAGCATAAGTAAAGTAAGTATCTTCTATCTTTCCTACTTTAATCTTAGCACTTGGTAAGTAAGTAAGTTGTTTATAACATCTGACTGCATTGATGTGCATTATATCTCTAATAGCATTATCAATAGTTTCTAGTCCTACTGCTGTTCTATATATACCGTAGAACTTTCTATCTACCGAACCATATACAGGTTGCCAATCTCCTGAATAAGTAACTCCTGCATTATCAAATATTATAATAGCAGAATCCATACTAATATATCCAGTAACATTTTGTCTCATTCCATTTTCGCCATACTCGTAACCTACTAATGGAAGAGGTTCGCCATCTACATATTTGTTCTGCCCTAGACGTATTAGTTTAACTCCTTCTTTCTTAGTATATATTTCTTGATTAATATAAAGAAGTCTACCTCTAGTAAGTAATTTAGTAGTGGTTGTTCCTTCTGTAAGTATATTAGTAGAGATTAATTGTCCTGCACTACTATAAGGAATTCCAATTTTAAAATACTGACCAGCATTATTTGCAACAATCTTAGAAGTTATTCCAATTTGTGGTGTACTATTAGCTGCATAAAAATCAGAGCTATTTACATGACTATATTCTCTAATAGAATTATTAGCACAATCTTTAACTACATAAGCATTAATAGTATCTCTATTATTAGCTGTTTGTCCATCTCTAGTTTGAAAACTAAGAGTTCCAAGACTAACAAATACATTTGGAGTTCCACTCTTTTTTAGAACATATATATCGTCTGAATAGAATTGATAACTACTAGAGTATACAGCTAGATTATTAAAACTAGATTCTCTAAGAACATCATTGCTAAAACCTTCGTCTCTATGTTGGTCTACTATACCATCGCAAATAAGAATACTATCTATTTCTTCATAGCTAATAAAGTAACCTACGAATCCTTCATACATAGGTATGTTCTTAAAAGTAAAGTTTCCTTTTACTTGATGTGGAGTTCTGAATAATCTATCTCCTTTGTTATTAGTAAATGGACATAAGAACTTCATTCTGTAGTATGGACTAGCACTAGTAGTACTTCCATCCATAAACCGTGGGTCAAGATTAAACCAATAGTAATCTATCTTAGCCTCTTCTGCCATTTGAATAAGACTAAGTTTATCCATAATAGTAGTCCCATACCATCCTGGATAATCCTTTTTAGCTTGTTCAATAGCAGCCTTTACATCAGACACTTTAGTATCATCATAACAATCCATCATAATATCGACATCTTTATTAATCGAAGTATTATAATATCTACCTATAACAATTTGTACTGGGTCTTTTACCCAAAAACCATTATTAGTATCTTTATGACGATAATTGTTATTTTCTATAAGAATACCATCAGTATAACTTCCATCAGGATAAACATAATGAATATAGAATCTATAAACTTCATCTTCAATAGGTTTTGGAACACCTATAACAGTTTCTTTTCCAGAATCATCTTTTAATTTATTTCCATGATTGTCTGTTTCATTCCAAACACCAACTTTAATTCCACTAGTATCGAAACTATCAATATCTAGCTTTCTACTTTCTTCTTTATAATTAGCAACATATAATCTATTATTATAGTTACACATTGTTTTGATATTATAAAGATTAAAGTTGTTAGCAGATACTAATACTTCATCAACAGACATTTGAGTCTTACCAGAACGAATACCATATATATCATATTTGTTTTCTTCGTTGAATTGGTAACTACCTAAGTTATAGGCTTCTGTTCCATCTTTATAAGTACAAACATAAGCTATCTGAAAAGATTTAAATTTATTAGTAGTCTTATTAACCATCTCTAACTTAGCATAGATATAAGACTGTGCGTAATCAGTATCTTCCCTTGAATAATCATATAATTCGTAAGTAGCTGTAATATGAGTAGGTACAGCAACTGTTGCTGGCATTTTAATTCCTTCAATAGTTACAGAAGACACAGTCTCTTTACTTAATTCATTAGATAGATAAATTACAACTCCTAAATCTCTCCAACTAGTATATTCATTATCTGTTATTTCATATCTAATAAATAACAAGTAAGTTCCCATTCTCATTCTTCCACCAGCCATCTGTCCGTAATCAGTTACAGTAACTTGCGGAATATTAGGATTAAGAGTAAAGATATTATCTGAACCTGAATCAGCATTATTAAGATTTATAACTTTTAGTGGCACATCTTCTCTAGGATTACGTTCACTAATAGCTATGATTAAGTCTCCACGAACATTATACGTATAAGTTCCAAATACTTCTCCACCATACCATTCCCATGAAGCAGCTACTTTAATAGTCTCACCAGTAAACTCATTATATCTAAATATTTCATTGGCATTAGTAAAGATAACAAGTTCAGTAGCACAAGACACAATACCAACAATGGTATTATCAAACGTAGCAATAGTTTCTAAAGACTTTTCATTCTGGATAGAATTACCATCTTTAGAAACTACTATATTAGAAGCATGAGTTATAGAACCATTCTTTATAAATTCTAACCCATCATCTTTATTTAATTCTTTAACTATTTCCATTAGTCTCTCGGTCTAAACGTTGAATTATAAAAGAATGACGACCAACCTTTATAAGCGTTAGCATCTTGGTTTTCATTAATAACAGAAGCTCTAGCTCTGTCACGAGAATCTCTCCATAACAAATATGGATTGACTGACATAGCACCTTGTAGAGAATAGACTTGATGTTTAAGTCCTCTACTTAGTAACTTCCACATACAGAACCATTCAAGTGCTTCAATAAGTTTACCGTTATTAGGAATAACAGGTATATTACAATGAAACGTATCACTATATACAGTCTTAACTGTAAGATAGGATACGGTAACAACATCTGCATCAAAGTTTAATTGGATTGCATTAGCATCTCGAAGATATACATAATTCTTTCCTTCGTAACCTTCGGGGTCAATCTCAACAGTACGTTTACTTTCACGTTCTCTAGCTCTTTCTCTATCTTGGACGAAATGTTCGGTAGTACCGGAAGAGCAAGAGCACTTACCTTTCTTTAAGGGGGAAATCTCGCAACCCTCAACATAAACTTTAAAAGCGTTCATACAGCATGGGAAATAAGCAACTCTATCAACAACATCAACAGTAGTTTCTTTTTCTTCATATTGAAGAATACCCATTTCATTCATAGCATCTATACACCAAGCACCCACTCTAGGTATATAATCACTACTCATAATATTGAAATCATTATCAAGTCTTGCGATAATAGTTTCTACGGAAGATAGCTCTTTGTTCATTATTTCTAATATATTTTATAGTGTAACTTGGGTCAAACTTATTAATTAAAGAAAGACGATTATTAATATCAGTATCAACATTAATAATATCTTCAACAGTTTTACATTCAGATAGTATATCATCATTGCTACGTTTCATGTGAAGATTAGTTCCATAGAATTTAAACAATGGTCTATTCTTAATCGTACCGTCAATCATAAGTAACTTACAATAATAAGGATTATCAAGATACTCCACATATTTAATTCCTTCGTATTTCTCACCTCTTAGTAAAGCAGCAGCATGGTCTTTCTTATTATAAGGAATAAGCCCTTGAGCAAGAAGATTTCTTTTATTTAACTCTGTTTTATAATAGTCAATAACCTTCTTGAGTTTAACAACTTTTCCATCGGCAGTAGTAAAACTATCTCTAACTAAAACTCTTTCTATAATAAGACAACCTAATCTCTTTTCAAACTTATAAACTTTTCCTCTTAGAACTTCTTTAGATACTTCTCTAAAGAATAACTTGCAATAGGCTTCATATTGAGGACGAGTAATGCTCTTACGATTCTTAATTCTCTGCTGTCTTATCTCATATTCTCTTATTTTACGAAGTACTCTAAAGTATTGTTTTAAGTTACGGTATATATTACCATATCTTAGTTGTTTAGAAGAATCGAATTTAGTGAACTTAGCATCTATTGCTTTCTCCATCTTTTTATTAACATCTAGTTCATCAGTATTCCATTCCCAATAGTTATAAACACATACATCAAATATAGCTTCAATAGCATTTCTATTTTGTTCAATAGAATATTTGATTTTATATAATAAAGACTTGTATCTAGCTATCTTTTCAGACACGAGAACATAATCCTCTTCGGCTGTCTTTATAAAGCTAGTATACATATTTCTGTGGTCGTATCTTTCACCGCTAGCCATAATTATACTTCTATTTGTTGTTTATTTATATCGTCCTTAACTGGGACTTCATTAGTTACTCTCTCTACATTAAGTAGATTACGTTTATAGATTACGTCTTTGATTCGTTCTACCATATCTTCGGGAATGATAAATTCATCATCATTATCGAAGTTAGATTCAACTCCTTCTTCTGTTTCAATAGGAATTTCAGTAGGTATTTCAAATGGTGATTCGATAATAATATGTCCTAGTGGTTCAATCAACGGATTACCATTGCTATTAACATATAGATAACCATTGATATAATCATAACTTAGACTAGTACACATTCCTGGCAATGCTTTATAAAATTGAGCATTTGCTTCTTTAATAAAAGGAATAGCCATATTATCATAACCAACAGTACGAACGCTAACAAAAGGAAGATTATTATCAAGACGAACTGGTCTAGGTATTCTAACCTTACTTCTTTTAACTTTATACTTTGTACTTACAAGACTTTGAAATATATCTCCGTCAGGAACACTAATAAGACTTACTCTATATCTCTGCATTAATATCTTATCGACATTAGCATGACGCTCATAAGTCTGTCTTATCTGTTCATTGAACGTATGAATAACTGCACTACGAATAGTTTGTCTCGTAGTAAAGTTATTAGGCTGATGAATAGCATGAGCTATTTCAGATACAATTTGATTTAATGAAGCCATATTACTTTTGTTTTGAATTAGTATTATAACAAATATAGTTATTATATTGGTATTAACAAGACTTTTATTAATAATTTTGATTCAGCACTATTATCTAGCTTACTATCTAGCTTACAGCTATTCACATTGTAAACATTTTTATACACGTGACGCATTTTAAGGCTCACAGAGACACGCAAGTCTATCGGATAATAGTAAGTTAAGGTTAGGCACTAAAATGCAATGATGGGCTTCTGTGAAAGCGTAGGAGCGTGGGACATAGTTTTTATTCCCCCATAAAGAGATGTGCATACTATGAGAGCCGACCATTATTAGCCGACTCTCACTTACTACTCTTACTAATAGTACTTACTTTGGATATTGATTAGGTTCATCATCTTCTATTATAAACTTCTTATAATCTATCTTGAAGAAGGCTAGTATTGGTTTTAGAATCCAACTCCAAAATACAAAGCTAAGAATAATAGAATTAAGTACTACTTTAACATCACCTAACTTTAATGAGAAGTATATTACTCCCATTAATACAGCACACACAAGAGTTATCACTCTTTTATTCCAAGTACTTACTACTTTATCTCCATTAAGTTTGTCAACTAGTTTAATTACTAGGTATGCTAGTACATTAACACAGATAACAAATGCGAAATCGAAACTAGTAGCAGTAGTACGTAGAATTTCATTAAGTATATTCCCGAAGTCCATATTACAATAAGAATAATAGAGTACCTAGAATAACACTTAATAGCACACCTGCTATCTTTACATAAGATACAACTTTCACAGGAAGAATAGTAGTAATCTCTTTCCATGCGAATACTATAATAGTAATAGCTATTATAGTTACAAACAATACTTTAACAAATATTCCCATAAGCATTAAGTTTTATATTACAGGTGCAAATATAGAACTTTATTTTAAAAAGAAAAGAGAGACTACTATTATTTAGTAATCTCTCTTTAGGAATATAACAAAACTTGTATTACTTCAATTCGTTGAAATACTTCCAGAGTTTATCTTCTCCGAAGTCTACATCATCAAACCAAAAGCTGATAGCACTCTCGAATATCATATCGTCAAAGTTTCCTTTTCCGAACCACTTCTCGAATAGTTCACAGTAGTCGTGATATTGAGCATTAATAGCTACATAAACATCAGCACCAACTACATTAATGTTTGTAGAACCGTCTCCCATAAGACCTGCACCAGTTCCGATAACACCAGCAGAACGACGATTACCAAATAAAGCCCAAGCTCCAAGAGCAGTACCGATAATACCAAGCGTAAGACCTGCATTAGCTTTACCGTTAACATCACGGCGACCATAACCGTCCATCCCTGCACCATTATAACCTTCGGGAACGACTTTAACTTTTTCAATTACTTGCATAATAAATAAGGTTTAGATTAATAAATTAAGAATATCTTATAGCAGCTACTATACACTCATAACAAAGAACAAAATAAAAGCCCTACTTGTTATAAGCAGGGCTTAGAGTTAAGCAATAAAAAGCAATGTCACTCCTCTATGGGGGAATCTTCTATTACCTCATCTTCTTTAAAATTCCATTCAGGACTTGACAATAAAGTAGCAAGTGCTTCATTAGAATAAGTTTCATAAGGATATTCAATACTAATAATTTCCAATCCTTCTTCATCAGTAGTAACTGTTCTAGTTACTTTTTCAGGAAACACTTCTTTATAATGTTGGCACTTCATCAATACTTTGTCTTTACTAACATTACTACGAGGAACTAAATTAAGTTCATCAATCTTTGCTGACTTCTCTTCATCTATATCAGCAACAGGAAATACAATGTAATCAATCATAATCTTTAAATATTAAATATTAAACTTAATGTATACATAACTACTGCAATTATAGCAAGTATTATATAAACTACTTTAAGTAGTTTATAAGGCATTATTTTCATTTATTCATTTTTTATAAATATTGGGTTATTTAAATCAATTATTTCATCCTTTTCCATCAGGTTCTTTAGGAAGTTAATCTCTAGTAATGATATGGTTTTCGGATAGAGGATTAGTTTGTAGAATACCATACTGGTATATCCATTACTAAATTTAGCTACTGTAATTCCACTATCATCAGTATTCTCCCCCTTATTAATAGAAGTCCCATTAAAGCTATTGACAGTTTGCCAATTTATTCCATCAGCTATACCTTGTATAATATTATATTGACCAAAATTAAATTGCCATTTATTTCCATAATCAGCAATAAATGCACCGCCATTAGTTTTATCAGCACCCTTTAACAAAGTTGCTGCATTAGTCGGGATATTTATAATAGTTCTTTTATAAATATAAGTATAATCAGTAAACACAGGAATATTAACATTCCCACTATAATCAGTTACAGCATCATAAGCTAAACCATTTTCATATTCAGGAAGAACTTCAATAGTAATATCACAATCGAAAACTACTTCACCTTCTACCATAGGAGTAATAAGTATTCCTACCCAAACATTACGAGTTAAATCTAACAATGCTTCTGTTGGAGCAAACGATTTAGCTAATTCGTGAGTACCGTTACCTAGATACACTAATGTTTCTTCTGTTGCATCTTCTGTGGCTAAATATCTATAACTAAATTTACTATTTCCTTCAAGACCTCCAACAGTAACTCTAAAAGCAGGTATTTCTTTTATATTAGCTAGTGCTCCGTCTTTCTTAACATAACTAAATAACAAGCCATTACCTGCATGTTCAGCATGAGTTACATGAATTGTAGTATTAGTAACATCAGAAGTATAACCATATACACCTGAAAGGCTTTCCCAAGTCTTATTAGCACCAAACACAACAGGATAACCATTATAACCCGACATACCTTCGTAAGCATGATTATAATTAGTTAAATCATAATCACCTACGGCTACACCTCTTTGTTGAATAGTATCTCTATCAGCGTCAGAGTTAGTCTTACCATAAGTATCCCAGTAATAAGGCGGTAATTCTACCTTAGCTTCAATACCTACATACTCATTCAGCTCTTTAATCTTGTCGTCTGTTGAGATGTTGTCGAAGAGCATGAAGTCGTAGAGAGCCATTTGAGCAAAAGCACCATTGAATACACTTTTTCCTATACAAATAGTAGAATTATTATCATTGTTATAACCGTTAATACTACTTATATTATGAGTTATATTTTTTAGATTATTAGTAATTATATGACTATTTAATATTCCATCTATAAAAGTTTTTCCTCCTTCATTTCTAAAATTATAAGCTATTGTATCTGGATATGTAGAAATAGCTAAATCATAATTACCTTGTATATTAGAGTTTCTTTGGTCATAAAGAACTTCATCATCTACTCCATGCCAATTCACCTTCATCAACACCTGTTTACCTCCACTAGATAAAGTAGGAATAGTAACAAAGTCGTCCACGCCATCAAATTGGTATGAACCATCTTCATTAACTCCACTTCCTTCTGCATAAGCCGAGTTATGGATAACTCCATGATTACCATGACCTGATATATCGGGAATGTAGCCGAGTAGCTTATATGAACTATTAGGTATTCTTAGTCTGCTAGGAGACAGGATAACTTTTGGTTCGTTATTATCAAGAAGCCAAGTTGCAGTAGTTCTAAATACCATTTGCTTTTCAACGATACTAGTACTGCTAGTAACAGCTTTACCATTTAAAGACAATCCTGAAATAGAATATAATCCATTTAATAGATTACTTTCAGAATCAGCTATACTACCTATTCTAGTAATAGTAGAACCAACTCTGAATTTACCTCCCCAAGATACTTCATTGCCGTTTTCATCATTGAATCGTAATAGAGCTGGGTATGGCTGCACAATATCTTCGAATCTGATGTACTCGTCAATAGTGATGTCTATCTTTTGAGGGGACTTAGAAGTTAATTCTATATTAATGTTCCAATGATTATATATACTATCAAAATCTATAGACTGGAATTTAGCCCCATTAACCTTAACGTTTGATATTTCTTCAATATCTTTTCTGTAAAGTAAAATATGAACAATCTCCCCTATATTAATATAATCACCTATATTTATATTTTCCCATTTATCGTTAGCATAACTAATATCTCCACTTTCCCCATTAATAGTAATTACTGGTCTGAACTCCACCATATCCGGATACAGCGTACCCAGCTTGTGCTTCTTTAGCT
>OJPN01000509.1_pt1 | contig 33091 bp, 35 predicted proteins | sample 1598511 | NCBI WGS metagenome assembly OJPN01 (sample SAMN03922485, study PRJEB24848) | human gut metagenome | isolation source: stool sample | host: Homo sapiens | place: Germany | collected 2011-05
AAAAGAACCATTTATTTACCCTTATATTAGTTTTGGATATTCATTTTAATAAATTACACATATATGAAAAAAGAACAAAGTGCCAAACTTTTAAAGGAAATAGAAAAATTTAACTTCATAAAATATAATGACCTATTAACAATACAATGAAACAGTTTTTATAAACATATAGATTTATCTTTTGACAATTTTTACTCCATGTTAAAGGAAAACTATTCATGCTTAAATGAAAAAGAAATGCAGCTATGTTGTATGATGATTGCAGGTTTTAAAACAGAAGAAATAGCTGCTATTTGGATGCAAAGCATATTTTCATAGATACAAGACCAATATTCGAAAGAAAATTAAAGCACCTGATGGAGCCAATATTATTACCTTTCTTTCTCAAGAAAATGAAATAAATAAAAAAGATAAATATTACAAGTCTTTTTCTATATTCACTACTGACAATCAATTGATTAAATCAAATCATTACAATAAAATAAATTCTATTATAAATGGATTTTACATATATATTGCATAAATTTGCACATTGTTAAAGCCATATTATGGCAATATAAATAAATAAAATGTAAACTAAAAAAGCATGGTATAAAATGAAAAAAAATTATTTTATTTGTTATATATCATAACTACTTCTTTCTTTATGGCTTGTGAGAAAGAAGAACATTTAGTAAATAAAAACAATGAACAGTTACCACAAAACCCTAAAGATACGGTTCAAAATAAATTTATTTTTCAATGGGACACCCTTATTGATGATAGTAAAAATGATGACGAATTTTTTATTGGTAACCAATATATAGGAGTACAAAGATGGGAATGTTTAGCAACTCCACCTCACATATATGTAGGAGCAACATTTCCTAAAAGTTCTTTCGCTACAACTTTCGATAGAGAAAATATAGATAAGAAACATCCAATAGATTTAACTTTTAATTTTCCCATTCCATACATAACTTGCATGGAAGATGTTAAGGGAAGTGAATATCTACAAAAGATAAAAGAAGCTCTGAAATCCAAAGAATTCCAGAGCTATACTTCACCTCAAAGACCATATATTATAAAATTTGCAGAATTAAAATCTCTATCAAATATAGAGAACTGTTTCCCATATAATAAAGAGTTTGGCAATGCACTAAAAAAAATAGCACAACAAGAATTTAATATGAAAAACATAAAAAGCCTATGTATTAGTGAAGTTATATTCAAAGGATTCACAATCTCAATGGATGTACCCTCAGATGGGTTATTCATTGCCCCTCCCTCTTCCCTTGAAGAATTAGTTTATATACGAACACTAACATATGGTGTTACTGCTTATTTTGTAATAGCAAGTAATAATTCATACCAAAATGTTTTAGAAGCTTTTAAAAACTCATTTATGGATGAATATTATAATCCCAATGGTACCATTACACGAATCCCAAATTATTTTATTAACGATATCCGATATAAACCAAGAAGCATCTATAAAATTAACATTCAACGACTTAAATAGATTTTTAAAAAATCCATTTATAAACGGTAATACATATGGATATCCTATATATTGTGAAGCTTTTTTATATAAAAATCGGCATAAGGCGCAAAGAAAAGCAAAGTTCTACATAAATAAATGCAGGTCAGCATCTTGTATGCAGGGCGAGTTGAAGCAGGCTTCGGCATAAAATGCCTGAAAACACCCCTTTCGGACAAAGTTCGGCTACTAAACAGCTACCGGTTCCGAAACGGGGTATATGCGGCATAACGAGTTCTGTTTCATTGCTTTGCCTTGTTTTGCATAGCTCTTGGTAAGAAATAAGTAACTACCTTTAGAAACGAAAATTTTAGAGTTATGGAAACAAAGAGAAGTACGTTTGCGACCTCGTTCTACATCAAGAGATCCGCAGTGAGAAACCGGGACGGGAAAGCCCCCATCATGGTGAAAATCTCCGTTGACGGAGATGACAGGGCAGTGGGAACCAAGCTGTTCGTCACTCCCGACCTCTGGGAGAACGGCAAGGCGAAAGGCAAGTCCGCCGAGGCAAACGAGATAAACGGGCAACTGAAGGAGGTCTCCGCCCGACTCACCAACCACTACCACCTCATCCTCCGGGAAGAGGATTTCGTCACCGCCGAGAAGCTGCGCAACGCCTTCCTCGGTGTCGGCGTGATGGAGAACTGCATCCTGAAAGACTTCGGGAACATGAACCGGGAGTTCGGGGCGATGGTCGAGAAAGGACAGCGAGCCAAGTCCACCTACAACAAGTATCTGGCTGTTTACAACCATTTCAAGACCTTCCTTTGGGAGAAGAAGAAGCGCACCGACATGGCTTACAAAGAGCTGACCAAGGAGATCATCACCGATTTCGACAAGTACCTGCGGGTGGAGAAAGGGCTGAGTGCCAACACCCTCTGGATATACACCATGCCCCTGCTCAGCCTGACCGACAAGGCGTGGCGGCGTGGAATCGTCCGCACCGACCCCTTCAGCGAGTACAGCCTTGAAATGCAGGAGACCGACCGGGGCTATCTCACGGAAGAGGAGCTGCGCACCTTGGCTAACGCCGTGTTCGTCAAGAAACAGACCAGCCTCGTGCGGGACATGTTCCTCTTCGGGTGTTTCACCGGGCTTAGCTACATTGACATAAAGACGCTCACCCATGACAAGATACAGCGCATGGACTTCGACGGCGAGGAATGGATCATCACCCGGCGCACCAAGACCCGTGTATCGAGCAACGTTCCCCTCATGGAGATTGCCAAGGAGCTGATAGAGAGGTACAGGGGGCTTGCCGGGGGCGACCTTGTCTTTCCCATGCCCAGTAACAGCGTGTGCAACACCCACCTCAAACAGATAGCCAAAGCCTGCGGCATCCACAAGGAGATCGGCTTCCACCTGAGCCGCCACACCTTCGCCACGACCGTCTATCTCTGCAACGGCGGCACCATCGAGGCGCTCTCCAAGATACTCGGGCACAAGCACATTTCCACCACCCAGATCTACGCCGAAGTGACCAACAGGATGGTAAGCTCCGATTTCCGGGCGATCTCCGGCAACCTCGCCGCCATGCAGCGGAGCGTGCTGGAGAAGAAGGACAGGAAACAGGACGGGAAGCGGGTGCGCCGCTCCCTCCGGGAAACGGCTTGACGCCTTTCCCCGGTGCAGAATGCGGCAAAGGCAGGAACTTCCGATGCGGTGTCCCTGCCTTTGCTGCATTTCCCGATGCACACCCCCGTGCGTTTATGTTGGACTTTTCCCCCGTTTGCGCTTTGGGCGCATGTCCACGTAGTTCTCCTCCAGCATACGCAGCAGATCCGACTGGCGGTAAAGCGTCTTGCCCGGCAGCGATATGTACGGGACCAGCCGTTGCGTGCGGTAGTCCTGCAACGTTCTCGGCGTGATGTGCAGCAGCCTGCACACGTCCTCGCCCGTGAGATAGACCTCGCCGTTCATCGCCGGGCGGAAGTGCGCCGTTACCGTGTCGAGGTACCTCATGCCTTCCTCCAGTGCCTCGAAGTATGCCCGTACCTCTTCCGTGTCCCTTGTGATCACTTCCATCTCACTCGTCCTCCGTCATTTCCCGGCTCATGGCTTCCACGAACGCCTCCACGTCCTCCGTCCGGTAGTAAATCTTGTGGTTGATCTGGCTGTACGGCAGCAGCCCCCGGTCACGGTAGGTCTGCAATGTCCGCTTGCTGATGCCTAATTTCTCGCACACGTCCGCCCCGTCCATCCAGTTCATCTTTTCGGGCGGGCGGTAGCGGGCGCAAAGTTCCCTCACGTGCTGCGAAAAGCAGCCGAACCGTTCCTTCATCTCCTCGAAGGTCTTTCTCTCGATGCTTACTATTTCCATTGTCCCGATACGTTTTTATTGTTATACTTCCCTGCAAATATACCGGTCTGTATATGTCCGTGTATCAAAACCGTACCGCTTGTCCTCGTTTTGCTTCACGTTTGTAGCCTTGTCACGTTCCGGGCGGTGAAAAGCAGGGAGAAGCTCTACATATCCGCACGCCCTTCCGCATATTTTCCGCCCTTTCCGCTTGCCGTGTGCCGGACATTTCGCATATTTGTAACCGACCAAACATCATCACTATGGACGAGGCTGTCTTTATCGCACAATACACCTTCCTTGCCACTCCTGCGGTCATCGAGGAGGAGAGCCGCATCTTGGGCAAGATCGCACGCCGCCTGCGCTGCGAGTACGTCATCCGTTTCGAGGACGACGGCAAGTTCTATTTCCTTTTGGAGACCCGTTCCGGCTACGAGGAGCATTTCGCCCGGTGCGGCTGGTACATCGTCAGCCAGACCGACTTCAACAGCCGCCTGACCATCGGCATGAGCTTGTACGAGAGCGGGAACTTGGCGGGCTTCATGTACAGGCTCGATTCCGGCAGCGAGGACGAGGCACGTTTCTGGAACAATATCCTTGTCTTCACTTTCTTCAATGACTTCCGCAAGGCGTTCTTTCCGCTCGACAACCGCTTTCAGGGTTTCTTCCGCTTGGACGGCAGCTTGTGTTTATACCTTTATGACTATTGCCCCGTCCGGCGGAACGACAAGATCACCTTCGAGGGGAAGAAGGTGTCGAACGCCGTCTGGCGTTTCAAGAGCGGCGAGCAGACCGACCTTTTCGTCAAGCTCTTCTCCATCGCCGCCAGCCGCATCCGGGCGATTCAGGAGAACAGGCACCGTGCCGTGCTGGTTCCCGTCCCGGCATCCACACGGGAGAAGCACCGCACCCGGTACGAGGCGTTCTGCCGCAAGCTCTCGGCGGACATGGGAGTAGCCGACGGGTACGGGGCGATAACCGTCGCTTATGACCGGGCGCAATTCAAGGGCACGCACGGGAACGGAGACCGCACCGCCAATCTGGAGTTCCATCCCGAACGGTTCAGGGGGAAGTGTGTCTTGCTTGTGGACGACGTGCTTACTACCGGAGCTACTTTCATAGCGCTGCGGCGCAAGCTGATAGCGCATGGGGCAAAGTTCGTCATCGGCATATTCCTTGCCAAGACCATCGCTTTCGAGGACGAGCGGAAGGATCTATCCATAAATGACTATACAAATCCAACAACATCGAAGTAGTGTCAGTACAAAATGTACCAGCAGTATTTTTCCGCTATACTTGAAACGATAGCAGGCAGATGCGACAAAGCCGATGGCACTCCAACCAATCGCCACCCAGCCCGTAAGGATATAGTTTTCGGAAGATTCATAGCTCCAACTTAATCCTTCACAACCTATCGGGTAAAATTCCGGATGCTTTGAGAATTGTATAGAATCAGCGACAGCCACCCACAGCAACAGCAGACAGCATAACCCCCACAATATCCTTAATACTAATCTTAATTTCATCTTGTTTGGTTCATCATTTCAGGTTATCGTGAATGGTCTAATTCGATGTACCAGCCTTCCTTGACGGGCTTGTACAGCGTGGTGTCGTTGTATGTCCTTCGGTAAATCTCGTTCAGGTCGCCGTGTTCGGTGATACGGATTTTCCGGCGGCTTCTCAATCCGGGATCGTAAACGAAACTCTTGGATGTTCCTGCGTCCACGATGCCGTGGGAATAGTACGGCATAACGAGGCTCACATATACCGAATCCGCCGTTTCCCATTCCCTGCGGTCAACAAGGACAAGACCGCATCCAATCTCTGACAACAGGGAATCGAGCTGTATTCGGTCTGGCTTCAGCAGCCCATATACCGGGAGGTCTTCTTCGTCATTCGTTTCATGGGATGTATCGCTTTGCTCTGTTGGATCAAGTATAATGACCTCTTCCGGAGAAAGCGGCGGATAGTGGAAACTGCCTTCTGAACTCTCTGACATGATTTCGTACACCTTGCGGAACGCCGTCTCGTGCGTGGCGAAGTGGCGTATCATTTCCTCGTCGCTCGGCGGCATGGGCGGCTCTCCGCAACTTGCGGCAAACAGGCTTGCTAAAAGCAGGATTGTGATGGGTATTTTCATTTTTGCTCCCAATATTTTTCAAATTACTGATATATATCTGACAGCAATGCCTTTGAGTTCTTCTACACTGACTTTTCGGCATGCTTCCAAATTCAATCTCTCTAAATTATACAAATTTGCGATTGTTGGTTTTAGGTTTGTGAGAGCCGTACACCTTTGTAGAAAAAGAGTTTTTAGATTGACACACTTTTCCAAACCTTCGATCGAAGTAAATGAACCTCCGATAATACGCAAATACTGTAAACTAATGGTCTTTTCTAAAAATGAAAGGTTGTCTGTCCTAACTTTACTTAGCTGAAGCCAATTTAATTGATGCAGCATTTCCCAACCACTGATTTTTGCATCATAACTGATATTGACTTTCTCTAATACTGGAAAAAGAGATAAATCCAAGTCAAAATTATTATCTACTCCCCAACGGAAATCTTTCAGTTTTGAAAGATGATATAATCCAGTAATGTTCGACCTTTTAGAAAGAGAAACGATCCAATGAAATGTTTGTATAAAATCCCGCCTATTTAGAAAATCAAAGTTTACAACTCTTTTTATATCATTCTTTTCAGAGCGGACTAAAACATCTTTGATATTATGTCTTTGGGCATAATCAAGACCTTCTTCTAAAGAATCAAAATCTATCGTTATGCCTTTAAAATAAGAAAACTCACTATAATCTACTTTGTATTTTTCCATAAATGCAATTCTTTTCAAAAATAGGTAGTGATTTGCTTTTTCGCTGTAATCTTCGCTTCAAGCCTTGATATGCAGCTATTTTTTCCGTTCAATTACAAATATATATCATAAGGACGAAACTTCGGAATATTCGGTCTTCCTTTTTTCAAGGTATGCTTAAAAGCAGTTTTTGCGGATGGTTGTTTGGGCGTTCCCCTTCGGGTCAGGCTTTCCATTGCAAGTCCTCGCTATGCTGTGGGCTTTTCCCTGCAATCCCTAACGTGGGTGAAAGGGATTTCACTGTCTTGCGTTGACACCTTGGCGCACGGGACGAAGTTCATCATCGGCATATCCCTTGCCAGACCATTGCTTTCGAGGATGAACGGGAATAGCTATTTCACTTTTGCGGTAATTGCATCTATCAGGTCTGTAATTTTCTCAATGGAATACTTTTCTATCAATCTTCTGGTTGCCGCTTCTGTCTTTAATTTCTCATTGATTAATTTTAGTTGGGGCAGATCCGATTGGCAGCATTCGTTCAAGTTTTCTGTTTCAGTGCCATAGGAGGTATATTTATAACGAGACTGCAAAAAATGCAGAAAGGTGTTGCGTGATTCGTTGGACAATCCCAAAATACTTTTTGAGACCTTGTCCGCATTAGCCTCTTGAAATATTGAAGTATCCTTATAAAGACACCGTTTGACCGGGATTGCATCATTCAATGCCAGATTCAGGCGTTCGCAAGTTTCATCCGTCAGATTTTCCAGCATGACAGACACTTTATTAGGACATTTCTCAAATCTTTGCTCGAATAGTTTTTGAAAATACGCAACCAGTACATTCAAAATTCGATCTGAACCAATATTAGAATGATTCCTTCTTGCACCCGCATGTACCTTTGAGTTACAGCTCAACAAACCCTCCATGTCGTTGATACCTTCCATCAGCCTGTCTATGGAGTGCTTGCCTTGGGCAATGATGTCTTCCTCGGATACGTGAACAAGGTTGTCGCTATATAAAACCGATAGTACAGATATAATGACAAACAATTCTTTTAGATTAACGCTTTTATCCGCAAAGTAATACCGTACCGTTTCCTCGTAATGTTTCTCGTATTCTTCGTTATCCAGTCTCCAATAATCATACAGATAGTCCCAACTATTCAAACTTACGTCTTCGGCAGCAAAGTATTGCTGCAAATAGGTTGTGTCAAAATACCCGCTTTCCAGATAGCAGACAATTTCATTGACGATAAAATCACTGAAAATATCCAACCGCTTGCCTATCTCTATAAAACGGTATTTGGAGAGGATTTTTTCACGCTCCTCATTTTTCTCTTTATCCGGGAACATATTGTACAGGCTGTTGAACAGGCTCGCAATTTCGGTATTTCCACCCTTATACTCGCAGTAAACGGCGACAAAATTTGCCAATAGTGATGTTATGATAAGTTTGTATTTGGGAGATTCATGATAATGTTCCGGCAAAGCCATGATTATCCTGTGGTAATCGTTCAGACATTGCCGAAGGACTCTTAAATTATCGAATTTAGAGGCTTGGAATATCTTGATTATAAGCTCTTTGTTCTCAGACAAGAGGTTTCTGTTGTTGGCGGATATTTCGCCAATGAAAAAATCGAGTGTCTCCTCTATATTCACTTTAATCTCGAAAGTGCGCCCGATGGTCTTTTCTTTGAAATCCTTGAATTTCAAATTAGATTTTTCGCCCTCTTTTTCGGAAATCTTGTTCTCATCGCCAATGATAATGACCTTGCATTTACAATGTTCCGAAAAGTAATTGATGTATCCCAACAAGGTTTCCAGTTTGACATCACACCTTTCAAGGTCGTCAAAAATCAGAATCTTGTTTCCTTTTATCTCGGAATTTTCTTCTTTCAACAGTAAAATGGAGTCCAAGTCACAGGTTACACTTCCTTCATCCTTGCCATCACCGTCAATGTCGTATTTCAAAGCGATTTTCGAGGCAACTTTTAATACATTCTTAGCTAATTTCATTCCCTTGCTATATAGCCACGGGGATATTTCTTTGTTGATTTGTTCTGTAATTTGCTGGGTCGTGGTCAAACCGTATAAAGACACATAAATAGGCTGCCATTTTAACTTGTCCGCATCTCTGTTGTTTTTCAGTTGCTCCATCCATTGACGGATGAAAAACGTTTTGCCGCATCCCCAAGCGCCTCGCAACATGATGGCATATTGCGGATCGGGTATTTCCGCATATTCATTTAAAAAGGTGAGTATGTTTCTATTCATAACCATGTTTATTAGAGGTTTCAAAGTTACGGAAAAGAGTCGTAATGTTCGGCAACCTTCCGCTTATTCAGTCGGTTTGCTGTTTGTTATAATCAATCATATCACCGAAAAATCATTAATAGGCTTATAAGAGTATTTCACCCTAAAGCCTTCATCATCCCAGTTTCGGGCGGCGATAATCGCATGTGTCAAATCCAGCCGATATGTTTTAAGGCATGATTTGATTGCGGATACAGCCCGTTCTTCCTCCACGACTATACAATAAATATTCAATTTGCCGTTATCTATTGCAAAACTTTCGACTACACCTATACCTCGCCAGCCCAAATGTTCTTTTAGATACTCTGAAACTTTGTCTTTTAACCATTTATCCCGTTTGTTCCCATCCTTGCTTTTCAATAGATATTGAACTACTATCGTACATAATTGATTTTCGGACAACTTTGTATATCCTTCACTCGCACATACATTACTAAAATCCTGTAAACGTATAGCTGCTTCTTTCTCTGTCATACTTGTTTTCGCAATAGTTCCAACATATCCAACTTTTCCTGAATGCTCAATTAGAACCTTATCGGCATTTTCATACCACATTTCCTTGTAGTATAGACCTTTTGTTTCAATTTGTTTATATAGCGTTATCATGATATGATTGGTTATAATGTTTTGCAGCGTTCCGCTTTAAATGTTTCATCTGTTTGTCAGCAATCTTGTTTTTTTACCATATACCAACTTCACAAATACCCTTGAATCTATCTAATACCATTCCGTTTTTTTTATCACTTCCCAAATTTACACTTATATGCTTGAGGTTAGGAAGATTTTCAGGAATTATATTATCCAATACATCAAAAGGCAATTGCAAGAGTAAGTTTTTTAAATTCTCGTGGTATAAAGGAAAACTTTGTAACCGTTTCATATTGGCAAGAGACATACCGGTTAAAGAATGAAGGTTGCTTAAATCCGGCATTTCTTCAACATTGCTAAGTCCGTCTAAACCAATAGATCTTAGTTCTTTCAAGTCCAATAAAAAATTAAGATTCAATATTTTCGGAGAACGGTATATATCTATGCTTCTTAAATTTGGTGCCTTAATACCTAAATGTGCCCCATCCTTTAAATTAAAACAAGTTAATGTTTCCAAGTTTGGTAAGCAGGATAATATGTTTGAATCTAACCCTTTTATTTTTAAGCGTTTCAGTCTGTTCAGCTTGTTCAATGTAGGATATTGATATTTCGTTATAGGATAAAAACTCATACAGAGTTCTTCCAGTTTCTCCAATGAAACAAGTTCGTCAATACAGAGTTTATTATCATATAGTGCATCAATAACTATACTCCTCAAATTTCTGAATATTGAAATTCCTTCAATTGTTTTCAGAATATTCTCGGTGTAATTATACGATTCAACTCCTATTATATTGTCACTTATACATTCAAAATAGGAGAAAGCAATCAGATTGTTGTTATTTGAACGCATTACCAATGTTACTTCTGTCGTTTCATTGATTATAGCTTCTTTTAGAAGTTTCAATTTCTCTATGTCAGGTTGTTCTTCTATCAACAATCGCAACTTATTATCTTCATGCTTTAATCCGATAATCTGTTCTTCTGTATATTGATTTAATTTTTCAATGAACATATAATTTGTATTTACAGGGTTGCTAATGTTTGTCAGCGTTCCGCTTATTCAGTCGGTTTGCTGTTTGTTATCAGAACAAAATGAATGATTTTATAAAAGCATAAATTCATTTGCTTCCACGTCAATAGCCCTGCAATTCCAATGCGAGCATAATTGTTTCACGAAGTGCAAGATTGCTTCTTCATTTTCACCTCCATGAAAACATAGATGTATATTTTCAATACTTTCATTATCGTTCCAAGAAATCTCCACGCCACACTCGTTGTCTAATTGCAGTATCATTTCGCTATCCGACAAATTATCATCAGAAATAATAAAAGTGTTCTGCATCCAATCCACGAACGCATTTCTATCTGTTATAGGCAGTGTTTCATCCACATCCGACAAATCTGATTCATCGTTCAATGGCGTTTTTATTAAAATGATAGACCAACTCATATTTTTTTATTTAATTAGTTCATGTTCTATTTTTTATGCACTGATAATGTTTGTCAGCGTTCCGCTTATTCAGTCGGTCTGCTGTTTGTTATCAATGCCTTACCGATTATAAAGTTGATTTAGCATTTTGAAATAATCATTTCCAAACCCTTCAACATAATCATCCATTACGCCATATATGTTGTTTTTACTATCAACAAGCAAGACCATATATCCATGTTCGTATTCCCCAAAAGGACAAATATCCGAAACATGGAGTAGTTCACAAAATTGGTCGTAGAATAAGTAATGCGGATTATCGTTTAATGTTTTCTTTAGATTAAAATGCACATCCACTTTTGGAAACTGAAATTCCTGATTGTAGAAATAAATAAGGAAATCTATCAACTTTGAAGTCGGTTGGTAGTTTGCTTTAGAATAAATTGCCACAAGCTCATTCGGGCTTATGATTACCCGATTTTCCCAGTGGCAATTCGTTTTAAGATATTGCTTCAGTTCCATACTACTTTTATTTTTTATTTTGCACATTGATAATATGTAATTATCCACGTTTTCCGCTATTATCTTCGCTCAATTACAAATATATATCATAAGGGCGAAACTTCGGAATATTCGGTCTTCCTTTTTTCAAGGTATGCTCAAAAGCAGTTTTTGCGGGCGGTTGTTTGGGCGTTCCCCTTCGGGTCGGGCTTTCCCCTGCAATCCCTAACGTGGGTGAAAGGGTTTTCACTTTCTTGCGCTTGCACCTTGGCGCACGGGCTGTCCCGTCCCGGCGTCCGTTTCCGACCATTCCGGCAGGCTGCATGGCCGAAGCCGGACATCGGGGCGGAAGGACAAACGGAACACGTCCGTCCGTGCCGTCACACGGAATGAAGTTCATCATCGGCATATCCCTTGTCAGACCATCGCTTTCGAGGATGAACGGGAATAGCTATTTCACTTTTGCGGTAATTGCATCTATCAGGTCTGTAATTTTCTCAATGGAATACTTTTCTATCAATCTTCTGGTTGCCGCTTCTGTCTTTAATTTCTCATTGATTAATTTTAGTTGGGGCAGATCCGATTGGCAGCATTCGTTCAAGTTTTCTGTTTCAGTGCCATAGGAGGTATATTTATAACGAGACTGCAAAAAATGCAGAAAGGTGTTGCGTGATTCGTTGGACAATCCCAAAATACTTTTTGAGACCTTGTCCGCATTAGCCTCTTGAAATATTGAAGTATCCTTATAAAGACACCGTTTGACCGGGATTGCATCATTCAATGCCAGATTCAGGCGTTCGCAAGTTTCATCCGTCAGATTTTCCAGCATGACAGACACTTTATTAGGACATTTCTCAAATCTTTGCTCGAATAGTTTTTGAAAATACGCAACCAGTACATTCAAAATTCGATCTGAACCAATATTAGAATGATTCCTTCTTGCACCCGCATGTACCTTTGAGTTACAGCTCAACAAACCCTCCATGTCGTTGATACCTTCCATCAGCCTGTCTATGGAGTGCTTGCCTTGGGCAATGATGTCTTCCTCGGATACGTGAACAAGGTTGTCGCTATATAAAACCGATAGTACAGATATAATGACAAACAATTCTTTTAGATTAACGCTTTTATCCGCAAAGTAATACCGTACCGTTTCCTCGTAATGTTTCTCGTATTCTTCGTTATCCAGTCTCCAATAATCATACAGATAGTCCCAACTATTCAAACTTACGTCTTCGGCAGCAAAGTATTGCTGCAAATAGGTTGTGTCAAAATACCCGCTTTCCAGATAGCAGACAATTTCATTGACGATAAAATCACTGAAAATATCCAACCGCTTGCCTATCTCTATAAAACGGTATTTGGAGAGGATTTTTTCACGCTCCTCATTTTTCTCTTTATCCGGGAACATATTGTACAGGCTGTTGAACAGGCTCGCAATTTCGGTATTTCCACCCTTATACTCGCAGTAAACGGCGACAAAATTTGCCAATAGTGATGTTATGATAAGTTTGTATTTGGGAGATTCATGATAATGTTCCGGCAAAGCCATGATTATCCTGTGGTAATCGTTCAGACATTGCCGAAGGACTCTTAAATTATCGAATTTAGAGGCTTGGAATATCTTGATTATAAGCTCTTTGTTCTCAGACAAGAGGTTTCTGTTGTTGGCGGATATTTCGCCAATGAAAAAATCGAGTGTCTCCTCTATATTCACTTTAATCTCGAAAGTGCGCCCGATGGTCTTTTCTTTGAAATCCTTGAATTTCAAATTAGATTTTTCGCCCTCTTTTTCGGAAATCTTGTTCTCATCGCCAATGATAATGACCTTGCATTTACAATGTTCCGAAAAGTAATTGATGTATCCCAACAAGGTTTCCAGTTTGACATCACACCTTTCAAGGTCGTCAAAAATCAGAATCTTGTTTCCTTTTATCTCGGAATTTTCTTCTTTCAACAGTAAAATGGAGTCCAAGTCACAGGTTACACTTCCTTCATCCTTGCCATCACCGTCAATGTCGTATTTCAAAGCGATTTTCGAGGCAACTTTTAATACATTCTTAGCTAATTTCATTCCCTTGCTATATAGCCACGGGGATATTTCTTTGTTGATTTGTTCTGTAATTTGCTGGGTCGTGGTCAAACCGTATAAAGACACATAAATAGGCTGCCATTTTAACTTGTCCGCATCTCTGTTGTTTTTCAGTTGCTCCATCCATTGACGGATGAAAAACGTTTTGCCGCATCCCCAAGCGCCTCGCAACATGATGGCATATTGCGGATCGGGTATTTCCGCATATTCATTTAAAAAGGTGAGTATGTTTCTATTCATAACCATGTTTATTAGAGGTTTCAAAGTTACGGAAAAGAGTCGTAATGTTCGGCAACCTTCCGCTTATTCAGTCGGTTTGCTGTTTGTTATCAACCTCATTTATTGTCAATTAATCTATAATCAATAAATTCTTCTAATTTATATTTCACTATTTCTTTATTTATGTTTTCTTGTAATGTATCTTTATTCATTAAATTTCTCATTTTTCTTTCCCAACCTTTTACTCCTAAAAAGCGAATGAGCCATGTACTATTATCCCATCTTGATATTATGCTTAGAGCATTTTCAAGTTCTTTTTCGGCTTTATCTACTTTTCCATAGTAAAATAGAAGAAGAATGATAATTTCAAACTCATAGGACGAATAATATTTATAGCTTTCTTGCTTCTTTATAAATTCTATAAGTTCGTATAATGAAAGAGATGCTTTTTGAAGCGGAGAAATAGATTTTTTAATTCTTAGTGAAGCATCTCTAAAATCTTTTTCATGAGAACAAATGCGAACATAATCTCTTGCTCCTTTATCTGTTAATGAGGTGAAAACACTTCCCATTGACATGACAGGAGCAGCTTCAATCATTAAACCATGAATGAAAAAGGTTGGTTCATAATCTTCCTTAGATGAAGTAGTCCTTAGATCAAACCCACATAAAACTGGTCCGTTTCTCCGAATCAGTAACATTGGTTTGTATTGCTTGAAATCTGGAAATTCACTCAACCAATCTTTAGATATTACATTTTGGGACTTTCTATCTAATGTTTTCATTATTTTATGGGTTGATAATGTCCGACAGCGTTCCGCTTTAAGCGGTAGTGCTGTGTGTTAGTGATTCATTTATGTTCTCAATTTCCATATCAAGAAAGGTTACATACCATTCTATAAATGATATTCTTTGCCCATCTTTCAATTTCGGTACAAGTCCACTATAATCAGCTCGTTCATCAAACCAAATATGTCCTTTTTCATTTCCATTCACCACCAATAGAAATGTACATCCATGTCCGAAATGACTTATTTGCAGACAGCCTGCAATATGTGCGGTACTAATATACGCATTAACAATTTCCGTTTCCGGGTATCCCTCGTTCCAATTAAAGGAGGTTATCCATTCTTCATTCCAACTATCTTGATATGGGAATTTTTCATTCAAGGAAATATTAGGTTTGTCTCTTAATTTGAAATCAACAATAGCTTTATCAAGAGGCAATAATCCATATCCCGGTCCGAAACCTCCATTTCCTATTTCAGAAATAAAAGTTCTGTAATCATCAGGAAGAGTTATACAATGTTTATGCTCAAACTCCTTAATATCTTCTTCAGATAGACAAGGATTATAAGATACCTCTTGTTCCTTTACTCCAAAAGATGCAAATTCTTTATGGCGTCTTATGAAAGCCAATTTTTCTAATATTTCCTTTTTTTGATTCATAATCACTGACATGTAATTATCTACGTTTTCCGCTATTATCTTCGCTCAATCACAAATATATATCATAAGGACAAAACTTCGGAGCGTCCGGTCGTCTTTTTTTCAAGGTATGCTCTAAAGCAGTTTTTGCGGGTGGTTGTTTGGACGTTCCCCTTCGGGTCGGGCTTTCCGCTGCAAGTCCTCGCTATACTGTGGGCTTTCCCCTGCAATCCCTAACGTGGGTGAAAGGGCTTTCACTGTCTTGCACTTGCACCTTGGCGCACGGGCTGTCCCGTCCCGGCGTCCGTTTCCGACCATTTCGGCAGGCTGCATGGCCGAAGCCGGACATCGGGGCGGAAGGACAAACGGAAGCTGACCGTCCTCCCATATACTTCTCCCGCCCGTATCTCCTTGCCTTGGGAAACGGGCGTTCCCGGCTCTCCGGAAGGCTTCTTTTTCCTGCACCCGGCAAGTAACTTACCATTGACTGGAATAGACTGACAGGGCATTTTTTCCCTAAGCTGATTGGAAAAACATTGACGAAGGTAGGCGGAGGTGAAAGCAAATCCGCAAAAAATGCCAAATCTCCACCCGGCGGGTAGTATTTACCATTTTTTCAGATGGTTGCAATTCACCTTTTCCGCTATCAATGATGGTCAATGTTCTTCCCAATCAGCCAAGGGAAAAAAATTGGTTGGGGCGACAAGCGATGAAAACAGAGTAATAACGATTAAAATTTGTGAGTTATGGCAACAATGAACAGCACCATCGAAAAGATTGCACCGATGTTCACCGATTTGTTAATCAAGAAAATCGAGTGCTTGAAAACGGATTGGCAAAAGCCGTGGATAGCGAGCCTTGAACAAGGTTTGCCCCGCAACATCAGAGGAACGCTCTACAACGGCGGCAATGTCTTGATGTTATTGTTCTACACCGAGTTTATGAAATTCACTTTGCCCGTGTTCCTCACCTTCAACCAAGCGAAAGAGGAAGACTTGAGCGTCAGCAAGGGCGCACGCTCGTTTCCCGTCTATTATTGGTTTAAGTTCGTGGTACACAAGGAAACGAAAAAGACAATCAAGTACGAGGAATACCGCAAGCTGCCCGCAACCGAGCAGGAAAATTACAAGGTCATCCCGCAGATGAAGTATTACAATGTCTTCAACATCGACCAGACCGATTTTGCCGAAAAGCAGCCCGAACGCTACGAGCGTATGAAAAAGGGAGAGCAACCCGAAGACTATTCGGACGGGATGATTTACGAGGCGTTGGACGAGCTTGTCTGTCTGCAAAATTGGTATTGCCCCATCAAGGTGCAGTATTCGGACAGTGCCTACTATTCGCCCTCTTCCGACCATATCATTTGCCCGCAGCGTGAGCAGTTCCCGCAGGGAGCGGAATATTACGGCACGCTCCTGCACGAGATGGCGCACAGCACGGGAAGCCCCCAACGGCTGAACCGCACGTTCGGCAGCTTCTTCGGGGATGCGCTCTACGCCCGTGAGGAACTTGTCGCCGAACTCACTGCCGCCCTTTGCGGTGCGTTCTTCGGCTACGCAGCCGCACCGCAGGAGAACAACGCCGCCTATCTGAAACACTGGCTCACCAAGCTAAAGGAAGAACCCGCCTTTTTGGTGGAGATATTGGGGGACGTGAACAAGGCGGCGAAGATGATTGCCGACAAGGTAACCGAACCGATGAACGAACCCGCAGCAGCCTAAGCGGAACAACAAAGAAACAAGAGTATCAACCTACGGGCGGAGCAATCCGCCCCGCTAAAACACATAAAATCATGAACGTAATCTATTTGACAGAAGAAGAATTTCAGAACAGCAAGGCACGCACGGCAGAAACGGACAAAATAGACGGCTGTCTGAAACAAATACAACCCCTTTACGAAGTGGTAAGGAAATTCCAGCCCGATGCGCTCCTTTTATATTGCGTCAGCCCGTCAGCCGCTTACCCTTGCTTTTACCGGCTTCATGTAGGGCTTATTTGTGAGGGAGTTACGTTTGTCCTGCACCAAAGTTACAAGGATAAGAAATGTTATTTCGAGGTCGAGACCTCCATGTTTTCCGAAGCCAAAGGCAGCATCCTGCACCGACTGAAAGAGGAAAACCCCGAACCCAACCGGATAGGAGTTTTCACCAAACGGAAAATAGAGGACTGGATAACGTGGGGATTGAAGATTTACAAGGCATTGGAAGCCGAGAACGAAGTTATCCAACGGATGAAAGCCGAGTATTTCGCCAAACTCGGCAGCGAGCCAATCGAATGGAAGGACACCGAAAGGCATACCGAGGGCAAAATCAAGCGGAACGGGCTTGTTTTCTCCTTCCATATATGCGGACGTAGCATTTACGAGAAAATCGAGTTGTCCCTGCCTTACAACAAAAGCAATTACGACACGTTCGCACGGTTGGCGGACAACCGATTTACACTGAAATAGTATGAACCACGGGCGGAGCAATCCGCCCGACAATACCCAAGAACATGAAAACGGCATTTGTTTACAAACGGATATACCGCCTAATCCTTTGGGCTTCGGTGGTTTATTTCCTCACCACCGCCGCAGGGCAGCTTTTCGCCTTGTTGCTTGTCATGGCTCTGTTTTACTTCGTGGCACGGCTTGTTTTCGCCCTTGCGTGGCGGCTGTTTGTCGGCTTCGTGTTTGTACTGATAATCATTCTTTTAATCATCTGAAATTTATCGGTAGCCCGCTACTTTCTTTCGTGAGCCGGAACGGAAAAAGAAAGGTAGCAAAGAAACCGATTTCCCGAACGGAACGGTTTATTAAAATCAAAAAGAACAACTATAAACAATCAACTTAAAAATAACAGATTATGAAGACAAAAGCAAATCAATCAGCAGCAGAGAAAAACATCACGATGGTAGCATTGGCAGACATTCAGCCGAGCGGCTTCAACCCACGCAAGCGTTTCGATGAAGCAGCCCTTTACGAACTTGCCGAGAGCATCAAACGGCAGGGCGTGTTGCAGCCCATCACCGTGCGCCCCGTTGACGGGACAGACCGTTACGGGATTGTTTTCGGGGAACGCCGTTACCGTGCGTCCGTCATTGCGGGCAGGGACGAAATTCCCGCAATCGTAACCGAGTTGTCGGACGAGGAAGCCGAGGAAATGGCGATTACCGAGAACTTGCAGCGCAAGGACGTGACACCCGTGGAGGAAGCCGCAGCCTATCAACGGCTTATCGAGAGCGGACGCCATACCGTGCAGACCTTGGCGCAACTCTTCGGAAAGAACGAGAATTACATCCGCACACGGCTGAAATTCACCGCCCTTATCCCCGAAATTGCCGCCCTTTTGGAAGCGGACGAGCTGACCATCAGCGTGGCGGCTGAAATCTGCCGATACGGGGAGGACATTCAACGTGAGGTGTACGAGAAACATTTGCAGGACGAGGGAACGTACAACAGTTGGCGGGGACTGAAAGCCGCCGATGTCGCAAGGCGCATCGAACAGAACTTCACCACCGACCTGCAATACTACCGCTTCGACAAGACCGAGTGCGCCACGTGCGCACACAACACCAACAACCTGCTGCTGTTCTGTGACGGTGGCTGCGGGCATTGCGCCAACCGCACGTGCCTTGCCGAAATGAACGCATCCTACCTCATGGAGCGGGCTGTGCAAATCATGCAGACCCAGCCGGGCGTGTCGCTCTGCCGTGACCGCTACTGCACCAACGAAACGGTGGCAGAACGGCTAATCGCTTCGGGCTACGAGGTGGAGACCCTTGACAGGTACACCGCCTTTCCAAACTGCCCCAAAGAACCCAAAGCCGAAAATTTCAACGACCCCGAACGCTACGGGGAAGCCCGTACCCGCTACGAGCAGCAATGGGCGGACTACATGGAGCAGGAGGAGGAAATCACCCGCAGGAGCGAAGCGGGGGAAATCACCGTCTATGCCAAAATCGGGCAGAAGGAGATTGACTTCTGCTATGTGGAGAACGTGACCGAAGCGCAGACAGCGGACGGAACGCCCGCACCCGCACCGCTCTCACCCGTGGAGAAATTGGAGAAGCAGGACGAGCGCAACAAGGAAATCGCACTCGAACGCACGGTGGAGGACACCAAGAAACAGATTCTCGAAGCCGACATCACGGGCGGCAAGTTCAGTGCGGACGAAGATACCATGTTGTACTTCTTCCTTCTGTCCTCGCTCCGTAAGGAACACTTCGCAGCCGTGGGAATTGCGGAAGACAAGCCGTATATCACGGACGAAGACAAGATGGGGATTATCGGCAACCTCACCGTGAGGATGAAGACCATCATCCGCAGGAACTTCCTTGTAGCCAATTTCAAGAGCGCATACGGCAACAACACCGTGGCAACCCTCTTGCTTGACTTCGCACGCAGGCATATGCCGGAGGAACTCGCCAACATCGAAAGGGAGTACAACGGGGTGTACGAGAAGCGGCATCAGCGCATCGAGGAAAAGAAAGCCGTCCTCTTGGTGCAGGAACGGGCAAGGGAGCGCAAGGTAACGCAACCCGAAGAAGAACCGCAAACCGAAGAGATTGCAGCCTAAGGACAAAGGGCAGGGCGGAGAAATCCGCCCGCTACTTTCTTTCGTGAGCCGTAGCGAAAAAGAAAGATAGCAAAGAAACCGATTTTTCAACTTTCAAATTTTGACAACAATGAAGCAGGAAATCAGACAGAACGGGAAAACCGTCCTTTACAGCGGGGACGGTCATAGCATCCCCATGATATTCAACAACCTTGTCGGGAAGAACCTCAAAGGCAGGGAGTATTCGGACTATATCGCTCTCGTAGCCATTCCTGACATGGGATTTACCTACGGGAAGATAGCGTATTATTCGGACGGGAATTTAATCGCAACGGGGGAAATCAAGCCATAACATTCCCCTTCTATGTTTCATCGCCGCAGGTCCGGAACGGGTAGCGATCCGCCCGGACTTCTATTTTTACCCGCCCGTGGGAAAGGATTGACCCGACATTTCGGACGCACTTCTTTTTCTTTCGGTGAGCCGGATGCGGACAAAGACAAAGAAGCAAAAAGAAACCCCTTGACCCACCGGATTTTTAGCCAAGCTTCACACTCATTTTTTAGCAAATCTACGGGGAAAAACGGACAAGTAGCAAGGCTGAACCTGACGGTTTTGCGCACAATCTCCACACCTTCGGGTCGTATTCCACGCAAAAGCCTTGCATGAAGTCCGCTCTTTCCCCGTGCCCCAAAGCAAAAAATAAATGTTTCACTTTTAATTTTTGCATTATGAATACACTGTCTTTTCCTCAAATCACCGTAAGTTACAAGGACGCTGACGCATCCAAGAGAGTTAAAATCCACTCTTCCAAGGAGTCTTACGACATCCTCAAGACCTTCTACGAGGACTGTATGCAGCACCACGAGGAGTGTTGGGCGATGTACCTGAACCGGGCAGGCAAGCTGCTGGGCGTTTCGTGCATCTCACGCAGCGGGATAGACTGTACGGTCGTGGACATACGCATCGTCCTCCAGACGGCTCTCGTTTCCCATGCTTCGGGAATCATCCTCTCGCACAACCACCCGTCCGGCTCGACGGTGGCAAGCACACAGGACAACAACCTGACCAGTCAGTTGAAGAAAGGCTGCGAGGCAATCGGCATCCGCCTTTTGGACCACATCATACTGACCGAGGACACCTACCTCAGCTACACGGACGAGGGGATGCTTTAAGCACCCCCTTTTTTGTTCGCCAGCTACTTTACACTTCTTTTCTTTTAACGAGTGAAAAAATAATGTAAATTGAAATAAGAATAAATTTAGATCAACAGATTACCTCTTCTGCAATCTTATTCGCTCTCTTTTAATTAATTCCTTGAAATTTAATCCTGCATCAATACATAATTGCTTAAACTTATCCAATGTATAGATTTGGTTATTAGGAATGTCCTTTAACCGGGTTCTATGAAATAAATTGAAATCTGTTAAAGACGTTTCTATATTAGGATTTTCCTGCAACATTTTCTCGAAATTTTTTCTTCTTTTTCTTTGTATATGATGCAATATTATTATACAATGCAAATCATTAATGCTATTTATATCAAAATTATATACAGCATACATTTGTTTTTCTATCTGAACAAATCGCATATTCTCTTTTATACAGCAATCATCATTATTGAAATGAATACAGAGTTTTAAAATAGAATTTCGAGAGGAACTAACATCTCTGGACATCCATAAGCTATTTATTGAACCTATTTGAGAATCATCTATGAATATTCCATTACAGCCAGAAAATGTATCAATAATGGGTTTTATCAGGTTGTCTAAATCTCCAATTTTATCTGACTCCTTTTTGCGCAAACATGAAAAGTACCAAAAAAATTCAAGATTGACATCATTGTATATAATCCATTTAATTTTTGCTAATTCTGCTTTTATTACATTTTGCAGTTCCTCCTGAACATTCTTTTTAGACTGAAGTGTCGGAAACTTCTCAGAATCTATAATTAATGTAATACAACTGTTTGCACAGCCTTCTACTAAATATGGACTATCGTATGAACAATTATCAAATCCTATTTCCAATTTATAATCTTGCAACATAACTGTAATAATTTAACAATCTCACTAATTGGTTTTATCCAAACAGCATGTCCTCCATCTTCTACTTTAAGTAACATCCTCTATACTATAAGTAATTAAATGTATAATTAATAATAGTGCCAACTCACAATTAATATTCATTTTTAGATAGTTACCGTTTAGATATTCCGTCTTTTGCAAAGATAATAAAGGTATATGTATTTCTACAATTAAGTCCTGCTTATTTCGATTAAACATCTATTAGCTCTAAAATAACAGGAAAAGCATCCCGAAGGATGCTTTCCATTTCGTCCGGTTCATGCTACATCTTCAATCCCCGTTTCCGCTCTTGCCGGATGTCGGAGAAGGAGAACTTCCCCGTCTCCTTGTCGAACTTCACCGCCTTGTCCTTCTGCACGCCGTCCGGCGTCTCCATCCGTTTCACTTCCAGCGGCTTCCCGTTGTAGAAGTCCGTCATTTGCCGGTAGCTGAACTTTTCCCCCGTCAGGCTTTCCATCAGGCTGTTCAGCGTATATACGCTGTCTTGGTTATGCACGCTCTCCGGCACGAACTCCGGGTGGTTCCTCACCCAGTCCGGGTACTTCGTCGTCGCCATCAGGCAGACCTCCGGCGAGCGTTCCGCCCACGGGATCATCATCAGCGACTCCCGGCTGTGGGCGGCGCACCTGACATACACCTCGGGCGTGAGCAGGCTTTTCGGCACTCCGCCACGCCCGACGGCGGACATCCCCGACGTTTCAGCCGCCACCAGCACCCGTTTCTGCGTTTGCAGGTGCACGGGCAGGACGCTGATGCACCTGCCGTCCAGCGGCAGCAGGAAGTCCGCCATCTCGCCGTTCATCACCTCCGGGCGGATGCTTGCCGCCACCCCGTAGAGTTCCTCCGGGCAGACCTTGCGGCACTCCTTCAGCACCTCCATGCACACCTCCGGGGACGGGATATGTTGAATCAGCCGGAAGCGGTCGTTCCCGAATCCCGCTTCCGTTTCCAATGCCTTCCGGCACAGTTCCGGAGTCTTCACCTCTTCCGGCACGTTCTTCAACTGCCAGCCGTCCTCTTCAACGGCGGCACGGCACACCTCCGCCGTGCGATCGTGCCTGCATATCATCTCCAGAAGCACCTGATACATTCTTTCTTCTTGTTCCATATGTCTGTTTTTCTTGTTATAAATTATTAAATATCCACTGACAACACACGCATCCACTTGCCGCTCTCCTTGTCCGTAGTCCAGCATCTTGCCCGGACACGGCAGCAGTCTCCTTCCGCTATCCGCTCCAGCAGGCTTTCCCCTTTATCACATTCCGTTTCCGCCAGCAGTTTTTTATCCGCCTCCGAGAGCAACGGCTCTATGTTCACGTATTCACGCACCTCCGGGCATTGCGGCAGCGCATCCGGCACATCAATATGTATAAAGTATTTCCGGAAATAAAACCGGATCTTTCCGCTTTTCCGTTCTTCGCTCCGGGCACGATAAGATGTGGGCATCTCCGCTTTCATCCGTTTTTCGGCATCGTACACACGGTATCTTTGCAAGGTCAGCGTGCAGCACGGTGTCCCGTCCCTACGCAGGGAAAAGCCCCGTTCCGTCACCCGGAAAACCTCATGTTCCATGACCCGGCGTATACTCCGGCTGTCGTCCTTCAGGTCTTCCCAGACCTCGCTGGCGGGAACTGTCTCCAGCATGGCAAGTACCTTTTCTGACAGCAGGCTTTCCGGATATATATTGTCCCCAGCTTGTGGTAGAACAATATCCGAGTGCCATTTCGAGGCATACAGGGCTTCGGAAAACTCCGGTATGTCGAGGTATAGAACCAGTTCATTCCGTTCCATCCCCGTCCTCCTTGTCGTTGTCCGCATTGAAGTCGTATTCCAGTTCGACCGCCTGACCGTCCGAGTCCTCCACCCAGACGGTGAAGCTGCTCTGCTCGTCCGACAGCGGGGTGAAATAGAGCCGGAACGTCTCTTTCTCCAGCGGGTAGCGGTCATTGGGCAGCAACGCCGTGCCGTCATCCAGTTTGAGCGTGCCTTCCCCGTCGAAGAGGAACCAGCGGATCGTGTACCGGGTGTCCTCCCAGCGTCCTTCCCGTTTCAGCTCGCACCGTATCTCCGCCGTCTCGTTCACTTTCAGCTCCTTCGGGACGGGCATCGTCTCCACCGTAAACGGGTATTTCGTCTGAATATCCAGCCCGTCATTACAGGCTGCGACCAGCACGAGGGCGGCCACGATGTAGCAGCCCGTAAATATTTTATAAATCATTGTCCTCATATATACATTATTATATTATATGGCAGTTATCGAATCATAAAACGGATTCCCACGCCGACCTGCGTGTGGAACTTCCCGCAGTCGCCGCCGAACAGCACCCGTTGGCGACCGTTTACCAGCAAGACAATCTTGTCCGTCACGTAGGCGGACAGCTCCAGCGTCAGCGCACCCCCGTAGATGAAATTGTCTTCATCCGTGAGCCGGGAGCCGTCCGGCAGCAGGCTCTCGCCCCAGTTCACCGTCTCGTACCCGGCAAGGGCGGACAGCCCCAGTGCGGCGAAGAATGTCTTCTTCCGGTCGGAAAGGAAGTTCAGGTAATAGCCGCCCTCGCCCGTGAACTGGCTCGCCGGATAGAGGCAGCCCCGGTAGCCGTACCGCTTCTCCAAGTATTCCGCACCGACCACCCAATGGTGGGCGTTCTTCGTGTAGGTGCTCACCGCTATCCCGGCGTGGTAGCCGAAGCCGTCGCCGTTTTTCCAGCGCATGTTGTCCGACAGCCCGCCCGTGAGCTGTATGCCCCTCATTCCGGGCAGGCACCGTTGGGCGTGTGCCCGGTTGAAAGTCAGGCACACCCCGAAAAGCAGGATAATGAACAGTAACCTTTTCATCGCTTACTTGATTTTCAGTTCGTTAATCTGTTTTGCCGCCACGAGGTCGGCGTTCTCCACCCGGATGGTCTGGTGCCTGCCGCCGTCCTTCTCGAACAGCTCGATGACCAACAGCTTGTCGTCCGGTATGGTGAACTGCGGGACAGCATACACCGTGCGCACGTCGCTTTTCCCCTCCGTCACCAGCACCTCGTTGTAGCTGCGCACCGGGTCGATCACCCGTTCCTGAATGGCGGTGCGCTTCGGCACTTTCTTGTCCACGATCTTGAACCGGATAAAGTCCGTCCAGAAAGCCACGTTCGACCTGTTCCTCGTTTCCGTGTGGAAATAGAACAGCCCGTTGTGCGAGTGGACGGATTTCAGGAGGAACTGCACCCCGAAGCGTTTGCAGCCCAAGTGCCGGATTTCCCGCCTGTCCTCCTTGTAGATGCTCTGCATGATCAGCTTCACCAAGAGCGGGCTTTCGTTACCCAGTTCCCTGAAATAGATGTTCATGCGGGTGTGGGAGAAGTCCGTCGTGTCCCCGTTCTCCAAAAAATCCTTCATCTCGATGTTCAGCATCTCCGGCTCATGCGCATACCGGGCATTGAACGAATAGAAACTTCCGTCCTCGCAGATAACGGAAAAGTTCGTTTCCCCCGGAAACCCCTCGGTGGTCGCCTTCACCCGGATCACGTTCTCCGCACCGTCCGCTCTCCCGGCGATAATCCAATTGCTTCCCAAGTCCACGTACCGCACCGCCGAGGGGAAGATGATATGCACCGTCTTGGCGAACGTCACCTGCACCCCGTGGGGCGTAACCATCTGCCGGTAGGGTAGCTTCCGTGTAATCCCCTGATACAGATCGTTGCCCGCAGCCCGCTGTATCGTATCATTCACTTGTGCGTTCGCACCCGTCACCATGCCCATAAGCAGGGCGACCCATCCAAAAATCTTTTTCATTTGTCCTTTCTTTTTGATTATTGTTCTAAATTATCATCACTATTACTATATCCTCTGCCTACCTCTTCCCATGCAAAAAACTACCTACTGTATAGCAGACCGACCTCATTTTCGCAGCGTAAAGCGAACGACCGAAGTGCAGCGTTAAAAAGAAAAAGCTGTTTGAGCGTTAGCGAGTTCTTTTTCTTTAGCGGAACGCAGGAAGAGAGTTGCGAGAAAATGCAGTCTTGACTTTTTCTTTTTGGTATCTTTTTCTTTTGCGTCAAGGCAAAGGAAAAAGTACGCTACTCCTTGGCGTAAAGCATCAGCTCATACCCCGCTTTCAGGTGCACCTTTACCGTGCGGAACTTCTTGGCAAGGTACTGGCTGCCGCCCTGCATCAGCCCACGGGTGATGTCCATCGCTACCTGCTGTCCGGCGCTCCGTGCGAACGAGATGCTCGTTCCCAACCCGCCGCCGATGTTCGCCATCGCCTCCTTTGCCGCTTCCTGTTCCAGCGATGAAGGGACAGACAAGCCTTTCTGCCCGTCACTGTCATACACCGCCAGCTCCACGGGCAGCAAGTTCCCCCGGTATTCGATGGACGACACCACGATATCCAGCCGTTCCCCCTGTACCTTTCCCGTACCCGCAACGAGCGTGTTCTGCGGAATCACAAGGTTTCCCGCTTGCAGCGGTTCGAGCAGCCGGAGCTTCACCGTCTGTCCGTCCATAATCGTCTGATCCCCGTGGATGCACGCCCGTATCGTGTTCTTCCCCATAGCGTACCCGCTGCCTACCGCCGTGTTGAAGCCGTAGTTCCTCGGCTGGCTGTACCGCCGCATGAACTCCGCATCGCTCAGGGGCTGTTGCAGCCCCGATACCGTCCGCTCCCGTGCCGCCTGCACCGCCACGGCGGGCTGTCCCAAACCGTTGCCGTCCTGCCCGGTGGCGGGCACCTGCACGGCTACGCCGTCCCGCCCGTTCTGTCCCATGTACTTGGCGGCAAGCTCGTAGCTCTTCTCCATCAGCGCCACCTGATCGTCGATTCCGCCCGCCTGCCGTTCCCTTTCTTCCAGCTTGGCGGTCAGCTCCTCCACCTGCCTTTTCAGCTCCTCCTTTTCCCCGTCCACCTTCGGCTCCTCGTAGAACGAGCCGAGCTGACGGTTGATGTCCCGGTAGGCGGTAACGGAGGAACGGCTGCCGCCGCCCTTGCCCGAATAGTCCCTGAACGGTTCCCGTTCCGGCTCGCTGTCCGGCAGTTCCATTTCCACCCCGTCCGTATCGCTCTCTTCGGAGAAGGCGAAGTCCTCCAGCGAGCGCACCTTCTCCGCCTGCTGTTTCTCCGCCTGCGCCTGCTCGTAGGCTTTCCGCTTGTCGCCGATGATCCCGTCGTTCTCCGGCAGGGGGATGTCGGCGTTGAACGCCCCCACGGTGTCCCGGTTCACGCCCCGCTCCTCCGAAGGTGCGAATATCAGCCACATCGAGCCGAGGAACAGCAAGCCCATCAGCGGATATACCATCAGCTTCTTCCGTTGCTGCAACTGTTTCGGTGTGAGCGGCTTGGCTGTCTTCTTCTCCTTTTTCCCGCCGCCCTTGTCCTCCTTCTTTCCGTTCCCCGTCTCCGGGGCTGCGGCATCCGCCACCGTCACGTGCTGCGTTGCCGTTGCTTTTTCTTGGTTCTGTTCTTCCATCATGTCAAAAATTTATGGTTGTCCTACATTCTGATTCTTCTCCCCGGAGGCTTCCCTCTGCCTGTCTCCCCGGTTTGCCGCTTGCCGGGCGGCTCCTTCCGTTCCCGTTTGAGCGATGCCGTAGGGCTTGCCCGGTTGTCCGCCCGCAGGTGCGCAGCCTTCCGTTCCCGGCTTGCCGCCTTTTCGGGGAACAGCCTCGCTTCCAGACCTGTCAGTTCTTTCGCCGCACGCTCCCGGATGGCACGGTTGTGGCGTCCGATGGCGGCTTCCGGGTAGTCACGGGAGAAGTCCCCATTGTCCTCGCTCAGGTGGTAGTCCCACCTCAGCCGGGCGATACCGGCAAAGTCCTCCGTCAGCCCGTACTTCTCCACCGTCTCCTTCGGTACTTCCCGCTGACCGTCCCAGCCGTGGCGGGCGAGTCCGTGGAGCAGCGCCCGTTCCGCCTTCACCGCTTCCAGATAGTCGCCGGGCAGTCTGCCGCCCGTCTTCCTCTCGTAAAGGGCGGCGGCTTGCCGCATCAGCTTTCCCCGCTCGTCCGCCTCCCGCAACTCGATCTGTTCCATGACGGTGTGGTTGTCGCCCCGCATCTCCTCGCTCCATTCCCGGCTCAGTTCTTCGAGCCTGCGGTAGCCTTCCGCCAGCCCGTGGCGGATAGCTATCGAGTCGTCCGGTTTCTCGCCTTTCAGGGCAAGCCTTTTCAGTGCGTCGAGGTCGCCCTCCCTCATGCAGCAGTTCAGCAGCCGGTGCGCCGCATCCCGTTCCGCCTGCGCTTCGGGGGATAACGGCTGCGGGGCGTTACGCCTCGTGTTCTCATACTCCAGCACCTTGTATTGCGCCGCCAGACGCAGCATCGGGCTTTCCGCCGCCTCCCTCACGCTCCGGGGGATTGCCGCCCCCTCACGCATCCCGTAACGGGTCTCTTTCAGGGCGTCCATGACCGCCCGCCATTCGGGATAGCTCGTCTGGTACACGTACCGGAAGAACCTGTGTTCCAGCAGCAGCTCCGCCTGTTTCCTTGTTACCTCCGGGCAGTCCCGGTAGTCCCTGACGGACTGGAGGATTGCACCGGCATCCGCACGCCTCTTATTCAGCAGGCTCCCGAAATACGCCGCCACCTGCCTCATGTTCCGCTCCTCCTGCCGCTCCCGGCGGCGGAGCAGCCACTCACTCAACTTCTCCGCCAGTCCCATGCCGTCCGCTTTCAAAAGGGTTGATAATACTGTCATTGGGTAATTGCAGGCGCCTGATATGCTCTATCCCCAGTTCCTTCCCGTCATTCCTGCCGATGCGGTAGATGGAGGAGACGGTCATATAGACCGACAGTGCGCCGAACGCCGCCAGCATCACGAGGATGATTGCCACACGCATGTCGGGCGAGATACGCCCGGCGAGGCGGCGGAGGTTCCCGTCCGCCCAGTCCTGCGCCTTTGTGATGAATTTCCTTATCATAGCCGTCAGCGTTTGAGGGTCTGCAAATCCTTGTTCTCCGTGATCTCGAACCCCTCGATGATGAAGCCCTGCGGGTTGTTGTCGCTCCTGACCGCATCCAGCAGGCGGCAGCGGGTCACAAGGCTGCGCTCCGTAACGGAGCTTTCCCGCAGGATGATCTGCCGGGCGAATGTCCGCACGCTGTACGGGTACTTGTCGAAGTCGCACCGCAGGCTGTCTATCTCTATCATCTGGTTGATGTTCCCCGAGATTATCCGGTTGTAATACCCCTTTTCCGAGAGGTCCTTGTAGTAGTTGAAGGCGCTCTTGTCCGCCAGCAGCAGCGAGCGTTTGATATTGCTCTCGATAGCCGACTTGTCGGGCGAGAGCGTGAAGAACAGCTCGTGGAAGCGGCGCACGTGTTCCCGTGCCTCCACCGGGCGGTTCTGCCGCACGTCCTGCGAGAGCGCCAGCATCAGGCTCTTGCCGTTGTCCAGCACGTAGATCTTCTGCCGCTGCGCCTCGGCGAAGCTGTACGACTTCCACAGGGCGAAGCCCGTCACCACGGCGCACAGGCAGGCGAATACCAGCGTGAAGAGCCGTATCTGCCTGAAGCTCGTTTCGATATTTTTCAAACTTTTAAATTCCATGTTTCCGGTTTTTTATTCGTTATGACTCATTTTCTTGGGGCATCCGCCGCTACTTGATGATTTTTCCGGCGATGTTCCCCACGGCGGCACCCGCACCCGCTGCGGCGACGTTGCCGACCCTGTTTGCGGTCTGGTTCATCGCACGGTTGGCTTGGCTCACCCCGCCCGCCATGATGATCCAGTTGGCGACCGTCGGGATGGTGAAGTACCCGAATATCCCGATGATTAAAAAAATGATGTACACCGTGTTCGAGCTGTCCGGGATGAAGGTCGGGTCGCTCATCGCCTCGATGTCACGGGTGAGCATCAGCACTTGGATGCGTGCCAGCACCGAGCTGAACAGGTCGCTCACGGGCAGCCACATGTAGATGGAGATGTACCTCGTTATCCACTGCGTGAGCGTGCTCTGGAACCCTTCATAGACCGAGAGGGCGAACGCTATCGGACCGAGGATGGAGAGGGCGATCAGGAAGAACGTCCGTATCGTGTCGATCACCAGCGCAGCCGACTGGAACAGCAGTTCGAGCAGTTCTTGGAACCACAGCCGGATGTTCCGCTTCATGTTGTATTCCGTCCGGTCGATGTACATCACCGCCATCGTCTTCAAGTCCTTGGGCGACCAGCCCAGCTCGTCGAGCTTCTTGTCGAAGTCCTCCTTGCTCGCCAGATACGCCTTCTCCGGGTCACGGCGGAACGCTTCCCTCTCCAGCGTCTCCTTCTGCTCCCGGTATCGGTTCATGTCGAAGGTCTGTGATTCGAGCATCCCGTGGCAGCCCTTCACCACGGGCGAGAGCACCGTGTTGATCGTGCCGATGACGAAGGTGGGAAAGAAGAGGATGCACAGCCCGATGGCGAACGGGCGGAGCAGCGGGTACACGTCGATGGGTTCGGCACGGGCGAGCGCCTGCCACACCTTGGCGGCTACGTAGAACAGCGCACCCAGCCCGGCAATTCCCTTGGCTACCCCCGTCAGCTTCTCGCAGAGCGGCATCATGTCCTGATACAATACCTGCAATATCTCGTGCAGGTTCGTGAAGTCTATCGCTAACAACATAGTCCTGTATTATATTTATGTACGTGAACATTAATTGTATATTGCCGGTCTCACCAGTAACGGTCTTCCGCATCCCCGTAGAGAGCCACCACCCGGTCGGCGTCCTTTTTCTTCTTCGCCCGCAGGTAGCTCACCGAGATGTTCTTGTCCGTGTAATACTGCACGAGGTTGCGGTACTCCAGCAGCCGCTTGTAGCTCTGGTCGATGATAGCCAGCCGTTCGGCGTCCGAGAGCGACATCCCCGTCACGTTCACCACGTTCTTCAGGTCTTGCAGGATGTCCGCACTCTCGCTCAGCAGCTTGGCGTACCCGAACGAGATGGTTTCCAGCTCGTCCGGCGTGTAGTTCGGGTCGCCCAGCATCTTCTGGTAGTTGCGCACGTAGATTTCCGAGATGTCCGCCACCAGCCCGATGGACTTCTTCACCTTCACGCCGCCTTTCACCACGTCATGCACCGCCTTGAGCGCATCGTAATACTTCCGCCCCTGCTCGAATATCTTCGCCGTCTCCCTGAAGCCGTCCAGCGTGTGCTGTGCGGTGGCGGAGGTCTCCACCATCTCCTTAGCCGTGTTGATGATGCCCTGCGCCAGATTGCCGGGGTCGTGTACGACCCATTGGGCGTTGGCCGCACCTGCCGTCAGGCACGCCACGCCCAGAATGATTGCCTTTATCGTTCTCATGTCCTTACTGTTTTAGGGTTCCGTCACTCTTTCTCCTGTACTCTCCGCCCGGCGACAGCCGGATGCGGTCTTTCTCCCGGTCATAGTCCATCATCACGGCGAAGCCCGTCTCGATGAACAGCACCCCTTCCGTTTCCCGGACGAGGTAGGTCTCCGCTTCACTGCCGCCCGTGTGGTTCCTGTGCATGACCGTCACACGGTACTTGCCGTCCTCTTCCCAGAGGGTGAAGGGCGGCTTGCCGCCCGTGCTGACCCATTCGCCGCACATCTTTTCCAACCGTTCCGCATTTGTCTCCTTGCAGGAAATGACAAACGCCAGTGCCACTGTTACCGCCGACAGCAGCAGGATTAAATTCAATCGTTTCATCTTGATTCCGTTTTTTTTGTTTTACAAAATTTTATTCTCTCCATTCCGTTTAGCCGTTTGTACATCCAGCCGTTTAGCCAGCCAACCGTTTAACTGTTTAACTGTTTGACCGTTTAGCCGTTTGGTCAATCATCCGACCCTTCAGCCGTTCGTCCGGTCAATCAACCACCCGTCCGGCAGCCTGTCCGCCGTTCTCTGTCAGCACATCGGCACATTATTTATACTTCGTCTCCGCCAGCCGCTTGATGGCAAGCTCCAAATCCCCGCCCAGCTCTTCCGCCAGTGCGAACACCTCCGTCTTCTCGCTCTCCTCGGTGGTATAGGTCAGGTACTCGGCTGCCGATACCTCCGTGGCATACACCGCCGACTGCACCCCGTTCAGACCGATCCACACCTCCTTGTACTTCCGTCCGGGATGGTTGGCGAGGTTGATGGAGAGTATCTGCGACTTCTCCTTGTCCGTCAGACCGAGCATCGACTGGATGCCGTCGAACTTGTTCATGTACTTCTTCTGGTCGAGCAGGATCTTGCAGTCCGAGTTGGTGATGATAGCCTCCTTCACGATGGGGGACGAGATGATGTCGTCCACTTCCTGCGTGACGACAATCGCCTCGCCGAAATATTTCCTGACGGTTTTGTACATATATTTCAGGTATTCGCTCATGCTCGGCGAGGAAAGGGCTTTCCAAGCCTCCTCGCAGATCAGCATCTTCCGCACCCCTTTCAGGCGGCGCAGCTTGTTGATGAAGGCTTCCATGATGATGATCGTAACCACGGGAAACAGCTCGGCATTATCTTTTATACTGTCAATTTCAAATACGATGAACCGCTTGTGCAGCAGGTCGATGTTCTCGTTCGAGTTCAGCAGGAAGTCGTAGCGTCCGCCCTTGTAATACTGCCTGAGCGTGGTCAGGAAGTTGTCGATGTTGAAGTCCTTCCGGCTCACCTTGATGTCCCTTGCAGCCAGTTCCTTCCGGTAATCGTTCAGCATGTACTCGTAGAAGGTGTCGAACGAGGGGACGATGTCCCGGTTCTGCTGTATCCGGCGGATGTACGCCGACACCGCACTGCCCAGCTCGCCGCTCTCCGTCTTCGTGATTTTCTCGTCCTCGCCCTTCCACAGCGCCAGCAGCAGCGTCTTGATGCTGTCCTTCTTCTCCACGCTGAACTTGTAGTCGTCCGTGAAGAAGGGGTTGAAGCTGATGGGCTTCTCCTCCGTGTACGTGTAGTAAATCCCGTCCTCGCCCTTGGTCTTGCGGTGGATCAGCTCGCACAGCCCTTGGTACGAGTTGCCCGTGTCGATCAGCACGATGTGGCTGTTTTGCTCGTAATACTGGCGCACGAGGTGGTTCATGAAGAACGACTTGCCGCTTCCGCTCGGACCGAGGACAAACTTGTTGCGGTTCGAGATCACCCCTTTCTTCATCGGCAGGTCGCTGATGTCCAGATGCAGCGGTCTGCCCGTCATTCTGTCCGCCATCTTGATGCCGAAGGGTGTAGATACTAATTGAAAAGTGCGCCAATATTCCAGTTGAAAATTGCGCCACCATAGGATAAGTATAATGACCTTTGTATAATCCAAATGCAAAGGTAAAATGAAGACTATGGTAGAAAGACAATCAATAATACACATGTATAGA
>OJPN01000534.1_pt1 | contig 32525 bp, 24 predicted proteins | sample 1598511 | NCBI WGS metagenome assembly OJPN01 (sample SAMN03922485, study PRJEB24848) | human gut metagenome | isolation source: stool sample | host: Homo sapiens | place: Germany | collected 2011-05
ACAGCCCCACGAATTTCGCAGCAAAGATCCGTAGCGGCAGGATGATGCTTTATGTTTTTACCACGCAGGAGGACAAGGCCGATGTGCTTGCGTTTCTGGAATCTGTGGGCTGGTGGAGCGAATAAGAGGGCGAAAATCCCATATACGGGATGCCAAGGGAATAAAGAACAAGGCTGGCAGGTCAATGACCTGCCAGCCTTGTTCTTTCGGCGTTGATGGATACTTGCAGCGCCCGATGGCACCTCGTTATACACGCAGAGAATTTTCCGCATTGGAAAGGGGCCTCTTACGTCTCCTCGAAGAGACTGGCCTGATAGGGCAGGGGGGAGCGCCCGATCTGACGGAACTGGGCGGCGTTTTCCTCCGCCAGTGCGTCACAAATGGCCATTTTTCGGATGATATTCTTCACGGTGCTGTCCAGCGTCGTTCCCTCCCGATAGTCGGCGGGGAAGATGAAGTCCACCCGGCCCTTGCTCAGCAGATCCTCCACTCCCTGACGGTTCTCCTCCTGATACACGGCGATGGCCTGCCCGCCGTAGGCCCGCATCATCTTCATGCACGGCACGTCCGACAGGCCGTCCCCCACATAGATCATGTTGGTGAAGGGGATGCGCTTGCTGTCGTCGGGCATGGAGTCGTTGAGGGTCTTGTCGTCGGACACATCCAGCACACCCTTATTGATACGGTAGACGAACTGGGTCTTGTTGGTGAAATTCACGTCCAGCTTGGGCCAGCAGGCCAGCCCCTCCTCGTTGTAGAAGAACTCGCAGGCGTAGATCTCCCGGAACTCATGGGCGATGCCGCTGCCCTCGATGATCTCCCGCAGGCCGGAGGAGATGACATAGTGTTCGATCTCCACCTCCAGCTGCTGGCCGAAAGCGTTGATGCGGCGGAACCACTCCCGCACGCCGGGAAAGAGCACCATGTCCCGGCCGCAGCGCACCAGAAAGTCCCGGTCCAGCCGCCGGTTCTGCTCCCGGCACTCATGGATCATGGTGTACATATAGGCCAGCAGGCCATCCATGTGGTTATCCCGGCCAAAGCCGTTGGCCTTCTGCCAGAACTGGGCCGGGGTATACCCCAGCTCCGGGATGAAGGTGTAATTCTCCATGTCCGTGGTACACAGGGTCTTGTCAAAATCGTACAACAGGGCGATGATGGGGCGGGTCATAGTGTCACTCCTTTGATGGGTTGGATAGCAGATAGCAAGCGGGGGCGGCTCACAGGAGCCGCCCCACGGTATTTAGTGTTCGCTGTTATAGTTGCGCCCGAACTTCAGGTCGTCCAGATTGAAGTCCGCCGAGAAGGGGGACTCCGTCTTGGCGGGCTCCTCCGCCGGGGCCTCCTGCGGGGCGGGTTCTTCTGCCGGAGCCTCGGCTTCCTCTGCGGGAGCCTCCTCCACCGGTGCGGCGGGCTCCTCCGCAGCGTCTGCCACGGGGACACGGCCCTCCTCCGGGGCGGGCAGGGTCACGGGCTGGCCCTCCTCCACCTCTGCCTCCGGCAGAGAGCGCAGGAAGCTCACCTGCTGGGCGCAGAGGTCTGCGCTGCGGCGCAGGAAATCGGACAGGCTGTCCTGAGCCATGGTCAGCTTGTGCTGGGCCTGCGCCACCTGCTGCTCCAGCAGGGCCACCTGCCGGTTGGCCTCCTCCCGGGCGTCCGAGAGCATCTTGTCCCGCTGGGCCTGTGCGTCGGAGACCATCTGGGCCGCCATCCGCTGGGCCGACAGCAGGGTGGAGCGCATGGCGTCCTCGGTGGCCCGATACTCCTCCACCTTCTCCGCCAGCACCTTCAGCTTGGCCTTCAGGGCGGCGTTGTCCTTATACAGGGCGGTATAATCCTCCGTCAGCGCATCCAGAAACTCGTCCACGGCGGCCATGCCGTAGCCATTGTTGAAGCCGGATGCCTTGGGGAACGTCTTTTCGGAAACTTCCTGCGGTGTAAACATGATCTATCCCTCCGATTTACATCTCTATCCGGCCCTTACAGGTACAGGCCGTTGTTCTCCAGCTCGTCGATCAGGTCGCCCATGAGATCCACGGAATAGGGCGTGATGATATAGGTATTGGTGGAGACCTTCTTGATCTTCCCGTCACCGGCGTAGGCCACGCCGGAGAGGAAATCCACCAGCCGCCGGGCCACATCCTTGTTGGTACCCTCCAGATTCAGCACCACCGTGCGCTTTTCCCGCAGATGGTCAGCGATCTCCGAGGCGTTTTCAAAGCGCTCCGGCTTTACCAGCACCACCTTCAGCTGGGTGGTGGCGTGGATGTTCACCACCTTGTTGCGCCGCTCCTCCGCAGGGACCTCCTTGCGGCGGGAGGACTCACGGGGTTCACGGGGCTCACGGGGCTCGAAGTAGGTCGGCTCGCTGTCACGGCCCACATCCTCCTCGTAATCGTCATCCTCATCGTCATAGGGATGAATGATCTTCTTAAATTCGTCCATCAGGCTCATGGAAAGACCCTCCTGTTTCTTTATTTGGTATAATCCCTGGCACCGAAAATAGCAGTCCCCACCCGGACCATATTGCTGCCGGCCCGGATGGCATCGGCAAAGTCGCCGCTCATGCCCATGGAGATGTATTCTAATTTATTATCGTATATTTTCCCGTTTATGTCAACATAAAGACGGTGCATTTTCTCGAAATATACCAGATTGCCGTGGGGGACCGTCTCCACCGGCGGGATGGTCATCAGTCCCCGGACCCGGACGTGGGGCAGCTCACGGGCCAGAACGGCCGCCGCCTCCGTCTCCTCCGGGGCAAAGCCGCTCTTGGCCTCCTCGCCGCCGATGTTCACCTCCAGCAGGATATCCTGCACCAGCTGCTGCCGGGCAGCCTCCTTCTCCACCTCCCGCAGCAGGGCCTCGGAGCCGATGGATTGGATGAGAGCGGCCTTGCCCACCACCTGCCGCACCTTGTTGCGCTGCAGATGGCCGATGAAGTGCAGGGGCGCTCCGTCATAGGCGTTCTGAGCCAGCTTGGCGGTCATCTCCTGCACCCGGTTCTCCCCCAGAGCGTCCACTCCGGCGGCGATGGCCTCCTGACAGGCGGCGGCGTCGTTCATCTTGCTGGCGCCCACCAGAAAAATGTCCCGCTCGCTGCGGCCGCTTTCTCGGGCGGCCTCCGCCATCTCCCGCCGCACGGCGGCAATGTGTTCCGTAATGGTCATACAGATCTTTCCTTTCCCGATGGAATCTATTTATGTGGCTGCACTTATTGGCCGATGGTATCTGCTGGGCGGCTGCTACTGCACGATCTGTCCGCCGGAGAGCTTACTGGAGGTGACGATGACCTCGTCCCCCGGCCGCAGGACGGAAACGTCCTGACTCGGGCTGGCGGCCTGCACCAGACTGTATCCGTCGCCCCGATAGACCATGGACACCGGCTTGAAGCTGGCCACCTTGCCCACCACGCAGTAGACCCCCAGTTGGTTGTCCTCACTCATCCGCAGGGCGTTGGTGGGGATCCGCAGTCCCTCATAGGACCGCAGCACCAGTTGGGCCGCCTGATGGCGCAGCTGGGTGGTCTGGGCCAGATACTCCCGGCAGGTCAGCACCACCGCCTGCTTGCCGTCCTCGGCGGCGCTGAGATAGGTGACCTGGGCGTCGATATCCTGCTGAGCGCCCTTGGAAAACCGCAGGGTCAGCCAGTCACCCTTCTCCAGCTGCTGGGCCTGCTCCGCAGTGATCACGGCGGTGTAGTACCACTTCTCCCCGATGATGAGCTTTCCCAGAGAGCTGCCGCCGGTCTGGCCGGAGGGCAGTCCCTCCAGCTGGGCGGGGGTCACGGACTGCAAAAAATCCGGCGTCAGCAGGGATTCATAGCCGTCGCAGGCGGCGGAATAGGTGCCGGAGTGCTCTGCCGTCACCGTCCGGGCCCCGGAGAGGGAGCTCCGCAGAGCGGACAGCTCCCCCTGCACCGTGGCGATGTCCGCCTCGATCTCCTCGCCGGAGGAGTAGGTGTGGCTGCGCTTGAGGATGGCGGCCTTCAGCTGGGCCGTCTGGTCCGCCGCATCGTCGTAGTCGCCGCCGGAGAGGGAACGGCGGATGTTCAGCAGGCTCTCGGTGATGGAGCCGTCCAGCTTCAGGGTGGCGTCGGGGTTCAGATAGGAGGACAGGGCGAATTGCAGCTGCTGCAGCTGCAGCTCCTTGGTTTCGATCTGCTGCACGGTGTCCAGCGCATCGCTGCCGCTGTATACCGTGGCCACCGTCTGGCCCTTGCCCACCCGTTCACCCTCGCTGACCTCATGGCGCACGGTGCCGCTTTCACCGGAGAGGACCTCCTCGTCCCGGACCAGCCAGCCGCTGACGTCGATGGTGTCCTCGGCGGAGCTCTGATAGACCAGCGTGGTGGTGAAGGGGTCCGTCAGGGCAAAATAGCCCTGTGCGGCGAAGTACAGCGCAATGGCCGCCAGCAGGGCGATGCTGAGAAAGCGGAAAACACGGGTGTTGTTCATGGCTCCTCCTTGGTGGAATGTTGGGACGCCTCACTCGTCCGACGGCAAGCAGGGCTCCTCCTGCAGCGAGACGGGGTGAATGGGAACGATGGTGGAAATAGCGTGCTTATAGATGATCTGCTGCTTGCCGTCGGTGTCCAGCACCACGGTGAAGCAGTCAAAGCCCGTCACCACGCCCCGCAGTTGAAAGCCGTTCATCAGAAAGATGGTCAGGGGAATACTCTGCTTGCGGGCCTTAGTGAGGAAAATTTCCTGAAGGTTGTTGCTCTTTTGCATATCGTCTGCTCCTTTTCTCTGTTGGCGGACGATGTGCCGTCCGCTCCTGGGCTTATCGTAAGCCAAGAGCGGTGAGATATTCTGTCGCATTTTGCAGGCCTTGGGGAAAATTCGGCTCCTCTCCCCACAGGATCCAGTGGATGTCCGGGTTGCGCCGCAGCCATGTCAGCTGCCGCTTGGCATACTGCCGGGAGCGGAGTTTGACCTCCTCGATGGCCTCGGTTACGGTGCAGCGGCCGTCTGCCGCCGTCAGAAACTGCTTGTAGCCGATGGCCTGCCACGCCGTAGCGGTGGGAGGCAGCCCCGCTGCCAGCAGGGCCTGCACCTCCTCCAGCAGTCCCTGCCGCACCATCTCATCCACCCGCAGGTCGATGCGGCGGCGCAGCTGCGCCCGATCCTGAAAGCTCAGGCCGATGTAGGCGGCCTGATAGCGGGGCGGCTGCTGTCGGGTGCGACGGTCGTGCTGGGTGATGGTCTCGCCGGTCTCATACCACACCTCCAGCGCCCGGAGGATGCGTTTTTCGTCGCCGGGGTGCAGCCTTGCGGCGCTGTCCGGGTCGATGGTTTGCAGCTCTGCCAGCAGCGGGCCGATGCCCTCCTGCTCCAGCCGCTGCTGCAAACGCTGCCGGGTCTCGCCGTCGGCGCTTCCGGCGGCAAAGTCCGTGCCGCGGATCAGGGACTCCAGATACAGTCCCGTGCCGCCCACCAGAATAGGGCGGCGGCCCCGGCGGAGGATATCCTGCACACAGACATCGGCCTCCGATACGAACCGGGCCACGGACCAGCTCTCGGCGGGATCGGCCACGCCCACCATGTGGTGGGGGATGCCCTCCATCTCCTCCGGCGTGGGGGCGGCGGTGCCGATGGCCATGCCCCGATAGATCTGCATGGAGTCCACGGACACCACCTCACCGCCGAAGCGGCGGGCCAGCGCCACGCCCATTTTTGTTTTTCCTGTGGCGGTGGGACCCACCACGCAGATGACCTGCGGGATCATAGAGGACTCCTTTCCCGATCGTTCTTTCTTTTTTTGCCGTCGGCGGGGCGCTTTCCCGGCTGCTGAGAGAAGTATGCCGCCGGAGGCAACAGAGAAATTTACGCCCGCTTGAACATCTTCTCCATTTCATATTTGGAAAGCTTCACAGCCACCGGGCGGCCATGGGGGCAGTAGCGGATCTCTCCGCTCTGCACCTTATCCGCCAGCGCCTGAAGCTCCGAGGGATCGGACCACATCCCCGCCTTGATGGCGGATTTGCAGGCCATGGTCTGGAGCAGACTGTCCCGTGCGGCGGCGGGATCGGCCCGGTTCAGCCGCAGATCCTCTGCCAGCTCCTCCAGAGCGGCGGGGACATCCCCCCCCTCCAGATCCGACGGCACCTGCCGCACCAGCACCGTGCCGTCTCCGAAGTCCTCGCATACAAAGCCGAACTCCTCCAGCAGCGGAAGCTGCTCCAGCAGGGCGGCGGCATCCTCCGCCGACAGTTCCACCGCCAGCGGCGACAGAAGCTGCTGGGACATCACCGGCTGGGTGTTGTTTTTCAGGGCATCGAACCGCACCCGCTCATGGGCGGCGTGCTTGTCGATGAGCCATACATTTTCCTGGTCGTCCTCGCAGATGATGTACGTCCGCAGCACCTCGCCGGCCACTCGCCACGGGGTCTGGCGCACCGGCTCCACCGTCTGCTGCGCTGCACTCTGCGGGGCAGCTTCCTCCTCTGCGGGGGACGGAACGCTCGTCTCCTGCACCGGCTCCGCCGGGACGGGGACGGCCCTCTCCGGCATGGGTGCTGCCGGGGCCGATGGTTCCTCCTGCACGGCGGGGGGCGTGATGCGATAACTGACGCCGGAGGAGGTGACGGTGAAAGCCTCCCCCTTTCGGGGGGCCACATCGTGAACCTCCAGCGGCTGGGAGGCCGGTGCGGCGGGCCGGACGGTGTAGGAGCCCAGAGGCTTCTTCTCCTCCGGCTGCGGCACCCGCTCCCGGTACTGCTGCACCGTCATGGTCTGGTAAAAGGACTCCTGCCGGGGCTTTTTGGGCTGCGGAGCGGGGGTATTCAGGGCGTCCAGCACCGTGTAATACACGGCGTTGAAGGCCTCCTTGTCGTTGACGAATTTCACCACCGTCTTGGCGGGGTGGACATTGACATCCAACCGGTCGGCGGGCATGGTGAGCCGCAGCACGCAGCCGGGGAACTTCCCCTTCAGCAACTGGTTGCGGTAGGCCTCTTCCAGCGCCGCTGTCAGCAGCTGGCTCTTGATGAACCGGCCGTTGACGAAGAACAGCTGGCGGCCACGGGTGCCGTGGCCGTTGAGGGGCTTGGTGACAAATCCCTCCACGGAGATATCGCCGCTGCATCCGCTGATGGGCAGCAGTCCCATGGCGAAATCCCGCCCCATGGCGGCGTACACCGCCGACTGCAGATCTCCGTCGCCGGGGGTATGCAGCAGCTCCACACCATCCCGGATGAGCTTGAAGGAGATCTCCGGGTGGCTCAGGGCCAGATGCTGCACGATGCCGCTGACGGCGGCTCCCTCGGCGGAATCCTTCTTCATGAATTTCATCCGGGCGGGGGTGTTGTAAAACAGATCCCGGACGCAGATGGTGGTACCCTCCGGGCAGCCCACCTCCTCCACCTGACCGGGGACGCCCCCCTCCAGATGCAGGGAGGCCCCCGCCTCCGCCCCCGTCCGCCGGGAGAAGATATCCACCCGTGATACGGCGGAGATGGCGGCCAGCGCCTCGCCCCGGAAGCCCAGCGTACCGATGGCGGCCAGATCTGCCGCCGTCCGCAGCTTGCTGGTGGCATGGCGCAAAAAGGCCGTGGGCAGCTGCTCGGCGTCGATGCCGCAGCCGTTGTCAGCGATCCGCAGATAGGTCAGTCCGCCGTGCTGGATCTCCACCACAATGGCGGAGGACCCGGCGTCGATGGCGTTCTCCAGCAGCTCCTTGGCCACGCTGGCGGGCCGCTCCACCACCTCGCCGGCGGCAATGAGGTCTGCCACGTGGCTGGGCAGGCATTGAATATCAGGCATAGAGCGCTCCTTTCACAGAGGTTCGTGGACGGGATAAACTCCCGTCAGCTCAGCTTCTTTTTCAGCTCGTACAGCAGATTCAGAGCCTCCAGCGGGCTGAGGGTGTCCACCTGCGTCCGGCGCAGCTGGTCGATGACCTCCCCCTCCGACAGGGCCGTCAGGGATACCTGATCCTCCTGCGCCTGCACCGCCGGGGCGGGTCGTCCGGCTTCTTCCTCCAGTTGGCGGAGGATCTTCTTGGCTCGATTGACTACCGTGGACGGCAGGCCCGCCAGACGGGCCACCTCGATGCCGTAGCTGCGATCTGCGCCGCCGGGGATGATCTTCCGCAGGAAGATGATGTCCTCCCCACGGGTCTTGACGGCGATGTTATAGTTCTTCACGCCGGGGAGGGTTCCCTCCATGGCGGTCAGCTCGTGATAGTGGGTGGCGAACAGTGTCTTGGCCCCCAGCTTTTTGGGGTCGGCGCAGTATTCCAGCACCGCCCGTGCGATGCTCATGCCGTCAAAGGTAGAGGTGCCCCGGCCAATTTCATCTAAGATCAAAAGACTTCGGGAGGTGGCGCAGCGGAGGATATCGCTGACCTCCGTCATCTCCACCATAAAGGTGGACTGCCCCGCCGACAGGTCGTCGGAGGCGCCGATGCGGGTGAAAATGCGGTCCACGATGCCGATGCGGGCGGCCTTGGCCGGCACGAAGGAGCCGATCTGGGCCATGAGCACCATCAGGGCCACCTGCCGCATATAGGTGGACTTACCCGCCATGTTGGGGCCGGTGATGATGGCGGCCCGGTTCTCCTTCTCCCCCATATAGGTATCATTGGGGACGAACATGGCGTCGGGGCGCATACACTCCACCACCGGGTGGCGGCCGTCGTGAATTTCAATGACCCCGGACTCGTCCACCACCGGGCAGCAGTAGTTGTTCTTCACCGCCACCGCCGCCAGCGAGCACAGGCAGTCCAGCTCCGCCACTACGGCGGCGGCCCCCTGTACCCGGGTCACGGCGTCGCACAGGGTCTGGCGCAGCCGGGTGAACAGCTCATATTCCAGCGCCGCATCCCGGTCGGAGGCAGAGAGAATATCGTGCTCCAGATCCTTCAGCTCCTGTGTGATGTAGCGCTCGCCGTTGACCAGCGTCTGCTTGCGGATGTATGTCTCCGGCACCAACTCCTTGAAGGAGTTGGAGACCTCGATGTAGTAGCCGAATACCTTGTTGTAGCCGATCTTCAGGGTGCGGATGCCGGTCTTTTCCTTCTCGGCAGCCTCCATGGAGGCGATGATGCCCTTGCCGCCGTGGAGGATGCCCCGCAGCCGGTCCACTTCCGGGTCAAAGCCGTCCCGGATGAACTCACCCTCCCGCACGGAGAAGGGGGGATCGTCCTGCAAGGTCCTGCCGATGACCTCCGCCAGATCCTCCAGCGGGTCCAGCCGTGCGCCCAGCTCCCGCAGATGTCCGCCCTCGAAGGCGGCCAGCTGCTGGCAAATGGCGGGCAGATGATCCATGGCGTTTTTCAGGGACACCATGTCCCGGCCTCCGGCGCTGCCGTAGACGATGCGGCCCATAAGACGCTCCATGTCCCCGATGCCGGTGAGGGCCAGGATCAGCTCCTCCCGCTGCACAGTGTGCTTCACCAGCGCCGCCACGGCGTCGTTGCGCCGTGCAATGGCGGAGACGGACAGCAGGGGCCGCTCCAGCCAGCTTCGCAGCAGCCGTGCGCCCATGGCGGTCCTGGTCTTGTCCAGCACCCACAGAAGGCTGCCCTTTTTCTCCTTGCCCCGCAGAGTTTCCGTCAGCTCCAGATTCCGCCGGGCCGTCAGATCCAGCTCCATGAACTGCCCCTGCCGGTAGTAGTCCAGCCGGTCTACATGGTTCAGGTCCGTTTTCTGGGTATCGTGCAGATAGTCCAGCAGAGCACCCAGCGCCAGCATGGCCGCCGGGTTGTCACGGGGCAGCCGCTGGGCGGCGTCGTCCCCGAACTGCTGGCGGATGCGCTTTTCGGCGGCGGGCAGCTGGAATCGCCCGGCGGGCAGACGCTCCACGTGGCACCGGAGCTTGTCCTCCAGCAGCGCCCGCAGGGCCGTATCCTCGGCGGCGCCGGGATTCAGCACCGCCTCCGCCGGGGCGAAGCGCCCCAGCTCATTTTGCAGGTGGGCCTCCCGATCCGGCCCGGAGAAGGCCGTCACATGGGTCTGCCCCGTGGAGATATCGCACACGCTGAACCCGGCGTAGTCTCCGTCCAGATAGATTCCGGCGCAGAAGTTGCTGCGCCCCTCCTCCAGGCAGGCGGAGTCGATGACGGTACCCGGCGTCACAATGCGGACGATGTCCCGCTCCACCAGCCCCTTGGCGGCGGCAGGATCCTCCGTCTGCTCGCAGATGGCCACCTTGTAGCCCTTGGCGATGAGCCGGGCGATGTAGGCGTCGGAGGCGTGGTACGGGATGCCGCACATGGGGATCTTCTCCTCGAAGGACTTGTTCTTGTCCTTATCCCGTGTGGTGAGGGTCAGATCCAGCTCACGGGATGCCTTCCGGGCGTCGTCCCCGAACATCTCGTAAAAATCCCCCAGCCGAAAGAACAGGATGGAGTCCTTGTTCTGCTCCTTGATTTCCATATATTGGCGCATCATGGGCGTCATTTCTGCCATACCCTCATACCTCTTTCTGCCAGAAATAAGTGAAAGCGATCGAATTTGGTGGAAAAACCTGTTGAAAAGTGCAAAACTCCGGGCTGACAGGTGGAAAACTCTTCCACCCGCCCATTTACTGAGGGAGGGTCATACCATTTCCCCGAACAGCGCCCAGGTGTTGCTGTCGGTAATGCGTACCTGCCGGTACTGGCCCAGAGCGGCCTCGTCGCCCACCAGATGTACCAGCCGCCCTCCCGCCGTCCGGGCGGACAAGGGCCAGCGCGCGTCGTCGGTGCGGCCGTCCACCAGCACACGCAGGGTCTGGCCCACATATCGGGCGTGGAGCCGGGCGGAGATATCGTTCTGCACGGCGCAAAGGGTGTCGAACCACTTCTGCTTCTCGCTGCGGGGGACGGGATCGTCCATTTTGGCCGCCGGCGTACCGGGCCGGGGAGAGAAGATGAAGGTGAACAGGGCGTCGAATTCCACCTGCCGCACCAGCTCCACCGTCTCCATAGCCTCCGCCTCCATCTCGCCGGGGAAGCCGATGATGACATCCGAGGTCAGCACCAGATCGGGCATGACCTTCCGGGCATAGGTGATGAGCTCCAGATACTTGGCCCGGTCATAGGGCCGGTTCATGGCCCGCAGCACCCGGTCGCAGCCGGACTGCACCGGCAGGTGCAGCTGGTGGGCCACGTGCCTGCTCCGGGCCATGGTGTCAAACAGCTTGGGGGTGGCGTCCTTGGGCTGGGAGGACATGAACCGGATCAGATAGTCCCCCTCGATCTTGTCCAGCTCCTGCAGAAGATCGGCAAAGTCCCACGGCGTCTCCAGATCCTTGCCGTAGGAGTTGACGTTCTGCCCCAGCAGAGTGATCTCCTTATACCCCTCGGCGGCCAGCTGCCGCACGTCGTCGATGATGCACTGGGGCTCCCGGCTGCGCTCCCGGCCCCGGACGTAGGGGACGATGCAGTATGAGCAGAAGTTGTTGCACCCGTACATGATAGACACCCACGCCCGGACATTGCCTTCCCGCACCACGGGCATCCCCTCAGCGATGGTGCCGTGTTCATCCTCCACGGAGAACACACGCCCCCGTCGGGTGTAGACCCGGTACAGAAGCTCCGGGAACTTCCACAGCGCCTGCGGCCCGAACACCAGATCCACGTGGCGATAGCTCTGGCGCACCTTCTCCGCCACCTCCGGCCGCTGGGCCATGCATCCGCACAGGCAGATGACCTGCTCCGGGTTCTGCTTTTTCGTGTGGGTCAACGCCCCCAGATTGCCGTAGACCCGCTTTTCGGCGTGATCCCGGATGGCGCAGGTGTTCAGCACCACGATGTCCGCCTGAGCGGCATCGTCGGTGAATTGGCAGCCCATGTCCCGCAGCATACCCAGAATGTGCTGGCTGTCGGCCACATTCTGCTGGCAGCCGAAGGTGTCCACCAGCGCATAGACGGGCTTGCCCCGCTGCTGATGGAGGGCCGCCAGCTGGCGGGTATACTCCCGCTGCCGCTCCAGCTGCGCTTCGTCCAGAAGAACTGTTTTTCTATCCAATGGGTACCTCCCCGCCCCGGTGGGATGCCGGGGCACTATCTTCCATATTTATCATGTCAGTATACCATATTTCTCCCCCCGGTACAAGAAATCCCGACGAAAAAATCCAAAAAACTGCCGCTCCTTGCAGAGGGCGGAGATCCTGTTTTACTGCGAGGCCGGGGAGCAGAAAAAATAAACGGAGCCGGGGAATAGCAAAAATAACGGAAGCAGCCGGACGGGCTCCCGTCCGGCTGCTTCCGCCTATTGAGAGAATGAGAGGAAAGAGTAAGACCTTTTTATGCGCTGCGGCCCAGTACATTGGATACGAACACCCACCGGCCATCCAGCTGCCGCAGGGTCACGGTGCCGCCGTCATACTGCAATACCGTCAGCCCGTCCGCCGTGTGCCATCCGGAGAGGATGCGGCAATAGGCAGCCTCCGCCTCGCTGCCCACCCGGTAGTAGGCGTTGTACTCCGAGAGGTAGCGCAGGCTGTCCAGCCCCACGCCCTGTGTGTCGGACAGGGCCAGCCCCGTGTAGCGCAGCATCAGCTCCTGTGCCTGCTCCAGCGGGATGCGGACCACGCTGTCCGTCCCCCCGGCGGCGATCATGTCCCGCTCCTGAGAGGTGACGTTCCAGCTGCCCTCCGGCCCGCAGGCCAGCACCGCCGCCAGATCCATGTCCTCCGGCCGGTCATAGGCGCAGGACAGAAACCGGTTGGGACCCCAGCCGGGGACCACGTTGAAGAAGCACCGTCCGAACCAGTCCAGCTCCGCCGCCGTCAGCGGCGTGGTGCCGTCGGGGGTGGAGACAGGGACTACCTCCGCCTCCGAAGGGGTGGGCTGCGCCGGAGTGATGACCGTGACAGGCTCCGGCGTTTTGGGAGCAGGTGCGGGAGAGGTTCTCCGTCCGCAGGCACACAGGCCCGCCAGCATCATCAGTCCCAGCAGGATCGCACAAAGCCTTTTCATGGCAGCTCCTTTCTTCCGGATGCACATTGGTTTGCTTTACGACTTTATCATACCGAATTTTCTGGACAGATTCATCACGAAATGATGAAAAACATTTACAAACCGGTGACAGTGCGGTTAAAAATCAGTGGCATCTCCTGCATAGTGTTTACAAGTCAGCGGTTGCAAACTCGCCGTCGATAGGGTACAATAAAACCATATCTAAAATCCATGTGCAGAAGGAGTACATTATGTGGTATGCGATCCTTGGCGCCGTGCTGCTGGCCGGCGACCAGATACTGAAATATTGGGTGGTGACCCACTTAGCCGTGGGGGAGTCGGCGCCGTTCCTGCCGGGCTTCATGCAGCTGACCCGGCTGCATAACTACGGGGCGGCATGGTCCAGCTTCTCCGGCCGGACGGTGCTGCTGGTGGTGTTCACGGCGGTGCTGCTGGCGGTGGTGGCGCTGCTGCTCCTCAAAAAGGTGGTGCGCCACTGGACGGGCATCACCGCCTGCACCCTGATCCTGTCAGGGGGCATCGGCAACATCATCGACCGCATCGTCCACGGCTACGTGGTGGATATGTTCGACTTGCAGCTGTTCAGCTACCCGGTGTTCAATCTGGCGGACTGCTGCGTGGTGGTGGGAGCCATTCTGGGCGGGATATACTACCTGTTCCTCTACGAAAAATATGACAAGAAAAAGAAGGAGTCTGACCATGCACACGATCCGTCTGACCCCTCTTGAGGAGGATACCGGCACCCGGCTGGACAGCTTCCTGTCCCGGCGGGTGGAGGGGCTGACCCGCTCCGCCGCCGCAAGGCTGCTGGCGGAGGGCTGCGTCACCTGTGATGGCGCCGTCCCCGGCAAAAGCTACCGCATCGCCGGTGGGGAGGAGCTGTGTGTGACGCTGCCGGAGGCAGAGGAGCCGGAGGCCGTCCCGCAGGATATCCCGCTGGACGTGGTCTACGAGGATGAGGACGTCATCGTGGTGAATAAGCCCGTGGGCATGGTGGTGCATCCGGCGCCGGGCCACCCGGACGGCACGCTGGTCAACGCCCTGCTGCACCACTGCGGGGACTCCCTCTCCGGCATCGGCGGCGAGAAGCGCCCCGGCATCGTTCACCGCATCGACCGGGACACCAGCGGCCTGATCATCGCTGCCAAAAACGATGCCGCCCATCTGGCACTGGCGGCTCAGCTGGCGGATCATACGCTGGCCCGCACCTATGAGTGTTTGGCGGTGGGGAGCTTCCGGCAGGACAGCGGCACCGTAAACGCCCCTATCGGCCGCAGCCGCAGCGACCGCAAGAAGATGGCGGTGGTGGCCGGCGGACGTCCCGCCATCACCCATTGGGAGGTGCTGGCCCGGTATCCCGGTGTCACCCACCTGCGCTGCCGACTGGAGACGGGCCGTACCCACCAGATCCGGGTCCATCTGGCTTATATCGGCCATCCCATTCTGGGGGACACCGTGTACGGCAATAAGAAGCCCGTGCCGGGTCTGACGGGCCAGTGTCTCCACGCCACGGGCCTGCGCTTTCTCCATCCCCGTACCGGCCGGCCCGTGGAGCTCACCTGCCCCCGGCCGGAGGAGTTTGAGCGGATGCTGACAAAGCTGCAAAAGCGCATCTGAGCGTAAGCACACCGGGCGAGGATGTGGCCTGACCACGCCCTCGCCCTTTTTATGGACGAAAATACCCAGCAAGGCCCCGCCGGTTTCGGCGGGGCCTTGCTGGGTGAGGCTGCCCCCAAAGCGGGACAATTTCGTCAACGGGGCGGAAGGGTGTGTGCGGGAAACCCGGGAAGGGTGTCCTGCACGATGATGATCCACATTTTTCAGAACTTTTTGAAGTTCTGAAAAATGTTACAGCGAGTCGAAAAGACTTTTTCGACTCGCTTACCCAGCAAGGCCCCGCCTTTTCGGCGGGGCCTTGCTGGGTAATAAAGGAAGGAAGTCTCCCGGCAGTGCCGGAAGAAGTAGAGGGTGAGGAAAGCGGCTTTATGCCAGAATGGCCCGGTCGCCGGAGAACTCGTCGCCGCTGGCACGGGCGAACATCTCCAGCAGCTCCGGCACGGTGAGCTCCTTCTTCTCCTGACCGGAGATATCCAGAATGATGCGCCCGGCGTGGAGCATGATAAGGCGGTTTCCGTAGCGGATGGCGTCCCGCATATTGTGGGTGATCATCAGGGCGGAGAGCTTCTCCTCCGTCACCATCCGCTCCGTCAGTTCCATGACCTTGGCGGCGGTTTTGGGGTCCAGCGCCGCCGTATGCTCGTCCAGCAGCAGCAGCTTCGGCTTACGGAGGGTGGCCATCAGCAGCGTCAGCGCCTGCCGCTGGCCGCCGGAGAGGGTGCCTACCTTGGCCGAAAGACGGGTGTCCAGCCCCAGCCCCAGCTCCTGAAGCCGCTGCCGGTACTCCTCCCGTTCCGCTTTGCGGATGCCGGGCCGCAGAGTGCGCCGCAGGCCGCGGCGGGCCGCCAAAGCCAGATTCTCCTCGATCTGCATCCCGGCGGCGGTGCCGGTCATGGGGTCCTGATACACCCGGCCCAGATACTTGGCCCGCTGATGCTCCGACAGGGAGGAGAGATCGATCCCATCCAGAAGGATCTCCCCCGCATCCGGCAGCCACGTGCCGCAGATGGCGTTCTGCATGGTGCTCTTCCCGGCGCCGTTGCCGCCGATGACGGTGACGAAGTCCCCGTCGTTGAGGGTGAAGGACAGGTCGTTGAGGGCGATCTTCTCATCCACGGTACCGGGATTGAAGATCTTGGTCACATGGCGCATTTCAAGCATGACGGATCCCTCCTTTGACATGGTGCTTCCGGGCCAGCTGCTTCTTCACATACGGCACGCCCAAAAAGGCGGCCACCACCAGCGCCGAGAACATTTTCAGCAGATCGGTGTCGAAGCCCACGAAGATGATGACCTGATACACCAGATAGTAGATAACGGCGCCCACCAGTACGCCGGTGAGTCGGACGGCGAAGTTGGGGGAGATGTGCTTGACCACCGCCTCCCCGATGACCACTGCCGCCAGACCGATGACCACAGCGCCCCGGCCCATATTGATATCGGCGTAGCCCTGATACTGGCACAGCAGCGCCCCGGACAGGGCCACCAGCCCGTTGGAGAGGGACAGCCCGATGACCTTGCTGAGATCGGTGTTGATGCCCTGCGCCCGGCTCATGACGGGGTTGCAGCCGGTGGCCCGGATGCCGCAGCCCAGCTCCGTGCCGAAGAACAGGTACAGCACCGCCACCACCAGCACGGCGGCAATGGCCAGCACCACCAGCGCACCGGGGACGTCCATCTGGCTGAGAAGGACGTGGTTGTCCCGGACGGACAGGCCCTGATTGGCCTTGCCCATGATCTTCAGGTTCACGGACCACAGGGTCATCTGGGTCAGGATGCCTGCCAGAATGGGGGGGATGCCCAGCCAGATATGCAGCAGGCCCGTCACGACCCCGGCCAGCAGGCCCGCCGCCACGGCGCACAGCACCGCCAGCCACAGGCTCCGGCCGCTCAGCAGCATCATGGTGCAGACCGCCGCACCGGTACAGATGGAGCCGTCCACCGTCAGATCGGCGATGTCCAGCAGCTTATAGGTGATGTAAACGCCCACCGCCATTATGCCCCAGATGAGGCCTTGGGCCACGGCGCCCGGCAGGGAGCTCAGCAGATCGATCATATTTATATTTCCTTCCTTTTCCGATTCCTGTTTTCTCAGGGAGTGCTTCAGCCCTCCAGAGCGGTGTAGCCCTCCGGCACGGTGATGCCCAGTTCCTGGCACATATCGGCGTTGTAGAGCTTGGCGGCATCGGCGTATTCAATGGGCATCTGGGAGATATCCGCCTCGCCCTTGAGGATCTGAGCGGCCATTTCGCCGGTCTTGTACCCCAGATCGTAGTAGCTGATGGAGAGGGTGGCAATGCCGCAGCCGACGCAGATACCCTGCTCGCCGGCCACTACCGGGGTCTTGGCGGAGCGTACGATGCTGCCGATGGTCTCAGTGCAGGAGGCGGCGGTGTTGTCGGTGGGGATGTAGATGACGTCGCTGTCTGCGGCGGCCTTGGTGGTGACGGCGGCCACGTCATTGCTGTCGCTGAAGGAGTAGCGGGTGCAGGTGATGCCCTTATTGGAGAGGTAGTCCTCCACCACCTTCACCTGATATTCGGAGTTGGGCTCGGCGGAGCAGTATAGCAGTCCCACAGTCTTGACCTGCGGCACCAGCTCCAGGATCATGTCCGCCTGCTCCGTCAGAGGCGCCAGATCGGAGGTGCCGCTGATGTTGCCGCCCACGGTGCCGCTGAAGTCGGAGAGTCCCAGCGCCACGCCGTACTCCGTAACGGAGGTGCCGAGAATGGGAATGGAGGTGGTGGCGTTATAGGCTGCCTGCAGGGCCGGGGTGGCGTTGGCCATGATGAGGTCTACCTTCTTGTTGACGAAGGAGTTGACGATGGGGGTGCAGGTGGTGCTGTCGCCGGAGGCCACCTGCACGTCGATGTTGACGTGCTCACTTCCGAGAATGGTATTCAAGGCATCCACGAAGCCCTGTGTAGCGGCGTCCAGCGCATCGTGCTGGGTCAGCTGGCACACGCCCACCTGATAGACCTTGTCGCTGTCGACGCCGGAGCTGCCGTTACCGGCAGTCTTCTGACCGCAGCCGGTGAGGCATACCGCCGTCACCATCAGCCCCGCCAGCAGGGCGGCGCAAAGAGAACGTTTCTTTTTCATGACAAATTCCTCCTGAATCTGGATGTGGGAGATTCCTCCGGCCCGGACGGAAAATAAAATCGCCGCCCGGACATGTGATCCGAACGGCGTCTCTCGATACGGTTTGTTTTCAAAAGTAGAAAATCGGTATCAAGCACTTTTTCGCTGCTGGGCATCACAAATCGCTTTTACTTTTGCAAAATAAAAGTAAAAGTAGGAATATCCAAAATACAGATTTGCAGATGCGGCGAACTTCATACCCGATTTTGCTCCTTTCAAAAATCTTGTCTGTACTTTAGCACAGCAGGCTGCCATATGTCAATGCTTTTATTCACAAAATGCGGAATAAATTTTCATGTAGATATCGTCAAGAGAGCTAAAAACGCCGAAAAGTTTCCTTAAAGTATGCGCTGCCCCAACCCGGCAGCCTTGTTCCCGGCGGAAAAGTTTGGTAGAATAGGCCCGAGGAGAAACCGGAGCCACGGCCCCGGAGAGGAGGATATATCATGAGAAAGACAAAAATCGTCTGCACACTGGGTCCCGCCACCGACGGCGAGGGCGTGCTGCGGGAGATGATGCTGGCGGGCATGAACGTGGCCCGCTTCAACTTCTCCCACGGCACCCACCCGGAGCACAAGGCCTGGCTGGAGCAGGTGAAGGCCCTGCGGAAGGAGTTAGGCCTGCCGGTGGCGGCCATGCTGGATACCAAAGGTCCGGAGGTGCGGCTGAAGAACTTTGCCGGCGGCTCCGTGACCTTGCAGGAGGGGCAGGAGTTCACCCTGACGGTGGAGGACGTGGAGGGTGACGCCACCCGCTGCGCCGTCACCTACGCCGAGCTGCCGCAGGACGTCAAGGCGGGGGACACCATCCTGTTAGATGACGGTCTGGTGCAGCTGACGGTGCTCTCCACCACCGCCTCCGCCATCCGCTGCCGGGTGGAAAACGGCGGCGTCATGAAGGATCACAAGGGGGTCAACGTCCCCGGCGTGTCCCTGTCCATGCCCTATATGAGCCAGCAGGATCGTGAGGATATCCTCTTCGGCATGGAGGAGGGCTTTGACTTCATCGCCGCCAGCTTTGTCCGCTCCGCCGCCGACGTGCGGGAGCTCCGCAAGCTGCTGGAGAGCCGCAAGTCCCGCATCCGCATCATCGCCAAGATCGAGAATCAGGAGGGCATCAATAACCTGACGGAGATCCTGGCGGCGGCGGACGGCATCATGGTGGCACGGGGCGACATGGGCGTGGAGATCGACTTCACGGAGATCCCCGCCATCCAGAAGAATATGATCGCCCAGTGCGTGGCCGCCGGGAAGCCGGTGATTACCGCCACCCAAATGCTGGACTCCATGATCGAGAACCCCCGGCCCACCCGTGCCGAGATCACCGACGTAGCCAACGCCATCTACGACGGCACCAGCGCCATCATGCTCTCCGGCGAGACGGCTGCGGGCCGGTATCCGGTGGAGGCGGTGCGGACCATGGATGCCATCGCCCGGAAAACCGAATCCCACATCGACGATGCCAAGCTGCTGGGGCTGCGGTGCCGCAACCGCATGAACATCACCGCCGCCACGGCTCATGCCGCCTGCACCACCGCCAAGGACATTGGCGCCGATGCCATCCTGACGGTAAGTCAGGCGGGCATCACCGCCCAGATGGTCAGTTCCTTCCGTCCGGAGACCACGGTGGTGGCCCTGCTGCTGGAGGAGCAGGTGCAGCGGCAGATGGCCCTTTACTGGGGCGTGGAGCCCATCACCATGCCCCGTGCCGAGAACACCGACGAGCTGGTGGAGCTGGCGGTGCAGTCGGCAGAGAAGGCGGGCCTTATCCGCCACGGCGATCTGGTGGTCATCACCGCCGGCGTGCCGGTGGGCATCTCCGGCACCACCAATATGATCCGCATCCAGCAGGTGGGCGGGTCGCTGGTGAATGCCGTGGGCGTGGGCAGCCGGACGGCCTCCGGCCCGCTGTGCGTGTGCCGCAGTGTGGAGGAGGTGGCGGAGAAGTTCCACGCCGGCGACGTACTGGTGGTGCCATATACCACCAATGAACTGCTGCCGTATCTGCGGGATGCCGCCGCCATCATCTGCGAGGAGGGCAGCGCCGAGTGCCACGCCGCCACGGTGGGCCTGCTGCTGAGCAAGCCCGTGCTGGTGGGAGCGGGCGATGCCACCCGCCGTCTGGAGGACGGCGTCCGGGTGTCGGTGGATTGCGCCCGTGGCGTGGTGCAGACCATGCCCCAGTAAGAGAGAAAAATCAAGAGGGGAGCAAGCCTTCGCTTGCTCCCCTCTTTGCATCTCACCTGCCTCCGCCGACACAGCCGGTAAGTGCCGGTGCCTGTATGAAAAAAGGGGCCGCAGGCATTTGCCTGCGGCCCCTTGGCCTGACTGCAAGACCTCCGGGCCTTGCGGTTTTTACTTCTCGATGACCACCTTGCCGTCCTTCAGGCACACATGAGCGGTGTCGCCGGACTGGAGCTTGCCCTCCAGCATCTGCTCGGCCACTGCATCCTCCACCTCCGTCTGGAGGGTGCGGCGCAGGGGACGGGCGCCGTAGCGGGCGTCAAAGCCGTCCTTGGCCAGTGCGGCCACGGCGTCGTCGTCGGCCTGCAGGGTGATGCCCTGCTGGGCCATGCGGCCGCCGATGATGTCCAGCATCCGGCGGGCGATGCTGCGGATGTTCTCCTCCGTCAGCTGGCGGAACACGATGATCTCGTCGATACGGTTCAGGAACTCCGGCCGGAAGGTCTGGCGCAGCTCCGTCATAACGGCCTCCCGGATACGGGCGAAGCTCTGGGCCTCGTCCTTCTGGGCGTCGGGATCGCTGCCGTCAAAGCCCAGCGGCTTCTCGGCGGCGGTGATGTTCTTGGCGCCCACGTTGGAGGTCATGACGATGATGGTGTTCTTGAAGTCCACCCGGCGGCCCTGAGAGTCGGTGACGATACCGTCCTCCAGGATCTGCAGCAGAATGTTCCACACATCGGGGTGGGCCTTCTCAATCTCATCGAACAGCACCACGGAGTAGGGGTGACGGCGCACCTTTTCGGTGAGCTGACCGCCCTCCTCGTGACCCACATAGCCGGGAGGCGAGCCCACCAGCCGGGACACTGTGTGCTTCTCCATGTATTCGGACATATCGATCCGGATCATGGCGTTCTCATCCCCGAACATGGACTCGGCCAGCGTCTTGCACAGCTCCGTCTTGCCCACGCCGGTGGGGCCGAGGAACAGGAAGGAACCGATGGGCCGCTTGGGGTCCTTCAGACCCACACGGCTGCGGCGGATGGCCTTGGCCACAGCGGCCACAGCCTCGTCCTGACCCACCACCCGCTGATGCAGAGTCTCCTCCAGCTTCAGCAGGCGCTGACTCTCGTCCTCGGTGAGACGGGTGACGGGGATGCCGGTCCAGCCGGCTACCACCTTGGCGATGTCGTCCTCGGTGACGGTGCCACGGTTGGTGGACATCTGCTTATGCCACTTATCCCGCTCGATCTCCACCTGCTCCTGATAATTCTTCTCGATATCCCGCAGCTGAGCGGCCTTCTCGAAGTCCTGAGCGGCGACAGCCTCCTCCTTCTCCCGGTGCAGGGCGGCGATCTTCTCCTCCAGATCCTTCAGATCGGGGGAGGCGGATTCGGCGGCCATACGCACCTGACTGGCGGCCTCGTCCATCAGATCGATGGCCTTATCCGGCAGGAACCGGTCGTTGATGTACCGGCGGGACAGCGCCACGGCGGCCTCCAGCGCCCCATCGGTGATGGTCAGACGGTGGTGAGCCTCGTACTTATCCCGCAGTCCCTTCAGGATCTCCAGCGTAGCCTCCGGGGAGGGCTCTCCCACGGTGACGGGCTGGAACCGGCGCTCCAGAGCGGCGTCCTTCTCGATGTACTTGCGGTACTCGTTGAGGGTGGTGGCGCCCACCACACGGATCTCGCCGCGGGACAGAGCGGGCTTGAGAATGTTGGCGGCGTCCACGGCACCCTCGGCGGAGCCGGCGCCCACGATGGTGTGCAGCTCGTCGATGAAGAGGATGACATTGCCGGCCTTCTTCACCTCATCGATGGCATTCTTGATGCGCTCTTCAAACTCGCCCCGGTACTTGGTGCCAGCCACCATGCCGGACAGATCCAGCGACAGGACCCGCTTGTCCAGCAGTTCCTCCGGCACGTCGGCAGCGGCGATGCGCTGGGCCAGACCCTCTGCGATGGCGGTCTTGCCTACGCCGGGCTCACCGATGAGCACGGGGTTATTCTTGGTGCGGCGGGACAGGATCTGGATGACCCGCTGGATCTCCTTCTCCCGGCCGATAACGGGGTCCAGCTTGCCGCTGCGGGCCGCCTCCGTCAGGTCACGGGTATACTCCTCCAGAGTGCCCTTCTTGCCGCCCTCCTGTGCGGGAGCGGAAGCGCTGCCGGACACGGCGGCGGTGCGGGGCGCCTCATTGAGCTTCTTCACCACGGCGCTGTACAGCTTCTTGGGGTCGATGCCAACGGTGCGGAGGATGCGCAGGGCCATGTTGTTGCCCTCCCGCAGCAGCCCCATCAGCAGATGCTCGGTGCCGATGTAGCCGGCGCCGGTGCGGGCGGCCTCGGAAACGGCCAACTCCACGGCGCTCTTGGCACGGGGCGTCAGCCCCTGAGAGGGTGCGGCGCCGGAGACGCCGGTGCCTACGCTGCGGTGCAGGATGTCGCAGACCATCTCGTCGGTGAGTCCGTTCTCCTCCAGCACACGGTGGGCAATGCCCTCCTCCTCCCGCAGCAGACCCAGCAGCAGATGCTCGGAGCCCACATAGCCATGTCCCATATCCTCAGCGGCCTCCTGGGCCAGACGCAGAGCCTCCTCTGCACGAGGGGTGAATTTATTTTCCATCATAAAGAAACACTTCCTTTCAAAAGGTGTGGTGATCTACCAAAATTATTGCCGGGGCATTATTGCTGAGGCAGTGCCTTCAGCTGATCCCGCAGCTTGGCGGCGGACTCGAAATCCTCGGCCTCTACGGCGTGACGCAGCTGCGTCTGCAGGGCGTTGCGCTGACGCTGCAGGGAGAAGCGCTCCTGCTCCGCCTTGTCCACCAGCGCATCCTCCGGGGCCTCCGCCACGGCCTGTTGGGCCTGCCGGGTCACATCCACCGGCTCCGGGAACTCCGTCAGCAGGCGATTGCCAAACCCGCCCAGCAGCGGCTCGAAGAGCCGGAAGGGATGGGAAAAGAAGTCGTCGCCGAAGAAGCTGTCCGGCTGCATCCGCTGCACATAGCCCAGCTTCCGGGCGCAGTCGGCGCACAGGTGCGTCTCAGTGACCCGTCCGTTGATGCTGCTCTTATAGTAGTAAGTCGCTTCATTTCTTCCGCAATTCTGACATTTCATAATGATTTCCTCCTTATCGAAAAATCAAACCGGTCAACTGTACCGATCCGACGCTATACCAGATGGATGAGGGCCTGCTTCAGCAGGTCGGCCCGCAGGACGCTGCGCTGATCCTTGGGAACGGATCGCAGAGCGGCGTCCGACAAAAGGCTCACCAGCAGCTTTCCCGTCTGGGCGGGGATGGCCTCCGACTGCACCAGATTGGAGAGGATGGCTCTGGCACTGGCCGGATCGATCTCCGACCCGATGGAGTTGATGACGTGCATCATCAGCGTCTGCCGGTCCACATGGACACGGGTGATGCGGATGTAGCCGCCGCCGCCCCGCCGGGATTCCACGATGTAGCCGTGCTCCGGAGAGAACCGGGTGGACATGACGTAGTTGATCTGACTGGGTACGCACCCAAATCGCTGGGCCAGATCCCCACGCTGCATCTCCAAAACACCGCCTGCATCGTCCAGCGCCTCCTGAATGAACCCGGCGATCATATCTGTGATTCCCATATCGTTCCCCTCCTGATTTGATATTGCCTTTCCTTGACCTTTGCCCATAGTATACCACGCCGGCAGGAAATGTCAATACCTGTTTTGACCTTTTTTGATGTTTATTCTGTAAACAATTTGTGAATGGGATGGGGCGGTAAACTCCACAAAAGTTTGCCGCCCCGGCGAGATTTTTATTTACATCGGGTAATAAAGAAGATATAATTTACTGAACGTATAAACAGAAAGAGAACGGGTGAGAGAGAATGGCGACTGATTTTTCCCGCACATTGAGCCTGCTGCGGCAGGAGAAGGGCGTCTCCCAGCGGAAGGCGGCCGGGGAGCTGGGCATCAGCCAGGCCCTGCTGAGCCACTATGAAAACGGCATCCGGGAGCCGGGCCTTGCCTTTGTGGTGAAGGCCTGCGCCTACTACCACGTGTCGGCGGATTTCCTGCTGGGCCGCACTCTGAACCGGGACGGCTCCATCATCGAGGCGGAGGACGTGTACGACTCCAGCGGTGAGAAGGGCAGCCTCCGGGGCAGTATTCTGGCGACTCTGCAAAAAAAGCTGGTGGTGAACACCACCGGGGTCCTCTTCGAGTTGCTGGGCAAGACCGGGGACCGGGAGGCCATCACCGCCGCCGGAGACTATCTGGGCGACGCCCTGTATCAGCTGCTGCGGCAGCTGTACCGGCAGGGCGGCGGCAACGAGGATCTGTTCGCCGTGGCCCCCTCGGTCTTTGACGGCGGACTGGTGGCGGCGGATATGCAGCTATGCGCCCTGCGCTACCGGCAAGCGCTGGCCGCTCAGGAGGGGATGCCGGAGCTGACGCCGGAGAGCCTGACGGGCCAGCCCGGCGTGGGCCAGAGCGCAGCGCAGGTGTTCCACAGCGTGGACGAGCGCTGCAAGTCCTACCAGCACTAAGAAACCAACGACCTAAGGAGGCCTTTTCCATATGTTTGACCAATCCCATATCAGAAACTTTTCCATCATTGCCCACATCGACCACGGCAAATCCACGCTGGCAGACCGCCTGCTGGAGCTGTGCAACGCCGTACCGGCACGGGAGATGGAGAACCAGATCCTCGACAACATGGACTTGGAGCGGGAGCGTGGCATCACCATCAAGTCCCGTGCCGTCCACCTGTTTTACACGGCGCAGGACGGGGAGACCTACGCCCTGAACCTCATCGACACGCCGGGCCATGTGGACTTCAACTACGAGGTGTCCCGGTCTCTGGCGGCCTGCGAGGGCGCCGTGCTGGTGGTGGACGCCACGCAGGGCGTGGAGGCACAGACGCTGGCCAATACCTATCTGGCCATGGAGCACGATCTGGAGATCCTGCCGGTGTTCAACAAGATCGACCTGCCCGCCGCCGACCCCATGAAGGCCAAGCAGGAGGTGGAGGACATCATCGGCCTGCCGGCCATGGACGCACCGGAGATCTCCGCCAAGCAGGGGGTCAATATTCAGGCGGTGCTGGAGGATATCGTTCAGAATATTCCCGCCCCCAGCGGCGACCCCAAGGCCCCCCTGCAGGCGCTGGTATTCGACAGCCAGTATGACCCCTATGTGGGCGTGGTGGTGTACTTCCGGGTGAAGCAGGGGACCCTCCGCAAGGGCCAGACCATCCGCATGATGGCCACCGGCGCCGAGTATACCATTCTGGAGTGCGGCTACCTGAAGCCGCTGGGCAATGAGCCTACCGATGCCCTGCAGGCCGGTGAGGTGGGCTACTTCACCGCCAGCATCAAAAACGTCAAGGATACGCAGGTGGGCGACACCATCACCGGGGTGGAGGACCCCGCCGGTCAGCCCCTGCCGGGCTACCGCCCCGCCCAATCCATGGTCTACTGCGGCATCTACACCGAGGATGGCAGCAAGTACCCGGATCTGCGGGATGCGCTGGAGAAGCTTCAGCTCAACGACGCCTCCCTGACCTTCGAGCCGGAGAGCTCCGTGGCGCTGGGCTTCGGCTTCCGCTGCGGCTTTTTGGGGATGCTCCACATGGAGATCATTCAGGAACGGCTGGAGCGGGAGTTCAATCTGGACCTTGTGACCACCCTCCCCAGCGTCATCTACCACGTCTATAAGTCCGACGGCACCATGGTGAAGGTGGATAACCCCCACAACTACCCGGACCCCGGCACCATTGAACACGCCGAGGAGCCCTATGTGAAGGTCTCCATCATTGCCCCCAATGAGTTCGTGGGCAACATCATGCCCATGTGTCAGGAGCGCCGGGGCGAGTTCAAGGATATGCAGTATCTGGATACCCATCTGGTGGAGCTGCACTATCAGATGCCCCTCAACGAGATCATCTACGACTTTTTCGATACCCTGAAGGCCAACACCAAGGGCTACGCCTCTCTGGATTATGAGCTCTCCGGCTACCGGTCCAGCGAGCTGGTGAAGGTGGACATGAAACTCAACGGCGATACGGTGGATGCCCTGAGCTTCATCGCCCACAGAGACAAGGCGTATCCCCGGGCCCGCCGGCTGTGCGAGAAGCTGAAGGAGAACATCCCCCGGCAGCTGTTCGAGGTGCCGGTCCAGGCGGCCATTGGCGGCCGGGTCATCGCCCGGGAGACCGTCAAGGCCATGCGGAAGGATGTGCTGGCCAAGTGCTACGGCGGCGACATCAGCCGCAAGAAGAAGCTGCTGGAAAAGCAGAAGGAGGGCAAGAAAAAGATGCGCTCCCTGGGAAGCGTGCAGATCCCGACGGAGGCATTTCTCGCAGTGCTCAAGCTGGACGAGTAAGCCCTCCTTCCCGGGCCAGCGGCCCGGCGCCGCGGGAGCGGCGTCAAGCGGTTTCGGAAGGAAACCCTTGGAGCGGGCAGGCTCAGCCTGCCCGCTCTGATTGGATGAGGGGTCCCCGTAGAACCGGAGGTCCTGTGGGGTATGGCAAAGAGAAGATGTACTCCCTGGGAAGTGTGCAGATCCCGACGGAGGTATTTCTGGCAGTGCTCAAGCTGCGTCGTGCATGGAAGACCCGCCGCGGGCGATAGCCTGCGGCGGGTCTTCTGCGTTTATGGGGCGGGGGACGGCGTGCCGGCCGGAAGGCGGCGGCAAGTCACCAGCAGCACGCCGGGCATCCCCTCCAGCGGGGAACACCGCAGATGGTAAGGCGCTCCTTCCGGGGCCGGGAGGACCAGCTCCACAGAGGGAACTGCCTCCAGCTGGGACAAGACAGCCTCCAGGGAGAGGGCTTTCCGCAGGGCGGTCCGCTGGTGGGAGGGCGGCAGCTGCTGGAAATACCAGGCGGCCAGGGACCGGCAGGTGGCGTTCTCCGGCAGACGGCCTGCGGACGGTCCATAGGCACGGCAGGCACCGGAGCGGGCGTCCGCTGTCAGGACCAGCTCGTAATCCTGCCTGGTCAGGGTATCCAACAGAGTGCTTTGCAGCCTGCGGAAGCTCCGGTCCCACAGCTGGAAAAAGACTTCCAGATGCAGCGTGTCCGGGTTTTCCGCCATCTCTGCTTCTATCCGGACCCAGGACGGGCCGCCCTTTCCGGTAGAGATCCAGTGGTCCATGGAGAATTGGAACACGCCTTCTGCAAAGGCATCCGACAGAGCATCCGGAGAGAAGAGAGCCTGGAACCGCGCCCGCTCCTCTGCCTCCGGCAGGGCAGAGGCCATCTGCTGGAGGCAGGCGCCTGCGGTACGGTCGAACAGCGTGCGCAGCAGGTGCCGGGACGCGGCCTTGGCGTCCAATGTCTGTCCGGCGGTCAGATCCAGCCGGGCGGAGGCCAGACAGGCCCTGGCCTGCCGGCGGTGCCGGGCGGCCAACTGCCGGAAGTGTTCCGCAGCCGCCCGGCGGCCAGTCACATCTTCCGCTTTGCCCAGCAGACGGTACACATTTCCGGCTTCATCGAATAGGCTCATCCACGACACCTGATAGCGTCGCCAGCCGGTGTCCTCATAATCCGCCCGATAGGTGCAGGAGACCGTCCCGGGATGCGTGATGGCCCGACGGACCGCGCCTGCCAGCCGCCGCCGGTCCTCCGGGTGGAGGTAGGACGCGGTGAGCAGGCTCTTCAGATAGCCGGAGACGGTGCGGGAGGTCCTGCGGCCGCTGGTGCTGTGCCGCTGGATCTGGGCCAGGTCCCGGGCGGGGTCATAGTCCAGTGTCAGGAGGGAGGTGTGCTCTAACAGCAGGTCGTACATCCGGGAGCGGATCTGATGCTCGGCCTGGGCCGCGGCCTCTTGGGAGATATCGGCACAGGCGATGTATGCCAGCCAGGAGCCGTCCGGCTGTTCCACCCAGGACATGTGGAGAGAGAGGCAGAGTTCCCGCCCGCCGCCCAGGCAGACCCGACAGGCCCGGCGCAGGGGCAGGCCGCACTCCCGGGACCGAACAGCTGCGGCCAGCAGTTCCTCCCGCTCGCCCGTCGGCAGGCCGCTGCCCGGGTCTTCCGCCAGACGGCGGGCCAGAGCTGCGGGCGAGAGGCCCAGCAGCCGGGAGAGAACCTGATTGGCCCGCAGCAGCTCCACGCCACCGTCAGGTCGGCGGCGCAGCAGGCAGAGACCTACCGGCATCCGGTCCAGCAGCGTCTCCGCATCCCGCAGAGCCGTCTCCCGCCGGGAAAGGGCCGCCTGCAGGTCCTGCCCCTCCCGCCGGAGGCGGTCGATATCCAGAAAGACGCCGCGGAAGACCGTGGCCCCCTGGCGGGTCGACAGGATTTCCGCCCGGAGATTCACCCAGACTGCCCCACCGTCCCGCCGCAGCAGGCGGAAGTCGTGATCCACGCCCCGTTTCTCCCGCGCCGCGTCCAGCAGTTCCTGGAGCAGCGCCGGCCAGTCCGCCGGAGCCACCAGAGCGGAAAAGGCCCTGCCGCCCCGGTCCAGCAGCGCCCGCCGGGACCACTGGGTCAGCTGGCACAGCTGCCGGCTGCAGGCAAGGCACCGCAGTCCCTCCCGGTTCAGCTCCAGATCCGCGCCGGGCAGGAGCTCCGGCAACGCGCCGCTCTGGGCTCCGGCCCCCGACCGGGGATCCAGCAGGCAGGCCACCGTGCCGTACATCACCTGATAGCAGGTAACGGTGAGGGTTTGGCCCCCGGCGGTCACATAGGGGAAGGAGGCGGAGGAGCCGGAAAAAGCTACGGCCTGCATGGGCGCCAGCTGCTCCAGCGCCCGCTCTGGCCCGAGCTGGGACAGGCGGCGGCCCTGCACCTCCTCCGGGGAGAGCCCCAGAAGCGCCGCCGCGGCAGGATTCAAAAAGCGGCACACCAGATCCACCATCTCCCCGCTGCCGTTGGTCAGTATCTCCGCCAGGGCGAAGGGGATGGGGCTGTCCCGGAAGGGCTGGGTAAACTTGTCCAGATGCTTTGCCACAGGATGCGCCTCCTCCCTGATTTTGCTGCCTTTATTATAAATGGCGGGCCACCGCATGACAACGGCGCCAGAAGAAATTTCTTTGTCCGGCAGTCCAAAATACCTTGCGGCCCGACTGCGGCGCGTTTTCGGGTGGAGCGGAAGTCTGCCTCCCGCTTCCGAAAGAACGCCCGGCAGACCCGCACATTGTCCAGCGCCGTCCAGAGGCGGGGCCGGGGCGGCGTCGATGCCGCCGTTGATGCAGCGGATGTCCGGCAGGTGGCCGAAGACATCGTCGCTGGTGATGATCCGGCCCTCTTGGGGAATGGGGAGGTGGGTGCTGCGGCAGATGGCAGCAGCGGAATACATGAAAGGGCTCTTTGGCGGTATAGCAGATCCGCTGGTTCCGGGGATCGGAGAAGAATGCCTCTTCGTCCTCCCGGGCGGGCATCCGGAATGCATGCAAACAGATCATAGGCGCACTCCTTTGCCGGAGCAGTTCTTCCGCCTGTGCAGATGAGCCGCTTTTCCTGCATCATAGCCCATTGGTTACTGCTTTGCAAGAGAGGCAGTGCGGCGGGAAATAGATCGACCTTTGCGAAAATGCACAAAAAGTAATACCTTCATCCCTGGAAAAGTCTACCGTGCCGCACTGCACGGGGGGATTGACTGCTTCAGAAAAAAAACGCATAATAACATCTAATAGGGATTTTCCGGTCGATGCGCCGGAGAGGGAGGACGACATGAAGAAGGGATATCTGGTATTACAGGATGGCCAGGTGTTTGAGGGCTTCCGGTTCGGGGGGCCGGCGGACGCCGTGGGCGAGCTGGTGTTCACCACCGGCATGTGCGGCTATCTGGAGACACTGACGGATCCCAGCTATGCTGGACAGATCGTGATGCAGACCTATCCTCTGATCGGCAATTATGGGATCATTCCGGAGGATTTTGAAGGCGCGTGTTGCGTCCGGGGCTACGTGGTGCGGGAGTGGTGCGAGGAGCCGTCCAATTTCCGCTGCCAGGGAGACCTGGACGCTTTTTTGCGGGACCGGGGCGTGCCGGGGCTCTGGGGTGTGGACACCCGGGAGCTGACCCGGATCATCCGGGAGCACGGCGTCATGAACGCCGCGATCTGTGATGAGGTTCCGGCGGATCTGACGGCGGTGAAGACCTATGCCGTCACCGGCGTGGTGGAGGCGGTGACCTGTAGAGCAGCATCCGCCCACCCGGCGGAGGGAGAGGAGCGGTTCCGGGTCAGCCTGCTGGACTACGGCGCCAAGCGCAACATCGTCCGGGAGCTGCAAAAGCGCGGCTGCACCGTCACTGTCCTGCCTGCGCAGACCAGTGCAGAGGAGGTGCTGGCGGCCAAGCCTGACGGCGTCATGCTCTCCAACGGCCCCGGGGATCCGGCAGAGAACGTCTATCAGATTGAGCAGATCAAAAAGCTCCTGGGCAAGGTGCCCCTGTTCGGTATCTGCCTGGGCCACCAGCTGACGGCCCTGGCGGTGGGGGGCGGCACCTACAAGCTGAAATACGGCCACCGGGGGGTCAATCAGCCCGTCCGGGACCTGGACGGCGTCCGCACCTACATCACCAGCCAGAATCATGGCTACGCCGTGGACGGTACCAGCCTGCCGGTGGGGAAGGTCCGCTTCATCAACGCCAACGACGGCACCTGCGAGGGCATCGACTATCCGGACCTGCGGGCATTCACGGTCCAGTTCCATCCAGAGGCCTGCACCGGGCCCAAGGACACATCGTTCCTGTTCGACCAATTTGTAGCTCTGATGAAAGGGGGTGACCGGTAATGCCGCTGGATAAGAGCATTCAGAAAGTGCTGGTCATCGGCTCCGGCCCCATCGTCATCGGCCAGGCGGCGGAGTTCGACTACGCCGGCGCCCAGGCCTGCCGGGTGCTGAAGGATGCCGGCATCAACGTGGTCCTCTGCAACTCCAACCCCGCCACCATTATGACGGATCAGGCCATGGCGGATGAGATCTACCTGGAGCCCCTGACCGTGGAGACCGTCAAGCGCATCATCAAGAAGGAACGCCCCGATTCCATCCTGGCGGGCCTGGGCGGCCAGACCGGCCTGACCCTGGCCATGCAGCTGGACAAGGAGGGCTTTCTCCAGGCCCAGGGCGTCCGCCTTCTGGGGACCGACGCAGCGGCCATCTCCCGGGCGGAGGACCGGGAGCTCTTCAAGGAGGCCATGGCGGAGATCGGCCAGCCGGTGATTGCCTCCGACATCGCGGAGACCGTGGACCAGGCCCTGGCGGTGGCGGAGAAGATCGGCTACCCCGTCATCGTGCGGCCCGCCTTTACCCTGGGCGGCGCGGGCGGCGGCGCGGCCAAGGATCCCGACGAGCTGAAGATCATCGCGGGCACCGGCCTGGACGCCTCGCCCATCACGCAGATTTTGGTGGAGAAGGCCATCTTCGGCTGGAAGGAGATCGAGTTCGAGACCATGCGGGACAGCGTGGGCAACGTGATCGCCGTCTGCTCCATGGAGAACCTGGACCCGGTGGGTGTCCATACCGGCGACTCCATCGTGGTGGCCCCCACCCAGACCCTGGCGGACAAGGAGTTCCAGATGCTCCGCAAGGCGTCTCTGGACATCATCACCCACCTGGGGATCGTGGGTGGCTGCAACGTGCAGCTGGCATTGAACCCGGAGAGCTTTGAGTACGCGGTCATCGAAGTGAATCCCCGGGTCAGCCGGTCCTCGGCCCTGGCCTCCAAGGCCACCGGCTACCCCATCGCCAAGATCACCACCAAGATCGCTCTGGGCTACACCCTGGACGAGATTAAAAACGACATCACGGGCAAGACCTGTGCCTGCTTCGAGCCCACCCTGGACTATATCGTGGTGAAGATGCCCAAGTGGCCCTTCGACAAGTTCGCCGATGCCAGCCGGGCCCTGGGCACGCAGATGAAGGCCACAGGCGAGGTGATGGCCATCGCCCCCAGCTTCGAGATGGCCTTGCTCAAGGCTGTCCGGGGCGCGGAGATCGGCATGGACACCCTGAACCGGAAACCGGACCACGGGGACGACGCCCCCATCCGGGAGCGGCTCCGCCGAGTGGACGATCACAGGCTCTTCACGGTGTTCGAGGCGCTGAAATCCGGCGTCACCGTAGAGGAGATCCACGACATCACCAGAATCGACCCCTGGTTCCTCTGCAAGCTGCGGAAGCTGGCGGCGTTCGAGGCTTCCATTGCAGACGGCCTGTCGGAGGCGCAGTACCGGGAGGGCAAGCGGCTGGGCTATCCCGATGAGGCTCTCCGCAGGCTTTCCGGCGGCGGAGAACTGCCGGAGCACCGGGATGCGGTGTACAAGATGGTGGACACCTGCGGCGCGGAGTTTGACGCGGAGACGCCCTATTTCTACTCCACCTATGACCGGTTCTGCGAGTCCCGGGCCTTCCCCCGCAGCGGCAAGCCGGTCATCATGGTGCTGGGCTCCGGCCCCATCCGCATCGGCCAGGGCATCGAGTTTGATTACTCCTCTGTCCACTGTGTCTGGACGCTGAAGGAGCTGGGCTACGACGTGGTGATTGTCAATAACAACCCGGAGACTGTCTCCACGGACTACGACACTGCCGACCGCCTGTATTTTGAGCCGCTGTACCCGGAGGACGTCATGCACATCATCGCCGTGGAGAAGCCGGTGGGCGTGGTGGTGGCCTTCGGCGGCCAGACGGCCATCAAGCTGACGAAATTCCTGGACAGCCGCGGCATCCCCATTCTGGGCACCAG
>OJPN01000546.1_pt1 | contig 31988 bp, 28 predicted proteins | sample 1598511 | NCBI WGS metagenome assembly OJPN01 (sample SAMN03922485, study PRJEB24848) | human gut metagenome | isolation source: stool sample | host: Homo sapiens | place: Germany | collected 2011-05
TTGGTGGAAGGGACTGCGGTCCCCTCCCCCCCCCCCCTCCTCCACAGGGGATTAAGTCACGCCGCCTTTGGCGGGCGCTCCTGGAGGCGACAGCCGACATCGGAGCCGGAGACTGACGCGTAGTAACAGTCCACGTAGAAAGGCCCGTATTTCTTGGACTGGTTATAGTCACCGCCATGGTACAGGCACGGGGCACTACCGTCGAAACTCCAATAATCCGGGACATAGGTAGTCATACTGCCAAAAGATAGGGTGGAGTAGAGCACCCACTCCAGGCCGCTTTGAGTCGAGATAGTGAGTTCGTAGGGGTAGCCGCTGCCTGGCTTGCCCACCAGAACCCCGTTGGCATTGTCGCTGAACTGATTGGGATTCTTGATGACATTCAGGCCGTTGGCATTGTAGTAGCACCCGTCCATCCAGTCGTGCACGTTGTCCCACCAGCCCTCGATGTTCCGGTACTGGCAGAACCCGTAGGAATTCCGGCTGGCCGCCGTGGTCCCCGTGTGGTATTTCATGGCGTCCGTCTTGCCGTTGTTTTCCCCGGAGCCGCTGGCCGAACAGCCCAGGCCGATGCGCTCGCCGTTCCAGTCCGCGAATTCCACCAGGAACAGCATATTCACATACCAGAACTGGGCAAAGTCCATCTGCCAGATGTTCGTCCCCAGGTTGTGGATATTGGTGCGGGCAATGGAACGGGTGACGTTGACCATCTGCGCCTGATTGGTCTCCGATTTCCAGTTGGAGCCGCAGTGGTAACGTCCGATATAGGAGTAGTCCAGCTCGCCAAGGCCGTCGCCCCGGTCCATATTCACAGGGTCTACATGGAACCCCTCAACAGGGCCGTCCGCGATTTGCAGCTTCAGCTTCTCCTCCGTCTTAGTCCACTTGAACCAATACTTGGGCTCCTTCACCATCACACCACCGGTCCGGGTAACCTTGGTCATGTCCCTCCACGGGTACAGGTTGTCAAAGGGCGAGGAACCGCCGCCGTTGTTCACCGCCGGATTGGGGTCGCCGAACCCGGCCGCCCCGTCCGTGCGCTTGCCCTTGGTGGAGCCGCTGTCGGTCCAGTCCCACTCCACGCCGTAGATGGCGACGAACTGTGCCTTCACGGTGACGGTCTTGTTCGCTCCGACCGCGTAGTTGGCCCCCGCCGCCACCTTGACGGTGATGATGGTATCCCCAGTGGTGTCATTCACGCTGTTCACGATCACCTCGCCCGTCACCTGGTTGACCTCCCCGATGGTGGCCACCCCCAGGTTGTTGGAGACGGCGGAGATGACCCCGTCCCCCTTCCGGGTCACCGTGAACTTGGCCGTCCGTGCCCCCGTATTCAGCGTCACCTGCTCCGGGCTCACCGTTACCACCTGGTCGCCCTTTTTGATGGACCAGGTAGCGGTCTTGGCCCCTGTCTCGCCATCCCACCACTGGTGGTTGGAGTCCGGCGTGAAGGAGGCGGTATAGCCGGTCCCGGCGTTGACCTGCGCCTCCACGCTCACCGTCATCTTGGCGCTGTCGTAATTGCTGTCCCAGGTGGGGGTCTTGGGGTTGCCGTCATACTTCGGGACGCCGCTCTGCTGGGGGACGGCGGCGATGCTGGCCCTTCCGATGGTCCAGTTTACCGTCTTCTTCCCCGTGGAACCATCCGACCACATGCCGTTCAGCAGGGTGAAGGTCGCCTGATGGGTTCCTGCCTCCGTGGCCGGCGTCACCTCCACCGAGGAGTTGACCTGGTCGAAGTTGTCCCACTCCGGCGTCTTGGGCGAACCGTCATAGATCGGCGTCCCCCTCTGGGTCGGGATGGTCACCAATACGCTGGTAATAACCCAGATGGCGTCCTTGGCCCCGGTGGAACCGTCCCACCACTGGTGGTTGGAGTCCGGCGCAAAGGTGGCGGTATATTCCCTCGCCTCCGTCCCCGTCCGTTCCCCGCCGATGGTCATCTTGCCCGGCTCATACCCGTCCCAGGTGGGGCTCTGGGGCGTTCCGTTGGCCGCCAGCACATTGCTCTGGGTGGGCACGGCCTCGATGACCGCCCGCCCGATGGTCCATGTCACGCTGACCTCGTCCGTCTCGTTGGGGAACTGATAGCCGTAGTTCAGCGTGAACTTCGCCGTGTAATCTCCGGCGTTGACCCCCTCGGTCTGCCCGGAGATGGACATTTTTCCGACGTCGTATCCGGTCCAGGACGGCGTCTTGCTCCCGCCGTCATAGGTCAGCGCTCCATTTTGAACGGGCGCGGCCACTTCGATGGGGTTGACCGTCATCTGGAGGTTGGTGGTTTTCCTGACCCCCTCGTAGGTGTATCCGATCTCCACGCTCTGGGGACCCAGTTTGCTGAACCCGTCCTCGGGATAGGTGTATCCGCTCACCGGCTCGGAGGACTCGTCTGAATAGGTGGCGGTGACCACCATGTCCCCCGGGTCAAAGGTCTCCAGATACTGATAGGCTTTCTTGGTGGGCTCTTTGGTCACCGCGATGGACACCAGCACCTTTTTCACCGTGACCGGTACGCTGGCCGTCTTGGTGACCCGGCCCTCGTTGTAGCTGATGACCACCTCGGTCACTCCGTCCGTCAATACCTGGGGTGACCAGGTGTACCCGGTCACGTCCGAGGTCAGGCCGTAGCCGTATCCCGCCGTGACCACCATCCCCTCCGGATTAAACCGCTCACCGGATTTGTAGGTCGTCGTATTCGGCTGCCTGGTGATGGTCAGCGTCTCCAGCTTCAGAGCGCCGCCCCCGCCGTTGCCGCCGGTCATGTTGAAGACCTTGCCAACATTTGCGTTACTCATGCTTCTGCTCGACCTCCAGTCGAATGATATTCACGGTCAGGTCCTCCTCCGGCGTGATCTCGCAGTGGAAGGTGATCTGCCCGTTCGTGGTGATATCGTCGGCCTTGATGCCGGTCTCGCTGCACGCCATAAAACAGGACGCGTCCCCGCATACCAGATAGCGGTATTTGCCGTCGGCCAGCAGCCCCTCGTCCTCCGCCACCTGGGTCCGTTCGTGCCAGGCGGAGGCGGGGAGGGTCAGGGTGATGCCGGCGTGCTGCGCGCTCTCCAGCAGAGGGACGATCTGTTCCAGCATGGCGCTGAGCTTGCCCGTGGTGTCCAGTAGGCTCCGCTCTGCCAGCAGCCTCAGCTGCTCCACCGTGGCCAGCTTCTTGTTCTCTGCCATGTGTCAGAGCTCCTTTCTCTCCGGCGTTACGCCTCGGACGCACCGAAGACTTCCTCCAGCATGGACTCCACCTCCGGGTCCCCGGCCACCTCAATGCCGTCCAGCTTGGCCTTGTCGGAGGCGGACATGGCTCCGGCGGCGGAGGCCGTGGCCAGGTTCAGCTTCACCCCGTCCGCTCCCGCCTCCAGGCCGTTGGCGTTGGCCGTGTCGATCTTGACCGACACCGCGTTGGCCCCCGAGATGTCGATGCCGTTGCCGGCGGTGTAGGTATCCACCAGCTCCTTGATCGCCAGATAGACGTGGGACTCGGCCCCGTCGCCCTCCTTGCTGTTGATTACGAAGTCGATGTATTTGCCCCCGACCTGGGCGCCGGAATAGGGCTGGTCCGCGGTCTCCACCTCCTGGATGGAGGCCGACTTTACCAGGAAGTCCTTGGGGATGTTGATCTTCTCTCCCACGGGGGAACTGTTCTTGGTCAGCTGATAGGTGGCCAGATAGCCCTCCTCGGCCGTCGGCTGCTTGGTGATGGAGTATTCAGCCCCGCCTCCGGAGCCGATCTTCCCCTCCAGCTCGTCCAGCTCGTTTTTGGTGCGCTGCGCCAGCATCTTCAGCTGGTCCAGTGTGGTGTGTTTTCCGTTTGCCATGGTAATGCCCTCCTTCAAAAATATAAGCGGCCCCGGTCACGCGCCGAAGATTTCGTCCAGCGCGTCCTCCGCCTCTTCGTTGGTGGCGGTATTTTCCGGGGTTTCCTCCTCGGGCGGGGGCGTCCAGTCGGACTGGAATCCCTCGTTGATGGCCGTCAGCGCCTCCTCGTCAGTAGCGGTCTGGGCCCGGATGATAGTCAGTACCTGGGCGGTCACATCTCCCCCGGGCGTCACCGGGGGCGTGAGCTGGGCGGCGTCCACCCTCCGGAGCACTTTGCTGGTGGCGCACCAGACCGTATCCCGGTGCTCCGCCCCCTTGTCTCCGTATATGCCCACCCGGAGGACCGCGCCGCCCTCGGCGAGACAGGCCGACGGGATGATGCAGCGGTCGTCCACCAGCGGCACCGGGGGCTGTTCCACCCCGCCCGCCTCAAAGACCGCCGTCTTGTCAAAGCCCTCCCAGCTCTCGTCAAAGGTGAACTCCACCAGATAGAGCCGGTCGGAGCCCTGCATCAGGCTCTCGTCGCCCACAAGCCAGGCAACGGCTTTCTTTACTTTGATTTCCAAACGCGCTCCCTCCTCATTGAACGGCTCCGTTGCCGGACAGCTCCAGCCGGATGATGGCGACGGTCAGATCCATCGTCGGTTCCTCGTCGCAGGTGAACGCCAGCGTCCCGGAGACGGTGATGTCCTTGGGCTGGACGTTGCACCCGATGAACTCCTCCCTGCTCGCCTGGTCCGCGCTCAGCAGGTACTTGTGGGTGGAGAGGGCCAGCAGACGCTCGTCCGATACCTCCGCGCTTCCGTCCTGCCAACTCTCCTTCGGGATGATCAGATCGAAGGAGATGCCCAGTACGTCTCCCGTGCCTGTGCCGTTCCGGCCGTTGTAGACCTGGACCTGATAGGAGCTGCCGTCCGTCATGGAGACGGTGTAAACGTCCGTGCTCCCGGGGCTGTGGTCGCCGCCAGTCTGCTCGATGCTTTGAATGCCGTTCCCGGTGGGGCCCACCAGCTCGCAGGAGATATGCGTGTCCACATATGCCTGTGTCCCGGCGTCCCAGATCCACCAGGTCCCATTTTGAGGCTTCGGCGGCTTTCCGCTGTACTGCTGCGCGGACTGGGCGCTCTGCACCGCGGTCTCACGGGCGGCCTCGGCGGCTGTTTTCGCTGCCTCCGCGTCGTCTTTGGCTGAAACGGCCGTCAACGCGTCCTCCTCGGCGCTCTCCTTGGCGGTGACAGCCTCGTCCCGGGCGGTCCCGGCGGCGGCTTTTGCGTACAGGGCGGTCTCTTCAGACGCCTTGGCGTTTTTCTCGCTGGCCGCGGCCTTCTCCTGGGCGGCTTCTGCGGCGGTCCGGGCGTCCTGGGCCGTCTTGGCGTCTGCCGTTGCCTGCGCCCCAAGCGTCTCCACCTCGACGCACACAGCCTTGGCCCGTTCCTCCGCTCCCTTGGCCTCTGCCTCGCTGAGGGCGGCCGCGTTTTTGAAGTCCTCCGCCTCTCCGGCCTTCTGGACGGCGGCGTCCTTCGCCTGCACGGCGGTCTGTTCCGATGCCTGCGCCCGTCCGGCGGCGTCCACGGCCTCCTGGGAGTAGCGTTTCGCGTTCTCCTCCGAGACGGCAGTCTGTTCCTGCGCGGCGGCAGCCATTCCGGCGGACTCCTCTGCCCGTTCGGCGTCGGCTTTCGCCTGCTCCGCCGAGGCGGAGGCCGAGTCCTTGGCGGTGTGGGCGTACTCCATGGCGCTGGAGGACTCCTGGTTCATCGCGCTCAGCGCGTCGTGGATGGAGCCGCGCACCTCCTCGCCGTAGATGGCGTCCAGGATCTTCTGCAAATAAACGCTGATATTGGCCAAATCACTTCACCTCTTCTCAGTCCTCCAGCATCCAGTCCACGGCCAGGATCTCCTCTCCGGACAGGGCTCCGACGGCGTCCTCATATTTGGCCGTCATCAGCTCCACCTCGTGCTCCATCTCGTTGAACTGGGCCAGCTCGTCGCTGAATGTCTTGAAGTTGGGGGAGTCCACCCGGATCTGGACGATGGGCGCGCCCTTGTCGTCCGTCCCCGCCTCGCCGTACTTCTCCAGCAGCTCCCGGCGGATGGTCTCGTACTCCACCAGGGAGTTGGACAGCATCCGGCAGTTCCTGGCGGCGATATAGCCGATCCGGTCCCTGCGGGAGAGCAGAGGCTGGAGCTGGTGGAGCATTTCCATCATGCGGGCGTTTTTCAGTGTTTTCTTCATGTTTCCTTTCCTCCTGTGGGCAGTCCGTAAACCTTGGCGCTGCTGAAATCCACCGTTCCATTGAAATAGATCACAGAGCCGCGCTCCCCAATGCGGATATACCCGCCGTCCGGGCTGTAAATATTGATGTACGGTACGTCGCTCTCGTAGTATTCGATCGTCAGGAAATGGTACCGGCGGCCGGAATACTCGCCGTGCAGGTTAAAGCTCCCGTAACGTCCGTCGGAAATGACGTTGAACTCGCTTCCGTAGAACTCTCCGCCCTCGATGATTGGGGCGCGGATGGTGGTGGAATCGATGTAGGTGTTCTTGATGTAATAGGGGAACTCAATGGAGTTGGCCAGCTTATACGCCCGGTTTGCCCGGTCATAGGCCACCTCCGCCTCGGAATAGGCCTCGTCCGCCAGGTTGTAGGCGTTGTTCGCCAGCGAATACGCCGGGTTGGAGGTGATGTTCTGGTTGCTCACCTGGGCCCAGTTGATGGTGCTCCCGGCCTCCATGGTCACCTGGCCGTTGATCGTGATAAGCCCCGTCGGCCCCACGGAGAAGGTGACGGTCCCGGTGCTCTTGTTGGTGATGGTCAGTCCGTACAGGTCCAGATACCCGGCCGTGAACTTCTCCTTGGCCATGTCCAGCATACTGTTCCCGTACTTGTCCAGAAAGTCCTCCGCCTGCACCGTGCCCCCGAAGGTGCCCTTGGCGGCCAGCAGCGTCCCAGCGAAGGTGCCTCTCCGCGCGGTCAGGTTTCCCTGCTCGTCCACGATGAAGTTCCCGCCGATGTTGATGGAGCCCTTTTTCATGGTCAGCATCCCCGTCGTCATATCCAGGGAGAAGTTGCCGCTGACGTCCTTGAGCACCCCCGCCCGGATCACGTCGGCGCTCAGCACTCCCGTGTTGACATAGTTGGCCACGATGGAGCCGTCCATGGTGATGGCCAGCCCAAAGCTCTTCCCGCCGTCGTTGGAGTACCCAAGGCCGTTCATGTTCCATTTCCACAGCTTGTCCGCCTTGGCATAATCCCGGACGTTGGAAATATACAGCGTGTCCGAGCCGTACTCGTCCCGGGTGATGGTGATGTAGCCCGTGGTCGCCATATTCATGATGTGGGTGGCGTTCTCCTGGGCCTCCTTGAGGATGGAGTGGGCCTTGGGCAGGCCGTCGATCTTCTCCAGCACCGCCGCGTTGGTCTGGTTGTTTACGCTGGTCAGGCTCACCTTGACGGAGTCCCCCATTTTGAACTGGGTGTTCTCCGGATGGTCCAGCGGGATCTCCAGCTTGGTCACCGGGAACATCCTGTCCAGCCCGTGTGGGCGGGAAATGACCCGGATCTCGTCCAGCAGCTTGACCGCCTCCGTATCCACGTCCAGATAGTGCAGGTCCAGGGCGCTCAGCTCCAGCTCCAGATTGTCGAACTGGAGATCCGTCAGATAGGCTTTGGCCTTTTCCAGCAGGACCGTCGGGTCGCTCACGTCGTCCCAGCTCACGGTCTTTGCGATCCAGCCGTACTCCTTGACGGCCTCCTCCGACTGGACGTAGATGCTCCCGTCATTCACGCTCTCCACCGTCAGATAGGCGTCCAGCGCCTCGATGGGGCTGTCGTCCAGCCGGTTGCCCAGCGGGATAATGGCGGTGGCGTACTCCGTGGAATCCCAGTTGCGGGTGAAGTCCAGCAGATTGGAGCCGAACTGGATGACCTGGCTGCAAGTATCTGGGTACTCCTTCAGATAGTCCAGATACCGCGTGCCGTTTTCCTTCCGCACCCGGAGGTGTCCGCCGTAGGACTCCACCAGGGCGTTGAGCACCTCCATGGTCTTCTCATAGTTGGTGTGATAGCTGGGAAAATCCTCGTCCGCTACCGTCACCGCGCCCACCGCAAACCGGCGGTTTCCCCCCACCTGGCTGTTGTGGACCTCGATGAGGGACTTCAGCAGTTCCCGGATGGACGATCCGGCGTATTCCGCTGGCGGCTGGGCCGAATCGTTGAAAAAGGCCAGCTCTCCCTCGCAGTAGAACACCCGGTTGTTCCAGAAATCCCTGCTCTCCGAGAGGGCCCGTCCGGCCCAGATCTCCTCTCCGTGCTTTCGCACCGAAATATCCGTGACCATGCGCACGATGGTGCCATAGGCCGCGTTGGTCGGGGGGAGCGTCAGCTCCAGGGAGCCTGCCGCGCTGTCCTCCAGAGTCAGCTTCGGGTCTATGACCTTCATATTGTCCAGCGAAGATACATCGTTATAGATGCACACGCCGTCCGCGTAAATACTGTACATCGGTCACAACCTCCCAGCTCTGAAATCCACGGAGACCGTCCCCGTTCCGGTGTCGCACCAGAGCTCCAGGGTGGCGCCCTGCCCTCCGAAGAATACAAACTCCGGAAACTGCATTGTCCCGTCCGGGAGCAGCTTGGTCTCGTCCAGCCCCAGCGTCGGGTTAACAAAGCGGATGTGTACGCCCCGTTCGTCGCTGCTGGAGGTGCGGAACTCCGGGCAGACCGGGGCCCGCCCAAAGAGGACGGCGTCCAGCCGCAGGGTCTTCTTTTCATCCGTCACGGCGATGTTCTTGAACAGCGTCGTCCGGATCACGCCATTTTGAAAGTTGAACGGGTCCCACAGCCAGTCGTCCGTGGAAGACAGCACCGACCATTTATAGGGGCCCACATCGTAATCAATAGTGATGCGGGACCAGTCCTTTTCCGACTTCCAGGTGTTGACGGTGAACCGCCCCTCGTAGAAATACTCCGGGTCGTCTTCCAGAATGGCCCGGAGCTTCTGCCCGTGGAGATAATCCATAATGTCGGAATAGGCCATGTGCCAGGGCTTGAAGTCGTTCATCACGATCAGCTCGATGGAGCCCGTCCGGTTCTGGTACACCGGGTACCCGGTGAGAGACTGGGATAAATCGATGACCCCGTCCCCACCGGGTATTTCCAGCGCCTTTACCTTCTGTGCAGGCGGATTGAACACCGGCCGGGAGGAGGGGACCAGCCGCCAGTCATCCCAGGTGTTCTTTTCGCCAAAGGTAATGGAATGGTACAAAGCTCAGTTCCCCCTTCCTCTTCGTGCTGCCCTCTGCCCGAGGGCGTTGTCCATGGGCGCGGCCAGCTCTCCCACCAGCCTGCCCGTATCCATGACTACCCGCATCCGTTCCATCCGGTCCATCATGCCGGCCATTTCGCTCCGCAGGGAGCGCAGCTCTTCCACGATGTCCCCGTTGTCAACGCTGACGGTCATGCCGCCGTCCCGTCCGGAATCCCGGAGCGAGATGCTCGCCTGGCCCGCGAGGCCGATGGTCCGCTGAGGGTAGAACAGGCTGTTCAGCTGGCTGGCTCCCCGGCTCACGTCGGAGAGGTCCAGCACCGGGCGGATCGTGGGCTGCGCCTCCATATCCCCGCTGAGAAGTTCAATGGCTGCGGACATGGCGGCTGAAATGCCCTCTGAGGCGGAATCGGCAATGCCGGCTCCGGCGTCGTAGGACCTTCCGGCGTAGTCCGCGATCCCTTTCACAAAGCCGAGGCCTGTGAAGTTGCCCAATTCCCGGAAGACCCGGGAAGGGGAGTTGATGTCCAGCGTGTCCTTCACTGCTTCCACGCCTGCCAGCGCCATGCTGGTCAGCTCGTCGATAAAGGAACTCCTGCTCTGAGAGACGCCCTGAGCAAGCCCCTCTGGGATCTGCTGGCCCGTTTCCGTCCAGCCCGCCTCCTTCAGGATCTTCGTGGCCGCCTCTGTCATGGCCTTCATCTCGGCTTCGGTGTCCTTTTTGATCAGCCCCACATTCTCCGAGAACTCCTTGCGCAGCGATTCCAGCTGGCTGCTGGTGTCCGCCTCCAGCTGGTCCATTTCCGCCTGCCAGGTGGCCCGGTATTCCTCCAGTTCCACAGCGGCGTCTTCCCGCAGCTGCGCGATGCTGTTCTGGGTCTCAATGCGCAGGCTCTCCAGTTCTGTGGTAGCCTGATCCCGGGCCTGGGCGTGCTTCAGCGACCAGAGGGAGACGTATTTGTCCAGCTCCTCATCGCTCATGGAGTTGAGGGCGCGGATCTCCGCGATGGCCGACGGCCCCATCTCCTGGAGCTCGCCGATCAGCTCGGAATCGACGCCTTTCGCGGAGAGCTGCCCCAGGATATCCTGCCATTCGCCGAACTCCTGCACCTGGCCCTCCAGGTTCTTCATCAGCGTCTCGCTGCTGACCGACTCCTTCTTCGTCACCTCATCAAAGAGGCCGTAAGACTGATAGAGGCTCTTGGTGCGAGACTTTACCGCGTCCTGATACTGGTCGTTCAGGGACTGGATGTCCTGTTCCAGCTGCTCGTTGATGGACTTGACCTTGTCGGCATACTCCTGCTCCAGCTGGAGCCGCTGCTGATTAGCGGACGCCTGGACCTCCTGCACGTCGGAAATGTACTGCTTCTGGGCCTCGTAGATCTCCTTCTCCATCTCGTAGACCTTCCGGTCCATCTCCTTGCGCTCGTCGGTACCGGCCGCGTAGCGGCTCTGCACCCGCTTATAGGCCGCCAGCTCGTCGGCCAGGCTCAGCCGGCCGTAGTTCTTCTCCTCCTCGATCCAATCCATGGATCTCTGATAGGACTCCTCCATCAGCTGGTTCCGGAGGCTGTACACCTCCCTGTCGATCTTCTTGCGTTCCTCGCTCCCCTCCAGGTATCGCTTCTGCATCCGCTCATAAGCGGCAAGCTCCTCCTCGGTGCTCAGGCGGTTGTAATACTTCTCCTCCTCGATCCAGTCGAGAGAGGCCTGATAAGTGGAAGATACCAGCTCATTTTGAACCCGATAAACCTCCCGGTCGATCTTGATCCGCTCTTCGCTGCCTGCCCGGTATTTCTTTTGCAGGTTCTCCCACCCGGCAAGCTCGTCCATCAGGCTCAGCTCGCCGTAGTACTGCTTCTCGCTGGCCCACTCCTGAAAGGCGTCGATCCCCTTGGAGCTGACCTTGATGACTTCGTCGATCATCTTGGATGTAGCCTGGGCCGCGGGAACGATGCTGTTCCTGGCGCCGATGGCCAGGCCCTCGCCCATGTTCTCACCCAGATGAATGAACTCACGGGAGGGGGAATGACTGTCCAGGGCCTTCTTTGCCGCGTTCAGAGCGGCCAGGCCAAGGCTCCTGCCGGCGGAGCTGGCATTGCTCAGCTTGGACCGGACGCCGATGACAAAGCCGTCGCCCACGTTTCTGCCGGCGGCGGTGAACTCGGCCTTCATGCTGTTGATTTCCCGGACCGACGCCTGGAGCGCCGTCCCCATAGCGGAACGGAAGGCTCCGGACGAGGAGGTGATGGTGCGGCACATGTCCGCCATCAATCCTTTTATCGCGTCCCGGATCACAGCCGCCTTGCCGTCCACGATTTCAGCCATGGACCCCACAAGGGCGCTCATGGCCCCGTTGACCGTGGATACGTTGGCGGCAATGGACACGCTGACGGTGGACAGCATACTGCCGACAGCGCCGTTGATGGTATCCCCGCAGTTGCGGAAGGCGTCGGCAAAGCTGCTGACTCCGGCGTCGCCCATCCTCCTCATGCTGTCCGCAAAGCCGGAAAGCCCGGCGGTGCTGACGCCGTTGACCCCCTCCGCCAGTTCCAGTAGGTTCCATACCTGGGCCACTACATCGGACATCTGCCGGATATCGATACCGGAGATCTGGTCGTAGTAGTCCTGCATGGATGCGCCGAATTTGGAGATCTCGTTTCCGAAGGACGCCAGGGTCTGGTCCCCTCCGAACCACTTGTCGAACAGGCTGCTGTCCGGCAGCCCCGTGGCCAGATTGGACAGCGCCTGGGCGGCGTTGGCCGAGGCCGTCACCGCCTCCGGCTGTACGCCCTTGATGGCCTCCGCATAGGCGGCCAGATCTTCGCCAAAGGCTGTAAGGTCGCTGCCAAATGCGGAGAGGTCGGTCCCTCCGGTGAAGAAGGAGATCAGACCGCCCGTATTGGGCAGGGTTTTGGATAGTTCCACCAGCGCCTGACCGGCAGAGGCTGAGGCCGTTACCGCCTCCGGCTCGACTCCGGCTACCGCGCTGCTGTATTGCCGCATGGCGTCCCCAAAGGGTACGATGCCGGCCGCAAATACGGAGAGGTCCGCCCCGCCAGTGAAGAATTCCATCACGCCGCCCATATTGGGCAGGGCTGTCTGGAGCTGGACCAGGGACTGGGCCGCCACAGCCGAGGCCGTCACCGCCTCGGGATCAATCCCCGCCACAGCCTGACCATATTTCCGCATGGCGTCCCCAAACGCGATGACGCCGGCGGCAAAGGTCTCCAGGTCATTTCCGCCTGTAAAGAAGGTCATGACCCCGCCCACATTGGGGAGGGCCGTCTGGAGCTGTGCCAGGGATTGCGCCGCTATGGCGGAGGCCTCCACCGCTTCCGGCTGTACGTCGGACACGGCGATGCTGTATTTCCGCATGGCGTCGCCGAAGGGCACAATGCCCTCCGAGAAGGCGCCCAGATCATTGCCCCCGGTAAAGAAGGACATGACCCCTCCCACCTGAGGCAGGATGCTTTGCAGCTCCGCCAGCGACCGGGCCGCCGCGGCCGAGGCCTCCACCGCTTCCGGGTTCACGTCGGCCACAGCCTCTCCGTAGGCCTTCATGGCCTTGCCAAACGGCAGGATGCCCTCTGAGAAGGTCCCCAGGTCGTTTCCGCCCGTGAAGAAGGAGACGATGCCTCCCACGCTGGGCAGGGCTGCCTGGAGCTCGGCCAGTGCCATTGCCGCAGTGGCGGATGCCGACACGGCCTCCGGCTTGATGTCCGAGATAGCCTCTCCATAGGCTTTCATCGCCTCGCCGAAGGGCGTAATGCCATTAGAAAATGTCTCAAGGTCGTTCCCGCCGGTGAAAAACTCCATCACGCCGCCCACGCTGGGGAGAGACGCCTGGAGCGCGGCCAGAGCCCGAGCCGCCGTGACAGAGGCCGCCACAGCTACCGGGTTCATGCCGCTCACCGCGTCGGAATAGGCTTTCATACCTTCCCCAAAGGGGATCAGACCATTTGCGAAGGTCTCCAGGTCATTTCCGCCCGTGAAGAAGTCCACCACCCCGCCCACGTTAGGCAGGGTATTTTGAAGTTCGGCCAGCGCTTTCGCCGCTGTGGCCGAGGCGGTCACCGCGTTGGCGTCCAAGCCGGCCAGGCTGTCGGAATAGGCTTTCATCGCCTCCCCGAAGGGCACCAGCTGGTCGCCAAAGGTCTCCAGGTCGTTGTCTCCTGTGAAGAACGCCACCAGCCCTCCCGTATTCGGGATGGTATTGGCCAGCTCCACCAGCGTCTTCCCCGCGATGGCCGAGCTGTTCACCGCGTCGGCGTCCAGCCCCTTGACCGCGTCGGAATAGGACTTGATAGCCCGGCCAAAGGGGACCAGATTTTTCCCAAAGGCGTCCAGGTCGTTGCCTCCGGCGAAGAACTCCACCGCGCCTCCGCTGTTGGGCAGGGTCGCCGCCATTTCGGCCAGGGCTTTCCCCGCTGTTGCGGCGTTGGCCACCGCATCGGCGTCAAGACCCTTGATGCTCGCGGCGAACCGCATCATGGACTCGCCGAAACCAACCAGTTGGTTTCCGAACTCGCCCATATCGTTCTCTCCGGTGAAGAATCCGGCTACGCCTCCGCTGTTGGGCAGGGTCGCCGCCATTTCGGCCAGCGTTTTGCCTGCGATGGCCGCGGTGCTCACCAGATTTCCGTCCAGGCCGGAGATGGTGTTGGAAAATTTCATCATCGCCTCGCCGAAGGGGACCAATTCCTCGGCAAAGGCGGACAGAGAGGAACCTCCGGTCAGCCAGGAAGTCAGGCTTTCCAGCAGGTCGGCGGCCGTAATCAGAAGGATTGCCTCGGTAAGGGCTTTTACGCCGTCCAGCATGGAGGCGTCGATGCCGCGGGCTCCGTCAATAAACGGCTGCACATTGGTCATAAACTGGGCCAGATCTGCCCCGATCTGCGGGAAGGAGCCGGATACGCCGCTCATGAATCCGCCGACGATGCCGCCGATGAATCCGCCAATGGCGCTGCCGATGGTCTGCAAGAGCTGCCCGCCCTCGCTGATGAGCCACTCCAGCCCGGGAATCTGGGCAAGACCGCCCACCGCCGCCAGGACCAGAGCCAGCTCCGCGATGACTACGCCGAGACCGAGGACTCCGACCATGGCCGAGGGGATAAGGCCGGCCAGCGCTCCCAGCGCCACCATAATGCCGCTCAGCAGCCCGATCCCGACGATGCCCTTGAGCAGGGCGTCGGTATCGATCCCGCCGAGAGCCGATACGATACCGGAGAAGAAGGACATGAGCAGATCAATTGCCACCTGAATCAGCGCCGGCATGTTTCGGGCAATCCCCTCGATCAGCCCGATCAGGAACCCCATCAGAGAGTCCACGATCTGGGGTGTGTAAGTTGCCAGGGCCGCCAGCACCCCGGAAATCAGCTCCAATGCGCCGTTGGCAATCGCAGGTACACATTCCACCAGCACATCCACCATCGTGAGTACCAGCGCCTTGACTGCCTCTCCGATGGCGGGGGCACCGTTTGCAATCACTTTGGCAAACTCCACCACGGCCTCGCCCAGCTTTTGGGCAATGGCTGGGATCAGCGCCGCGATACCGGTGATGATGGAGGTCAGGCCGGCCACAATAATGGCTACGCCAGCCCCCAACGAGGCGGCGAGAGCCGTGATCCCCACCGCAATGGCGGAGAGTCCGGTTCCAACCAGAAGAAGGCCTGCGCCCATCCCGGCGACGCCAACACCGATCAGAGCCAGAGCGCCGCCGAGCCCCAGAATGGTGGGGAGAAGAGGCGTCAGCAGAGCGCCGGCCGCTCCGATCACGGTGAACGCTCCGGCCAGTGTTACAAGCCCCTTGGCGATGCTCTCCCAGCTCATGCTGCCCAGCGTGACCAGGACGGGCGTCAATACGGCCAATGCGCCGGCGGCCACCAGCATGGCGGCGGAACCGGCAAGCGTGCCGTTCATGGCGTTCAGGCCGATGGCCAGCTCCGCCAGAGCGCCGCCCATCGTCACAAGGCTTTTGGCGACGCTCTCCCAGCTCATGCCCCCCATTTTGGACAGGGCGGAGGCAAGCACGTTCAATGCGCCGCCCACCACAACCAGCCCGGCCCCAAGAGAGACCATGTTCTTGGGCATGGCCCGCATGGCGACCGCAACCTCCGCCAGGGCGCCGCCCATGGCCAGGAGGCTCTTTCCGATCTCAGCCAGGCTCATCCGCCCGAAGTCGGCCATGGCGGAGGCGAATATCTTCATCGCCGCCCCAATTTCAACCATGGCAAACCCGGTTGCCGTCAATCCGCTGGCACTTCCGGTCAGCTTGGTAAATGCGGCGATCTCCAGAAGAAGGGCCCCGATAGACCCCAGCCCCTTGGCCAGCTCGCCCAGATTCATCTGCCCAAAATCCTTGCAGGCGGACGCGAATACCTTCATGGCCCCGGAGAGGACCAGAATGCCGGCAGCGGTTGAAACGGGCTTTCCGCTGAATTTCGCCGTATTCAGGAACAGCGATACCTCCGCCAGCAAAACGCCGACGCCGGTCAGCCCCTCGACCATCCCCGCCAGATCCAGCTGGCCCAGGTCCACACAGGCTGAGGCCAGGATTTTGATGGCTCCGGCAAAGATCACCATCTGGGCCGCCCCTTTGACGACCGTCTTTCCGCCGCTGTTCAGGGCCTTCATGACCACCACCATGGCGGTCATCAATCCGGCGACGCCGATCAGCCCCACCGCCATCTGCTCCGGCTCCAGCGACGCGATCGTCCTCAGGGCACCCGCCAGCAGCAGCATGGAGGCGGAGAGCCCCAGCATAGCTGTTGTGCCCTTGATGACACCTTTGACCTGCCCGCTGATTTTGGTGAATACGCCCATGGCGATCGTCAGCTCCGCAAACAGGACGGAGAGCGCCCCCAGGGCGTTGGTCAGCTTCTCGCTGTCAATGGTGGCAATGACCAAGATAGCCCCCGCCAGAATGGCAATGGCGCTTGCGATTTTCAGCAGGGCACCCGCCTTCAGCTGGGTCTGGTAGGCCTCAAAGCAGCCCCGGACTCCGTCCAGGATGTCTTTGACATTGTCCATCAGGCCGCCCACGTCGTCGAAGGCTTTGGTCAGGCTGCTCATAAATTTGGTAATGCCCAGAGCGATGCCGCCCAGGGAGATACTGTTGAGCAGATCCAGCGCGCCGCTGAAATCCGCTCCGCTCAGCGCCTCCACAATGCCGCTGCCCAGGCCGCCGACCACGTTCAGGATGCCTGTTATAACGGTTTTTACCCCGCTGAAGATCGCCTGGAACATCTGGAGGAGCTTGCTGCCCTCCACGGCGGCGTCCATGCTGTCCACGGTGTCGCTTACGCCGGACCCGAGACCGGAAACCGCGTCGATCACCTGCCCGATCCGGGCCTGTACGTTCTGCAAGACGGCCTGAAAGCCTTCCAGCCCCGGGGCCTTAAACGCTCCGGAAAGCAGGCCGGCAAGGGTCTGGAGGGCGGAAGATACCCAGCCAAGAACAGTGGAAATGCCCTGGGAGATGCGCCGAAACACCTCCCCCTCCCTGGCCGCCCGGTTAAGCCCAGTTAGGAAATCGCCGATTACGGCGGTTACAGTAAGGATGGCGTCGGCCAGCGACCCGACCCCTCCCGCCATGGGAAGGACGGCATTGACCACCGCCATAACGCCCTGACGGACCAGGTCGAGGATGGAAAACAGCCCCTGGAAAGTCCGCCTTACCTTATCCGCCGTCTCGTCCGACAGGATCAGCCGCTCGGAAAAGCTGCGCAGCGTCTCCGTCAGCGCGTAGAGCTGGTCGGCGGTGGCCGGCGGGAAAATATCCCGGAACGCGTCCTTGATTGGAACGATGACGCTCATCAGCCCCTTGGCCGCATTCCAGACGGCCTCGATCAGGTTCTCCCGTCCGGAGGGGCGGATGATTTTCTCCGCGAATTCGTCCATAGAGACGGAGCCGTCCCGGAGGCCCTTGTCCAGCTCTTCGATCTGGGCGACCATCTCCGAGGTGTAACCCGCAGCCTTCCGCTCTGCCTGGGACATGCCGGTCATCTTGTCATGGAGATTGTGGACGGCCTGCGTCAGCGTATCGGAGGAGACTACCCCCTCGGACAGGCCCTTTTTCAGCGCGTCGCTGAAGCTCTCCGATTCGCTCACCAGCTTCTCGAAGACGTCGCCGCTTTTTTGGGCCTCCGCCCGGATTTCCTCAATAAAGCCGGCCTCGTCTGCAATCCCCTGATTGAGCAGCTGCTTCCAGCCGGAGCTGAGCCCGCCGCTGAGCAGCTCGTTTCTGGCGTTTGACATTTCGCCGATCAGGCCGCCCAACGTGCCGGAAATCTCGGTCAGCAGCTCCTTCGCCTCGTCAAAGTCGCCCATCAGGATCTCCCAGGTCTCGGTCCATCCGGACTGGGCGCTCTCCTTCAGAGTATCCCACAGCTGGGTGAAGGTCTTGACCTTGGTGGCGGCGTCTTCAGCGGTCCGTGCCATCTGGGCGATCTCTTTGGCCTGACTCTCAGAAAAGCCCTGCTGGATGAGATCCGCCTCGGTATACGCCCCGGCGAACTGCTTCAGCGTCTCCGTAAGCACCTCGGTGGTGAGCCATTCGCCCCGGGTCAGGGATTCCCGGAACGAGCCGTACATATTGATGGCGTTTTGGGCTCCCGTCCCCAGCAGCTCGGAGGTCCGGACCAGGGCGTCCTGGAATACCTTGCCGCCCATACCGGCGTTGACCACCGAGTTCCAGTCCATCAAGGAAACTTTGCCCGCAGCCAGGGCCTGGGAGAGCTGATACATGGCTGTGGAGGCCTGCTGGGAGGTGGAACCGGAAACGGCGGCCAGGTTGGCGATGCCTTTGATGGAGTCCACCGAGGTCTGAAGATTGACGCCGGCGGCGGTGAACGTACCGATGTTCCGGGTCATCTCCGTAAAGTTGTAGACGGTCTTGTCCGCATAGGTGTTCAGCTCGTCCAGAGCCCGGTTCACCTGTTGTAGATTGGTTCCCTCATGGGAGGTGTTCGCCAGGATGGTCTGCACCGCGCCGATCTGGGTCTCGTACTCCTGAAAACCGGTCTTGATCGGGTCGATGGTGAGGGCGGATATCATCCGCTTTCCCGCGTTCACCGCGGAGTTGGTGATATTGGAAAGGGCCGTCATGGCCACGACTTCCATAGCCGAGAACTTGGCCCGGACCGTTTCGACGGAATTGCCGAGGGCGGACATATCGCACTTCTTTGCGGCGTCCCCCAGACCCTCCAGCCCCTTCGCGGCGCCGTCCAGGTCCAGGCCCCGTTTCAGCCGGTCCAGCGTTGACAGGCTGGTCTGCACGTTCTGTTCAAACTGCCGGTTGTCAAACCGCATTTCTACGACCCGCTCGTCAATGGTCCTGCTCATGACCCTGTGACCTCCTTCCATGCGTTTTTCGCGATCTGGTCAAAAATAGGCTGGATCGCGGGGTTGATGTAATCGCGCCCCTGGACCCAGCCTCCTGTCCCAGTGCCATGCCCGTATTGCAGGATAATGGCGATGGGAACTCCATTTTGAACATTGGAATTGTGAAACGAGAGTTTGATGACCCCGTTTTTGTTTTCGATCCGGTAATACCAGGATGCGGCGGTCTCGCCGGAATCGATAGGCGTTGCAGACGAAAGGGCGGCCACTCCGGCTCGGCCATACCTGTCAAGTTCCCCAAGATAGACAGCCTCCTTTGCCCGCTCCAGAAAGCGGGTGAGTTTGGAAAAATCACCCTTTTGTCTGAACGTAATCATATGCGGTCTCCTATCGTGTTCGGAATTGCGCCCGTACTCAGATCGCCGGACTCTCCACAGAGCCCACCGGCGTCTGCTGGGCGTTGAAATTGGCGGCTTTCGCTGTTTCAAAGGTAATTCCGCCCGCGCTGTGATCAGACTTGCACAGGTTCAGATAGAAACTGCACACCACGCCGTGGGCGGTCCAGGGCAGCCCCACCATGGCGCCGACCCAGGGCAGCGCCCCGGTATAGCCAAGGTGAACGCAGTAAAACGCCAGCAGCAGACCGCCCACCGTGACGACCCAGAGCAGGGCCCGGATGTCGTTGGTCAGCTGCTTGGAATGCTCTCTTGCCTGCCGGGTTCTCGCCGGGGCCATGCGGCGTCCGTTTCTCATCACACCAGCCCTCTCTCCTGAGCGAACCGGTAGAACAGCATTGCCGCCTGCTCACGGGTCAGGAAGTCGGACCACATCATGTTGGGCTGGCCGTCGATCGCAGAGCCATTGCCCGCAAACAGGCCCACACGGACCACCCACTCCTGGGCCTCCTTGCTCCAATCGCCGCGGTCGTTGTCCTGCAAACTCTTGCGGTACTGCGTCATAGCGGTGTGAAACATCTTGTTGAATTGCGCCTGATCCATATCGTCGTCCTCCTCCTGTACGATAGAAAAGTCCGGACGGCCATAGCCGCCGATTTTGGAATAGGAAAGTGCATAGCTCTTGTCCCGGACACAGCCGCCGTTCTCCACAACGCCGGGGAGGGAGCTGGTGTTCCCCTCAATGGTGTAGACCCGTCCGCCTTCCACCTTCTCCACGATGCCGGTGTGATACATGCTCTTTCCGCCGTCGTTGGTAAAGAAGATCTGGTCGCCGGGCTGCGGATCCCTGGTGTGGAACTGCCCTTTGGCCTTGTAATAGTTGGCGGAGCCGCTGCATCCGGCCCCAACGCCCTTTTCTGCCTGGCACAGCAGCCGCATACCGGTCTCGAACCCGAACGTGTGGATAAAGCACCAGTCGACAAAAATGTCGCACCAGCTGTATCCGTTCTTCTTCCCGTTGTAGACCCGCCCCAGGGCATCCAGGTCCCGCGCGTACTTGTTCCAGTTTTTGTCGCCCGCGTTGGCGGTCTTGTTGTCAAGCTGGGCGTTGGTCTGTTTTTCGAGGTAGCCGATCTCGGCTCTGGCGGTGTCCAGCACACGCTTGACCGCCGGTAAAATCGTCTGAGCAGCCATTGTCTCACCCTCTCCTGCGTATTTGTCATAGTAGCTCTGTCCGTAAGCAGCCCGGCGTGCTTTCGCCTGCTCACTCTGGTCTGCCGGACGCTCAAACTGCGTCAGCACGGCGTCGGAGGCCGCCCGGACGCTTTTAGCGCTGGTCAGGGCATTGACCAGTCCGCGATAACTCTTGTTCAGCTCCTCCCAAAGGAAGTCCAGCTGCATCTCCAGGTCGCCGATGCTTTTCCCGGCAGCCTGCGCATAGTCGAGCAGGTTCTCTTTCCTGCTCCAGTAGGTCCATTGGGCAAGGCCATACCCGGCCCGTCCCGGACAAAATTGGCGTATGCTCCGGAGTCCACCCGCGCCGTGTACTCGGCGTCGGAGAGCCCCAGCTTTTTCTCAAAGGTATTCTGGAGGTTGTCGGGGTGCAGGCCGCTCTCGGCGTAGAGATTGCCCATCAGCCCGGCTGTTCCGCAATCGGAGAGCCCCTTCTCTCTGAAATACCTCCAGATCACTGCTTCTGTCATAGCGTTATCCTCTTGTCCGCCCACGCTTCCGCCGCGCCGCGTTCTGCGCCCGGTTTTGCGCGAAGATCTCCTTCTGGCTCATTTTCTTCTGCGGCCCGTTCTTCAGGCTGCACACGTTGATCAGCGTCATCAGCCGGTTCAGATGCCATTTCTGGCACTCGAAGGGGATCTGATTGGAGATCATCCAGTAGTAGATGACCTCCGCCGTCGCGATCTCGTTGCTGCTCCGGCCATTTCGCCGGTTTCGGATTGTGGTGGCGGTCATTGAGTCGTTGATGTAGGCGTTCACCTGCTCCAGAATCCGGGGCGTGATGGCGGTGTAGACGTTGGGGTCTACATTCTGGGTCAGCGTCATGCACCGGATGTAGTCGATCTGCTCCAGCACAGTCTTCGGCTGTTTGGAGAGATAGGGCTTGTGCCACTTTGCCTCCCATTTTGAAAGGGAGACCAGAGAGTGTTCCAGTCGAAGAGACTGCTCCTTGGTGGTGATGAAACAGTTTTTCGCCTCGTCATACTGTTCGACCCCAGGTATCGTGATTTCCAGCATCTCCGGTCTCCTCTCCTATCCTCAGCGGACAGCCATGGACGCCGGAGCGGCGGAGGTATCCCCGCCCTTGGGGATGATGCCGTTCAGGAATTTTGCCGCGGCGTCCGCGTCGGTGGCCAGCTCCATAAACAGGTCGCTGTAAGCCTCGGTCTGGGCGAATTCGTCCCTCAGCTGCTGGTTCTTGATGAACTGGCGGCCGTCGGGGGACTTCTGACCGTAAGCCCGCAGGATGATGTCCTTGAACAGGGCGATGATCTGCTTGCCGTCCTGGGCGGCGGTGATACGGTTGATCATCTCAACCAGTCCGCCGTCCACAGACAGCTCCATCTCCGTGACCTCGGCCCGGGTCAAATTGAAGTAAAAATCCTCGGTGCGGGATGCACCGTTGTAGTCCGCAAAAGTCCTTGTCAGCTTCAGCATGGTAATTTTTCTCCTTTCAAAAATAAAAAAGAAAGCGGAGCCCTCGGTGAGAGCCCCGCTTTGGGTTGAAAAACGGTCAGGAATTGTTCAGGGTCAGGCCAGTCAGGGTGTAGACCTTGGTATCGGACTTGCTGCCCTTGGTGGCGATGGCCTTCACCGTCTGGCTCTTGTTGGTGACCCGCAGGATGATGCGGTCCTCGTCCAGCTTCACGGGGCCCTTGGTGCCGCCCACCAGCTCCACGGTGATCTTAGCGTCGCTGGGCTCTGCGGCAAACTTCAGCGCCAGATAGTTGCCGGTCTGCTCGGTGCTCTTGCTGCTGAAACCGGTGTAGCCGGTCACGTGCTTCAGGGTGCCGGAGATGGCGCCGTCGCTCACGACGATGTCGCTCTGCAAATCGGTGGCCTTCTTGCCCAGCAGGTCGGTCTCATCGGTGATGGCAGCCGCGGAGACAGTGACCTTCTCCTCCAGCAGCTCGATGACCTCGGCGGGAAGGGGCAGGCGGGACTCGGTTTCCTCGGTGCCGTACAGGATCTCCTCCAGCTTGGTCAGCTTGACGGGGTCCACCTTGGTGGAGTTGATGATCAGACGGGCCGTGGGCTTGAAGCCGGGCACATCCACGGGGGTGGTGGTAACCTCCCAGCTGGGGTTGATGGGTTCGGGGGAGTCGTTGACGGTCTGGTAGCTGCGCTCAGAGGGAGAGGCCAGGCCGCCGTAGACCAGGTGCAGCTTGTAGCCGTGGTCCTGGCCGTCCACATCGTTGCCCAGCTTGGTGCGGTAGCTCAGGCCAAAGACCTTGCGGCTCTGCTGGCCGGCCAGCACGCCGGGGGCGATCTCCGCGGAGCCGTCGCACTCCTCCCACTCGTCTGGGTAGGTGTAGGCTTCGATGGTCAGGCCGAAGTCCTCGGCGCCCACCAGCACCAGATATTTGATGTTGTCGGCGTAGAGATTGTTGGGCTCCGCGCCGGAGGGGCTCTCATTCACGGCAGTCAGGCCGTTCCAGACGATGCCCTTGTTGTAGACGCCGCCGGCGCCGATGGGATACAGAACGCCGTGGTCGACGCCAGTTTCATAGGTGCGCTCGCCGGTCTTGTCCCATACGAGTTTACTCATGTTGTGGTTCCTCCTTTAATAATACAAATCGAATACGTCATGGTGCAGATTGTCCGCCGTGAAATGCCGGTCATGGGAGCACATGGGCAGCATGGCGAGACGGCGGGGCAGCTCGCTGTCCGGATTCTTGTAGATGGCCGTCACCTGATACCGGTCCAGCAGCCGGTAGGGGGCGTTGCCGGCGTACAGGGTCTCGATGCGGCTGCGCTCATAGACGATGCAGTCATACTTCATCTTGAGGTTTTCCGGGGGCTGGAAATAGACGTTTCCGGAACCCAGGACCTCCTCCAGGATTCGCTGGAGCTCAATCCTCCTGTCCGCCATGGTAAAGCCCTCCGATCGTCAGGGTCAGGCGGGGGTACCCCACCTCCACCTTGGAGATCTTCCACTTTGCCCCCATGAACATCACATAGCGCATCTTGTGGAAGTTTTCTCTGGCGAATGGATCGGCGACGATGCTGATCTCATTCGCGACGTTGATGTCATCGTTGAGCGTCTCCCCAGACTGAAGCTGGCGTGCATTCCGAAGCAGGTCGCCGTAGTACGGATACTCGACGATCCGCTCCTCATGCACGCCAGGAGCTGTTTGAACGGTCTCAGCATAGCCTACCGATCCATAAAATTTCGCCATTTTGAATCCTCCGCTCAGCCGCCTACGCCGGGGACGCCGGGAGTGACGGGCTCCTCCAGCGCGATGGCGGAGTACACCCGGGTCAGAGCACCGGAGATGCGGGTCTCGATCAGGAACTTCTGCTGGTTGAAGTCGATGTCGAACTGGTCGAACCGGGTGATCTCGCCGCCCTTGGTGGAACCAACGGTATAGTCGGCCAGGTTGACGAAGATGCCCAGGAGCTTGTGCTGGTTGGTCTCGTCATCGGTGCGGACCAGGCCCTCGAACTGCTCGGCGGTATAGAGGTTGCCCACGTTCAGGGCAGCGGCCAGGTCGGTTCTGGAGTTGTAGATGCGGCGGCCGTTCATGTCGCGGGCCAGCAGCATCACGTTGGCCAGATGGGGCGTGCAGAAGAAGTCGGGGGTGCCGGTCCCCTTGTACTTCTCACGGGCGTACAGAGCGCCGGCAACGATGGCCTCGGCATAGATGTAGTTCTCGCCGAAGCTCATACTGGTCTTGCTGCCCTGGAGCTCGGCCTTGGCCTTCTCGATGTCGATGTCGTAGTGGATGGTATAGAGGTCCTTGTCGTTCCAGATGGAGCGGATGTGGTCCTCAGAGATCTTCATCTCGTCGTCAGACTCCCTGCCGTCGCCGATCATGATGGCGGTGGCGATCTCCTCATTGAGGTTCTCGCGCATGATGCGGTACTGGTACTCCACCACATCGAAATCGGTGATGTCGATGATGTCGTCCCGGTACAGGGCGTCGGTGCGGTACACGGTCTGGGGGTCGGTGGTCCGGGTGATGGCAGTCATGTTGCCGGAGGCCTTCTTCTGCTTGGTCTTCTGATAGCCGTGGGCCCGGACGGTATCCTTTCGGGCGTCGATCTGACGGGTGCGGATACGGCTGATGGGGCTCTTGTGTACCTTCTGCATGACGACGGTGACCCAGCCCTGGTCGCGGGTGACCGCTTCGGGGGCGCCGGGGCGCACGTCCTTGAAGTCGGGGAACAGGGTCTCGATGTCGTCGATGCCATGCTTGAGCTCGTTCTGCTCAGCATAGATCTGCATGGCGGTGCGCAGGCTGCCCACGCTCTTGCTCTTGGCCAGGGCGAGGATGTCCTGCCGGTCGGAGTGGCTCAGAACGGTGTCCTGGGTCTCTTCGGGGTCAAACACATTGTGCTTCATGGTCTTGCTTCCTCCCTTGTTGTTGTCGGTTTTCTTATCGGGGTCGTCCTGGTCCTCTTCGGAGGAGTCCAGTTCCTCCATGGCGGCGCCGATCAGAGCGTACATAACGGTCTTCTGCTCCTCCGTCATGCTGTCCACCACGTCCCGGATGGTTTTCCCATCCTTGGGCTTGTCCTTCTTGGGGTCGTCACCGCCGGCGTCCTTCTTGGAGCCGTCCTCTTTGGGCTCCTCCTCCGGGGCCTTGTGGACCAGAGGGGGCTTGTCGGTGGGGGAGAAGAGGGAAATGGGCTCGTAGGCGGACAGGATCAGCTCCTGCTCGCCGCCTTCCCCGTGGGCCATATCCACGAAGTCGATGAAGGCGCCGGGATTGGCTCCGGCCACCACCAGACTGACCTCGCGGATGTTGCCGTGCATCACGTCCTTGCGGGGCGTCTGCTTCAGGCCGTTGGCATAGATGGACAGGGACGCGATATCCCCGTGCTGCACCAGCTGCTTGGCCGCCTTGCCGCTCTCCGTCTCGTTGAACGTGCAGTAGGCGTAGACGCCGTCCTGGCGGTTCTCCAGAAGCGCGTGGCCAAGGATGTTGGTGGGTTCGTCGTGCTGGTGGTTCCAAACCAGGGGGACCGTCTTCCCGTCGCAGTCCTGGAATGCGTTGTGGCGGATGGTCCGTCCATCGGCGCAGACAAGATCGTTTCGGGTAGCCCAGCCACTAAAGTCATACTTCAGATCCATTTTGAACATTTCCTCCTTCGGGTGTTATGGGTGGCTGATCGCCCTCCCCTTTCGGGGCGCTAAGGTTGCTGTTCCTGAGCTCGTCCGCCTTGGGGTCCTTCGACGGCTTCATGCCGATCTTCTGCCGGATCTCGTTGGAGGTCATGATCTCGTTGCGGGTCATCTTGTCGGCGATCTCGGCGATGTCGTTGATGGGCACCAGTCGGAAGGGGTCTCGGAAGAACAGGATCGACTGCTTCTGTGACCGAGCAGTTTTGGTGAGGAACTTTCTCCTCATTTCGTCAACAATGGCGGACAGGATGGGTTCGATGGTCCGGTTGTCGTAGTTCAGCTTGGTCCGGTCATCGGCGGTTCCGTCCAGAATCCCCTGCGTGATCCCCAACTGGCTGTAAAGCATACTCGTCAGGTACTCGATCTGGGTCATCAGGTTGTTGTCGATAGGCCGGTTCAGCTGCACCACATGCTCCGTGCCGTCGGTGTAGGCGACGCCGTATTTGGAGCCCGACAGCTGTTCCTCGATATCTCTACGGCGTTTCTCCGCCTGTTGACGTCTCGCTTCCGTCTTGATGACGTAAGGGAGCTGGATAATAAGATTGAGCTTGCCGGAGCCGCTCTGCTCGTCGATTGCGTCCAGAATATTCAGCTTCCGAACCAGGCGCTGCATGGTGGAGTTGGGCTCGTTCATCACCGCGAAGAACGGGTTCTCCACGATGGCGACGGTGTCCTTGGGCAGGATGATGTCCTGCTTCTCGCCCCGTTCCTCGTTGTAGCAGCGTACCTTGACGTGCTTGGGGTACCATTCCAGGATCTTTCCGGCTCTCAGCTTCTCGATTTTGTAAGACCCGTTTTCCGGGTCGATGTCGGTGTCTGTGGGTACGATGGCCACGCACCCCTCGTCCAGCATGGACATGACCACGTCCTGCACAAAGGCCCGTCCCGTCTGGTCCAGGTTGGCCTCCAGGGAGAGACAGCTGTTCAGGGACGAGTCGATCACCTCCGTAAACCGGCCGTCCTCATCCAGCCGCACATGCTGGATGGATACCTGGGCGGCGTCCAGGGCGATCCGGTTGTAAACCGATGTGATGATGGACCGCTCGTTGCCCCGGCTGAAGATGGGGCGGTCCGGGCGGTAAGAGGAGCTGGGCCCCAGGGAATAGCGGTAATTGCGGAACTCGTTGCCTAAAAAAGCGTTCCAGGCGTGTTTCAGCCTGGAACCGAATGACATTTCCATGGTCTATCACCTCCGTTACGACAGAAGGTCGGCGTACATCTTCTTGAGAAGCTCGTCATTCTGCTTCATCAAGTCCGCGAAGTCGTAAGTCGGAGGAGGCTTTGCCGCGGATGCCTGCTTTGTGGCCGAGGCAACGGTTTTCACCGCCTGCTGGACACTGCCGCCCGGAGACGGCCCGGCGGTCCGGAGCTGGCTGACCGGCGTTGAGAAGATGGAGGCGCTCTTTTGAATCTGCTCCACGGCGCGTTTCCCCTGCTCCGCCTTTGCGGCAAGGTCCGCGGCCTTTTTCGCTCCGTGACGCTTCACCAGATAGGCGGTGAGAATGATTCCGGCGGCAGCCGCTGCTCCTGCGGCCGCTTTTCCGGCTGTGAACAGCGTTTTCCGCTCGCTCCCATCCTCACCGCCGTACCGTTTCCGGCCCTGCGGCGGCAGACTTCCGTCCTTCTGCTGAAATCGCCGCACGCCCCACTTCATCCCGCGGATGCCGTAGTGCTGTAAAACATCTGACAATCGCGGTCACCTCCCTCCTGATTTGATTTTTGACAACTGTTCCGTGTGTGTCGTTATTGGGTATAAAAAAATCCGCAGACCCAATTAAGAGTCTGCGGTGCATAGGATGCTGGGTTTGACAGAGGTCATACCACAAATATCATCGGTTCAATGGGCATAGTATGCTCGCAATTTTCGGTTCTCGCTGCTGGCTTTGCCGGCAAGCAAAGCGTTTACAATCGTTCCACCTACCGCAACCCCTGCCCCTGCGAGATACGCCACACGCTGATCCTTCATTGTAGTCGACAAAAGTCGGCTTACAACAGTCGATCCGACAATGATACCGGCTTCAGCCAAATAAGTCGTCTGGGTATTTCCGGTTATGGTCTTGCCGCGCTGATAAAGTTTCTTGCCTTCGTCTGCCAGCTTGTCGGTCTTCAGCTTGCCATAGGCGTCTTCCATCCGGCGTTTCTCAGTCTTGACAGCCCGATTGGCGTCTTTGACCTGCTGCCGGGTTGCCTGCCCAGACTTATAAGCGCTTTTCGTCTCGGCGGCTTTGGTTTTGGCGCTTTCGTAATCCGCCTCAGCTTTTCGGTAACGCTCCAACCCCTTCTTGGTATAAGAGCCGTCATAGTTCTGATACCGCCGAACACCCCATTTCATGCCCTTGACCCCGTAGTGGGCCAGGCAGTCCTGGGGAGAAGGCTTTTCATAGGGCTTCATGCTGTCCCCCCCTTTTTTTTGTTCTGTTATTCAAATGCCTCGGGATTGTGGCGGAATGCCACATAGGCGTCCATCATGGCCGCCACCGCGTCGATCTTCTGATCAGACCGCTTTTTCAGCAGCTTGCGGTTACCGTTGGTATCCTCCATGGTGATGCAGTTGCCCATAGAGAAGGTGATCAGCGTCTCATCGAACAGCAGCATCCGCTCTCCGGCCAGCTTCTTCAGCTCGCCCAGGGGGACGGACTCCGTTTTGCTGCCCTGTCGGACGACCTCCACGCCAAAGGGGCCGTTCTCGGAGGTCCACCGCTCCACAAACTCCTTGGCGTTGTACGGGTCATACCCGAAACAACGCACGTCATAGCCGCAGTTGACGATGTGCTCATCCAGATCGTCGTAGACCTGCATCATGTCCAGGACGGTGCCCTCCATCACGATCAGGCTCCCCTCCTCCATGAACTCCTCGTATTTGACCCGCATGGCCGCGGGCAGCTTATGGAGCGTCAGCGAGGTGATGTAGTTTCGGGTCTTGACTCCGAAGGAGCCGTCCCGCAAGGGAAACAGGAACGTAAAGGAGCAGAAGTCATCGCCCTGGGACAGATCCGCCCCCATGGAGCAGGGCATCTGCCAGAACCGTCTCCTGCGGTGGGGAATCGTCTCCTCATAGGTGAAGTAGTAGGTGTAGCCCTCCATGGGGAGACCGAACCGCTTTGCCAGCATATCGTTCCGGGTGGCCGGGGCAGATTCCGCCCTGTCCACGTCCATCTGATAGGTGTCGTAGGTCACGGTCTTTCCCAGATTCGGATTGGCCTTGAGCCACTTATCCGGATCGGCAACCTCCTCCACCGAGTCCAGCTTGTACCACCAGATGGAGACGTGTTCCTGCGGAGGCCCGTTGCCTTGCAGAATATTCATCAGCTCCATTTTGATGGTATCGCCGGCTCCGTTACGGACGGTGCCCTCCGAGCTGGTGGCAATGATGAGATAGTCATCCAGCTTGGACGCGCCCTGCTCGATAGCGCCGATCACATCCTCCCGGGCGTCTGCCGAGGACAGCCATTCGTCTACGGTGGCCACCTTGCAGCGCAGCCCCTGGAGCTTGTCCACCGACATAGGGCGGACCTCGATGAGAGAACCCGAGATGAAATTCTCGATACCTTTTTTGGTGGAGGCCAGCTTCACCCGGTTTGCCTTGGCGCCGGTGGTGTTCTGGAGGGAGCCCTCCGTCATGAACTGGAACACCGGCCCTCTTGCCCGGGTGATGGCGGTCTTGATGGGGTTGATGATCTCCTCCGCCTGCTTCATGGTGGGGGCCGTGGTGATCTGATGGGTGGTGGAGCCGTCCACCACGCAGAAATAGGCCTGCATACAGGAGTCGTAGAGCGACTTCGCTGCGCCTCTCCCCACAATGAGATACTGCTTCTTGGTCAGCCGCTGCTTCATCCGCTTGGTCACATAGCGCCCACCCCGTCCATCCGGATTGGGCACGTAGACCGACCGGTCGACGAAGTAGTACCATCCGAACACCTGCTCCCCCCAGAGCTTGAAACTGTCCAGCAGATGCAGGTCGGAGCCGTCGGTCAGTGTCAGCTCGTTCTCACAGAATTCGATCCACCCCTCGACGGCCTTGTCGTCATAGTAATAGCTCGGACTGTCGATCAGCTGGTCGATCCGGTACATCTCCATGGCGACTTCCTTGCAGACCGGAATATCGCCCCGGATGACCGCGTCCCGGAACGCGCCGTAATAACGGGGGACGGCCGTGTTGGATAACATTCACATACCAGCCTCCCTCACAGCCCCAGAACTTTTCTGCCAACCAGGACCAGTGCGGAGAATTTCTGCTCCGTCAGCGTCGTGCGGTAGGTTTCCTTTGGAACGACTTGCTCCATATCAAATACGATAACGGGAGATTTAGCCTGGAATCCGCCATAGATCGCGTCATTGGTGTCCAGAACGGCGCCGTATCCTGCCTCTTTGCAGGCGTTGAAGAATTTGGTGCGCTGGGTATGGACGTCCTTCCCCTTTCGGCTGTCGCCATTCCCGTCATACGGGATGACATAGTTGAACATCCGGTAGACGGTCTGGAGATCGTCTGCGGACGGCGTATAATCCGGGTCTTTCATCTTCTGCAAGACGAAGTAGCTCTGCATCCGCTCACGGTCGGTAACAAAATTGTAGAAATCCCGGTCCTTCTGATACAAGTCCATAAAGACCTTGGCTCCGGAATCCTCGCTGGCGACCTTCAGGTCTGTCTTGAGGGAATTGTCGATCCGGTATTTCATGAAATTGCCCGTCCCGATCAGCTTGCCGTTCTCATCATAGACCGGCTGAGGGATGGGGCGGTTGAACAGGGCGTTGTACTGATGCTTGTCCAGCGTATGGTGGGTCGCATAGAACATATCCGCGCCCTTCGTCCGGTCCTTATCATAGGACAGGGTGCTCAGGGTCGTCTTGTCGGCTTTCAGCACTTCGTCAAAGTGCTTTTTGTTATAGATGCTGTTGCCGCTCTTCCGTTTGTTCTTGATGGCCTTCCGCTGGGCCGGCGTGTAGTCTCCGCCCTTTAAGGGGTACGGCGGGCCGTTGCGCACCCCCCACTTCTGTTTTAGGATGCCGTGGTGTTGCAGTTCCATGCCGCTTCACCTCAGCCCTTCAGTTCCTTGATGGCAAGCGCGATGGACAGCGAGGTGCCGGCGATGCCGAGCAGCCCTCCCGCAACCTCCAGCGTGCCCCGCAGCGCCTGCCTTCCCTTGGATACCTGCGCCGGGGGTGTCTCCGCAAAGAGCTGGTTATACTGCCGTTCCAGCAGCTCCCGGTTGATTTTGTCCCGCATATCCTTATCGCTCATCTTGGACAGATCCATCCGCTTTGGGGCCTGCTTCGGCGCGGTGGTGCTCTGTTCCAGCTTTCGCATCTCTTTGACCAGATTGTCGGTGGCGTCCACCGTTTTCTTGGTCCGTTCCAGATCCTCCTTGGCCCAGCGCTTTGGGTCCGGATTGGACAAGTCGATGCGGTTCTCCTTCTTCTTGGCCGCATTCTCCCGCTTATCCCGGTCATATCGCGCCTGACCCTTAGCGGTCAGGGTACCGTCCTTGTTCTGGTAGCGGCGAACGCCCCACTTCATGCCCCTTACACCGTAGTGGGCAAGAACATTAGCATCCATTTTGAATTTCCTCCTTCCCACTGGGATTTTCTATCGGGTCCGCGGCCACATAAAGCCGCCACTCAAACTCGCTGATCTGCCGGTTCATGGCCTCCATGGCGGCGGAACTGACCGGCGGGTCGAAGAGAAGGCGGACCTTCAGATAGACATAAGAGCGCACCATGGGGAAGACGCTTTGCTCCATCGGCAGAAACTCTCCCCACGTCTCGTCTTTCCCGGAGATGGAGAAACCGTTCTTCGGCCCGACGCCCATTTGCGTCAGGATCGAAAGCACACTGTTGATGTGCATGACAATGTCGGCGTCAAAGTGCGTATAATTCTCGTCGATGCCCAACAGTTTCTTGATGGATGTCAGGATGCTTTCGGTTGTCTCCATATCTGCCTCCTCACTTCCGCAGGGCAATGAACTTCTTCATGCAAAAGCCCCTCGTGCCGTCGGGAAGAGTCACGCGGTAAAACTCGCCGCTGCCATTCTCATCCTGGACAGCCACCTCGGTCAGAGCCGGAATAACGGCTGCTATGTCCGCCTTCAGGCTGGGGGCCTTTCGGACATTCAGCCTTTGGCAGTTCACCGCGACTCCGGTAAGCCCAAATGTCGGAGCAGCCTCCTTTTCCGGCAGCCCCGTTTTGGAAGGGTTGTCCCGCATATCGCATTCCTCCTTATTCTTGATTATTCCGTTTCTACTTTTTCCAGGGGCAGGTGTCGTTGGGCTTCCGCTCAACCGGCTCTGCCATCAGCAGATGCTCGTCCCCATAGTGGATGGCCTGGTGCGTCTCGTTGATCGTGGTGATGAGGTACTCCGGGTCCAGGATCATATCCAGCCGTTCCCGGATGTCCTCGGGACGGATCGGGTTCATGTGGTGGATGATGGGCCGGCGGAAGATCTCCCGTCCGGCGATGCCCAAATCGCACCCGCAGTCTCTTGCGATCACGATATCCCGTACCCGCCGCCACTCCGGGGAGCGGTAAAAGAACTGGTTCATATACCGGTCAAAGCCAAACGTCTCTTCCCCGACTACGCCATCCAGTTTGAGATAACGGTACCGCTCCTGGAATGTGGGGAGGAGGATCAGCTCGGAATAGCATTTAATATTCATCCTCGTCTTCCTCCTGTCCGCTGTACCGCTTGAACGCGGCCATGGCCTTCTCGTAAAGTTCGTCCATCCGCACGCCGGATTTGTATGCCTCGGTCTTGGCCCTGTCTCTTATACACATCTGACGCTGCCGACGAAGGCTTAGGTGTAG
>OJPN01000556.1_pt1 | contig 31672 bp, 26 predicted proteins | sample 1598511 | NCBI WGS metagenome assembly OJPN01 (sample SAMN03922485, study PRJEB24848) | human gut metagenome | isolation source: stool sample | host: Homo sapiens | place: Germany | collected 2011-05
TTTGTCAATAGCCCGCTATTGACTGCATATCTCGGACTCCAATCTGCTTCAACATGGGTCTCAATCTGTCTCGGAATAAATTCAAAACAGCTTCTTAGTAATGAATTTTTTGTCGACAACCACATTTCAGTCTCTCTGGCGAAGGGTTGAGAAATATCGTTTGATTGTAGAATTTAACCCCTTCGCCCTGCGGGCACTCCCCCTATATTTCCTATGGAAACACAGGGGGAGAGGGTGATGCTATAATCCGTTTCCTCTGCTGCGGACATTTTTTAACCTGTCACTTCGTGACACCCCGCCCTATATTTTTTTGACAACAAAACACCCCGTAAGGCTACGGAAAACGGCAAAGGAGGAGGGTGCGATTTTTATTACTATTGTCACAGCTATGCAGCGAACCAAAGCTATCGAGACAGACAGTCTTCATAAACGGAGGCAATCTGTCTTAAATACAAACCATTATGTTATCTCCGAGATTCGGGCAAGTAATTTACAAGAGTAGAGTCCTGTTGGTTTCTCCCTCAAAGCCTTATATTTTAAATCCTTTACGTGCCTATGCGAAATTTCGCACAGGCACGTAATACCCAATCCCATTCACTATAAACTAACGGCACATTACTTTCTCTCGGGAAGTACCGCAACAAACTATATAAACACCTTTGTCAAGCGGTAATACATTATCTCCTACAACTCCTTTTATTCGAGATACCAATCGACCTTGCAGGTCATAAATGGCAATGGGCATATCCCGATCCAAAGAAATAGTAATGCCTCCGTTTCCTGTGATTATCTTAAATAAATTCTTCGATTGTTCCACGCCCGAAAAATCTACTCCTTCCAATGTAAAAGACTCTTTCCATAGCCCTCCCCGGTTCCAATAGTCATAAAAATTCTCTTGCGGGACACACAATACACAGCTCTTAGGCACGCCGGTAAAAGGCTCATACGTCGCGTACAACTCATATCCCAGACGTCCATAACGATACTCTTCATACACTTCCGTTTCCGGGGGAACAGGAGCCTGCAAATATACCTTGCGAAGATTTACACAATTTTTCAAAAACGAATATCCCACTTTTTTCACATCACTCGGGATAAATACCACTTCAAGGTCTCCACACCCCGCCAAAAGGCCTCTTGCCACATTTTCATTACCGCCCGGCACTGTAAAAATTTTCAGACCGGTATTCGAGAACGCATACATTCCCAACTTCACCGAATCCGGCAATATAATCTTTTGCAGCGAAGAGCATCCGTTGAAAGCCCACTCTTCTATCTGTTCAAGTTCTTCGGGTAAAGACACTTGCGATAAATCGACGCATCCTGAAAAAGCAGAATTTCGGATAGTATCGATCGATGCAGGAATGGTCACTACTTTCAATGCGCTTCCCTCAAAAGCCCCTTTACCTATTTCTGCAAGCGTCTCAGGAAAAGTTATCTCTGTCAAACGGGTACATTTGAAAAAGCAAGAATCGCCTATCGACTCTAAATTTTCCGGAAGGTCTATCGTCTCTATCTTGGTATTCCTAAAAGCCCCAACGGGCAACCGAGTCATACCCGACGGCAAACCGACCCGCTTCAATGAGATACACCCCTCGAAGAACGCCCTATCCATATCGGTAATATTCTCGGGATATTGAAAATCGGTCAACTCGATACAGTCTTGTATGCAACCTTTCCCCAATCGTCTAACCGTCGAAGGGAATGTCATAGAAACGATTCCACTCCCCTTGAAGGAGAAATCGCCGATAGAGACAAGTTGCGAAGGCAAATCTATATGCGACAACCCATAACACCCCATGAAGGAGAAGTCGCCAATAGAGACAGTTCGCGGAGGCAAATCTATATGCGACAACCCATAACACCCCATGAAGCAACCATCGGGTATCTCGGTTACGCCACTCGGCACATTTACCGAAGCTAATCGAGTATATGCAAATATCGAATCGCCCAATTGCGTCAACGATTCGGGCAAAACGACTTGCTCCAAATAAGTACAGTCAAAAAACAACTTGCGAGGAAGACTTCGCAACGAAGAAGCCGACATATCGACCGACTTTATCTGCTTACACCCTACAAATGCATTTTCACCAACAGACTCTATCGAAGCCGGAATAACCAACCGATTCCCGACCGATTCTTTACCGCCTAAACTCACTTTGCTCAATTGCCAACAATTATGAAAACAGGCTGCTCCCAAACGCTTCACCATAGGTAACGACACCTCGGTCAATGCTGTACAATGGCTAAATGCATACGCTCCTATTTCCGTCACTCTCGGGAAATGTATGGGTGAAAGAAGCTGCATACAACCACCAAACGCATCTTCTCCAATAGACTCAAGCGGTTATCGGCCGGAACGACCAACCGTTTCAACGAGGATAGGCAAAACGCTTGATAGCCTATTTTCGTAATATCCTCCGGCAAATAAATTTCCACGATTCCCGACCCGTAAAAAACCAACGAGGGAATGGAGTCGCCCTCTATGCGACAACCTCTCAAATCGAGGGCTTGTAAAGAAGCTCTCATCGACAAATTATTCAAGACCGTAAGGTCGGCCTTATTGAGAGAACCGGTTACCCGAAAGCCCTTCGACTGAATCAAACTCTCCGAGGTTAACAAAGAACTCAATTTACCCGGTGTATCCACATGAATATCGGTATACTCCACATTCAATCGAGTCGTATCTATCGGGGACGAATCGTCCACCTCCACCACTCGGTCGAAAGGCCATGCCTTAGAATATTCTCCCCGATAACCGAACGGCACATATAATACACAATGCCGCCTCGTATAATCGCCAAAACTGGGAAGTGCATTTCCCTTAGTCTCCAAAGTTGGCACTTTCCTCGACAAAATAACAATTTCTTCCAACGAATTACAATCCAAAAACGCTCCCACTCCAATTTTTTCCAATCGATCGGGTAGTCGCAAATAGCGAAGCGACGGACAGTTTTGGAAAGAATAGCCATATATTTCTGTCACCTGATTCGATATAGTGATCGAGTCAATAACAGAACAATCGATAAAGGAGTTATTAATATAATTCGCCGAAATTTCTCCTACCGATTTCAGCTGCGGGCACGATCTAAAACTATTATAAATTTCTCGTACTTGTCCAAACTCCATCTTCTTTATCGAAGAAGATTGGAACGAGTTATTAACCGCAATGCATTTTCGGGGCAAACGAACTTCTTCCAACGATCGACAGTCATTGAAATAACCAGTAATGATCGTCATTCCTGTTTCCTCAATATCGAGGGCTTTCATGACATTCCATGTTCTTATCACTTCGTCGACATATCTCAAATCGACATCATTGATATTGCCTATCAATTTCAAGTGAGTAATCGTTCGAAGCTCTTCTTTGGGAAGGATTTTTTCAAGACCTTCCAATTCATAGCACGTAACCGTCCTGAACTCTTCTGCTCTTACCAGCCATATACAGGCTATCGAGGCCATCAAAGCTACTATTCTTCTCATGACTATTCCTTTCTTTTAAGAATACCGGCATAAAAATAGAAAATATTCTCTAATCATTAATATCGAAAAGCCACTTTTTTCAAAAATATTTTATATTATATCATCATGCCATAAAATCACTTCTTCCCGATTCTACTTTTGCCGTGTATTAATCATTAAATTTTTTAATTATGACAGCAAATGAAATTTTAGCGGATATCGAAATTTACGAAAAATTCGATCCGGTCAAAGGAACAGTCGAAGGGAAAACTTATGTGGTAGTCCCGACTACTACAGAAACAGGCAAAAATTCAGATGTCGTTATCAATAGGCATATCACCTTAGCCCACAACACAACGTTGATTTTTGCCGGAGGAAAAATCTCAGGGACAGGCACACTCACCGGCGACAATACTCGGTTAATAGCCCCTATCACCCAAATTTTTGGCGAAGACATCACAGTCGACGGCATTTGGGTAATGGATCGCGCCTATCCTCAATGGTTCGGGGCAAGAAACGATATTTCCAACAATGAATTTTGGCATCTGCGCGTTGCTTGCGAAGCAGCCAAATCTACCGAAGAGAACCCTCTCGCCCCCGAAGCTGAAAAAGACAAGATTGAAAAAGCTCGCGATACAGCCTTAAAAAACTTAAAAGCATGGAAAGTAGACTCCTCCGATGCCATCAATAAGGCCATGAAGCTGAAACATGCCGGAGAAGTATTTCTGCCCAAAGGAGAGTACGCCATTTGTAAAACTTTGAAAGTTCCTTATGGTATTGTACTTCGAGGAGAATTGGCCGACTATCGTCTTAACAGAAGTAACATACAGTTGCCTATCGGTGATTATCCATTAGGAGGAGACACTACTCCCGACGATCTTTCGTCTTATTATAAATTAGGGACTGTTATTCGCCCCTTAAACACCAACTATCCGCTCACAGTCGATAGTGACGGGACGCCTATCACCTCGTTCGACAACAATTTTGCGGTTATTATCAATTCGAACGTACACCCCTTTATCGATCATACCCCAGATGGAGATTCCGGGAATCACACAAACACAAAAGGAGATCATAATGAAAAATGGGAACAAATATATCCCCACTCGCTCACGACAATCCAAGACATTCAATTTTCGAATTTTTGGACAGCGACACCCAGTATACGGGGTATTTATGCGATAGGCGGCATGAAAATCGAGAATGTCAGTTGGAGTCAATTCGTGCAAGCCGTAGCCACACCCGACGATATGTATTGCGACGGAAAGACCATTATCAACTGCCAGTTCAATGCTCCCACCGGGTGTATTTTTTATGGCTCTATCTTCCACAAACTAATAATACAGACCGAAACAGAAAAGACCGAGGAAATAATAAAACGATTTGTTATAGATAAAAAGAGTATTATGCCTTCGATTTAAGCGGATTAGGAGATAACCTCTACTTCCATCGGAATCACATGAATATGAACGAAATCGCCGGAGGGTTGAAATTGTCGAAATCGAATGGGGCTCAAATTAGTTGCAATATTATCAACGACAATATTGCATTCTATGATTGCAAAGGCATTTCTTTTTCTGCCAACCACTGTGAAGATGGCATTCAAGTAAAAATATCCAATTCACAAATTGATTTCTCCGGTAACTATTTCCATAAAGGGCCAAAACCGACATTTCTCATTAGAGACAACAATGCACGAGGATCGGTCAATGTGCAATCGTCTACAATAACCCTGCAAAACAACTCTTTGGTTTTCTTAGACCATGAAGATGAAAGTTCCAAACTTTATATAGGAAATATCAGTCCTTACGATATCCAAACCGACGGGTATCTATCCTTGTCGATACAAAACACCTATCGCTACCGTACTCCCAGAAATGCCGGAGGAAGCATGCACGGGTGTGGACTGGCCATTCTTAAAGAGATTTGGACTATTGGAAAACCTGAGCCTGAATTGATTCCGTTTACCGAGTTCAACGATTTGAGTTATCTCTTATCCGGGAGCTCACTTATCAAGCCCAACTTCCATATCGTACACAACCATGTGGTGAACAATACGCAATTTTTCCGAGGGGCGGCTATGGCCAACAACAATATCGTATGGTTCCTCGAAAAAGGCGCATACTATTACCGCATGCAGACTATTTGGGATAAGAAACGACTAATCGGCAGTTCGACTTTAACCTTAGGTAATTTCAATTTAGGAGAAATTGGTTCTAATCCCAACATGGGAAAACCACAAGGTCTCTTGTTGAATATAGGGACTAATTCTTATGACGGTCCCAGCGACGGAAATGGCAACCAAGTAGTCATTCGACTCATGCGAGCCCGTACGAGCGGGAATACAGCTTACCACAGTATTGAAATTCCCGTTTGCGGAACCCGCTTCCTATATGACAATGGTCTGTCGGTATGCGGCTTCAAATGGAAGCAGGAAACATCGATCGCCCCGTTGACAGTCAACACCATGATCCAATCTATCCACTTTGTCGGTGACAACGTTGTCTGCAAAGGAACCGCTTGTCCTACCGTTGGCGAGTGGACTGTGGGTGACATTGTTTACAACACAGGTACGGCATCGAACAATGCCATGTGGATATACACTGCAAACGGCTGGCAAGCCCGATAAAAAATAGATGAGCTCTACTTAGAAGCTGTTTTAAAACATAAAAACCGCACCGAATATTCGGTGCGGTTTTTATATGCCTTGTAAGAAAGATTAAACTCTTCTTTCTTTAATACGGGCTTTTTTACCGGTCAACGCACGCAGATAATAAAGTTTAGCGCGACGTACTTTACCGCGACGGTTCACTACAATCTCTTCGATGAAAGGCGACTCGATGGGGAAAATTCTTTCCACACCTACATTACCCGACATTTTACGAACCGTGAAACGCTTTTTGTTACCGTGACCCGAGATACGGATAACATCTCCGCGGAATTGCTGGATACGCTCTTTGTTACCCTCTTTGATACGGTAAGATACGGTAACGGTGTCACCACTACGAAACTCGGGGTGCTCTTTACCGCATGCGAATGCTTCTTCTGCAATCTTTACTAAATCCATTTTTAATAGCTATTTAAAATGTTCATACTGAAACGTAATTTAACAGGCCACTTCTCCTGCCAGAGATTACGAAAAGCGGGGCAAAGTAACGACTTTTTCGCCACATAAACAAATATGCCGTCGATTTTTTCGGACAAACCGCTCTTGCAAGGTTAACAAAATTCAATCTTGGGAGCAATTTTTTGATATATTATCTTCAAATTTGTAATTTCGTCCAAGAGAAAAAACGACATACTAACATTCTTCACATCATGATAAGAAAACTCATAGGAATAACGGCCATATATTTGTCCGTTTCTTTGTGCGGACTGGCACAAACCGAACGCATCGTCATTCTGCACACCAACGACACCCACAGCCAAATGGAACCTTTCGCAGCCACCCACAAAAAATACGGAGGTTTGGGAGGGGCAACGCGACGCATGGCTATCATAGACAGTATCCGCAATGCCGAACCTAACGTATTATTAGTCGATGCCGGCGACGCTATCCAAGGGACACCCTATTTCAACCTTTTCAAAGGCGATGCCGAATTCGAAGCGATGAACGCCATGCGTTACGATATTCGCACTATCGGGAACCATGAATTCGATGCGGGTATGACCAAACTGGCTCAACTGATAAAAAACTCGACAGCCGATTTTATCTCTTCCAACTACGACGTATCCCACACACCTTTGCACGGAACCTTGCAACCGTGGGTCATTAAAAAAGTCGGGAAATATAAAATAGGATTTTTAGCCCTGAACGTCAATCCCGCCAATCTCATTCCTTCGGAATCGTGTAAAGGAGTGATATTCCACGATCCTATCCAAGCAGCCAACGAAACCGCCGCTCTGCTTAAACAAAAAGGTGCGGATATCGTCGTGGCCATATCGCATTTAGGATACACGGCACAAGACAAAAAAGACGTCACCGACCCACAAATAGCGGCAGCGAGCAGCGACATAGACATCATCATCGGGGGACATTCGCATACGGTCATCAATCCCGACAGTATAGACAATAATCCTCTCTCTACCCTACAATACCAAGTTAAAAACAAAGATGGGAAAAACGTACTCATCGCTCAAACCGGAATGAGCGGAGCTTACTTGGGTTGCATTACCATAGAACCTCGAAACTAACTACTAAATCGTTATGAAGAAATTAAATACATACTGTTCCATCGGCTGTCTTTCGGTCGTTTTGTCAATCCTCTCGTCCTGCTCCACGTCCCGACAGGAATTCGACATTTCTTACAAACTCATTCCCGTCGATGCCCGTTGGGACAAGACTCCCGAACCGCTAATGGAACAAATAGTCGATAAATACAAGACAAGTGTCGACAGCATAATGAGTATCGTCATCGGGAAATCGAGCCAATACATGGCTCCGGGCAGACCCGAAACCTCATTGACCAACCTCTCGGCCGACATCATAAAAACCGAAGTTCAACGAGATTTCGGTCAATCGGTCGATTTCGCAATTATCAATACAGGGGGAATACGCAATCCACTCATGCAGGGAGATATTACATTGGGCGAAATATATTCTATCTTCCCTTTCGATAATACATTATGTCTCATAAAACTAAAAGGTTCCGACGTACGCGAGTTACTCAATATCGTAGCTTCCCGGAACGGAGAGGCCGTGAGCAAAGATGTACACATGACTATTGCCGACGAAAAAGCCATCGAACCGACTATCAACGGCAGACCTATCGACAACGATCGTATCTATTCCATCGCCACGATAGACTATGTAGCCAACGGCGGGGATCACATGACCCCGTTCCTGAATGCAATAGAACGGAAAAACAGCAACACTTTCATGAGAGATGCCGTTATAAATTTCATCGAGAGAGAAAACCGGGAGGGACGCACCATCGCACCTCCCAAAGGGGGACGCATAATCTCATCGAATAACAAGTAACCGGACATGAAAAAGATAATTGCCTGTATCGGGACGTTTTTTGCTTTGGTAGCCCTATCTACGCAAGCTAAAAACCCGTATCTACTTCAAACGGCCGATCGGTCGGCTATGGAGCACTGGGTCGACTCGGTGTTCGAAACGCTTTCTCCCAAAGAGCGAATTGCACAACTGTTAGTTATTACAGTGCGCAACAGCGATACCCCGCAAAACCGTAAAACGTTACAAAGGCTCATACAGGAGCAAAAAATCGGGGGACTGCTTTTCGACTCAGGAACAGCAAAAGACCAAGCCAACTTAACAAACTACTGTCAGTCCTTATCCAAAGTTCCCCTGATGGTCACTCTCGACGGAGAATGGGGGCTCGCCATGCGTTTGTCCGACACACCCCGTTTTCCGGTCAACATGATGTTGGGAGCCGTTCAAAACGATTCTCTCCTCTACGAATACGGCCGTGCCGTAGGGAAGCAATGCAAGCGCATGGGCATACATGTCAATTTTGCTCCGGTTCTCGACATCAACAGCAACCCGCGTAATCCGGTAATCGGCAAACGTTCTTTCGGAGAGTCTTTAAAAAATGTCTCGTCCAAAGCTATCGCATACGCCAAAGGATTGGAATCCGTAGGAGTCATGGCCGTTGCCAAACATTTCCCGGGACACGGAGACACCTCGGAAGACTCGCATAAGACACTCCCCCTTGTTCCTCATAGCAAGGAAAGGCTCATGAGTACCGAAATACCTCCATTCAAAGCATATATCGACAGCGGGCTATCGGGCATAATGGTGGGGCATCTGAATATTCCTGCATGGGATGCCACCAATACCCCCTCTTCCTTATCGCCGATTATCACCCGCGAACTTTTATGCGACTCCTTAAATTTCGAGGGGCTAATATTCACCGATGCTTTAAAAATGAAGGGAGCATCGAAATTCGGCAATACGGCACTACGAGCCATACTCGCCGGGAACGACATCGCTCTGAACCCATCGAAACCCGAAGAACAGCTGAACAGCATTTTATCGGCTATCGAGCAAGGAGAAATAACTCAACAGGCCATCGATGAAAAATGTAAAAAAGTGCTACGCTACAAGTACGTTTTCGGATTAGCAAACTATACACCCATAAAAACCAAAAACCTTATCGAAGATTTGAACGCTACCGAATACGATGCCCTTAACCGAAAGCTCAACAGCGAGGCCATGACCTTGCTACGTAACAGTCAAAATCTAATTCCTATCACACATTTGAACAAGGGCAGAATCGCCGTTGTATCCGTGGGGAACGACACGGAATCGGTTTTCCAGAAAACAATAACGCTATACGCCGACAACGTAGGCCGTTTCGACGACAGCAATCCTCTGCCTTCACTGCTGGACACACTGAAACATTACGATAAAATCATACTGGCTGTACATAGCGGCAAAGCCGAACATAGAGCCAGAATCGGCCGTATATGCCAAACCGGGAAAGCAATAGTCGCATGCTTTCTCTCCCCTTATCAGATGAATCGGTTAAGTCACGAATTGACTCATTGCAAAACGCTTCTATTAGCCTACGAAAATACCCCGTTGGCACAAGAATATGCAGCACAAGCCCTATTCGGAGGATATGCCATAAAGGGAAAATTACCCGTAAGTTTAGAAGGTTCGTTCAAACTGGAAGAAGGCATATATATTCCAAAGTGCCGATTGGGATATGCGATTTCCGAATCGGTCGACATGGACAGCCGGATATTGTCTGCTGTCGATTCCATTATAGCACAAGGGATTAAAGAAGAAGCATTCCCGGGCTGTCAATTATTGGTTGCCCGACAAGGAACAGTAGTCTGGAACAAGGCTTACGGATACTTCGACTACGAAACTCACCGCCATGCAGTCGCCACAAACGACCTCTATGACTTGGCATCCGTCTCGAAAGCGACTGGTACTTTACCGGCTATCATGAAGGCTTATGACAACGGACGTATAGATTTGAACAAACCGATGAGCAAATACTTCGCTCCACTGCGAAATACCGATAAAAAAAGCCTGACGGTCAAAGAAGCTCTTTTACATGAAACCGGTATGCCCGCATCATTGCAAATGACTTCGGTCATTATCGACCCCAACAGCTTCACGAAACCATTAATCAAGCGTAGGAAAAGTAGCATCTACTCCATACAAATAGGGAATAACGCTTTTGCCAACCGCAATGCCCAACTACGCAAAGACCTACTATCCTCTCGGAAATCGGATCGATTTCCCATGAGAATCGCCCAGAATTTATATGGTTCGAAATCTTTGCCCGACACCCTTATCAACCGTATCATCGAGTGCAAATTACGCCCCTCCAAACGATACTTATATAGCTGCCTGAATTTCGTCTTATTGAAAGAGACTGTCGAAAGCGCCACCGGCATTGCGATGGACAAATATTTGCAGCAAAACATCTACGGACCCTTAGGCATGCAAACGACCGGATATCGCCCTCTCGACCGATTTCCAACCGAAAGAATCGCACCGACAGAATGCGACAACTTTTACCGGAAGCAACAACTAATAGGGTATGTCCATGACGAAACAGCATGTTTTTTCGGAGGCGTACAAGGCAATGCCGGACTCTTTTCCAACGCCAACGATTTGGCTAAACTATGCCAAATGTGGCTAAACAAAGGGACATATGGAAACGAAAGAATTTTATCCCCGAAAACCGTAGAACTGTTTCTGACAGAAAAAAGCTCGACCAGCCGCAGGGGGCTGGGATTCGACAAGCCCGATATGGAAAACCCGGAAAAGAGCCCTACGGCCATCGAAGCATCGGCATCGACCATCGGTCATTTAGGCTTCACCGGCACTTGCTTTTGGATAGATCCCGAACAAGAACTCATCTATATATTTTTATGTAACCGGGTATATCCCTCCCGCACGCATGGCGCGTTATCTCAATTGAATATACGTCCCGAATTATTCTCGACCATTTACAGGTCCATAAAAAATCATTCGAAATAGAACGACAATATCACCATATTCGATGTCGCTTTCTTCAAGGACTGAGTAAATTTAATATCGGCCGGATCCCTCAAATCATTTCGTTTCCGGTTAATGACGTCTGTAAGTCCGAAACAGAATTTCAATTCGGGAATCAATTTAAAATATGGTAAATAAAAGTCACAACCGAGGCCGATAGTCAAATAACCGTCAAATGTATTCAGTTTAAGCAAATCGTTTCTCTTTTTCGATACGTCGGCCGTTCCCATGACTCCCCCGATCAGGTATGGACGAAAATTATTACAACGCAAAGCACTGAACTTCAATTCGATAGGAACGACGATATAATTCGATTTAATGTCTTGTGTCCGATATTCCTGCGTCGCCGTCTCTCTAAACTTCACCACTTTATTCCCGAAAAATATACCCGGCGAAAATCTCAAATTCAAATGGGGGCACAAATAAAGGTCGGCCATCAAATTCACATTGAACCCGGGTGAAAAATCGGGAATATCCATGTACCAACTTTCTCCACCATCGGTAACGAAACCCGAATGTACAAACTTCATATCTTGCACATGCGTACCAATAGAAAATCCCAAATGCAAGAGTTTATGATCTGCATACGGTAAATTCTGTACTTTACGAGGTTGAGCACATACACATACCGGCCACAACAACGCTATGCACGCCATGAAAACGTACAACCGCCCCACGTATCTACGGATCGTAAATCCATGTAATACTTTCCCTTGTATATCACTACCTCTATTCATAGTACGATAACTATTTATCAAACGGAAAAACAAGCGGTATATTGTTCCACAGGAATTGTATTTGACACACAAATTCCTACACCTTTTCTTTTGCAATAGAGATAAAAATGCTACTTTTGTGTCGCAATTAGATCTAATTATTTCAAACTAAAAACTAAAAACAATGGCTTACGTAATTAATGACAACTGTGTGGCTTGCGGTTCTTGCATTAGCGAGTGTCCGGTAGAAGCGATTTCGGAAGGTGATATCTACAAAATCGATGCAGACAAATGTTTGAGCTGCGGTACTTGCGCTGAGGTTTGTCCTAACGACGCTATCCACGAAGCATAAGCACACCGGTAAAAAAATTAAAGAAAAGGCTACTTGGTAAAACCAAATAGCCTTTTTTGATTCAGTAGAAAATTCGTAGGGGGTAGACTTGAATTTTAGAGATGAATCTCTTGCCGACAGCCTCATTCCGAATCTTCTTCGGAGAGGGGTTGGGAAAGTTTTCGATTGTAGGACTTAACCCCTCCGTCACTTCGTGACACCTCCCCTATATTTTGTGTCGCAAAACACAGGGGAGGAGGTTAAACAAGGACGATCTCCACGGATCACCTATTGAGCTTATTTTTTTATTATCACGAAACTCCAATTCACAAAACAGAAAATAAAAAACGTGACAACTCATATCCGAGAAGTCACGCTTTCTATAAATAGTTATAACTCTTATCAGTTATTATCCGCTGGTTTCACCGATACATACGAACGGTTTTCTTTACATTTACGGAACACTACCGTACCGTTTACCAATGCGAACAACGTATGGTCTTTTCCAATACCCACGTTTTCTCCGGGATGATGAACAGTACCTCTCTGACGAACCAAAATATTACCGGCCTTAGCATATTGTCCACCGAATATTTTGATACCCAATCGTTTGCTTTCCGATTCACGACCGTTCTTCGAACTACCAACACCTTTCTTATGTGCCATTTTCTTAGAAGTTTAATAGGGTTAAGCAACAATTTCTTTAACTAACACTTCGGTGAAATATTGACGGTGACCGTTCAATCTACGGTAACCTTTTCTTCTTTTCTTCTTGAAAACAAGAATTCTTTCACCTTTCACGAGGCCTTTTTTACCGAAACCGTCGTTCGAAACGACCTCACACACGACTTTCGCACCTTCCACGGTGGGAGTGCCCACGGTTACAGCTCCGTCTTTATCGACGAGCAATACTTTGTCAAATTCGAGAACAGCTCCATGCTCTGCTCCCAGATAGTGGACAAACAATTTCTTTCCATTTTCTACTTTGAATTGTTGTCCTTGAATCTCAACAATAACGTACATTGTATTTTTATTTTTACGTTCTCTCTGCCGGGCGGGGTCAACCGAGACACCTCTTTTTGAGCCCATATCAGAATCAGCCCACAAAAGTACTACAAAAAATCATTCCGCACAAACATTCCGCCGATTTTCTCTGAAAAAGAAAATCAATACCTCCACAATCAATTCCTAAACAAAAATCTTTTTCTTGTAATATATTTCTCGGAACTCTTTGGGCGAGCACCCTTTTTTCTTCTTAAATATGCGATTGAAATTCGACAGATTATTAAATCCGCATTCATAGCATATTTCGGCAACCGTTTTCGTCGAATCGACCAACTGTCTTGTCGCATGCCCCAAACGTATATCGATAATATAATCCGACAGACTTTTTCCTGTTCTTAATTTGAAAAATCGGCTGAAAGAGACCGGCGTCATATCGGTAAGCTCCGCCAATTGCGACAATCTGATTTCTTCCGTATAATGTAAATTGATATACTCCTCCACTTTTTGTACCCGACGACTATCCGACGCAGTCTTGGATCTCGCGAAAGAACTGCTCGACAACGTGCGGGCATCATCACAAATCGACAATTCATACAGGATTGTCAAAAATTTTACGAACTGATAAAATCCCGGTTCTCCCTTTAACAAAGAGTCTATTGTCGAATAGACCTTCATCACCGCATGCAGAGGGAACGACAATCCCTTTTGCGCCCTATCGAGCATTTTACGGATAGACGTGAATTGCTTCTTGGCAATAAAATTATTGGAAAACAAATCCGGAGAAAACTGTATAGTAATTTCCCGAATCTGCTTGGATTGACAGTTTCCTTGTTCCCATACATGCTCCAAATTGTCCCCGCAGAGCAAGACCAAATCATAATCGCCGATTTCTTCTACCGAATCTCCGACAATCCGCCTTACTCCTGCTCCATTCTCGACGAAATTCAGCTCGTATTCCTTATGATTGTGCAAAGGATACGTAAACTCCGTTTTGTATCGTTCCACAATAAACAAGCAATCTTTTTCCGACAATGGAGATATTTCTGTAATGATATGCTTATTCATGCTATAACCATATAAATGAGGGTATAAAGATACATATTCCGTTCAGCATTCAAAATTATAAGTACAATTTTTACACCTCACCTCCAAAGAATTAACACCCATTCGGAATTGATTAAAACCCCAAATGCAAAAAACTCTATTGACCCAATAAGCTGATTCAGTAGAAAATTAGTGGGGATAGACTTGAATTTTAGAGACGAGTCTCTTGTCTATAATCCACACTGAGTGCCTATTGAACCGATCTACTCTTTAATTACCGACTAAGTCAATAATCTCCCGTATTTCTCCCGGTCGCATTTAAACAACCAAACCCAACTTATTGAATTTCAATAAGTTGGGTTAAAGTCAGTCGGGGTGAGACGACTCGAACGTCCGACCTCCACGTCCCGAACGTGGCGCGCTAACCAACTGTGCTACACCCCGCACTTAGTTTTGCGGGGACAAAGATACACAAAGTTTGGGAAAAGTAAAACGAATCTTTCAAAAATCTATATTTAAAATAGAAATATCTTCTTTTTTCATTTTTACGGTAAAAAATTAGGAAGATAATCAAAAATAATTCTATCTTTGCACACGCAAAAACGATGGTGCCATAGCTCAGTTACAGGGTGATGGGCAGGGGGCCGAAGCTGGCCTCGTAGCGCTTGCGGAACTCGTCCTTGCTGAAATGGTGTTCCTGCGTGCCCAGCTGCTCGATGGCGTAGCAGGCGCTCACCGCGCCCAGCTTGGCGGCTTCGGGCATCTCCAGGCCGCAGACCAGGCCCTTGAGCAGGCCCGCGCGGTGGGAGTCGCCCGCGCCGGTGGGATCCTTGACGCCGTCGCAGGGGATGGCGGGCACATGCACGTCCACGCCCTGGGCATTGCGGATGCGCTGGCCGTCGCCGCCCAGCGTGGTCACCAGCCAGCCGGTCATGGCCACCAGTTCTTCCTCGCTCTTGCCCGTCTTCTTGCAGACCATGCCCAGCTCGTAATCGTTGGTCACGCAGGCATAGGAACCGCGGATGGCGTCGCAGAGGTCGTCGCCCGAAAGCACGGGCAGCTGCTGGCCGGGGTCGAAGATGTAGCGCACGCCCTTTTCACGGAAGAAGCCGGGCAGGCGGCGCATGTCGTCCACGCTGCCGGGGGAGACGATGGCCCAGTCCTTGGCGGGATCGAGGTTGGGGAAGGTGTAGGTGGCGGGCTGGCTCATGGCGCCGGGGTAGAAGCCCGTGATCTGGTTGTTGTTCTGGTCCGTGGTGATGTAGCACAGGGCCGTGAACACGTCGGAATCGCGCCGGATGCCTTCCAGCGACAGGCCCAGCTTTTCCCAGGCCGCCGCGTAACCGGTGAAGTCGCGGCCGGCGGCGGAGACGACGATGGGTTTTTCGCCCAGCAGGGCCAGCGTGTAGGCGATGTTGCCCGCGCAGCCGCCGCGGCGTTCGTCCATGCTGTCCACCATGAAGCTGACGCTCAGCATGTGCAGCTTGTCCATGAGCACATGGTCCTGCAGGTTGCCGCCAAAGGTCATGATGCGGTCAAAAGCCAGGGAACCGGAAACATAAATGGCCATCTTCGTTCCTTTTATTCGTTGAGCTGCCCTGCGGGCAGGCTGTTTTGGGCGATCCAGTCCAGGAAGGGCGCGTTGCCCTTCTCCAGCGGCATGCCCACGATACAGGGCACTTCATAGGGATGGGCCGCCTCCACGGCGGCACGAAAATCTTCCCACGCTGCCCGGCTGACCTGGGCCAGCAGCAGGCATTCGCGGCTTTCGCGGACCTTGCCTTCCCAGCGATAGATGGAAAGGGCTCCGGGCAGGATGTTCACCCCGGCGGCCAGCCGTCGTTCCACCACCAGATGGGCCAGGGTTCGGGCAGTCGCTCCGTCGGGCACAGTGACACAGGCAAGCAGGCTCATGGCGTCCTCCTGTTCGGGAAGTGGGAAAAGCGGACAGAAGATACACCAGCGGGCCGTAAAAACCAAGCGTGCCCCGCCTTGCTCCCCCTGTCTTCCTGTGGCATAGCAGGCCCATGAGCGTAAAAAAATCCCTGCCGCGCGGTGCCCTGGCCCGCGCTGAAAAAGTCCTGGCGGCCCTTCAGGCCCGCTATCCCCGTCCCGCGACCCATCTTGAAGCCGACAACGCCTGGGAACTGCTGGTGGCTACGGTGCTGGCCGCCCAGTGTACCGACGCCCGCGTCAACACCGTGACCCCGGAGCTGTTCCGGCGCTGGCCCGGCCCGGCCGAGCTGGCCCTGGCCACGCAGGAAGAGCTGGAAAGCGTCATCCGTTCCACGGGCTTCTATCACAGCAAGGCCCGCAACCTGCTGGGCGCGGCGCAGCGCGTGGTCTCCGTCTATGGCGGCGAGGTGCCGCCCCGTCTGGACGAGCTCATCACCCTGCCCGGCGTGGCCCGCAAGACCGCCAATGTGGTGCTGTTCGGCGCCTTCGGCATCAACGAGGGCCTGGCCGTGGATACCCACGTCAAGCGCATCAGCTATCGTCTGGGCCTTACCGCCCACACCGATCCCGTGGACATCGAACAGGATCTGATGCGCCTCTTCCCCCGTGCCGAATGGGGCGACGTCAATCACCGCATGGTCTGGTTCGGCCGCGATGTCTGCCACGCCCGCAGCCCCCGCTGCGCGGAATGCGAGATGGCCGACTTCTGCCCCCGCCGCGAACCGCCCAAGGGAAAATAGCTGTTGGGGAAAAGAACGTGGGGGAAGGGGGGAACTTTGGCTAGCGCACAAAGTTCCCCCCTTCCCCCACACCCCCATCCTCCTTCAAACGCGCTTTATCCGTTCCTCTCCATAATCGCCGAACACGGCTCTTGGGGAGTCCCTCGGCTTCTCCTCTCGCGCATGTCAGCCAGTTCCCGGTCCGCTGGGGCCTTCTTTTCCTGGGGCGTCTTGGCCGGCCTGAAGTGAGCGGGGCAGGGAAGGCTGGGCGTCCGGCTCCGTGACAAAAAAATAGCCCGGCCTCCATGGAGACCGGGCTGTTGTCGTTATCGGGAAAGGGCTGTTCCCGGAGAGAGCCGGGACAGGCTCACTTGCGGTCCACCCACCATTTTTTGTCCACGCGGCCGTACCACCAGCGGTTATGGTCCGTACGCAGGATGACCTCGCACAGGGCCTGGGCCTGCGGGCTGCGCAGGCGTTTGACCGCGCTTTCCAGCCAGTCGGCGGCAAATTTGTTGCCCTTGTCCAGCTCGGCCTTGAGGTTGCAGATCAGGTCCAGCTGGTCGGCGTCGTGGGCCAGGCGTGCCTCCAGGCTCTGGCGTTCCTGCAGTTCGTCCCAGCCCTCGAGGATGTCCTGCTCCAGTCCGGTGCCGTCCACGGCATCCTGCAGGGCATCGCGGTCGCGGCAGGTGTCGTAACGGTGGTTCACATAGTTGAAATCGCCGGTACGTGCTTCATGCAGATCGTGGAAAAGGCAGAGGAAGGTCACGCGGGCGGCATCGGCACCCGCCAGTTTGGCCAGGGTGTAGCCGATGACGCTGGTACGGTAGGAATGCTCGGCCACGTTCTCGCTGCCGGAGCCCAGGAAGGCATAGCCGCTGCGCGGCGTGTGGCGCAGATGTCCCGCCTCGTGGAAAAAGTCCGTGATGCGTTCCAGCTGCTGTTTATCAGGCAGGCCCGCTGCGGGCATGCTTTTGTTTGGGCTGTCCTGTGCCATGTGTGTTTCCTCATGGAGGGAGCGCGGTGCCCCCTCCGTTGCTGATTTGTGCGAAAACTGTCCGGCGCACGCCATCGACCGCCTTTTTCCGTCTTTGTCCAACCGCCGCAGGCGGTGTTTGTTCGGGGGACGGTCATCCAGGCAAGGCCATGGCTTTTCCGAGCTTCGTCATCCTTCTGAACAAAGCGCGTTGGGGGAGGGATGGGGGGCGGGGGGAAGGGAACCCCCTTGCGCGCGAGCCAAGGGGGTTCCCTTCCCCCCGGAAAATCCCTGCCCGCTCTTATTCCAGCCCGTACTTGCGCAATTTGTTGTGCAGGGTGGCGCGGGTGATGCCCAGGCGGCGGGCAGCCTCGCTCTTGTTGTCCTCGGTCTGGCGCAGGGTGTCCTCGATGGCGCGGCGCTCCAGAGCTTCCAGAGACAGACCGGCCAGGGAGGCCTCGGCGGTCTCCGGTACCGGGGCGGCCTGCTCGGCGGCGCCGGTGACGCTGGCGGGCAGTTCCGGGCCGGTGATGAGGTCGCCGGTGCAGAGGATCACGGCGCGCTCCACGGCGTTCTGGAGCTCGCGCACATTGCCGGGCCAGGAGTAGCGGCGCAGCATGTCCAGGGCCTGCGGGGCGAAACCCTTGACGTTCTTGCGGTTGCGGGCCGCGAATTTTTCCAGGAAATGGGCCGCCAGCAGGGGGATGTCCTCGCTGCGTTCACGCAGGGCGGGCACCTCGATGCTGATGACGTTGAGGCGGAAGAACAGGTCCTCGCGGAAGCGCTTCTGCTCCACCTCTTCGCGCAGGTTGCGGTTGGTGGCGGCGATGACCCGCACGTCCACGGTGATGGGCGAGTCCGAGCCCACGCGCTGCACCTCGCCCTGCTGCAGGGCGCGCAGCAGCTTGGCCTGGAGCGAAAGGGGCATCTCGCCGATCTCGTCCAGGAAGAGGGTGCCGCCGTCGGCCTGCAGAAAGCGGCCCTCGCGGCGGCGGTCGGCGCCGGTGAAGGCCCCGCGCTCATGGCCGAACAGTTCGGATTCCAGCAGGTTCTCGGCCAGGGCGGCGCAGTTGACCGTGACCAGAGGTTTGTTGGCACGGGCGCTGGCACCGTGGACGGCGCGGGCCACCAGTTCCTTGCCGGTGCCGGATTCCCCGGTGATGAGCACCGTGGCCTCGGTGGGCGCCACGGTGGCGATGATCTCGCGCATGGCGCTGACGGCGGGGCTGCGGCCCAGGATCTCGGGCCCGGCTGCGGCCTCGCTGAGCTGGCGGCGCAGCTCGCGGTTCTCCACGCTCATGCGGGAGTGGTCCACGGCCCGTTGCAGGGTTTCGCGCAGGGCGTCGAAGTCCAGCGGCTTGGTCAGATAATCGTAGGCGCCCAGGCGCAGGGCATCCACGGCGGTCTCCACGGAGGAGTAGGCCGTCATCAGCACCACGGGCAGGGCCGGATTGTAGTCCAGGATGCCCCGCAGGGCGTGGATGCCGTCCATGCGTCCCATGCGCACGTCGGTCAGCACCACGTCGTAGGGCTTGGCACGCACGGCCTCCACGGCCAGATCGCCGTCGGCCGCCTCGTCCACGCTGTAGCCCCAGGCCTGGAGCATCATGCGCAACATGCCGCGGTGGGCATCGTCGTCGTCAACCACGAGAATGCTGGTATTCACCTAATCCTCCCCCTTCTGCCTGTCGGCAGGCTCCCCCGCCTGCCTGTCCGGGCCGTCCGCCGGATGGCCCGCTGCCTTGCCGGCCTGCGGCAGGCGTATGAAAAACGTGGTCCGGCCGGGCGTGTCCGCCGTGGCCTGACGGGATTGCACATAGACTTCGCCTTCGAGCGCCTCCACGATCTTGTGGACGGTGGCCAGTCCCAGGCCCGTGCCGTGCCCCTTGGTGGTGAAATAGGGGTCGAAGATGTGGTTGAGGTTCTCGGGCGCGATGCCCTGCCCGGTATCCGTGACCGAGAGGACAAGATGCTGCTTCTCCACCGTACAGCCCAGGGTCAGGGTGCCGCCGTCGGGCATGGCGTCCAGGGCGTTGAGGCAGATGTTGAGCAGGGCCTGCCCCAGCCTGTCGGGATCCATGCGGGCCGGGGGCAGGGCGGCCGGAAGGCTGTTCACCAGCCGGACGCCGCGTTTTTCGGCATCCTGGGCGATGAGGCGCAGCACATGGGCCACGCTGTCTTCCAGCGGGGCGGCCACGGGCCGCACGTCACTGGGACGCGAGAGCCCGATGAGCTCGCTGATGACGCGGTTGAGGCGTTCCACCTCGCGCACCATGACGCCCGCGGCCTTGCGGTCTTCGCTGCCTTCGGGGAAGCGCATGCCGAAATAGGTGGCGTAGCCCTTGATGGAACTGAGCGGGTTGCGGATCTCGTGGGCCACCCCGGCGGCCAGCGTGCCCACGGCAGCCAGCTTTTCCTTGCGGCGGATCTCTTCTTCCAGGCGGCGGATTTCGCCTTCGGCCCGGCGCTGGCGGCGGCGGGATTCGCGGGCGCGCTGCGCGTAGTACAGGGCCAGCAGACAGGCCAGACCCACCAGCATGGCCACCCCGGCCAGCATGAAGACGTGGTCCCTGTCCTGGCCGCGGGTGATCTCGAACGGTGAGAGGTCGAGGCCCAGGAAGATGATGGGCTGCGGCAGGCCCGGCGGCAGCTCCTGCCCCGGCGGGGGCTGCATGAAATAGCGGTAGACCACGAACACGCGCTGGCCTTCCATATTGAGGATGGCGGAACGTGTCTGGCTGCCGGGGGCCAGGAGCTTCATGGTCTTTTCGTCGGCCTCTTCGCCGTTGATGCGCAGGATCTCGCCCAGGCGGTTGCCGTTGCTGTGGGCCAGGATGGTGCCGTCGGGCATGGTGACGGCGATGAACTGCACGTCCGAGGTGCTGGCCATCTCCTTGAGCAGGATCTGCAGGCGCACGCGCGCCTCGCCGCGCATGCTGGTGCGCAGCATGCTCTCGAAGGCCATGATCAGGGAGCTGCCTTTTTCGGCCAGCAGGCGTGACATGGCGCGTTCGTTGCGCTCGATGGAGGCCAGGGCCAGCAGGGTGACCAGCAGGATGAGGACGAAGGCCGTCCCTCCCAGCAGCAGGCCCAGCGGGGTGTTCTGCTGCTGCGCCAGCTGTGAACGGGCCTGGGAGCAGTCGTTCTCGCGCGCGGCCTGGTCATTGGCCACCATGCCGCCGGTGTTCCGGCCGGACGCGGCAGACCCCGGTGTCTGGCAGGGCCGGTTGGCGGCGCGGGCCAGCCGGTGGCGGCGGGGGTCCAGCAGGGCGGCAGCAGCGGAAAGGCAGCGTCGGATAAAGTTCATGCCTGCACTATAAGCATGGTTGGGGCACCTGTCACCTTGCCGTCGGATATTTGGCTTGCATGTTTTTTGCAAGAACGAGGAAAGACGAAAAAAATGCCACGGCCTGCCGGCGGCCTTTCCTTGCGCCGCGGACACAGGCTTGATATGCCAGAAGCATGGCCCAACAGAACAAGGTTTGCCTATGTGGAAGAATATAGTTGTCAGTGGTCTGGTCATGACATCGCTCCTGCTGCTGCCGCTCATGGCGGCTGCCGGGGGGCATCACGGCGGCGGTCACGGGCCGCGCGGCTACCGCAATGTCGACCAGTGGCTCCAGAGCCTGCCCGAAGAACAGCAGGTCAAGGCCCGCGCCATCCTTGAAGAAGCCCGTCCTGCCATCGAAGACACCCGCTGGCGCATTCGCCAGAAGCGGGAAGAACTGGCCCATTTCGACTACGCGGAGGACTCGTCCGCCGAGACGCTCTCCCGTCTTGGCTGGGAGCTGCAGGACCTGCGCGACCGTCTGCGCCTGCAGCTGGCGCAGCTGGAAGGCCGCCTGCTGGACGAGGTGGGCGTGAGTTTCCGCCGCGCCGGCAAGAGCCGGGGCTGCAACAGCATGATCCGGCAGGACGTGATCCATACGTATTCCCTGCAGGAGACCCTCGAACCCTGCCCGTAACTTCTGCAGCCCGCATGAAACATCCAGGCCCCGCTCAGGCGGGGCTTTTTTTGTATCCGGCTCCGGCTTTGGGGGCCGGGCGTCAGGGGTGTATGAAAATTTGTCTGCTGTATAATTTTTGACCAGGTCCGCCGGCCCGCTGCATAAAAACTGGACATCCGGGGGGAACACAGGGCAGCCGGAGGAAGACTGTTTGCCGGGATGAAAATATAATATCTTGATTTATATTGAAAAATAATGTTTGGCACGCGGGTTGCTATATACAGAGCACAAAGGGCAAGACCCAAAGCCCAAAGATAACCCACTCTGAGAAGAGATAAAGGAGCATATATATGAATACTTCCCGCGTTATGATCCCTGCCCTGCTGGCTGCAGCCCTCATCGGCGGAACCATGACCTCTGACGCTTTCGCCGGCCCCCATCATCGCGGCCAGGGCAACGGTTATGGTCCCTGCTACGGTTACGGCGACGGCGGCTGCTGGGAAGGCGGCTGGGGACATCACGGCCACGCCCGTGGCTGGGGTTACCGGGCCATGTCGGACGCGCAGCGTGCCAAGTTCGACAAGATCATGGAAGAATTCGCTCCCCGCATGGAGCAGCTGCGCGACAGCATCTACGTCAAGCGCCAGGAACTGCGGGCTTTGGAAAACGCCACCAACCCCGATGTGAAGGCCGTGCGTGAGGCCGCTACCGAAATGGCCCGTCTGCGCAACGAGATGGCCGACCTGCAGGACGCCCTGGGCGACAAGCTGGCTGCCGAAGTGGGCGTGCCGGAAGGCTTCAAGGATGCCCCCCGCGGTCCTCGTGGTCCCCGTGGCGATCGCGGCCCCGCCATGGATTGCCCCCGTGGCGACGGCCCCCGCGGTGACGCCGGTTACTACGACGGTCCCCATCGCGGCCACTACTAAGAGCTGATCCCTGCCAACGGCAGAAAGAAATATCTGGCCGGAAGCTCCTCCTCCTTCCGGCCAGGCTCCCGAAAACAGCAACCTCCTTTGACAGGCACCTTTAACCGGAGCTCCCGCTCTACAAAATGCAGTCCTCTGGAACTTCTACCCCGGCCGGGGATTCCCCTGGCCCCGGCCGGGCCTTCCTGAGAACGACGGATTTTACTCCTGAGATCGTCCCTCCCCGCCTTAGGCGGACAACATATCCGGCAGGGCAATCCCCCTTGGTCCTGCCGGGGCTCACGAGAGCATCCTCCTCCTTCACCATAACCTCTAACCATCAGAACATCCTCCCTCTTTGGCCGGCTGCTCCTCCCCCTGGGCAGCCGGTCGTCTTTTTTTGTCCGCTGTCCGGCGTCCGTCCGGCCTGCTTTCCTTCTGCCCGGCGGCATGGTCTGTCCAGGGGGAGGGAGAGGCGGGACAGCCCCGTACCGTGGTCCATGCGGCCCGCTCTGCCGGACACGAGACAGGGAAGAGGATTTTTCCCCTTCCGAGTCCCGGTCTTCGATGGCGCGGCAGCCCTTCGGCCTGTCCGGTCACGGAACCCCGGCCATCAGGGAAGAATGACCTTCGTGTGCGGCGCTCTGCGATGCGCCCGCTGGCCGGCAGGCTTTGGCAGGCCCGGTGTCGCCGCCTCGCTCCGTTCGTACGCTCACCGCTCTTGGCCAGGATGCTCGTGCAGCCCGGCCATCACAGATGGCACGGCGCACGTCTGCTCGCGGAAATTCGCCGTTCCTCTCTTCCTCATCCTTCTTTCTTATCATGGAGACGCCGTGCGCTGTCCGCCTGCTGTGCGGCAGGGGAGCGGCAAGGCTCGCACGGGCCGCATCGCCCGCGGCAATCCGGCGGCACAAAAAAAGACGCCCACCGGCATGGAGACCGGCGGACGTCTGGAGTCGTTTTACGGATGCGGCGCGCGGGATCAGAACAGCTTGTAGAGCAGGGAAGAGATGGCCACGCAACCGGCGGCCAGCACGAAGGCATTGCTCCACTGGCCACGGTAGCGGCTCATGGCCGGGATCTTGTGCACGGCGTACATGGGCATGATGAACAGGATCATGGCGATGACCGGGCCGCTGAGGGATTCGATGATGTCCAGGATGCCGGGATTGAGCCAGCCGGCCAGCCAGAGGGTCACGAAGAAGAACAGGGCGATGCCGGTGCGCACGCTGCGCGAGGTGGCCGTGGCTTCGGGGTTGGAGGACATCTGGATCAGGATGCCGTGCAGGCCTTCGCGGGCGCCCAGATAGTGGCCGAAGAAGGAGCTGCCGATGGCCAGGAAGGCGATGAGCGGGCCGAACCAGGAGATGAAGGGATTGTCGAACTGGTTGGCCAGATAGGAGAGCACGGGGATGTTCTGGGCCTTGGCCTCCACCAGCTGGGCGGGGCTGAGGCTGAGCACGCAGCTGAAGACGAAGGCCATGACGAAGAGCACCAGGATACAGGCCGTGCCGCGCAGGGTCTGGGAGGCCTTCTGTTCGGCCATGTCGCCGTAATGGCGGCGCTGGGCCAGGGCAAAGGACGAGATGGCGGGCGAATGGTTGAAGGCGAAGACCAGCACCGGCAGGGTGAGCCAGAGGGTGCCCAGGAAGCTGCCGGCATCAGGCATCTGGCCCAGCGAGGAGGTGTTCCAGTGCGGGATGAGATAGAGCGACAGGCAGAAGAGGATGCCGCACAGGGGGTAGACCAGCCACTCGTTGAATTTGAGCATGAAGTTCTCGCCCACCAGGATGACGGCCATCAGGGCCGCCACCAGCACGCCGGAAAGCAACAGGCGCGGCGGCGCGGCCATCTGCAGCTGGTTGACGATGAAGGATTCCACCGTGTTGGTGATGCCCACGGCATAGATGAGCAGGATGGGATAGATGGCGAAGAAATAGAGCAGGGTGATGAGCTTGCCTGCGGAAAGGCCGAAGTGTTCCTCCACCACGGCGGTGATGTCGCTGTCGGCGCGGGAGGAGGACAGCACGAAGCGGGCCAGGCCCCGGTGGGCGAAATAGGTCATGGGGCCCACCAGCAGGGTGATGACGACCAGGGGCCAGATGCCGGACATGCCCGCATTGATGGGCAGGAAGAGGATGCCCGCGCCCACTGCGGTGCCGAAGAGGTTGAGCATCCAGACGACGTCGAATTTCGTCCAGCGGCCGGAGGCGGCATGGCCGGTTTCAGGGGTCTGTGCCATGAAGGTTCCTTGAAGGTGAAAGGGTTGGAAAGGCAGGGGAACAGGTCCCGGGCCCGTGGCAGGGCCCTGTGCGGGGCGTCCGGCAGCGGCGGATGCCGTCCCTGTTCCTGTCCGGGGACGGAAGGGGCCGCCTTCGCCGGATGGACGAAGACGGCCCCGCGGGAGCGCACGGCTCCCGATCAGCATTCCACCAGGCTGACGGCCAGGCCGCCTTCGCTGGTTTCCTTGAATTTGGCGTTCATCTCGCGGCCGGTCTCGTTCATGGCCATGATGACGGCGTCCAGGCTGACCATATGCTGCGAGGACTTCTCGCAGGTGGCCAGCAGGCAGGCATTGTAGGCCTTGATGGCACCCACGGCGTTGCGCTCGATGCAGGGGATCTGCACATAGCCGCCCACGGGGTCGCAGGTCAGGCCCAGATGGTGTTCCAGGGCCACTTCGGCGGCGTTCTCCACCACATCCACGGCATAGCCGCGCGCATGGGCCAGCATGGCGGCGGCCATGCTGGAGGCCACGCCCACTTCGCCCTGACAGCCCACTTCGGCACCGGCGATACCGGCGTTGTGCTTGGCCAGGAAGCCCACGGCCGCCGAGGCCAGCACGCCTTCGCGCAGGGCCCGGTCACCGATGTTCATGTTGTAGCGCATGGCGTAGAGCAGGGCGGGCATGACGCCCGCGGCCCCACAGGTGGGCGCGGTGACGATGACGCCGCCCGAGGCGTTCTCTTCGGCCACGGCAAAGGCATAGGCGTTGACCTGGCCCAGGAAGCGGTCCACGGCCAGGGGCATCTCGCGGGCGCGTTCCAGCAGGGTATGGCCCTTGCGCCACACGCCCAGGGTGCCGGGCAGCTGCCCTTCGGCCTCAAGGCCGCGGCGCACGCTGGCGTACATGGATTCCATGATCTGTTCCAGGTTCTGGAAGATGTCCGGGCGCGACATGCCGGTGATGGCGCTTTCGTTGTCCAGGATCAGCTCGTGCAGGGTCAGGCCGGTCTTGGCCAGCTGCTCGCGCAGCTGGCGCATGGTGCCGTAGGGGTGCACGGGCTTGCCGCGTTCGGGCGGGGTCCAGCCCTTCCACTGGATGAAGCCGCCGCCCACGGAATAGTATTCCATGCTGAACAGGGCCTGGCCGTCGGCATCCTCAAGGCTGACGAGCAGGGTGTTGCTGTAGGGGGCGTCGTGGATGATGGGGCCGTGTTCGATGTCGGCAAGGCCCACCTGCAAAAGAACGTCGTGGATGCGCAGCTCGTGCCGGGCGTCGGCTTCGCGGCCCAGCCTGTCCAGCAGGCCCGCGGGACAGGTCTCGGGGCTGGTGCGCAGCAGACCGGCCAGCACGGCGGTATTGGTGCCGTGGCCCATGCCCGTGGCGCTCAGCGAGCCCAGCAGCACCACATGGATGCGGGCGGCGCGGCGTACCAGATCGGGGTCGAGGGCATCACAGCGCTGGACGAAGTCATGACCGGCGCGCATGGGGCCGATGGTATGGGAGCTGGAAGGGCCGGGGCCGATCTTGAAAAAGTCGAAGAGCGAGGTCTCGATGGCCGGACGGACATGCAGGGCCGTCAGGGGCTTGTGCGTGGGAGTCATGGTGTCTCCTTGTGTGGGATGACTGTGCTGGCCGCAGGCGCAGGCCTGACGCGGGGCGGGCGCGGAGCGCGCCGGGGAGGGAGAGGAAGGAAACAGGAGCTGCGCCCCATTGCAGCACATCCCCTTTTGCCTTGAGTACGGGGATGTGTCAATATTTTTTAATTTAAAAAATATTTTAAATAGTAAGACTAGTCATTATTTTTCTTGATTTGTCGCATATAATTGTACACCGTGTAGATGGAGACCTGCATCTCCTTGGCCACATGCTGGACCACGCCCTTGATGAGGAAGGCGCCTTCCTCGTCGAGGATGCGGATGAAGTCTTTTTTTTCCTCGCGGTTCATGAGGGAGGGGTGTTTGCCTGCGCGCCGGATGGCCGCCTCGAGGATGGCAAGGCTGGTATCGCCGGTGCAGGCGGCAAAGGTCTCGCTCACGTCGCGTTCCAGCGGATCCACGTGCAGCAGGGGGTGCAGCACGGCCTGGAAGTGCAGCAGGTCGGAAAGGTCGATGTTCATGCAGAAGGCGCCGATGACCCGGCCGTCGGCCCTGCGCAGGAACGAGGTGGAGGACTTGAGGGATTTGCCGCCCGGCGTGGACGAGGGATAGCCTACGATGTCCGCCACATCGTCGCCCTGCTGGCGCCAGGCCTTGACCACGATGTTGGTGATGGGCGCGCCCAGCTTGCGGCCGGTAAGGCTGCCTTCCAGATGGATGAGGGAGTGCTCGAGATCGCGGAAATCATGGATGGCGACCTCGCACAGCGGCCCCAGGGTCCGCTGCAGCATGCGGGCCTGCCGGATGGCATTGGCAAAGATGGCGCGTTCTTCTTCACTGAGCGGCGGCAGGGACCCGGAAGGGGCGGCGGACATGGTCACCTCATGGTCGGATGCGGGCTGTGCCGCAGGTTGGAGGAAAGATCGGATCAGGCATCAAGATGCAGGCTGGCGGCCTGTCCCGCTGTCCAGACAAGGTTGCGGCGCGTGATGCCCAGGGCCGCCCAGGCCGTGCCCAGCTCGTCGCCCGGCCCGCGGAAGAAGCCCTGGCAGGAGCGCGGCAGGTACAGCGCCTGTGCCCGGGGCAGTCCGGCGGGGGCTTCCCCGCCCGCCAGCAGGGCGTCCAGCAGGGTCGCGGCCCGAACCTCGCTGCGGGCGGCATCATCCCCCCGCGCCCGCAGCAGGCAGGCGCAGACATGCAGCCACAGGGCCCGTCCCAGCACGCGCCCGCCCAGGTTCCTGTCGGCGGGCCCGGCCAGCAGGGCCGCTTCCATGCCGGGTTCGGGGGCAAGGCCCATGCGGATGACGGGCACCCCGGCGCGACGGGCGTACAGCCAGCCGCGCGCCAGCAGGGACAGGGTCCGCGGCAGGGGCCAGGGCGCGTAGAGGCCCTGCTGCCAGCGGCGGGCCAGTTCCGTGCCCGCCAGCACCAGACAGGGATAAAAGCGCAGCATGTCGGCCCCCAGATCCAGGGCCCGGCGCACATCGGCCAAAAAGTCTTCCGGCTGGTGGCCCGGCATGCCGGGCAGCAGCTGCACGCCCAGGGCAAGGCCCGCGTCCCGCACCAGACGGCAGGCTTCGGTGGCCTGCCGGCCGCTGTAATGGCGTTCACTGGCCTGCAGGGCCGTATCGGAAAAGCTCTGGATGCCCAGCTCCACCGTGCGGCAGCCGTGGCGGCGCAGGCGCGCCAGCAGGGCCGCATCCAGACGGTCGGGGCGGGTGGAGCAGCGGAAGCGGGTGATGCAGCCGTCACGCCGGAGGCTGTCGGCCATGTCCAGACAGGCGTCCAGGTCGCGGGGCGCCAGGGCCGTGAAGGTGCCGCCGTAAAAGGCCAGCTCTACCGGCGGCCTGCCCTGTGCCCGCCGGGCGTGCAGATCGGCGGCCGCACGGGCCAGTATCTCGTCCAGAGGACTGGCCTGCTGGCCTGTCTGGTCATGCTGGGAACAAAAAACACAGCGGCGGGGACAGCCGAAAAACGGGATGAAAACGCTGAAGACCGGGATTGCCCTTGCAGGAGTCTCCCATAAAAAAGTAAGCGAAACACGAGACATGGCAGAAAGCGAGGAGTAGCAAGGCTTGGCAGGCTTCGCGCGGAGACAAAAATCTTGCCGGAAATGCAAGTTGAGTATATCCTACAAAAAAGTTGTGCATATGTGAAGCGTGCCTGTGGCATAAGGATTGGACATGAAGAAAACATTGACCAAAGCTGACATCGTCGAGCGGATCTACGAGAGTACAGACAAAAATCGGGTTGACGTGAAGAATGTGGTCGAAAAACTGCTGGAGATCATGAAGAATGCCATCAAAAAGGACAATGCTCTTCTGATCAGTGGGTTCGGCAAGTTTGAGGCTTACGACAAAGCGTCGCGCAAAGGCCGCAATCCGCAAACGGATGAGGCCATCACGCTGCCTCCGCGCAAGGTCGTCGTCTTCCGCCTGTCCCGCAAGTTCAGAGCCGAGCTCAATTCCTGAGATCGCGCGGCATTCGGGACGATCCCACGTATCAGTCTCCTCGTTTTCTCCCGGGGTGGCCGTCTTGAGATGTGCCGCGCCGGGAGATTCTTTTTATGCTTTTCGCTTCCTTCCCCTTCCTGTTCCTTTTTCTTCCCATCCTCGTCTGGCTCTGGAAACTGACTGCCGGAGAAGACAAGGCCCGACTGTCCGTGCTCCTGCTGGGGGCCTCGCTGCTTTTTGGGGCCTGCCAGGGGCTGGAGGCCCTGCTGCTCCTGCTGGGCCTGACCGTGGTCAACTATCTGTTCGGCCTGCTGCTGGCCGATGAGGGGCACCGCCGCCGTCGGCTGGGCCGTCGGGGCCTGCTGCTTCTGGCCGTGCTGCTCAACGTGCTGGTCTGGTGCCGTTTCCGCCATCTGCCGGCCCTGTCGGCCTGGCTGGCGCAATGGCAGGACATCCTGCCCGTTTTGGCGCCCGCGGCCATGCCCGCGGGCTTCTCCTTTGCCGTGCTCATCCAGCTGGCCTGGCTGCTGGGCGTCTACCAGCGCCGCATCCGGCCCGAAGGTATCGTGCGGCAGGCCCTGTTCACCACCTGCTTCCCCTATGCCCTGTCCGGCCCGCTGGTCCGTTATGAGGAGATGGGCCCGCAGCTGGACGCCCTGGAGGTGCCGCAGGCCGAAGATCTGGCGCGGGGCCTGGGGCTGATGGTGCTGGGCCTGGCCAAGAAGGTGCTGCTGGCCGACAGTCTGGCTCCGGCGGCGGATGCCGTGTTCCACGCCGCCGCCCAGGGCCTGCCCCTGAGTACGGCCGAGGCCTGGCTGGGGGCCCTGAGCTACACCTTCCAGATCTATTTCGACTTTTCCGGCTATACGGACATGGCCGTGGGAGCCGCCCTCATGCTGGGCCTGCGCCTGCCGGAGAATTTTGCCGCGCCCTACAAGGCCACGGGCATCGTGGACTTCTGGCGCCGCTGGCACATGACCCTGGGCCGCTGGCTGCATGACTGCCTGTACCAGCCCCTGGGCGGCAGCCGTCACGGCCGGGTGCGGCAGTACGCCAATTTGCTGCTGACCATGCTGGTCTGCGGTGGCTGGCACGGGGCCGGGCTGACCTTCCTCCTCTGGGGGGCCCTGCACGGCCTGCTCCTGCTGGTCAACCACGCTTTCCGGCATCTGCTGCGCGGCAGCCTGGCCGAGCGCGTGCTGGCCCTGCCGCCTCTGCGGGCCCTGTGCGTGCTGGTGACCTTTTTGTGCCTGACCGTGGCCTGGGTGCTGTTCCGCGCCGGGGACACGGGCACGGCCCTGCATGTCTGGCAGAGCATGTTCCTCTGGAGCGACGGCCATCCCCTGCCCCTGCAACAGGGGCTGGAGGCCCTGCTGCCCGGCGGCCTCTTGGAGCCCCGGCTGCTGCTGCCGCTGCTGGCCGTCTGCGCCGTCATCGTCTGGGCCCTGCCCTGCAGCCAGCATGTGATGCTGGGCCGCGCCGACGGCAGCCGTCCCTGGCTGCACTGGCAGCCGAACCTGCTCTGGGCCGTGGCTCTGGCCCTGCCTGCGCTGGCCTCCCTGCTGCTGATGCAGGGCCATGCCTTCCTTTCTTTCCGCTTTTGACGGAGGCCCTCATGTCCGAGATAGCGCATCCGGCCCCTGACGGCTGGCTGAAACGTTTTTTCCTTTCTCTGGTGATCCTGGCCCTGCTGGCGGGGCTGCTGCTGGTCCCCTGGGCCGTCTGCTGGCTGACGGCCAGCGGCGAACTGGATCAGGAAGAAGTCGTGGCACGGCAGGCACAGGGGGAATTCGTCCTGTTCGGGCCGGGGCTGGCGCAGGACATCATGGCCTACAAGCTGGCCCTGTATGCGGCCGTGAAGCCGGAAGTGGTGGTGCTGGGCTCGTCGCGGGCGGGGAACGTGCGCGCGGCCTTTTTCGAGCGCCCCTTCGTGAACATGGCCGGGGCCGCTACGGATCTGGAGAGCCTGCGCCTTCTGGTGGACAGGATGCTGGCCGTCCACAGGCCCAAGGTCGTGCTGCTGGGCCTGGACTTCTGGTGGCTGACGGCAGGCGCTCCGGCCGGGCGCCCTGAGCGGATCGTGCAGCCTTCTTTGCTGGATGCGTCCACCCTGCGGGCCCCCTGGCGCTGGCTGGTACAGGGACGCATCGCCCCGGCGGACATGTTGGCTCCCCTGCAGCATCGTCTGCGTGCCGACCGCTACGGGCTGGAGGCCCAGCTCCGCGATACGGGCTACGGACCGGACGGCTCGCTCTATGAAGGCGCGGTACTGGATGGCCGCCGGCCTGCGCCGGACCATGCCTTTGCCCGCACGCTGCGCGAGCTGGAAAGCGGCAGCGGCGCCTGGGCCGG
>OJPN01000579.1_pt1 | contig 30857 bp, 28 predicted proteins | sample 1598511 | NCBI WGS metagenome assembly OJPN01 (sample SAMN03922485, study PRJEB24848) | human gut metagenome | isolation source: stool sample | host: Homo sapiens | place: Germany | collected 2011-05
CAGTCGGTAGAGCGCATCCTTGGTAAGGATGAGGTCGGCAGTTCGAATCTGCCTAGCAGCTCCACAAAAACCTTGAAGTCGATTGGCTTCAAGGTTTTTTTATGTCTAAAATAGCCTGTTGTTACTGAGCTGAGAGCCATGAAAAGGAGTTTTTTATGAGTAAGATTCAATGCTGGTGTCGTGCTAATGCTATGCTGGCTATTTCACTATTGGCCGCAGTTGTAACGGCATTCTTTGTTCCGCCCGATAGGGACTACTTGGGTTATTACGACCTTAAAACGCTTTCCTGCCTGTTTAGTGTTTTGGCGGTGGTAGGTGCTTTGCGAGACCTGCATATCTTTTCTGCCCTCTCCCAGCGGATGGTGCGCACTTTTTCCACGGTTCGGGGCGTGTGTACGGCATTAGTGGTTATTACTATGTTCGGTTCTATGCTTCTGACCAACGATACCGCTTTGTTGACCTTCCTGCCGCTGGGCTGGTTTGTCCTTTCCTCCACAAGTCAGGACAAGCATACTGCGCTCCTTTTCATCCTGCAAAACTGCGCCGCTAACCTGTGTGGAATGATCACGCCTTTCGGCAATCCGCAAAATCTCTATCTTTTCAGTTATTATGGTCTTTCTACGAAAACGTTCTTTTCTGTTATGATGCCGCCGTTCCTCCTGTCTGCTGTTCTGATTCTCCTGTGCTGCTTGGCGTTTCCAAAAGAACAGCTTTCGGTTCCGGAAGCACGGATCGCGATAGACTCACGCCGAGCCGTCACCTATGGTGTGCTATTCTGTTTAGCCGTTGCCATGGTGCTGCGGCTGGTACCCTATATTCTTGGCCTGATTATTATTGTTCTGGCGCTCTGGTTTCTGGATCGGCACGCACTGAAAACTGTGGACTGGGGACTGCTGGCCACTTTTGCCGCTTTTTTCACCTTTTCCGGAAATCTTGCCCGAATGGAAGCTGTTCGGGTACTGTTTGCCCGTCTTTTATCCCACGGTACCATGCTGATTTCCGCGCTTACCTGCCAGATCATCAGCAATGTCCCTGCCTCTATTCTACTCAGCCGATTCACACAAGATGCCAGCGGGCTTTTGATTGGCGTCAATGTGGGCGGTGCGGGGACACTGGTGGCTTCTCTGGCAAGTCTTATTACCTTTCGAGAATATACGCGCCGCATTCCCGGCGGAGGCAAGCACTTTCTCTTACTATTTTCCGGAATCAGCTTTACATTTCTGGCGATTCTTCTGGTTGTAATGTCCGTTCTGATGTGATAGGCCGTTGCTATGTGACGGCGTAAGATTTTTCTTTTCGTTCAGCGCTTGCCACGCCCCTTTCTACGGGCTATAATATGGGAAAACCATCTAGGAGGCACAGATCATGAAGAAAATTTTTGCGGCGGCCACGGCGCTGGCCCTGTGCGCCGGGCTTTTGGCCGGGTGCGGACAGAACAGCGGCGGGGGGAAGGCCGACGGCGCTCTGGCGGACAGCCTGCCTGTGGACCTGTCTTTTTCCAGCGGCGTGGGGGCCTGGAGCACGGACCTGACTCTGGAGCCGGACGGCTCCTTCTCCGGCGTGTACCACGATTCGGACATGGGGGACAGCGAAGAGAGTTACCCCGACGGGACCATGTACCTCTGCAATTTCTCCGGGAAGTTCACGGACATCAAGCAACTGGATGACCACAGATATTCCCTGACCCTGGAGGAGCTCTCCAGCGACTATGAGCAGGGCAAGGAGTGGGTGGAGGACGGCGTGCGCTATGTCTCCTCGGAGCCCTATGGCGTGGAGGAGGGGAAGGACTTCATCCTCTATCTGCCCGACACGCCCACCCAGGGCCTGGACGAGGAGTTCCTGTCCTGGTGGCCCGGCCAGTATCAGGAGGAGAAGACGGGCACGTTGGACTTCTACGGCCTTTATAACGTGGACAAGGGCTATGGCTTCTTTGGCTGACAACGACAAACGCCCCCGGCGCATCGGTGTGAAAACCGGTGAGCCGGGGGCGTATTTTATTTTCTTCAGATGGCGGGCTGGTCGGCGATCTGCATGGGGGGCAGATACTGCACGGAGCGGATGGAGGTCAGGCCAACGCGGTTGGCCTTTTTGATGTACTCCTCCAGGCTGCCGGTGGTGAAGATGTCCATGCGGCCAGGGGCACGCTGGTCGTTGCGCAGGCCCCGGGCGTCCAGGTCCCGGGAGAGGGTCTCGGCCATCTGCCGGGCGGGGTCCAGCAGGTCCAGGGTGGGGTACAGGCGGCGGATGTTGTCCTCCACCAGGGGATAGTGGGTGCAGCCCAGCACGCAGCACTGGATCTTGTCCACGTTCACCAGGCCGTCCAGACCGGCGCGGATCTCGGCGTCGATGGCGGGCTGGGCGGCGGGATCGCCCACGTTCTGTTCCACCAGGTTGGCCAGGTCGGGGCAGCCGTGGCTGAACACCTGGCGCTCCGGGGCCTGCTTGTGGATCAGGTTGGGATAGCAGCCCGACTGGGCGGTGAAGCAGGTGGAGATGACGCCCACCCGCTGATAGGGCGTGGCGGCCACGGCGTCCGCCCCCGCCTGGACCACGCTGAGGACGGGGCAGCGCATCTCGTCCCGATATTGGTCGATGAGACAGGAGATGGTGTTGCAGGCGACCAGAAGGGCCTTCACGTTATGGCTGTCCATAAAGCGAAGCATATAGCGGGTCATCTCCAGGATCTCCTCGGCGGTGTGGTTGCCATAGGGGGTGTTGGCCCCGTCACCCAGATAGAGGATGTTTTCCTGGGGCAGCAGTTCCTGCACCCGGCGGGCCACGCTGAAGCCGCCGATGCCCGAATCGATCACGCCGATGGCGTCAGTCTTTTGGTTTATCATAAATGGATGCCTCCCTAAAATTTTCAACGGTAACAGTGTTCACGCCCACACCCGAAAGGCGGGGCTGCGGCGGCCCAGGTCCAGCACGCCCTTGCGATAGACGCCGAACTCGGTGATCACCAGGGGAAAGACCACGTCGTGGGGCTCCCGGGGGATGATGGTGCGCAGCAGGCTCTCCCGGCAGAGCATGGCGGCGTTTTCAGGATTTCCGGCGAAGAAGCGGTCATAGAACCCGGTGCCCTGGCCCAGACGGTGGCCCAGGCGGTCACAGCTGACGCAGGGGATGATGGACAGGTCCACCTGGTCCAGGGTCATTTTGGGGGTGTCCTCCTCCGGCTCCAGCACGCCGTAAGCGCCCCGGTGGAGCTGGTCCAGGCTGGTGATCTGCCGTGGCTCCATGATCCCGTCATCCACGCAGAGGGGGACGCAGAGGGTCTTCCCGCTGTGCAGGGCGTCCAGCAGGATGGGGGTGGTGTCGATCTCCCGTGTGGTGCTGACAAAGCAGAACAGGCTCTGGGCCCGGCGGTATTCCGGCAGAGCCAGCACCTGCATGGCCACCGCCTGGTCAGACCGGGCCCGGTCACAGATGGAGATCAGCTGCTCGTCCCGGCGCACGGCCATGCGGAGCTGACGCTTGCGTTGTGTGATCGTCATGGGAAAGGGACCCTCCTTGCAAAAAATAAAAGGCCAGAAGCAGGCGGCTGGCGTGCCGCCTGTTTCTGACCTTTGGTAGGTATGTGCTTCGGGGACGCCGGAGCACCGGTAGAAAAGGGGATATGAAATTAGACGCGGGGGAGAGACAGCGCTTACAGGACGTTCATGAAGAACGTGAGGATCAGGGAGTTTACGATGTCGGTGAAGAAGCCGCCGCACACGGGGATGATGAGGTAGGCCTTTTCAGAGGGCCCAAAGACCTTCGTCAGGGCGTCCATGTTGGCCATGGCGTTGGGGGTGGCGCCCATGCCGAAGCCGCAGTGACCGGCGCTGAGGACGGCGGCGTCGTAATCCCGGCCCATCATGTTGAAGGTGACGAAATAGACGAACAGGCCGGTGAGCACCGTCTGGATGAGCAGGATGGCCACCATGGGACCGGCCAGATCGGCCAGCTGCCACAGCTGCATGCCCATCATGGCCAGGGCCAGGAAGAAGTTCAGGCTGATGGAGCCGATGGTCTCGATCTCCTGCACGGGCAGGTCCAGGTCAAACTTGTCGCAGATGGCGTTGCGGATGATGATGCCGATGATCATGGAGCCCACGTAGGAGGCCAGGGTGATGTTGAACTTGGCGAAGAGCATACTGATCAGGGTGCCCAGGCCGCAGGCCAGGAAGATGAGGGCCAGGGCCAGGGTGCCCCGGTCCACGTCCAGCTTGGCGGTGCCCTCGGTGTTCTTCTTCAGCTCCAGCAGGGCCTCGTGATCCACCTGGGCGGCGTCGCTGGAGCTCAGGCCCAGCTTCTTGATGCGGCGGCGGGCCAGGGGGTTGCCGATGACGTTACCGGCCACCAGACCATAGGTAGCGGCGGCCACGCCGACGGTGAGGGCGTTCTGCACGCCCATGCTCTCCAGCAGGGGGGCGAAGGCGGTGGTGGTGCCGTGGCCGCCGGTGAGGGGCATGGAGCCCAGGGCCAGACCCAGCAGGGGCTGGAGACCGAAGACCTTGCACAGGGCGGCGCCGGCCACGTCCTGGATGCCGATGAGGATACACACGGCCACCAGGAAGACGATGAGGGACTTGCCGCCCTTCTTCAGCATGCCGAATCCGGCGGTGAAGCCCACGCTGGTGAAGAAGACGTTCATAAACACGCTTTGCAGCGTGGTGTCAACGGAGAGTTGCAGTACGCCGGTCTGATACAGGATCAGGTTCACGATGGCGTAGATAATGCCGCCGATGACGGGGCTGGGGATGCAGTAAGTACGGAAGACGGAAATTTTCGATTTCAGAAACGCGCCGAAGTAGAAGATGGCAACGGCAAGCGCCATAGACTGATACAGGTTAAGGGACAGACTCATATTATCTCAGCTCCTATTTTTCATTTCTTGCTCCCTGCTTAACCCAAGCAGCTTACGGAACGGGGGAGGCCTGGGGGCCTTCCAATGACGGGTGGTGCTGAACCCTTATATTTTTGAAGAGCCGCGCTCAAACCGCTCCTTCAAAAACAAAGGGCCAGAAAGATTTCTTTGTGTCCGCGCCCACATTGGCGGGGGACAAAGAGCTTTCTGGCCTTTTCCATCTCTGGTCACGGAGGATATCCGGGACCCAATGAAGAAGACTTATTTTATTGTATGGGGGTGTGCGTGGGTTTTGCGTCTTTAAAATTTTAAAGCAATTGCATGATACACCAAACAAACGAAAGTGTAAAGACGGAAAACAGCACAAAATGAAGGTTGGGATTTTGTGTAGGATGCCCGATTGACGGGAAAAGAAAATTGTGCTATCCTGTGGGCAAGTTAAATTTATTGGTTTTGAGATGACCTCTCAAAATCAAAATAAATTTGGACGAAGCCAAACATTCTTTGTGGCGCGATACCTTATTGATACGGATATGTATTGTGGTATCTCTCCATTGTTGTTTGCTTGCGTCCGTTTTTTATTTGCCAAACGGGGCCCCAAACCGGAAAACAGAAAGGATGGATGCAAGATGTATTGGCCGGACGATTCGGTCTTTATCACCGGCGTAGCCAAGGTCACCAAGGACGACGCCATCAACGCCATGTACGGCACCTTTTCCCTCAGCCTGGTGGTGGACGTCCACAGCAACCGCATCCTAAGCGCCAGCGGGAACATGGTCATGCAGAACACCAACGACTTTTTGGCCAGCCTGCTCATCGGGAAGAACATCGTCACCCAGATGGATGAGATATGCGACGTCCTGAAAAAGCGCTTTCTGGCCCTGGCCCAAAAGGCGGTGATCGTGGCCCTGCGGGACGCCCAGAACCACTATCTCATGGCCTATCCCGCCGCCCGGGAGAATCCCACCGGGATCTGAACCCTTAAGCCACACAAGCACAGCACACAAGTTTCAGTCACAGTGAAAACAGCACAGCGACCCGGATGGGTCGAAGGTTCCTTACAAAATTGGTTTCTCAGTCTCCCCCTGAGAAACTGCCCTTTGGAAGGTCGGCTTTTTGGACACGGTGCCCGCCGTGCCCCTGAGTCGGCCTTCCTTTTTTGCGAAAATCGGGCAGAATTCAGGGCGGAAAGCCAAAATACACACAAAACACACAATATTTTGTCATAACAGGAAGGGAGCAATTTATTATGTCTAACCCCACCAAACAGGATGCGATCAAGCTGCTGGACGTGTTCGACCCCGAGATGGCCACCCTGCTGCACCGGGAGGAGAAGCGCCAGTTCGAGACCATCGGCCTCATTGCCTCTGAAAACGTGGTGTCCCCCATGGCCTCCTGCCTGGAGGGCTCCGCCTTCACCAACAAGAACACCGAGGGCTATGCCGGCAAGCGCTTTGTGGGCGGCTGTCAGCTGTCCGACCAGGCCGAGCTGCTGGCCGTGGAGCGGGTGAAGCTGGCCTTTGGCGTGGACCACGCCAACATCCAGTGCGGCAACGCCACCATCGCCAACATCGCCGTCCTGCGGGCCTTCCTGAAGCCCGGCGACACCTTTATGGGTCTGACCCTGGACAACGGCGGCCACCTGAGCCACGGCGCCAAGTTCCACTTCAGCGGCGCCATGTTCAACGCCGTCCACTATGGCGTCAGCCGTGAGACCGAGATGATCGACATGGACGAGGTCCACCGCCTGGCCCTGGAGAACAAGCCCAAGCTGATCTGTGTGGGCGCTTCCTCCTATCCTCGTCTCATCGACTATAAGCGCTTCCGGGAGATCTGCGACGAGGTGGGCGCTTACTTCTGGGTGGACTGCGCCCACGACTGCGGCCTGATCGCCGGCGGCGCCATCCCCAGCCCCGTGGAGTATGCCCACGTCATCACCTTCTCCACCCAGAAGACCCTGCGCGGTCCCCGCGGCTGCGGCGTGATCCTGGTGTGCAAGGACATCGAGATCCCCGACGGCAAGACCAAGGACGGCTCCCCCAAGTACACCAAGCTGAGCCTGAAGATCGACCGCTCCGTGTTCCCCCGCCTCCAGGGCGGTCCCAAGGGCGACATGCTGGCCGCCCGGGGCGTGCTGTTCTATGAGCTGCTCCAGCCCGAGTTCAAGGAGTATGCCAAGCAGGTGTGCAAGAACGCCAAGGCCCTGGCCAAGGGCTGCGCCGACGAGGGCATGCGCCTGATCACCGGCGGCACCGACACCCACATGGTCATGATCGACGTGACCCCCCTGGGCGTGAACGGCCTGGAGGCCGAGACCCTGCTGAACAGCCTGGGCCTGGTCACCAACAAGAACATGATCCCCTATGACCAGCTGCCCCCCAGCTGCGGCAGCGGCCTGCGCATCGGCAGCCCCACCATGACCACCCGCGGCGCCAAGGAGGAGGAGATGGAGCACATCGGCCACCTGCTGGGCAAGGCCCTGAAGAACAAGGACAACCAGGCCGTTCTGGACGAGATCGCCGCCGAGGTCAAGCAGATCGCCACCTCTCACCCCATGTTCTCCAGCGAGTGGGTCTCCCCCTCCATCCGCAAGGACTTTGAGGACATGTACTACAACGTGGAGTATTGAGCACAGAAAGGAACGATGCGCAATGGCTCTGTTATTAAAAGGCGGCCCCGTGGCCGAGGCCATGAGCCAGCGGCTGCTGGATCAGTGCGCCACCTTGAAGGAGGCGGGCGTGACCCCCGTGTTTGCCATCGTCCGGGTGGGCGAAAAGGCCAACGACATCTCCTATGAGCGGGGCGCCACCAAGCGGGCCCAGGCTCTGGGCGTGGAGGTGCGAAACTTCGTCCTGCCCGAGTCGGTCACCGAGGACCAGCTGGTGGAGACCCTGGAGGGCATCAATCACGACAGCGGCATCCACGGCTGCCTGATGTTCCGGCCCCTGCCCCCCCACCTGGACACCCCCCGGGTGGCCCGGACGCTGGACGCCTCCAAGGACGTGGACGCCATGACCTCCTCCGCCATGGGCGTGCTGCTGTCCCCCAGCGCGGTGGGCTATGCCCCCTGCACCGCCCAGGCCAGCTTGGAGATTTTGAAGTATTACCAGATCCCCCTCCAGGGCAAGCGGATCACCGTCATCGGCAAGAGCATGACCGTGGGTCTGCCCACCGCCCTGCTGATGATGAACGAGGAGGCCACCGTCTCCGTCTGCCACATCCTCTCCCGGCCCGAGGACACCCGGGACCTGTGCAAGGACGCTGACATCATCATCTCCGCCGCGGGCTGCCCCGGCCTGGTGACGCGCGACTATGTGCGCCACGGCCAGATCGTGGTGGACGTGGGCGTCACCCTGGGCAAGGACGGCAAGCTCCACGGCGACGTGGCCTTTGAAGAGGTGGAACCCATCGTGGAGGCCATCACCCCCGTCCCCGGCGGCGTGGGCTCCGTCACCTCCACCGTGCTGGTGGGCCACGTGGTGGAAGCCGCCATGCGCCGGCTGTGGAAAGACCAGTAAACCTTTCTCAAATCGTCACGCAAAACACATAAACTTAACCTTCCAGACCTTCTTTCTATCACTTCCTGACTGCATTGTGGGGGAGCCTCAGCCGAATGCGCGGCTGGGGCTCCTCCCCATTTTCTCGGGGAAATTCCTTGAAATTTCCGGGGGAATACAGTAAAATAGATGCGTTGTTTTGACAAAACCTGCGTCAGGAGCGCAATGAGACCTGATAGGAGAGGAGGGCCTGGCATGACGGCCTATTACACCGGGATGATCTATCTCACCTGCTTTGCCATGGGCATCATGGCCCTGATCGTCCACAGCAGCGACTGGCTGGACCGGGAGAAGCAGCGGCAGTTTCAGGTGATCTTTGCCACAGTGGCGGCAGCCGCCGGGGCGGAGTGGCTCACCGTCTTTCTGGACGGCAGCGGCCCGGGGCTGCGCTGGCTGCACCTGGGGGTGAAGGTGCTGGAGCTGACCATCGCCCCCTTTGTGGCGGTGGAGTTTCTCCGGGCGCTGGACGCGGAGAAAAGGGCCCGGCAGCTGAAGTGGCTGCTTATCGTCCACGGGGCGGTGGAGGTGGCCGCCGCCCCCTTCGGCCTGATCGTGGCCTTTGACGCAAACAACGTCTATGTCCACGGGGAGCTCTATTGGATATACGTGGCGGTCTATTTCACCGCCGCCCTGGTGTTCATCTGGGAGGGGGTGCGCTTTGGCCGCCGGAACCAGGCCGCCGGGGGCAACATCATGGCCCTGATCCTGGTGTTTTTCGCCAGCGAGATGGGGATGCGCCTGTGCAACCGGCAGATCCGGGCGGACTATCCCTGTCTGGCCTTTGCGGTGATGTTCACCTATCTCTATTACTCCGGCGTGGTGCAGAACGCCGACGCCCTCACCGGCCTGCGCAACCGCCGGGGCTATGACAGCCAGCTCTCCCACCTCCGCCGCCCGGCGATCCTGCTGATGATGGACGTGAACCGGTTCAAGGCGGTGAACGACCAGTTCGGCCACCAGTATGGAGACCGGGTGCTCCAGACCATCGCCCGGGCCATGCAGCGGGCCTATGGACGGGAGGGCCGGTGCTACCGTATCGGCGGGGACGAGTTCTGTGTCATTTTTGACGGGAGTCAGGACCAGGCCCGGACCCGCACGGAGCAGTTCCGCGCCCTGCTGGCGGCGGAGCGGGAGAAGCTGCCCCGCCTGCCCGACGTAGCCGTGGGCATGACCCCCTTCGACCCCGCAGAGACCGACCCGGACAGCGCCGTGAAACAGGCCGACCGGGAGATGTACGCAAACAAGGCCGCGGGAAGATAACACGTTTTTTAGACTTGTAACATTGCAAATGTTATAAGTCTAAATTTTAAGTTACAATGGAACACGGAGGTGAACCGCTTTGTTGAAAGACCAATACAGCGCGATGCGGCGGAAGGAGCCGTCGGAGCGGGAGCGGCTGCTGGAGGCCGCACTGGACCAGGTGCCCTATGGGGTGCAGATCTATGACCAGGACGCCCACATCGTCTTTTTCAACCGGGCCAGCAAGGAGCAGCTGCTGGGCATCCCCCTGGATCAGACCCTTCAGGGCCAGGCCCTGCTGGATGTGTTCGCCGTCCGGCCCGACTATAGCACCACCATGACCGCCCTGCGCCGGGGCAAGGCCATGAACCGGCGCTTTGACCGGTATAAGTCTACCATCGGCGTGGAGCTGAACACCATCACCTCCGCCTATCCCGTGGCGGGGGAGGACGGGGAGACCCTGGGCTGCGTGACCTTCGAGCGGAACCTGAAGATGACCAAGCGCCTGCTGGAGACGGGGCAGCAGGACCAGCAGACCCTGCTAGAGCACCAGCCGGAGGTGGAGCGCTCTGGCCCCAACACCCGGTATACCCTGGCCGACCTCATCGGCTCCTCCCCCGGACTGGTGGAGGCCAAGGAACTGGCCCGGAAGATGGCCGCCCGGGACAACAACATCCTCATCCAGGGGGAGACGGGCACGGGCAAAGAGATATTTGCCCAGGGCATCCATAACCTGAGCCTCCGGCGGCGGCAGAAATTTGTGGCGGTGAACTGCGCCGCCTTCCCGGAGACCCTGATCGAGGGGATGCTGTTCGGCACGGTGAAGGGGGCCTTTACCGGCAGCACGGACAAGGTGGGGCTGATGGAGGAGGCCAACCACGGCACCCTGTTCCTGGACGAGCTGAACTCCATGAGCCTGGGGATGCAGGCCAAGCTGCTGCGGGCCTTGCAGGAGCGGCTGATCCAGCGCATCGGCGGCACGGGCTATATCCCCATCGACGTGCGTGTCATCGCCTCCTGCAACGAGGACGCCTATGCCCTCAGCGAGACGGGGAAGCTGCGCAAGGACCTGTTTTACCGCCTGGCCTCTGTCGTCATCGACATCCCGCCCCTGCGGGAGCGGCTGAGCGACCTGAAGGAGCTGGTGTGGCACTATGTTCGGGAGCACCGGGACATGGCCGCCCAGCCGGTGGACGAGATCCGCCCCGCCTTTTGGGAGCGGCTGGAGAAGCACTCCTGGCCGGGCAACGTGCGGGAGCTGTTTCACATCATGGACTATGCCCTCAGCGTGTCGGAGGGGGGCGTGCTCACCGGGACGGAGTTCCCCGGGTATTTTCTGCGCCTTCAGCAGAGCAGGCCGGAGCTTCCCCCGGCGGCGGAGCGGGAGGAAATTGCCCCGGCCAGCTCCCACAGCTTTAATCAGCTGGTACAGAACTATCAGCGCAGGCTGATCCTCCAGGCCTATCAGGCCAGCGGGGAGAACGTCACCCGGGCGGCCAGGCAGCTGGGGCTCAGCCGCCAGAACGTGCAGTATTATCTGAAGAAATTCGGCCTGAATCAGGAAGAATAGAAAAAATATTTTGCGCCAAAAAAATTGACAGTCAAAAATTTTTGCGGTCCCACCCCGGGGCCGCAATTTTTTTGCCCCTGAAAATTTGGGTAGAACCGGGGAAACCGCCGGGTTTTCCACACAAAAAATAAAAATGTGGAAAGCTCAACGCTGGCACGGGATTTGCTTTATATAAAGACAGAAGGATAAACCTCACTTGGACAGACGTTAGGAGGAGTACATATGAACATCTCTGTGAAAGAAGCCCGCCAGATCAAGACCGTCACCCTCACCGACTGCATGGTCACCCTGGACGAGTTCATCGCCGTGGTGAAGTTCGGCGCCAAGCTGGAGTTCTCCCAGCAGATGATCGACGCGGTGAACGCCAACCACGCCCTGCTGGATAAATTCCTGGAGGAGGGCCGGATCATCTATGGCGTGACCACCGGCTTTGGGGAGAACGTGCGCTATACCATCTCCCCCAAGGACGCCACCACCCTTCAGGAGAACATCGTCCGCACCCACTCCTGCGCCGTGGGCGAGCCCCTGGACCGGGAGCAGGCCCGGGCGGTGATGCTGATGACCATCCTGAATGCGGGCAAGGGCCACTCCGGCATCCGCATCGGCACCCTGGACCTGATCCGCAAGATGCTGAACCTGGACCTGATCCCCTTCGCCCCCAGCGAGGGCTCTGTGGGCTATCTGGGCGTGGAGGCCCACCTGGTCATGGCCTATATGGGCGAGGGCAAGATATTCCAGGACGGAAAGGCCGTGCCCGCCCTGCCCGTGCTGAAGGAGAACGGCCTGGAGCCCCTGGTCCTGTCCTATAAAGAGGGCCTGAGCATGTTAAACGGCACCATCACCGTCACGGCTCTGGGTCTGCTGGCCCTGTATGAGTCCATCACCGCCCTGAAGAACGCGGAGCTGGCCGGGGCCATGTGCTATGAGGCCCTGCGGGGCACCACCAAGGCCCTGGACCCCCGCATCCACGCCAACAAGCACCACGAGGAGCAGGGCAGCTCCGCCGACAACCTGCGCCGGATGCTGGCGGGCAGCAACATCTGCGAGACCCACGTCAACGACAAGGTGCAGGACGCCTATGTCATGCGCTGTATGCCCCACATCCACGGCGCGGCCAAAAAGCTGGTGAAGGAGGCATATGAGGTCATCGTGGACGAGATGCACTCCGTCAGCGACAACCCGGAGATCTTTGCCGAGGGGGCGGACGACGGCGTGGCCCTGATGAGCGGCAACTTCGACGGCAGCTTTGTGGGGGCCCACGCGGACATGATCTCCATGGCCTGCGCCATCATCGGCAAGGTGGTGGAGCGGGGCACCGACCGCATGGTGAACCGGAACCTGAACGACGGCCTGCCCGCCTTTTTGGTGTCCAACCCCGGGCTGAACAGCGGCTTTATGATCCCCCAGTACACCGCCGCCGGACTGATGAACGAGATCAAGCACCTGGCCATCCCCGCCACCATCGACTCCATCCCCACCTGCGCCGGACAGGAGGACCCGGTGTCCATGGCCTACTACGCCTCCAAGAAGGCCCAGGCCTGCGTGCGCAAGCTGCAATACGTCACCGCCATTGAGATCTACACCGCCCTTCAGGCCACCGATTTCCTCAAGCCGGAGACTCCCTCCCCCGCCATCGCCAAGGTGCGGGACTTCCTGCGCCAGACCATCCCCTTTGTGGACAACGACCGCTTCCTGTATCCCGACATCGAATACATCTTTGACCGGGTGCGGGACTGCACCCTCACCGACCTGGTAGAGGAGGAGATCGGCGAGCTGGCGTTCTGACCGGCGCGCGTAAGAATTCCAAAAGCATAGACACAGCCCGCTCTCGAATGGGAGAGCGGACTGATTTTATACCCCGATGTGATATTTTTTGATCTTTCGCCACAGGGTGCTCACGCTGATGCCCAGGTCCTGGGCGGTCTCCTGGCGGCGGCCCAGGTTTTTGGCCAGAGCCTGGGCGATGCGCCGGGCCTCCTCGTTGGGATAGGCGGCGGGAGCGGGAGGGGCCGCCGGGGCGGGGGAGACCTCCTGCATCAGGTCGGCCAGCAGCCGCTCGTCGATGCTGCGCCGGGGGGCGGAGAGGACCAGCCGCTCGCAGAAGCGGTCCAGCTGGATATAGTTCCCCGGCCAGGGCTGGCGCAAAAACCAGTCGTGGCCCCCCTTCGTCACGGAGAGATAGCGCTGATACTTCTTTAAATACTGGTTGAGATAGAGGGGATAGCTGTATTCGATCTCCTCGGGCATCTCCCGCAGGGCGGGGGAGACGGAGGAGGCCAGCCGCTTCCCCGTCGATCCGGCCATCATCCTGGTATTCCTGCTGCTGGTGATCTATGTGGCGCTGCTGGACACCGTGGGCTTTACCATCATGTCCACCCTGTTCGTCCTGGGCCTGTCCTATATCCTGCTGCCCAAGGAGAAGCGCACCCCCAAGACCTGTGTGGCGGTGTTCGTGGTGGCCCTGGTGTTCTCGGTGGCCATCACCCTGATCTTCGTCAAGGGCTTTAGTCTGACGCTCCCCATGGGCGTCCTGGGCTGAGAAGGAGGTTTTTCGACTTATGATCTTACAAGGCATTTCCGCCGTCCTGCTCAACCCCTCGGCCATCATGTGGGTCTTTGTGGGCACCCTGGTGGGCATCCTGTTCGGCTGTATCCCCGGACTGACCGCCACCATGGCCATCGCCATGTTCCTGCCCATGACCTATGGCATGGCGGCCACCGAGGGCCAGGCCACCCTGATGGCCCTGTACATCGGCGGCATCTCCGGCGGCCTGATCTCCGCCATTCTGCTGAACATCCCCGGCACCCCGGCCTCTATGGCCACCTGTCTGGACGGCACCCCCCTGGCCCGGAAGGGTCAGGCGGGCAAGGCCCTGGGCGTGGGCATCGTGTTCTCCTTTATGGGCACCATCCTCAGCCTGCTGGCCCTGGTGGGTATCTCTCCCGCCCTGGCCAACATCGCCATCAAGTTCGGCCCCTGGGAGTATTTCTCCATCACCGTCTTCTCCCTGACATTGATCATCACCCTGTCCGAGGAGAACCTGGTCAAGGGCCTGATCACCGGCATCATCGGTCTGATGCTGGCCACAGTGGGCCTGGCTCCCATCGACTCGGTGAGCCGCTATACCTTCGGCTCCAACGCCCTGAACGGCGGCTTCGACATCCTCACCGTGCTGGTGGGCGTGTTCGCCATCTCTGAGATCCTGCTGGCGGCGGAGAATAGCCACAAGCCCTCGGCCAGCCAGAAGGCCACCGTCATCACCGACTTTAACATCAAGGGCTTTGGGTTCAGCCTGAAGGAGTTCTTCTCTCAGATACCCAACTGCATCCGCAGCGCCCTGATCGGCATCGGTCTGGGCATCCTGCCCGGTATCGGCTCCGGCACGTCCAACATGCTGTCCTATACCATCGCCAAGAACCAGTCCAAGCACCCCGAGAAGTTCGGCACCGGCATCATCGACGGCGTGGTGGCCTCTGAAACGGCCAACAACGCCACCGTGGGCGGCACCATCATCCCCCTGCTGACCCTGGGCATCCCCGGCGACTCCACCTCCGCTCTGCTGCTGGGTGCCCTGATCATGAAGGGCGTTCAGCCCGGCCCCCTGATCTTCCGGGAGCACGGCGAAGTGGTCTATGCCATCTATGCCGCCGTGGCCCTGTCCTCTCTGTTCATGCTGTTCATCATGTTCTTCGGCATGAAGGGCTTCGTCAAGATCCTGAAGGTGCCCCAGCCCCTGCTGCTGCCCCTGGTCTTTGTGCTGTGCATGGTGGGCGCCTATGGCACCAACAACCGCATCTTCGACTGCTGGGCCCTGATCTTCTTCGGCCTCGTCGGCTATCTGCTGCGCAAGGGCAACTTCCCCACCACGCCGCTGATCCTGGGCTTTGTGCTGGGCTCCATCATGGAGCTGAACTTCCGCCGGGCCCTGTCCTATAGCAACGGCAACTACATGGAGTTCATCACCCACCCCATCTCCGGCGTGTTCCTGGCCATCGCCCTGTTCTCCCTGATCTTCAACCTGTACACCCATCACAAGCGCGTCCAAAGCAAGAAAACTGCTTAAGGATAGATGAAAAGAAAAGGCTTCAAATTTAAGAAAGAGGTGCAAGACAACATGAAAAAACTGCTTTCTCTCGCCCTGGCTACCGTGATGGCCCTGGGACTGGTCTCCTGCGGGAACAGCTCCAGCGGCGGCAACTCCGCCACCTCCGGCTCTGCTGCCTCCGGCAGCGCTTCCGGCGCTGATTGGCCCACCAAGTCCATCAACATCGTGGTGCCCTGGAGCGCCGGCGGCGACACCGACTTCCACGCCCGCACCCTGGGCCAGTATCTGGAGAAGGAGCTGGGCGTGTCCGTTACCGTGGTGAACACCACCGGCGGCGGCGGTTCCGTGGCCTCCACCGAGGTGAAGAACAGCGACCCCGACGGCTATACCTTCCTGGCCTTTGATACCGCTATGGCTCTGAACCACGCCTCCGGCATCACCGACTTCGGCGGCGAGGCCTTTGACCCCGTGGCCATCATCGGCAAGAGCTGCGGCGAGTTCCTGGTCACCCAGGGCGACGCCCCCTATGACACCATCCCCGAGCTGATCGAGTACACCAAGGCCCACCCCGGCGAGGTCCGCATGGCCGCCAACACCGGCGCTACCTCTTACTACGCCGCCATCAAGCTGTCTGAGCAGGGCGCCGACCTGAACATCGTCAACTCCGGCTCCTCCTCCGAGCGCGTGGCCGCTCTGCTGGGCGACCAGATCAACCTGTCCGTGAACGCCTATGGCGTCATCGGCCAGTACATCGAGACCGGCGACCTGAAGATCCTGGGCTGCCTGGCCACCGAGCGCTCTGAGACCTATGCCGACGTGCCCACCGCCGTGGACCAGGGCGTGGATCTGTCCTATGACCTGATCTATAACCTGCTGGCCCCCAAGGGCACCGATCCCGCCATCATTGAGAAGATGAGCGAGGCCTGCCAGAAGATCATCGAGGAGGACTCCGGCTATGCCGAGGCCATCGCCACCTCCTATGGTGAGAAGCCCTTCTACATGAACAGCAGCGAGGCTGTTGACTTCCTGAAGGGCGAGGACGACATGTACATGGAGTATGCCGACCTGTTCCAGGCCAAGTCCTGAGTGTAACACCCATGCAGCGGGGACCGCGAACGCGGTCCCCGCTCTGAAAAGAAGGAGCTATGAACTATGAACGCTGCTGACAAGACCGGCGCCAAGCGCCTGGAGGGCATGTATTTCTCCCCCATCCGCCAAGTGATGGAGAAGGTGGCCAAGGTCCGGGAGGCGGGTCACCCCGTGATCTCCCTGTCCGCCGGCGAGCCCGATTTCAACACCCCAACCCTCATCAAGGAAAAGACCATCGAGGCCCTGCTGCAAAACGAGACCCACTATGCCCCCAACCGCGGCACCCTGGGCCTGCGCACCGAGATCGCCAAGTATCTCCGCCGGAACTTTGACCTGAACTATGACCCCGCCACTGAGGTGCTGCTCACCTGCGGCGGCGCAGAGGCGGTGAACGTGGCTTTTATGACCACCATCGACCAGGGGGACGAGGTCATCGTCTTCACCCCCGCCTTTATGAACTATGAGAATATGATCGCCGAGGCCGGCGGCGTGATGGTCCCCATCCCCCTGCGGGCGGAGGACGGCTTCCAGATCAACTGCGACATTCTGGCCCAGCACATCACCCCCAAAACCAAGATGATCGTCATCAACAACCCCTGCAACCCCACCGGCATCGTCTACAGCCGCCAGACCCTGGAGGGCGTGGCCAAGCTGTGTGTGGAGCACAACATCCTGGTCTTCTCTGACGAGATCTATAACAAGATCGTCTATGACGGAACCGAGTGCTGTTCCATCGCCACCCTGCCCGGTATGCGGGAGCGCACCATCACCATGAACGGATTTTCCAAGGCCTTTGCCATGACCGGCTGGAGAATGGGCTATCTGGCCGCCCCCGCCGAGATGACGAACGACCTGCTGAAGATCCACCAGTACACCACCACTTGCATCTCCACCTTCAGCCAGATCGGCGTGGAGCGGAGCATGAACGCCCCGGAGACCGAGGCCGAGGTGGACAAGATGATAAAGGCTTTCGCCCGCCGCCGCTCCCTGGTCATGTCCAAGCTGGACAAGATCCCCGGTTTGAGCTATATTGAGCCCAAGGGCGCGTTCTACATCTTTGTGGACGTCAGCGGCACCGGCCTGAACGGCGACGACTTTGCCGCCCGTCTGCTGGAAGAGAAGTATGTGGGCATCGTGCCCGGCAGCAAGCTGGGCAAGGGCTTTGACAAATATGTCCGCCTGTCCTATGCCACCAGCGACGAGAACCTGGAGGAGGCCCTCAAGCGCATGGCTGAGCTGGCCGCCGCCCTTTAACTTTGGTTACTCAACACCCTTATGTGTTTTTCGTTAGGAGGAATTTTTTATGAAGATCGGATTGATCGGACTGGGCATCATGGGCAAGCCCATGGCCAAGAATATGCTGAAGGCCGGCTATGACCTGACTGTCAACGACCTGAATCAGGCCGCCGTGGACGAGATCGTCGCCTGCGGCGCCAAGGCCGCCACCAACAACGAGATCGGCGAGACCTGCGACCTGGTGATGACCATGGTCCCCAACAGCCCCCAGGTGAAGGCCGTCATGCTGGGCGAGGACGGCGTGGCCGCCCACATGAAGCCGGGCAGCGTGTTCATCGACATGAGCTCCATCAACCCCGTGGCCTCCAAGGAGATCGCGGCGGAGCTGGCCAAGCGCGGCATCGAGATGCTGGACGCCCCCGTCTCCGGCGGCGAGCCCAAGGCCATCGACGGCACCCTGTCCTTCATGGTGGGCGGCAAGCAGGAGGTCTTTGACCGCTTCAAGCCCGTGCTGGAGTCCATGGGCGCTTCCGTGGTCCTGTGCGGCGACGTGGGCGCGGGCAACACCACCAAGCTGGCCAACCAGATCGTGGTGGCCTGCAACATCCAGGCCGTGGCCGAGGCCCTGACCCTGGCCAAGAAGGCCGGTGTGGACCCCGAGCTGGTCTTCCAGGCCATCAAGGGCGGCCTGGCCGGTTCCACCGTGATGAACGCCAAGGCCCCCATGATGATCGAGGGCAACGACAAGCCCGGCTTTAAGATCGACCTGCACATCAAGGACCTGAACAACGCCCTGGACTGCGCCCACACCGTGGGCTCCCCCGTGCCCATGACCGCCGCCGTGCAGGAGATCCTCCAGTGGCTGCACAACAACGGCTGCGGCCAGAACGACCACAGCGCCATCATCAAGTATTACAAGAAGCTCACCGGAATCGAGTCCCTGTAAGCTCCTCAGTAATAAAAGACTCATATTCACGCAGCGCGACAAGGGGGAGGAGCCCACGGCCCCTCCCCCTTGTTCCATGGGTGTATCATAAGGAGGCAGCAACATGTCCATCCATCAAGACGCACAGACCATCATCCAGCAGGCCCTTCAGGCCTGCCTGCCCGACCAGGCCGTCCGCCGGGCGCTGGAGCAGAAAGACTTTGGCCCCGGAAAGCTCTGTCTGGTGGCGGCGGGCAAGGCGGCCTGGCAGATGGCCAGCTGCGCCGCCGACCTGCTGGGGGACCGGCTCCAGGCCGGGGTGGTGGTGACCAAGCACGGCCACAGCATGGGGAACATCCCCCACTGCGCCATCTGGGAGGGGGGCCACCCCGTCCCCGACGAGGGCTCCTTCCGGGGGACCCAGGCGGCCATCGACCTGGTGTCCGGTCTGACGGCGGAGGACACGGTGATCTTTCTGGTGTCCGGCGGCGGCTCGGCCCTGTTCGAGCGGCCCCTGGTCCCGGCGGAGGACCTGGCCCGGCTGACCCAGGAGCTGCTGTCCTGCGGGGCGGACATCGTGGAGATGAACACCATCCGCAAGCGGCTGTCCGCCGTGAAGGGGGGGCGCTTTGCCCAGCTGTGCGCCCCCGCCCGGGTGTATTCCATCGTCCTGTCCGACATCCTGGGGGACCCCCTGGACATGATCGCCTCCGGCCCCGCCTACCCGGACAGCTCCACCTGTGCCCAGGCCCTGGCCGTGGCGGAGAAGTATGGCCTGCACCTCACTGACCAGATGCGCCAGTTGCTGGGGGAGGAGACCCCCAAACAGCTGGACAACGTGGAGACTGTCATCACCGGCAGCGTGCGCATCCTGTGCGCCGCCGCCGCCGAGAGCTGCGAAAAGCTGGGCTATCAGGCCACGGTGCTCACCGACCAGCTGTGCTGCCAGGCCCGGGAGGCGGGGTCGTTCCTGGCCTCCATCGCCCTGACCCATAAGGACACGGACAAGCCCCTGGCCTTCATCGCCGGGGGAGAGACGGTGGTCCGCCTTACCGGCACGGGCAAGGGCGGGCGGAACCAGGAGCTGGCCCTGGCCGCCGCCCCGGGCATCGCGGGCCTTGACAACGCCCTTATCTTCTCCCTGGGGTCCGACGGCACCGACGGCCCCACCAACGCCGCGGGCGGACTGGTGGACGGCTCCACCCAGGCCCGGCTGGCCGAGCAGGGGGTGTCCATCCACGCGGTGCTCCAGGACAACGACGCCTATCACGCCCTGGAGCGGGTGGGCGGCCTGATCCAGACCGGCCCCACCGGCACCAACGTGAACGACGTGGCCGTGGTGCTGCTGGGAAAGGGCGCGTAAACAAAAACAGACGAAATGGCCCCGTTTTGGAACATGCTCCCAAATGGGGCCATTTTCTGCCCGAAATATCCGCCTGTATTTTTAGAAGAATAGGCTTTTCAAATTTACTTTCACACGCTATACTGTTAGATAACGAAACAGAGGGGGGAGTGCGCCGTGCAGACGTTCAGCACCAACGAGATCTGTGAGCTGTGCCAGGTCAGCCGCAAGCAGCTGCGCTATTACGAGGAGAAGGGCCTGCTCAGCCAGGTCCCCCGGCACAGCGGCAACAACTATCGCTATTACACCCACGAGCACATCTATGAGATCGTGGCGGCCAAGGCCATGCGGGACATCGACATGCCCCTGGGGGAGATGAAGGACATCATCTATGGCCGGAACGTGGCCAGCATCCAGAATTCCCTTCAGCAGCAGATGGACTCGGCCAAGGAGGCCCTGGAGATCAGCCTGCGCCACTATGAGCAGAGCATGGCCGCCTATGCCAAGCTGGCCGAGGCCCTGTCCTTTTTAAAGCTGCACCACACCCTGGACAAGGAGGGGCTGATGGAGGTGGTGGACTATCCAGGCCAGGACGTGGTGTCATTGCCCTATCGGGCCACCTTTGAGGACGACCTGTGTTTGGACGTGGAGCACCTGCCCAAGATCCAGAACATCGCCCAGCAGGTGAACGCCGTGTCCATCGGCTCATTGCTGTACACCACCGCGGGGCACTTCGACAGCGACGCCTGCTCCTTTGACCACAGGATACACGACTTTAAGATCGCCATCCCCGTGGCGGACCGGCGGCTGCCCTGCGACCATTACGACAGCATCCCTGCATTCCGGGGGGTGTCTACCCTGCACATTGGGGACCCCAAGGACACCCGGCTGTGCGCCTCCTACATGCGGCTGATGGACTGGGCCAAGGGGCAGGGGTATGAGCTGGAAAATTGCTCCCTGGAGGAGTGGCTCATCAGCCCCATGATCACCTATAACAAGGAGCTGTGGGTCATCCGCATTATGATCCCCTTCCGGGGAGATGGCGGAAAAATGAAAGTTTCATGGGACGAAACTTGAAAAAATAAAGTCGGCCCCTGGGGCCGGGTTTAACAAAACGATGGTGCTGGCAGAAAAGGGGAGGGGACCGGAGAAACCCAAAAACCTGTGTGCAAATCCAACAAGAATGAAAAAAAGAAATTGGGAAAATTGTTTTCTTGACCTATCCGCAGCGGTCAGTTTTATACTGTAGCCAAGGAACCCAAAGAAAGAAAGCCGGGAGGACGGGGAAAAAGCCCGCCTTCCGAACAGTATAAAATGAAGGAGTGGGAACCGTGAAAATCATCAAGCAGCCGGAGAAGAAGACCTATGAGCGGGACGAGAACCTGACCCGTACTGTGATGGACATTCTGGACAACGTCCGGGAGAACGGGGACAAGGCCCTGATCGAGTATGCCGCCAAGTTCGACAAGATGGACATCAAGACCGTCCGGGTGGACCCGGAGCTGGTGAAGGCCGCCTATCACCAGGTGGACGAGGCTACGCTGGAGGCCATCCGCTTCTCCGCCGACCAGATCCGCTTCTTTGCCGAGCAGCAGCGCACCTGTCTGAAGGACCTGGACATCCAGAGCAAGGTCCCCGGCCTGGAGATCGGCCACCGCATGGTACCCATCGAGCGGGTGGGCTGTTATGTCCCCGCCGGGCGGCACCCCCTGCCCAGCTCCGCCCTGATGGGCATCATCACCGCCAAGGTGGCCGGGGTGAAGGAAGTGGCGGCCTGCTCCCCTCCCTTCCACGGCTTTAACATGATCCACCCCGCCGTGCTGGTGGCCATGGACATCGCTGGGGCGGACGAGATCTATTGCATGGGCGGCGCCCAGGCCATCGCGGCCCTGGCCTTTGGCACCGAGACGGTGAAGCCCGTGGACCTGATCGCCGGACCGGGCAACCGCTTTGTGGCCGAGGCCAAGCGCCAGGTGTTCGGCACCGTGGGCATCGACAGCCTGGCCGGACCCAGCGAGGTGCTGGTGCTGGCCGATGAGACGGCCAACCCCACCTATGTGGCCATCGACCTGCTGGGCCAGGCCGAGCACGACCCCAACGCCAAGCCCATCCTGGTCTGCACCAGCGAAAAGGTGATCGACGAGGCCATGGTGGAGCTCCAGCGCCTGCTGCCCACCCTGGAGACCCAGGACGTGGCCGCCCAGGCCTGGAAGGACAACGGGGCCATCTATCTGGCCGACTCTATGGACGAGGCCATCGATATCTCCAACGACATCGCCCCCGAGCACCTGGAGGTCCAGGTGAAGGACGAGCGGGAGGTGGCCAAAAAGCTGCTGCACTATGGCTCTATGTTCGTGGGACACTATGCGCCGGTGGCCTTTGGCGACTTTGTCTCCGGCCCCAACCACACCCTGCCCACCATGCGCACCGCCCGGTATTCCAACGGCGTGTGGGTCGGCACCTTTATCAAGACCCCCTTCCACCAGTTCGTGTCGAAAGAGGGCTGCCACAACCTGGCCAAGCACTGCATGAGATTTGCGGAGGTGGAGGGTCTTCAGGCCCACAGAGATTCTGTGAAGCTGAGATTGGAGGATTGAACAATATGGGCGTGATGAATGGAAAGAACCTGTTTGACGTCTCCGGCAAGGTCGTTCTGGTCACGGGAGCCGGGTCCGGCCTGGGAAAGGGCTATGCCCAGACCTTTGGGGAGGCGGGCTCCACGGTGATCTGCGCGGGCAGAAACATGGAGCGGCTGGGGCAGACGGTCCAGGCCATCCAGGATGGCGGCGGAAAGGCCAGGGCCTATTCCGTGGACGTGACCCAGCTGGACTCCATTCACGCGCTGGTCCAGGCGGTGGTCCGGGACTTTGGCCGCATCGACGTGCTGGTGAACAACGCCGGGTACGAGCAGATCCAGCCCTTTACCGAGGTGACTCCCGAGGCCTATGACCACATCATGGCGGTGAACATGAAGGGCGTGTTCTTCATGGCCCAGGAGGTGGCCAAGGTGATGAAGGAGCACGGCGGCGGCAAGATCATCAACATCGGCTCCTTGGGCAGCTACATCGGTCTGGAGGAGTCCAGCGTGTACTGCTCCACCAAGGGCGGGGTGATCCAGCTGTCCAAGACCATGGCCATCGAGCTGGGGCCCTATCACATCCAGGTGAACTGCCTGGCCCCCGGCTATTTCATCACTCCCATGACCCAGCCCTTCTATGACGACCCCAAGCACCGGGCCTGGATCGAGAGCCGCATCCCCCTCCACGAGTGGGGGACCGACCTGGACCTGGCCGGTCCGGTGCTGTTCCTGGCCTCGGCGGCCAGCGACTATGTCACCGGTGAGACCATTAAAGTAGACGGAGGGTGGCTGGCCAGCTAAGGCCAGCCGCCCCAGACGGGAATGGAGGAACAACATGAAAGCTGCCCGATACTACGGAATTCAGGACGTGCGGTTCGAGACGGTGGAAAAGCCCGCCTGCGGCCCCACCGACGCGCTGATCCAGGTGTCCTACGCGGGGATCTGCGGCTCGGACCTGCACATCTATAACAAGGGGATGTTCATCCAGAACATCCCGGAGACCATGGGCCACGAGTTTGTGGGCGTGATCCGTCAGGTGGGGGACCAGGTGAAGGGCTTTGCCCCCGGCGACGTGGTCATCGCCAACCCCATGGTGCCCTGTATGCATTGCCCCAGCTGCCAGGCGGGCAGCTATAACACCTGCGAGGGCCTGGGCTTTATCGGCGAGGTCCGCCAGGGCTGCTTTGCCGAGTACATCGCCATGGACCAGGAGACCCTGATCAAGGTCCCGCCCCAGGCCGACCAGGAGAAGATCGCCCTGTCCGAGCCCCTGGCGGTGGCCCTGAACATCTGTGACCGGGCCCAGTTCAAGCCGGAGGACCGGGTGGCCCTCATCGGCGTGGGCCCCATCGGCCTGCTGACCATCCTGTCGGCCAAGGCCCTTTACGGCGTGGAGCACATCACCGCCGTGGACGTGTCCGACGTGCGGCTGGGCCTGGCGGAAAAGGTTGGGGCGGACGAGACCTTTAAGGAGCTGCCCGCTGACCTGAAATTTGACAAGGTCATCGATGCCGCCGGGCAGCCCATCACCCTGAACACCGCCATCGCTCACACCCGGGCCAATGGCCACCTGTATGTGGTGAGCATCTTTGAAAAGGAGTTCCACTTCGACATCAACGCCCTGGTGGCCGCCCAGATCACGCTGGTGGGCTGCAACGTCTATACCCGCAAGAATCTGGAGGACGCCGTGGCGGCCATCGCCTCGAATAAAGTGGACGTGGGGCCGCTGATCTCCCGGGTGTTTGACATCGAGGAGTGCGCCCAGGCGTTCCAACTGCTGAACTCCCGGGACAAGAGCGTGGCAAAAGTGTTGTTCAAGCTGAGCTGACGAATTGAACAGGAAGGAGGGTATGTATGCAGACCTTTATGGGCTTTTCCATGGACACCGGCATTTTCATCCTGGCCACCATCATCATCGACCTGATCGCAGCCGGATCGTTCTATCTTGGCAAGTGGAAGCTATGACCGACCTGTAACGACAAAGAGAGGGGGAAATATCTGTGAGTATTGCTGAACTGGAAAGAGCAATCGGTAAAGCCATCCCGATGGAGGTTCCCATCATCCTGATCGCCTATATGGCCCTGATGCTGCTCATCGGTCTGTGGGCGGCCAAGCGGGTAAAGAATTCCGAGGACTGGTTCGTGGGAGGCCGTGAAATGGGCCCCTGGATCACCGCCCTGGCCCACGGCTCCAGCTCGGTGGGCGGCGGCATGTATATCGCCGGCCCCCAGTATGGCTGGGAAGCGGGCGCGTCCTCCCTGTGGGCCGCCCCCGGCGACGTGTTCGGCCCGCTGCTGAACTTTGGCATCATTGCCCGGCGGATGCGCCGGTATACGGAAAAAACCAAGTCCCTGACCATCCCCGACTTCTTCGGCCACCGGTATTACAGCCAGGGCGTGAAGCTGCTGTCCGTCATCATCATGCTGGTGGCCATGGTCATCAGCCTGATCGTGGAGTATCTGGCCATCGGCGTGCTGCTGTCCTGCATCACGGGCTGGAGCTTTGAGATGTCCATGCTGGTGGGCTGCGTGGTGGTGCTGATCTACACCGGCGCGGGCGGCTATCTGGCCGTGGCCTACACCGACTTTGTGCAGTCCATCCTGATGCTCATCGGCCTGGCCGTGCTGATCCCCGTGTGTATCTCCGCCGCCGGCGGCTTCTCCGGCATCACCCAGAGCCTGTATGCCATCAACCCCGGCCTGCCCACCATGTGGGGCGAGGATTTCTATCTGAAGGGCGCGCCCCTGATGATCGCCGGTATCGCCCTGGTCTATTTCGTGGGCTATATGGGCCAGCCCCACCTGGTCATCAAGACCGTGGCCATCAAGGATGAGAAGTCCATCCGTCTGGTCCCCCTGATCGGCGGCATCTTCGGCTTCTTCCTGTCCTTCGGCGTGTACATTCTCGGTATGGCCGGCCGCGTGATCTTCCCCGACGCCGCTGCCCTGCCCGGCGGCAGCGCGGAGTATATCATGCCCGTGCTGGCCCTGACCAAGCTGTCCCCCATCATGGCCGGTTTCCTGCTGGCCTGTGCCTTCTCCGCCATCATGTCCACCGCCAGCGCTCTGCTGCTGGTCATCGGCTCCGGCGCGGGCAGCGACCTGTATCACGGTTTTATCAACCCCAAGGCCAGCGAGAAGCAGGTCATGCGGGTGACCCAGGTGTCCACCTATGTGCTGGGCCTGATCTCCGCCGTGCTGTGCTTCGCCCCCATCTTCCAGGTGGGCATCTATCAGGTCACCTGGATCGCCTGGTCCGTGCTGTCCCCCGCCTTTATCCCCCTGATCATCGGCGGTCTGTATTGGAAGCGGGGCACCAAAGAGGGCGCTTACGCCTCTCTGATCGTGGGCTCTGTCACCGGCTTTGCCTGGTACTACCTGCTGCAGGAGAGCACCAACATCCACACCTTCTTCGCCGCCATCGTTCTGGCCACCGTGGCCTATGTGGTGGTGAGCCTGCTGACCAAAGAACCCCCCAAGGAGATCGAGGACATGGTGGACTATGCCAAGCGTTTTGAGGACGCCGAGGCCACCAACACCGCCGTGAAGGCCGGGGTGCAGATCTCCCAGGAGAACTTCAGCAAGATCATCCGCGCCAGCAAGGAGGCCGCCCCCGCGGCCTGCTGAGCGGCCATTGGGAGGGAGCCATCATGAAGTCCATTTCTGTCCTGACCGGCGTCCGGTTCCAGCCGGAGCACTTTCTCCAGCACATGAAAAAGTCGAAAAAGTTCTCTTACATCGACTTTTCCTATGTGGACACCCTTTACAGCCCCTGCTGGGTGTTCCAGCTGCGGGTGGCCATCCCGGTGACAAAGTCCGTCAAGCGCTACGCGGGCTATTACGCGGGCTTTGAGGAGTCGACGATGACGCCGGGAAAGCTGTCCCGTCTGCCCGGGTCCCATCCGGTGGAGGTGGCCGAGCAGGCCATCCTGCCCAGCCGCCTGACGGAGGACCAGGCATTGAAACAGGCCTGGGACTATAACAAGCTGTGGGTGGTGCGCAAGTTCAAGTGTCTCTACGCTCCCCCGGAGCTGGAGGACCACAAGACGGAGCTGGTGTATAAGCCCATGTATCTCATGCGGTTTTATAACCGGGACCTGGACGAGGAGAAATATAAGGTGATGGACTCCCTCTCCGGCGATTTAGAAGACCTGGTGCTGGAGTAAAAAAATGAGTTCCTCCTTTTGAAGCAAAGGAGCGAATATCAAACAAGCCAAACGCCGTCCGCGCAGCCATGCGCGGACGGCCCAGCCCGTTTTTTACATCTGAACGCAAGGACCCCGGCGGCTTTTGCCGCCGGGGTCCTGCTGTTGAGAAATGACAAAGAAATGAAATTACATGTACAGCTGCTCGATCTTGAAGTTGTGGGTGCGCAGATAGAACTTCAGCACGTCCTGCAGGGCGTACACGGGCACGGGACCCACCAGGTCGCAGTCCACAACGCCAACGCCATACTGAGAGGCCTCGCTCTTGATGGTCTCGAACACGCGGTGGATGGGGGTCTTCTCATAGTTGGTCAGGTTCATAGACACCTGAACGATGCCGTCGCGGTCCTCCAGGACCAGGGCGATGGCGCGGACGCACTGATAGCCGCCGGTGACGGCACGGACGGCCTTGACGATCTTCTTGCCGATGTCCAGGTCCTTGGTCTGCAGGTTCACGTTGAAAGCCACCAGGGGGAAGCGCACGCCGGTGACGGTGGCGCCGCTCTTGGCGTTGAACTCAGAGGGGCCCTCGTCGGGCTTCCAGGCGGGGTCCTTCATCTTCTCCTCCAGACCCTCATACTGACCCTTGCGGATCTTGGGCAGGCTCTTGCGCTCCTCGCTGGTGGCGGCGTCCTCATAGTAATAGACGGGCACGCCCAGCTCGCCCATGAACTTGCCATACTCCCGGCAGATCTCCAGGGCCTCGTCGATGGTGACGTCCTTCACGGGGATGAAGGGGACCACGTCCACGGCGCCGATGCGGGGGTGAGCGCCGGAGTGCTTGGTCATGTCGATCAGCTCCACGGCCTTGGCGGACAGGCGCTTAGAGGCCTCCAGAACGGCACGGGGCTCGCCCTTAAAGGTAAACACGGTGCGGTTGTGGTCGCCGTCAGAGGAGATCTCCATCAGGTCGATGGGGTCGCCGGCCAGCATGGCGTCGCGGACCTGGTCGATCAGACCCTGGTCTCTGCCCTCGCTGAAATTCACTTCTGCCATTAAACACTTCATGATGATCGACTCCTATTCTATGATAAAAATTTAAAAGGAACAACATTGTCGCGGGGCCTGCGGCCCCAGGGGGGAGGGGAAAGGCTTAGTAGCAGATGGCCTGAAGCAGCAGCTCCAGCATGGCCTCCTTCAGGCTGGCGATGGTCTCTTCCTTCTTGATGAGACCCAGGTTGGCGTTGATGTTCAGCACGCAGTCCTTCACGCCGCCCTGAGCCAGATACAGGGCGCTGGTCAGGTCAGACAGGCAGGCGGGGTTGGAGTTGCCCCGCAGCTGCACGCCCAGCTCGTACACACGGGCGTTCAGACGGCCGTTCTCCAGGGGGACCTCGGCGGCCCGGGTGGCGGCGGCCTCCACGGCGGCGCGGCGGGCGGCCTTCTCCTCGTCGGTGCCCTTGGGCAGCTTAAAGGCGTCCACAATCATGCAATAGGCCTCGGTGTCGTGGACACAGCCCTCCTGAAGCTGCTGGTTCAGCTGCTCCAGCTCGTTGATGATGGCGTCATACTGCTCCTCGGTGAAGTTGACGGGCTTCTTCTTGGACAGCTTGGCTACCATGGAGAGCATACCGGCGGCCATAGCGCCGGACAGGGCGGAGGCGCAGCCGCCGCCAACGGTGGTGTCGTCGGAATCGGTGATCTTGTCCAGAACTTCGTAAACCTTGGAATTCATTGGAATTATCCCCTTTCATATCATGCTGACTTGGATATGCGCTGGATAAACGAAAAAGGCACGAAAAAAGCTCTACAGGTCCGCGGACAGGGACAACAACGACCCGACCCCCTGGCCGGAGCCAGAGAGAAAAGAAAGTTGTTCAACTGTCGCGTACTTGTAAAGCTACATTCAGTGCCTTATGATCAAACCATATCAGATTTTGGAGGGATTTTCAAGTGAGTCAGTGGCAGAAATTTTTTATTTAAGAATTTTGCACAATTACTTTCTTTTTTAAAGAAGCGCTTTAGTTGGAAGAAGAAATAGGGACGAGGGGACGGAATCCTTCCGTCACGGCTTCGCCGTGCCACCTCCCTTTCACAAGGGAGGCTGATGTTCTGCACCGTTAGGCCCCCTTGTCAAAGGGGGCTGGCATCGCCGCAAGGCGATGACTGGAGGATTCCGTCGAAAATGCATTCGCCGTCGGCGGGCGGACCTCCGTGTCCGCCCGCGATGACCACCGCACCTAACGATACCCACCCTCATCCGGCCCCTTCGGGGCACCTTCCCCCAGGGGAAGGCAACAGTTCACCCCGCGTTTTCGTGGGCCTGGAGCTGGTCGCCCACTTGGCTGACCAGGATGATGGAGGCGGGGTTGCCGCCCTTTTGGCTGCTCTGCTTGGCCAGCTCATAGCGGCGCTTGGCCTCGTCCCAGTCGCCCTTTTTCATGGCCAGCAGGGCGGCATAGGACTGGGCCCGGGAGCGGCCCCACATGGCGCCCAGGGTCTCGAAGCAGCGGTTGGCCTTGTCGATGTGCTCCTGGGCCTCGTCCAGCAGTCCCAGCTGGAGCAGGGCATACCCGGCGTTGGCCTGGAAGACGGCCACGCCGCTGACCATCTCGTTGTTGCAGCACTGGATGGCCTTCTGGTAATACTCCAGGGCCTCCTTCCACAGCTTGCGGGCCTGGCGGCTCTCGCCCAGATAGTTATAGCAGGCGGCCAGCCCCATGCGATAGTCAGAGTTGGTCTTGCACAGGGCCTCCATCCGCCGGATGACCTGCTGGAGCACCGACTCCGCCTGGGCATATTGAGAGCTCTTCATGCAGAACAGCCCCCGCAGGCGCATGACGGTGCAGTTGTCCGCCTCGGAGTATTCGTGCTCTTTCACCAGCTGCTCGCACACCAGCAGATTTTGATAGTACATCTTCAGGTCGTCGATCTGGATGGCGTGGAAGATGAGCTGCAGGTGGTTTTCCAGCTCATACTGCCAGTCGTGGAGCTTTTCCGCCAGGGCGATGCTGGTCTGGATGTTCTTCAGGCCCACCTCGTAGTTGCCGGAGTACAGGTCATAGCGGCCGATCAAAAACTCCAGCTTCATCCGCAGGGGCTCCATCTCACTGGAGTTTTTGCTGAGGGAGCGGATCTGGTCGGCCAGGGACACCAGCTCGTCGGCGGCGGCCAGGCGGGGCAGACTGTGCTCCGACTCGGCGCTGCTGTTGGTCAGGGCGGTGGGATAGATCTCGTGCTGCACGGCGTAAAAGGCCTTGAGATACTCCAGGCGGTAAGTATAGGCCTTGCAGATGTCGTTGCACTGCTGGAAGTGGTTGATGAGCATGGGGCACAGGTTGATGTCCCCGGTGCGCAGGAACTTCTCCTCGCAGGCCTCGGCGGCCATGCGGTGGAGCAGAATGCGCTTGTCCTTCAGCAGACTGTTATAGACATAGTCCCGGATCAGCTGGTGGGAGAAGCCGTAGCCCGTGAAGTTATAGGTGCTCCGCACACAGATGAGCTGTTTGGACAGCAGGGACTCCAGGCTCTTCAGGATCTGGATGGTGCTGTCGGTGGTCAGGGCCTGGAGCTCCTCCATGGTGGCAAAGCGGGGATAGAGGGAGATGTGCTCCAGCAGGGTGCGCTCCTCCGGGGTGAGGTTCATCAGGCGGCTTTGGATCATGCCCGTGGTCTTGGGGGAGAGCTGGTTCCACTCGCCGCCGTGCTCCAGTTCTTTTAAGTACTCGAACAGGAACAGGGCGTTGCCGTCGGTGTTGTGGCAGATGCGCTCCAATGCGCCGGGGATGCTCAGCAGCTCGGGCTTGCGCTCCTGGATCAGCTTTTTGATCTCCTGCTCGGTAAAGCGGGAGATGACCACCTCCTGCAGCAGGCCGTTGGCCAGCAGGGGGGCCTTCAGGGCGGTGAGGTTAGAGCTGCTGTCGCTGCGGCTGGTGAGCACGGCCATCACCTTTTGCTGCCGGGACCAGAACAGCAGATTGCTCAGCAGGCGGCGGCTGGCGGCGTCCATCCACTGGATGTCGTCGATGAACAGGATCACTTTCTTCTCCGGCAGGGCGTCGGACAGGGTCTGGAAGATGTTTTCCACAAAAAGCTCGTACTGTGTGGAAAACACAGACACGTCCACCTGCTGGTGGGAGTAGAAATCGGGGGCGGGGGTATAGGGGATGCGGTGCTCTTTGCACAGCTTCTCCGCCTGGGAGAGGACGTCGTTCCAGGGCTTGAGATACAACATGGAGAACGCCGAGATCCCCGAGATGCTGGTCATCTACGGCGGCAACGG
>OJPN01000587.1_pt1 | contig 30448 bp, 21 predicted proteins | sample 1598511 | NCBI WGS metagenome assembly OJPN01 (sample SAMN03922485, study PRJEB24848) | human gut metagenome | isolation source: stool sample | host: Homo sapiens | place: Germany | collected 2011-05
ACGAGATAGGAGTCCGTCTCGTGGGCTCGGAGATGTGTATAAGAGACAGAAATTCAGCAGCATAGGCACCAACGTGCTGCCGGTCCCCTGAAACACGCCGCTGGCCACGATGGAGGCCCCGAATAACGGCTCCGCGAATGCCTCGATCCGCAGCACCCGCACGCCCAGCTCAATGACGGCCTCGTCCACCGCCATCATGCCGATCATGGCCGGGGCCAGCACATACAGCAGTGTCCCCGTGACCACCATCAGGCCCATGCCCAGCGCCACCGTCAGCCAGCCCAGCCGATAGGTCAGATCCTTCCGCCCGGCGCCTACGCTCTGGCCCACCAGCGTGGAGGCCGCCGCCTGCACGCCAAAGGCGGACATATAGCAGAGACTCTCCGCCGTTATGGCGAAGGAGTTGGCCGCCGTGGCGATGATGCCCAGCGGGGCCACGATGGCGGTAGTCACCATCCGGGCGGTGGAAAGAATGGTGCGCTCGCCCATGACGGGAGCCGAGATAGACAGGCAGCGCTTCAGCTGTGCCGCCGTAAACCGTGCCTTTTCGCCCCGCCGCAGGTGCAGCTCCGGCGACCGCACCAGCAGGATATAGGTCAGCACCACCGCAATGACCACCTGCGACAGCGCCGTTCCCATGGAGGCACCCAGAACCCCCAGACCGAAGCCCGGCAGCGTCACGCCCAGCACCCGCAGCGTTCCGCTGGGGAAGATGAGGAAGGCGTTGAACACCACGTCCAGCAGGCACATCACCGCCATGCAGATGCCGGGGGTCTTCATGTTGCCCGCCGAACGCAGCAGTCCGCCGCAGAGGTTATTCAGCTGCATGAAGGGCAGCGACAGAACAAATACCAGAAAGTAGGCGCTGGCATCCTGCCAGATGGCGGGGTCTGCCCGCAGCCAGCGAGGCAGATTCCCGGTGATGCCCAGCGCTATGGCCATCATCACAAGGCTGAAGGCCATGCACACCAGAAAGGCCTGCTTCATGATGCTCCGGGCCTTCTCCGGCTGTCTGGCTCCCAGTGCCTGCGCCACCGCCACGTTAAATCCGATGGTCAGCGCAATGCACAGATCACCGAAGAGCCACGAGGTGGTGCCTACCACGCCGATGGCGGCGGAGGCGTTGGACCCCAGCTGCCCCACCATGGTCGTGTCGATATACTGCATCACCACGGAGGAGATCTGGGCCAGAATGGCCGGCCAACTCAGCTGAGCGATCAGCAGCAGCAGCTCCCGTGTAGAGATGGGCTGTCCGCTCTGTAATTTTTTCAATCCTTCACCCTGCATTCTGCACCCTCCTTCATGGTTGTAAGCTCCATTCTAACGCAGGGATGCGGCAGTTGCAACCCCCTATTTTGCGGTTTTTCCTGCTTTTTTGCGAAAAAGCATCCCGTGTGCCGCAGCACACGGGATGGAAAGTCGGCAAAAAGCTTCTGACCGCTCCGGAAAGGCCATGCAGACCGTTGGCCTATCAAAAGCCTCGCAGAGTTCGCCGCCTGCAGGCGGCGAAAAGGTCTGTCCCATTTTGGCTGACGACCGGTGCGTCAGTCAAAATACCTCTCAGACCGCAAGTATGGAATTTCTGCGGTCTGACGCAGAAATGATGCACGCAGCGGGCTGGGGCCTTTGGTGCAAAATCCAATGGATCTTGCACCAGATTTTTAGAACGACACCGTCAACAGCATCTTGAACCGCTCCTGCCCGTACACCGCATGGGGGATATCCTTGGGCATGATGAGCGTCTCGCCCTGAGACACCAGAAAGACCTCGCCGCCCACGGTGAAGCGGCCGGTACCCTCCAACACCGTCACCATGGCGTCGCCGCCGGCAGCATGGGTGCTGATCTCCTCGTCCTTTTCAAAGGCAAAGAGGGTCATGCTGAGCTTGCTGTTCTGCACCAGTGTGCGGCTGATGATCTGGCCGTCCTGATAGTCTACCTGCTCCGCCATGTGCAGAACCTTCTGCTTTTCAATATTCTTATACATAATGGTGTTCCTCCCACAAAATAATAATGAAAGTAGTATGGCCCGGTGCGTCGTTAAAAATCCAGCTTTGTCCGGACGCAGATCTCACGGATCTTGGCCTGTAAGCGCTTGAGATCCTCGAAAGTCTCCGGCTTCTTGCCGGGGTCCCGCAGCAGGGCCGCCGGGTGGTACATGGCCATCTTTTCTATGCCGTCCTGCCGGAAGAACTGACCGTGCTCCTGCGTGATGCGGAAATCAGGCTTGATAAGCTCCATGGCGCTGATGCGCCCCAGACACACCAGAATTTTCGGCTGCATCAGCTCCATTTGCCGCCGCAGATAGCCGCTGCACGCCTCCTTCTCGGTGTTCAGCGGATCCCGGTTTTGAGGCGGGCGGCACTTGACACTGTTGGTGATATAGATGCGCTCACGGGACAGGCCGATCATTTGCAGCATATCGTCCAGCAGCTTCCCGGCCCGGCCCACAAAGGGCTCGCCCTGCTTGTCCTCGTTGGCGCCGGGGGCCTCCCCCACCAGCAGCACCTCCGCCGCCGGATCGCCTACGCCGAACACCACCTGGGTCCGCTCCTGCGCCAGACTGCACGCCCGGCAGGCCAGACACCGCTGCCGCAGCTGCTCCCACTGCTGATCCATGGCGCTCCCCCTCTCACACATTCGATAGTACCATCGATATCAGGCGCATTGACCCTTGCTTATCGACGGTATCAGCATAGCAGAAAAAAATGGCTTTGGCAAGTGGGGATACCCATTCTCCTCCGGGACACACTGTCTCCAGAAAGGAGACGCTGCCCATGTACCTCTGGAGCTTTCTGACCTACGGCTTTCTTGGCTATCTGCTGGAGAAGGTCTATGCCCTTGTCCCCCGTTCCCGCCACACCGTCCGCAAGGGGTATCTGCTGCTGCCGGTGTGTCCGGTATATGGCCTTGCCATGCTGGCGGTGCTGGCTCTGCCGCCGGATATGACGGACACCTTCTGGCACTTGGCCCTCTATGGCGGGCTTACCGCCACCGCCGTGGAGTACGCCGTCCACTTCTGCTGCGACAGGCTGCTGGGAGTCATGTTCTGGGACTACTCCTCCACCAAAATGGACCTGAACCGCCGGGTGTGCCTGCCCTTTGCCCTGATCTGGGGGCCGCTGGCGGCCGTGACCGTCCGCTATATCCACCCCCTGCTGCGGCCATGGCTCAACGCCGTGCCGCCGTGGCTGACGCTGGCCGCGTGGCTGCTGCTGACCGCCGACAGCTTTTTCACCGTCCGTCTGCTGCTTCAATATCACGACATCGACCTGCTGGGCTGGAAAAACCTCCTGCGCCGCCGCTCCGCCGTCTGACCTCTCCGTTCACAAATCGTTTACACGGTGCCGCTCCATTTGTTCTTGACGGTGCTTCCATTCCGTGGTAATATTTAGCACGCTAACATTTAGCCAGCTAACGATTCAGAGAGGAGCGATTTACCTTGAGCAGTACCTGTCAGAGCGATCATCTGGGACGGCTGCTGGGTCAGTGCGAGCACCGGATGCGGATGGTCATGGACCGCTCGCTGCGGCAGTACGGCGTCACTCCGGTCCAGTGCCGGGCGCTGATGTACCTGCACCGCCAGCCGGAGCCGGTGACCCAGCGGCAGCTGGAGCAGTATATGGCCGTGAAGCCCTCCACCATCAACGGCATCGTGGGCCGTCTGGAGGAGAAGGGCCTTCTCACCAGAGATGCCTGCCAGCAGGACGCCCGGTGCCGTGTTCTCCGGCTGACGGAGGAGGGCCGCCGCTTCCGCAGCGACTTTATCCGCATCGCACAGAAGACCAACCGGCAGATGGAACAGGGCTTCTCCCCGGAGGAGCTGGCCACCCTGCACCGCTATCTGGAACGGGTGGCGCAAAATCTCGCAGCGCAAATGGAGGAAACCGAACTATGATACGCAAGCTTGCCCCGTATACCAAGGGGTATCGGGTCTACATCCTGCTGGGCATCCTCTGCTCGGCAGGCGAAGCGGTGCTGGAGCTGATGCTGCCCAAGGCCATGAGCAACATCGTGGACTACGGCATCGGCGGCAATGGCGGCGCCGGAGACCGCAGCTACATCCTTACCATGGGCCTGAAGATGGTGCTGATGGCCCTGATCTGTCTGGCGCTGGGCGTGGGCGCAGCAGCGCTGGCCGCCAAGGCCGGCATGGGCTTCGGTGCCAACGTCCGTGACGCAGAGTACCGGCAGGTACAGCGCTTCTCCTTTTCCAACATCGAGCACTTTTCCACCGCCTCCCTCATCACCCGGCTCACCAACGACGTCTCGTCGGTGCAGATGACCCTGATGATGGGGATGCGGATGCTGGTAAGGGCTCCGGTGATGCTCATCACCGCTCTGGTGATGGCCCTTCGCATCAGCCTGCAGCTGAGCCAGATCTTTCTGGTGATCCTGCCGCTGCTGGCACTGATGGTGTTCATCATACTGCGGTATGTGGGACCCTTTTTCACCTCCCTGCAAAAGGCCACCGACGGACTGAATCTGGTGGTGCAGGAGGATCTGAACGCTATCCGTGTGGTGAAGTCTTTCGTCCGGGAGGACCGGGAGAAGGAGAAATTCTTCCAGCGCAGCGAGACGCTCCGCCAGACGGCGGAGCGGGCCTTCGGCTTCGTGGTGACCTTCATCCCCATGGTGAACCTCATTATGGGCGGCACCATCGTATCCATCATGTGGCTGGGCGGTCACTATGTGGCCGGCGGCCAGATGCTCTCCGGCGACCTGCTGGCCTTCTTCACCTACGCCTCCGAAATTCTCATGGCCCTGATGATGGTGGCCATGGTGATGATGGTGCTGACCCGCTCCATCGCCTGCGGCAAGCGCATTGTGGAGGTGCTGGAGGAGCAGCCGGAGATTACCGACGACGATGCCGTGAAGGAGATCACCGGCGACGGCACCAAGAGGGAGCTTACCCTCTCCGACGGTTCCATCCGCTTTGACCACGTTTACTTCAAATACCATCCCGACAGCGCCGAGTGGAACCTGACGGACATCGACTTCTCCATTGCCAGCGGCATGACCGTGGGCATTCTGGGCGGCACCGGCAGCGCCAAGAGCACACTGGTGAGCCTGATCCCCCGGCTGTATGAGGCCACGGAGGGGGCCGTCTATGTGGGCGGTCACAACGTCAAGGACTACACCATGGAGACGCTGCGGGAGGGCTGCGCCATGGTGCTGCAGAAGAACACTCTGTTCTCCGGCACCATCCGGGATAACCTCCGCTGGGGCGACGAGAACGCCACCGACCAGGAAATGGAGACCGCCTGCCGCATGGCCTGCGCCGACGAGTTCATCTCCCGGATGCCCGACGGCTACGACACCCGCATCGAGCAGGGCGGCACCAATGTCTCCGGCGGTCAGAAGCAGCGTCTGTGCATCGCACGGGCCATTCTCCGCAAGCCCAAGGTGCTGATCCTGGACGACTCCACCTCCGCCGTGGACACCGCTACCGATGCCAAGATCCGTGCGGCCCTGAAGGAGGCGCTGCCCGGCTCCACCAAGCTTATCATCGCCCAGCGTATCTCCTCCGTCATGGATGCCGATATGATCCTTGTGCTGGACGACGGCAAGATCTCCGGTATGGGGACCCATGAACAGCTGATGGCGTCCAATCAAATCTATCGGGAAGTCTATCAGTCTCAGCAGGAAGGGGTGAGCATCGATGGCTGAACAGAAAAATCCCATGCCGCCCCGCCGTCCCGGCGGACCCGGCCACGGCCCCCGCAGCCACGGTTATCAGCGGCCCCAGGACCTGCGGGGTACGGTGAAGAAGCTGCTGCACTATGTGGGCCGCTATAAGGGCCTGCTGGTACTGGTGGCCATCTGCCTGCTGCTCAGCTCCGTGGGTTCCGTGGCCAGCAGCTACTTCCTCAAGCCCGCCATCAACAACTACATCCTCCCCGGCGACTTCGCCGGTCTGCTGAAGCTGCTGGTGCTGATGGGGCTGGTGTTCGTACTGTCGGCTCTGTGCTCCTATGTGTACTCCCGCATCATGGTGCGGGTGTCCCAGCGTACGGTGGCCGCCCTGCGTCAGGATCTGTTCGATAAGCTGCAGGGGCTCCCCCTGCGCTACTTCGACACCCACCAGTCCGGCGACCTCATGAGCCGCTTCACCAACGACATCGACACGGTGTCCGAAATGATCAACAACAGCTTCGCCAATGTGCTGTCCAACTCCCTGACGTTCCTGTGCACCATCGGGATGCTGCTGTACCTGAACTGGGCGCTGACCCTTATCACCTTCGCCTTCCTCGGTCTGATGCTTCTGGTGGTAAAGGTCATCGGTGGACGCAGCCGGGTCAGCTTCCAGCGGCAGCAGGCCGCTCTGGGCGACCTCAACGGCTACATCGAGGAGATGATCGAGGGCCAGAAGGTCATCAAGGTGTTTCACCACGAGCAGCAGGCCATCGACCAGTTCTCCGCCCGCAATGATGCCTATCAGACAGCGGCCACCACGGCCCAGACCTACGCCGGGTCCATGATGCCCGCCACCGCCAACCTCTCCCGCATCAACTACGCCGTCACCTGCTGCATAGGCGGACTGCTTGCCATGGGCGGCGTGTTCGATATCGGCTCTCTGGGTGCCTATCTTCTGTACGTCAAGCAGGTGTCCCAGCCGGTGAGCCAGATCAGCCAGCAGGTGAACACCATTCTGGCCGCCATAGCCGGTGCCGAGCGTATCTTCGCCGTCATGGAGGCCCAGCCGGAGGAGGACGAGGGCCAGACCACCATCGTCCGGGTGGAGAAAAACGGCAATACCCTCACCGAGGTGCCTCAGCGCACCGGACACTGGGCATGGAAGAAGCCCGACGGCTCCCTGACAGAGCTACGGGGCGACGTGCGCTTCGACCACGTCACCTTCGGCTACGATCCGGATAAGGTGGTGCTGCACGATATCTCCCTCTTTGCCGAGCCCGGCCAGAAAATCGCCTTCGTGGGCTCCACCGGCGCCGGAAAGACCACCATCACCAACCTCATCAACCGCTTCTACGATATCCAGCAGGGAACCATCACCTATGACGGCATCGACGTCCGGGAGATCCGCAAGAACTCTCTGCGGAAGTCGCTGGGCATCGTCCTGCAGGATACCCACCTCTTCACCGGCACCATTGCCGACAACATCCGCTACGGCAAGCTGGACGCCACGGATGAGCAGGTCCGGGCCGCCGCCAAGCTGGCTAACGCCGACACCTTCATCCGCCACCTGCCTCAGGGTTACGACACCGTCATCACCGGTGACGGCGGCAGTCTCAGTCAGGGGGAGCGCCAGCTGCTGGCCATTGCACGGGCCGCCGTGTCCGATCCTCCGGTGCTGATTCTGGACGAGGCCACCTCCTCCATCGATACCCGCACGGAGAAGCTCATTGAGCAGGGCATGGATTCCCTGATGGAGGGCCGCACGGTGTTCGTCATTGCCCACCGGCTCTCCACCGTTCGCAACGCACAGGCCATTCTGGTGCTGGAGCAGGGGCAGATCATCGAGCGGGGCAACCACGAGACACTGCTGGCCCAGAAGGGCAAGTACTATCAGCTGTATACCGGCCAGTCCGAGCTCAGTTGATGGGGCAGTGAACCTACAGATTCTCATAACAAAGGAGGCCGGACTCTGTCCGGCCTCCTTTGTTATGGGCTTATGTATCCATATATGTGTATTCGTCCATGCCCCTCTGTCACTCCGCCCAATGACAGGCCCGGCTGACGGCCTTTTTCCACAGGCGGTACTCATCGTCGCAGTCTGCCTGAGGCCGCTGGGGCAGGAACACCCGCTGGCTGCGCCGCAGGGCCGCCAGCTCCTCCGTATCCCGCCACAGACCGCAGGCCAAGCCCGCCAGCGATGCTGCGCCGAAGGCGGTGGTCTCCACCATGGCGGGGCGGTCCACCGGGATCCGCAGCAGATCTGCCTGCATCTGCATGAGGATGTCCGACACGCTGGCGCCGCCGTCGGCCCGCAGGGCCGTGATGTCGCACCCGGCATCCTGCCGCATGGCCAGCATCAGATCCGTCACCTGATAGGCGATGCACTCCAGCACCGCACGGGCGATATGGGCCCGGCCCGTGCCACGGGTGATGCCCAGAATGGCCCCACGGGCGTACATATCCCAATAGGGCGCCCCCATCCCGGTGAAGGCCGGAACCACCACCACGCCGCCGGAGCTTTCCACGGATTCCGCCAGCCGGTCGCACTCCGGGGCGGAGTCCACCAGCCGCAGCTCGTCCCGCAGCCACTGGATGGTGCTGCCGCCGTTAAAGACGCTGCCCTCCAGTGCATAGGTGGTCCTGCCCCCTACGCTCCATGCCACGGAGCTTACCAGTCCCGCCCGGCTGCGGACCGGCTCCGCCCCCACGTTCATCAGGGTAAAGCAGCCGGTGCCGTAGGTATTCTTGGCCTCACCGGGATGGAAGCAGGCCTGCCCGAAGAGAGCTGCCTGCTGATCGCCGGCAGCAGCGCACACCGGCACACCTGCCAGCGTCTCCAAGCCGGGAATCCCCGGCTGCACCGTGCCGTAAACGGCGCTGTTCTCCACCGGCCGGGGCAGCATACAGGCGGGGATCCGCAGCAGACGGCACAGCTCCTCATCCCAGCACAGCCGGTGGATATCAAAGAGCATGGTGCGGGAGGCGTTGGAATAGTCGGTGACGTGCTGCCCCGTCAGCTTCCAGATGAGCCACGTCTCCACCGTGCCGAACAGCAGCTCCCCCCGTTCCGCCCGCTGCCGGGCGCCGGGAACATTATCCAGGATCCAGCGGATCTTGGTACCGGAGAAATAGGCGTCGATGAGCAGTCCCGTGGTGGAGACGATGCGCTCCTCCAGTCCCTGCCGTTTCAGTTCCTCGCACAGCTCCGCCGTCCGGCGGCACTGCCAGACGATGGCGTTGTACACCGGCTGGCCGGTGGCCTTGTCCCAAACGATGGTAGTCTCCCGCTGGTTGGTGACGCCGATGCCGGCGATGCTGCCCTCCGGCAGCCCCCGGATGGCCTCCGCCGCCGCCAGACGCTCCGTGTCCCAGATGGTCATGGGGTCGTGCTCCACCCAGCCTGCCTGCGGATAGATCTGGGGAAAGGGATACTGGGCCTTGGCGGCGATCTGTCCCGCCCGGTCAAATACGATGGCACGGGAGCTGGTAGTCCCCTGATCCAGTGCCAGAATATACGATGCCATAGCCGTCTCCTCTTTTCTTTTTGGTGAGTTTGTGATATACTGTCCATAGAATGATTCTTATTTTACCATAGGAAGGATGAAATTTCCATGACAAATCTCACCGAGTTCACCTTTCTCTCCAGCGACGGCAAGACTCAGCTCCACGCCATGCAGTGGCTGCCGGAGGGAACGCCTCGTGCCGTGCTGCAAATTTCCCACGGTGTAGCCGAGCATATCGGCCGCTACGACGGCTTTGCCCGCTATCTCAATGAGCAGGGGATCGCCGTGGTGGGCCACGACCATCTGGGCCACGGCGGCTCTCTGCCGGAGGGCGGCACCCCCGTCTACTTTGGCGACGGCACCCCCTGGGAGACGGTGGTGGCGGACATCCAGCTGCTCCATGAACAGTTGCGTCGGGAGTTTCCCGGTGTGCCGCTGTGCCTCATGGGCCACAGCATGGGCTCCTTTCTGGCCCGCAGCTACCTGATCCGCTATCCCGGCACCCTGCGGGCCGCCATTATCATGGGTACCGGCTGGCAGCCTCAGGCCAAGCTGGCCGGAGGCCGTGCCGTGGCGGAGGTGGTCTGCGCCGCACAGGGACCCTCCTCTGCCAGCAAGCTGGTGAATGATCTGGCCTTCGGCGGCTACAACAAGGCCTTTGCCCCCAACCGCACCGGCTATGACTGGTTGTCGGCGGACTCTGAGAACGTGGATCGCTACATAGCCGACCCCCTCTGCGGCGCCGATGCCACGGCGGGGCTGTTCCGCCAGATGCTCCATGGCATTGCCTTCAACCAGAACCCCAAGAACCTGACCCGCATGGACAGCAGCCTGCCGGTGCTGCTGATCTCCGGCGACCGGGACCCGGTGGGCGATATGGGCAAGGGCGTCCGCCGCACCGCCGCCGCCTTCCGCAAGGCGGGCCTGTCGGATGTGACTGTGAAGCTGTATCCCGGTCTGAGACACGAGATCCTCAACGAAGGCCCCATGCGCCAAACGGTCTATGAGGACATCTGGCACTGGCTGGAGCCGCATCTGCCGACCCGTTAAAATCTCGCTAATTGAAATACTGTTCACCTCCAAGAGGACGGCCTGTGGGCCGCCCTCTTTTCCTTTGGGAAAATACTGGCTCCTTTTTGTCATTTCTGTCATTCGGTCAGTCAAAAAGTACCAGTTTTCAACATTTTTCTCATACTTTTCTCATATCGGACCAATATGTTGTTTTTATGGAGAATTTGTGGAAATTTTTCAATAAATCACGAAAAATCGGTTGACTTTGCAGTGGAATTGGGGTATATTATAGCCTGCAAGCGTGCAGGATCCGACATTGTCGAATGCGTCGGCGCGGGCTGTGCGTTTTATTCCTGTCCGTACATGACGGGCTTTCGACCGGGAGGTGAGTGAAATGGCCTATATGCGCTTGGGCGATCTGCTGGTGGCGTCCGGGACCATCACAGAGCAGCAGCTGGAGCGTGCTCTGGCACTCCAGAAGGAGACAAAGCAGCGGCTGGGCGATGTGCTGATCCAGAACGGCTTCATCACGGAGGCGCAGCTCATCGACGCTCTGCGAGTGCAGCTGGGCGTGGACTTTGTGGACCTGACGGCCATTTCCATCCCCGTGGAGCTGGCCCAGTATGTCCCCCGGAACATCGCCAAGAAATACTGCGTGGTGCCGGTGAAGCTGGTGCACAACAGCCTGTATCTGGCCATGAGCGATCCTCTGGACTTCGTGGCTCAGGATGAGGTCAAAACCGCCTCCCGTAAGCGCATCATCCCCATGATCGCCACCCGCAAGGCCGTGGAGCAGGCCATCAGCCGCCTGTACGGCAACGAGGGTACGGCACGGGTCATCGAGGAGATGAAGCGAGAGGCCGGCAGCAGCAGCGATGTCATCCCCGCCCAAATGGCGCAGGACACGGTGGATCCTCAGGAGTCCGCCCCCACCATCCGCTTCGTTAACGCCCTCATCGAGCGGGCCTATACCGAGCGGGCCAGCGACATCCATCTGGAGCCGCAGGAGGGCGAGATGGTGGTGCGGATGCGTATCGACGGTCTGCTCCGCCGCATCCTGACGGTGCCCGCCGACCTGCAGAATACCGTGATCTCCCGCCTGAAAATCATGGGCGGTATGAATATTGCCGAGCATAAGATCCCGCAGGACGGCCACGCCATCCAGTCGGTGCGGGGCCACAGTCTGGACCTGCGTATCTCCTCCATGCCCACGGTGTATGGCGAGAAGATGGTGCTGCGTCTGCTGGACAAGTCCGCTCAGGCCCTCAGCAAATCCCAGCTGGGACTGGAGGGGCAGGATCTTGACAACTACAACGCTCTGCTGCGAAACACCAGCGGCGTCATTCTGCTGGTGGGTCCCACAGGCTCCGGTAAGTCCACCACCATGTGCAACATGATCCGGGATCTGTCCCGTGAGGAGATCAACATCGTCACGCTGGAGGACCCGGTGGAGTACCACATCCCCGGCGTCAGCCAGTGCCAGATCAACGAAAAGACCGGCATGACCTTCGCCAGCGGCCTGCGGGCCATCCTGCGTCAGGACCCGGACATCATCTCCGTGGGTGAGATCCGGGACGGCGAGACGGCCTCCATCGCCATGCGGGCCGCCATCACCGGTCATCTGGTGTTCTCCACTCTGCACACCAACGACGCCGTGTCCGCCGTATACCGACTCAAGGACGTGGGCGTGGAGCCGTGGCTGGTGGCCAGCGCCCTGCGGGGCGTGGTGAGCCAGCGTCTGCTGCGGAAGGTCTGCCCCCACTGTAAGAAGGGCTATCAGCCCTCTGCCGAGGAGCTGGCCCTGCTGGGGATGCCGGAGGACAGCCACGTTACCTTCTACAAGGGCGAGGGCTGCCCGGAGTGCCATCATTTCGGCTATGTCGGCCGCCGTGCCGCTTTCGAGATCCTGATGCTCAACGGCCGCCTGCGGCGGCTCATCAGTGAGGGCGCCAACGAGGAGCAGCTGACGGAGGAGGCCCGCAAAAACGGCTTCCGCTCCATGAGGGAGAGCTGCCGCCGGCTGGTGCTGGAGGGTGTCACCTCCGCCGAGGAGGCCGCCCGCATCATCAACACCACAGTAGACGAGTAATTGCGTAAAACCCGGCACGGAAGGAGCGGAGACACGCCATGACCACATACCGTTACAAGGGCCAGACCAAGGACGGAACGGCTGTATCCGGCGTCATCCGGGCCTATGACGAGTTCGAGGCCGCCAGCCGCCTGCGGGAGACCGTAGCCGTTATCACCCGGCTGGAGGAGGTACAGGAGAAGAAGGAAAACATCTTCAACCGCCCCATCGGCCTGAAGATCAAGGAAAAGGAGCTGGCCCTGATCTGCTCCCAGTTCGCCATTATTCTCTCCGCAGGGATGTCCATTCAGCACTGTGTGGAGATGGTGGCGGCCCAGACCAGGAACCGCCACATTCGCCAGATGCTGGAGAAGGTGGCCGAGGAGGTGGGCGCAGGCTACTCCATGGCCCAGAGCTTTGAAAACAACGCCCCGTACCTCCCCAAGACCTTCGTCGAGACGGTCCGGGCCGGAGAACAGTCCGGCACGCTGGAGGAGTGCTTCCAGCGGCTGCACCGGTACTATGATAAATCCGCCAAGACCAAGGCCAAGGTGGTCAGCACCCTGACCTACCCCGCCATGGTCATTGTGGTGGCCATCGTCGTGTTTATTATCATCATCGCCGTGGCCGTCCCGGCCTTCAACGATGTCTTTGCTGAGATGGACACCCAGCTGCCGGGCATCACCCGTGTGCTGCTGGCCATCAGTGACTTCTTCGTGGGCTGGTGGTGGCTGCTTCTGCTGATCGCCGCCGGGCTGGGCATCGCCTATATGGTGGCCCGCCGCTCCATCCGGGGCCGGAGGGCTATCGCCGCATGGAGCCTCACCAAGGCCCCCCTCCACCGGCTCCACAGCCTCAGCGCCGCCGCACAGTTCGCCCACAGCATGGCCACCATGCTGACGGCCGGCCTGCCGGTCCCCAAGGCCTTGGATGTGACCGGCAACGTGATCAGCAACTACACCTTCGCACTGGCCGTGCAGGAGGTGAAGCAGAAGGTGGAGCGTGGCCGCACCATTTCCGAGAGCATGGGGCAGATCGAGTACTTCCCCAAAATGCTGACGGAGATGGTGGGCGTAGGCGAGCAGTCCGGCTCGCTGGAGGAGACGCTGGACGTCATCGGTGAATACTTTGACAACGAGGTGGAGGTCACCACCGCCCGCCTGCTGTCGGTGCTGGAGCCCATCATCACCATCGCTCTGGCGGTGATCGTGGTGGTGCTGCTGCTGGCGGTGTATCTGCCGCTGTTCACCCTCTACGGCGGAATGTAAGGCCGCCGCACCCAAATTCATATCCTATCCGTATAACAACCCTGTACGGATCAAGATAAAAACCGCAAAAAATAGCAAAAAATAATAGGAGATGTAGAACTATGCTGAAGAAACTGCAGAACAAGAAGGGCTTCACTCTGATGGAGATGCTGATCGTCGTCGCCATCATCGCTGTGCTGGTGGCCATCGCCATCCCCGTGTTCAACGGCGCCCTGACCAAGTCCAAGGAGGCCGCTGACGTGGCCAATGTCCGTGCTACCTATGCCGAGTGGCAGACCGCTATGCTGACCGAGAACACCAAGGCTCCCGCTGATAAGGATGCTTTCCTGAAGGGACCTGATAATGGCACTGCTATCGTCCTGAACTATGGTGACGACAAGCTGGCTTACGATGCTGGTACCGGCACCATCACCTACAGTGCTAAGAAGCTGACCGACGAGAATGGTGCAAAGACCTTCACCTGGACGCTGGGTACGCCCGACATCCACTGACATCCATTTGTCACATTCACACGCAACAGCTCCCGCACCGGCCCGACCGGGCCGGTGCGGGGCGACCCGTCTCTCATCGGGCGGGGATGGCCGTGGGTTGGCGTCCCTCCCCGCTCCGTGAGGACAGTCCCATCTAAAGGAGAGCTTTCCCCATGCTGTATGCCGATCCCTTCCTAACTGTTTACTGCTGCCTGCTGGCCGCCCTGCTGGGTGCGTGCATGGGCAGCTTTCTGAACTGTGCAGCCTGGCGCATCGTCCATGGGGAGAGCGTGCTGCGTGGCCGGTCTCACTGCGACGCCTGCGGCCACGTGCTGGCGGTGCGGGACCTGATCCCGGTGGTCAGCTATCTGGCCGCCCACGGACGCTGCCGCTACTGCGGGGCCAAGCTCTCCCGGCGTCACGTTCTGGCCGAGGCCGTCTCGGCGCTGGTGTTCGTGACGCTGCTGCTGCATTATGATATTTCGCTCCAAGCCCTTGAAGGCTGGTGTGTGGCCGGCATCCTGCTGGTCTGCTCCTTTGCGGATTTGGAGGGGTACATCATCCCCGACCGTTTCATAGCGGTCGGCGTTGTGCTATTTATCACCACTCTTTTCTTCGACCCCCAGCCGCTCCGGCGGGCGCTGGACGGCGCCATCGGCGGTCTGGCGGTGGCAGGGGGCGTACTGCTTCTGGTGCTGGGAATGGAGAAGCTGCTGGGCCGTGAGGCCATGGGCGGCGGCGACATCAAGCTCCTGTTCCTGACGGGGCTGTTTTTTGGCTGGAAGCGGAACCTTCTGTGTCTGGTGGCGGCCTGCGTCATCGGCATCGTGTGGGGACTCCTGCAAAAAAAACGGGACGGCGGCGAGGCCATCCCGTGGGGCCCCAGCATCGCCCTTGGCGCTTGGCTGACGGCGCTGTGCGGCCAACAGATCATCGACTGGTATCTGGGGCTGCTGTAATTCTTGAAAGTGAGGACGAGCATTTTGGAAAAGATCGTTGGCTTTGACATCGGTGAGAGCAGCGTCAAGCTGGTATATTTCGCCGGTGCGGACCTGAAAAAGGCCGTCACGGCGGAGCTGCCGGACAACATGGTCTCCGGTTCGAGGATTTTGTCCATGGACGCCATGGCGGACTTTCTGCGCCAGACGGCCAAAAGTAACGGCATCCCCCTGACCCATGCGGCGCTGGTGCTGCCCTCCACGGAGGTGTTCACCCGTGAGCTGGTGATGCCCGCCATGACGGAGCAGCAGCTGCTGTATAACCTGCCCTACGAGTTCCGGGACTATCTGACGGAGGAGAAGAACAAGTACTTCTTCGACTATTCCATGCGGGAGGTGCTGCGGGACGAGTCCGGCCAGCCCACGGAGATGAATCTGCTGGCCTGCGCCACCCTGAAGAGCACCGTGGAGAGCTATCGGGCCATGCTGCGCCGGGCGGGCTTCCGCCTGCGGGTGCTGACCCCCAGCGAGTGTGCGTACAGCGCCGTGCTGCAGGCCTACTACCGCCGCACCCGGCAGGAAGGCCGTGACCTGTGCGTGGTAAATCTGGGCCACAGCGCCACCTTCCTGTATATCTACCGGGGCGGCCACTTCGCCAGCCGCCGGGAGATCGAGGTGGGGATGTCCGATCTGGAGCATCTGGTGGCCGATCAGTGCAGCGTGGACGTCCACGTGGCTCACGAGTATGTGCGCCAGAACTACAACCATGTGCTGGAGTCGGAGCAGGCCCGTGAGCTGTATGGCCACATCGCCGTGGAGGTGGTGAAGGCCGTGAACTTCTTCAACTACAACAACCGGGAGCGGGAGCTGACGCAGCTGTGCCTGTGCGGCGGCGGCAGCGCCATTCAGCCGCTGTACGACACCATCGCCGATACCACCGGCATGACGCTGCACACCTCCGCCGAGCTGCTGGGCCAGCGGATGTCCACCGAGGAGCCGTGGATGTACCTGCGGGCCATCGGCGGCGTGGATCTTGGCATCAAGGGGGGCCTGCGATAATGGCGGAAAAGATGAAAAAGGGGCCTTCGGAGGCCGGTCGCAAGACCCTCAAATGCCCCCATAAGCAGGGCATCAATCTGAATATGCGGGAGCAGAAGGGCAATCCCCGTCTGACCCTGCTGGTGGGCTGTCTGGCCATCGTCATTCTGGCGGGCTGCGTGGCCAAGTTCGGCGTCATCGACCAGTACCGCCGGCTGGATGCGGCGCAGGCCGCCTACGCCTCCGTCCACACGGAGTATACCCAGATGCAGGAGCTGCTGAAGGGCTACGACCGTCTGCTGATGGAATACCGCACCTACTCCATGGAGTGGGCCACCGACGGCAGCGAGGACAACGGCACTCTGGTGGATCGCCAGAAGGCGCTGGATCTGCTGGAGCAGGAGATGCTGTCCCGTGGACGGCTGGTCTCCCTACAAGTGTCCGGCAACAAGATGGTGGTGGCCATGTCCGGCATGAGTCTGGATCAGATCTCCCGGATGTTTGACGTGATCCAGCAGTCCCCCATCGTCAGCAATGTGGAGCTGAATCTGGCCTCCACGGAGGACGGCAACGTCTCCACCATTCTGGACTTCACCGTCCGCATCACCCTACGCAGCGCAGAGGAGGCAGACAAATGAACCGGGAACTGACAAGGCGGGAAAAGATCCTGCTGCTGGTGCTGATCGTGGTGGTGCTGGTGGCGGGCTACTGTAAGCTGATCCTCATCCCCATCAACGATCAGGTATCCAGCTATCGGCTGAACAGGGAGGCCGAGCAGACGGAGCTGGACGCCAATCAGGGGAAAATGGCCCAGATGCAGAAGATGCAGAAGGCCATCGAAGAGATCAAGGCGGCGGGCGAGAAGCGCACCATCCCCCAGTACGACAACAGCGGCAAGCTGATGATCGAGCTCCACGAGATCATGAGCGACACGCTGGACTATTCGCTGGACTGCTCTGCGGGTACCGTGCAGCAGGACTATATCATGCTGCGGCCCATCGTCATGACCTTCCGGACCTCCACCTATGCACAGGCCCGGCAGATCGTGGATCGGCTGTGCTCCAGCGAGAACATCAGCCAGATCTCCGATATGAATATGAACACCTATACCGAGGGCCGCAACAGCGGCACTGTGGAGACCACGCTGGTCATCACCTACTTTGAGATCATGTCCTGAGGACGCCGTGGGGCGGGGAGCTTTTTCTATGACTGAGAGAAAACTACAACGGAATAGACGGGGCTTCACGCTGACGGAGGTGCTGCTGGCGCTGGCCATCCTCATCATCCTGCTGGCGCTGGCCATGATCCCCATCAGCCGCCACCAGCGCAATATCCGCCAGACGGAGCTGGATTCCAAGGCGGAGACCATCTATCTGGCGGCCCAGAACCGCCTCTCTCAGCTGCAGGCCAGCGGCCGCAGCGACGAGTACGGAAAGGACCGGGCCACGGCCCTGAACAACATCCCCTGGGACGCCGAGCAGGATAAGTACACCACCAGTACTCTGTACTACGTCACCTCCGCCGCCAAAAGCACCGACACCTCCGCCGCCGGGAGCATCCTGCCCCGTGAGCAGGTGGAGGCGGAGCTGTGGGACGCCAACTGGGTCATCGAGTATGATCCCGGCAGCGGCAGTGTTTACGCCGTGTTTTACAGCGAAAAGCCCATGCAGTACAGCTTCGACGCCTTCAACCCCCTGCGCTCACGGGATCGCCGGGTGCAGGAGGGGGCTACCGTGGGCTACTACGGCGGCGACAGCGTCCAGAGCGAGGACACCGGCAAGCTGACCCCCAAGATGGAGATCATCAACAAGGAGCGTCTGCTGCTGAAGGTCACCTGTGACACGCCCCGTGACCCCCTGCACTTCTATGTGACGGTAACGGATGCACAGGGCCACTCCACCGGCCGGATGGAGCTCACCGGCTCCGAAGTCAACGTCTCTTACCGCACCTATACCGTCACCATGGTGCTGGACGACCTGACGGAGGGCAAGCGCTTCTCCCAGCAGCGCCGCTTCCGGCAGCTGACCCCCGGCTCCGACCTGACCCTGAAGGTGGAGGTGGAGAGCGACAGCCGTCTGGTGGACTCCGTCACCGGCAAGCTCACCACCAACAGTCTCTTTGCCGAGGTGCGGGACGGCGGCACCACCGCCGTGGTCACCTATGCCCGGCATCTGCAAAATCTGGACGAGGGCTCCGGTCTGCCCACCGCCATCACACGGGCGCTGCAGGAGCAGGATATCCAGTTCGTCAACACCGGCATGGACGACGGCTGGGACAGCTGCTATCCGGGCCGGAGGTTCACCCCCATCTATAACGAGAACCTCGCCTATTACGACAGCACCGTCGCCGTAGGCACCCAGTCCTATCACCCTGTGGTCTATGAGCTGCCGGTGGATACCGACGGTGACGGCGGCCTGTTCGAGAGCTTCCGGGGTACCTTGCGAAACATCCGTCTGTGCGGAGCCCAGATCAGCGCCGGCGGCAATGCCGGCGGTCTGGCTGGCTCCCTCCGGGGCGGCACCACCATTGAGGGCTGTCAGGTCTACCTGAGCCCCACCCGTGACAAGCTCAGCAGCAAAAGTGAGCAGGATATCTGGATCAGCGGCGCCACCGCCGGTGGTTTGGTGGGTCGTTGCGACTATGATCTCACCGTCCGCAACAGCTTCGCCTCCTCCGTGCTGGAGGGCGGCCGCTACGCCGGCGGTCTGGTGGGCTATATCAGCGGCGCCCGCACCGTCTATGTGGAACATTCCTACGCTGACTGCTACCTCTACGCCTCCGGCACCACCGGCGGCCTCATCGGCAGCTGCATCGGCACGGCGGACATCACCCTGCGGGACTGCTACACCGCCGGCTTTCAGGAGGCCGACGTCATGGCGGGTCTGGTGGGCGGTGAGTTGTCCTACGGCGACGTCATCGACACCTGTTACAGCGCCAGCGCCCGGCTGAACGGCAGTGAAAAGCTCACCTACTCCACCGCCAAGCCTGCGGATGTCACCACCGGCAAGCCCGATATCACCAGCACCTACTATATGTCCCACGGCGACCACGACATGGACGGCACGGTCTTTGCCGACTATGAGCAGTGGAGCGGCCGCAGCCGGGCCGACGCCATCGAAAAGTACCTCAACGACGCCTTCACCGCTGAGACCGGCGGCAGCGACACCGTGGCCTACAATCTGGTGGACGGCATGGGTCTGGGCGCTTACTCCTATCCCCGCCTGACAGGGCTGACCCACTACGGCGACTGGCAGGCTCAGTTCGAGGCCGGTACACTGGTGTACTACGAGGTCTATTCCGACGGCAGCTACGGCTTCCGTGGCGCCAACAAATCCACCGTCAAAACCACCGGCACGGTGGTGGGCGACGGCTACGGCATGGTGTACAGCACGCTGCCGGAGCAGGATCTGACGGTGCGCTATTCGCTGGGGGGGCGGGAGGTCACCTCTACCCTGTACCGTGCCAACGCCATCGACATGGGCGGGGGCTACTACCTGCTGCCCCTGCCCCGGACACTGGTGAACACCACCGAGGTATCCACGGACTTCTACCGCCGGGTGCAGGTGGAGGACACCACCTACTACTTCAATCCCCATTTCACCTGCTGGGTATCGGAGGGCTCCGAGGCCCCGGAGGCCCCCAGCGAGATCGGCATCCGCACAGCCCGGCAGCTGAATAACCTGAGCCTGTACTATGAGCAGTACAGCCCCCTGCTGGCCAAGGACACCACCCTCCAGCAGGAGCGCAGCATCGACTACTCCGGCTACGACTGGGCGAACTACGGCCGCAGCGGCGCCGCCGTCACCAGCCAGCAGCCCATCGGCAGCAGTGCCGTCGTCCCCTTTACCCACATCTATGACGGCGGCACCTATCCCATCGCCGCTGTGCCGCTCCAGAGTCCCAACGGCGGCGACTACGCCGGACTCTTCGGCCTGAATCAGGGTAGTCTGCGGAATGTGGTGCTCACCACCGGAGAGCAGGACTACTCCGTGACCCTGCAGGGCATCCTGCGCCTGCGTACCGCCTATGTCGGCGCACTGGCAGGCCGCAATGACGGCACCGTCTACAACTGCGCTGCGGCGGGCTACTCCGTCACAGCCCACGCCTATCAGGGCAGCGTCCTGTATATGGGCGGCTTCGTGGGCTATAACGTCGGGACCATCCGCTCCGGCAGCGTCAGTACTCCCTCCCTCACCGCCAGCAGCAACTATGCCCGTCTGCTGATGGGCGGCTTCACCGGCGGCAACAGCGGTCTGGTGAGCCAGAGCTACGCCATGGCCAACGTGGAGGTACTCCAGATCCGTGGCGGCGGCGTGGCCCTCAGCGGCTTCGCCGGGGAGAACATCGGCTCGATCCGCAGCAGCTACTGCGCCACGGCCCTTACCTCCCCCGGTGCCGATACCTACGGCTTCGCCCCGGCCACCGGCAGCACCTCCGGCTGCTGCTATCTCAGCGGCGGTACCTATCGCTTCGTGGGACAGGTCCATCTGTATGATTACAGCGACCAGTCCGGCGCACGGGCCGTCAATGAGCAGGGGCTGAAGGCCCTGACCCTCACCGGCTTCTCTTCCGCCGATGCCAGCCACACCTATCACCACAGCAAAACCCTGAACACCGACGGGCAGGCCTATCCCTATCCCACCGGTCTCACCGGCCACGGCAGCCCCGTCCACTACGGCGACTGGGTGACCCCCGCCGATCTGGGTACGCTGGGCATGGTGTACTGGGAGCACGAGGAGGGCGGCAGTAACCCCGGCTATCACTTCTCATACATCGGCTTTGAAAACGGCGTCCGCAAGGACGGCAGCAGCCTCTGCACCGCCCACGACGACGGCGGCAAGATCACTGCCTACGGCTACGGCTACTACTGGTCCAAGGGCGAGACGGAGCCCCTGCTGGAGACCCAGCACATCGCTCTGGACGGCCGCAACACCGAGGCGGCGGCGGAGCTGGAGAAGCAGATGCCTCCGTTCAGCTTCGTCACCTATCAGACCTCCGACACCGGTCTGCGGCTCCTCAGCGGCACTACCGGCAACGGCCACTGGTTCCTGTCTCAGGGGGATGTGTGGTTCACCTACACCGTCAGTCCCTTCTTCGCAGAGTCCTATGCCGTCACCGCCGTCAGCACCGGCATTACCGGCGGCACCACCGGCGTGGAGCCCGGCACGGATGCCCTGCCCTATCAGGTGCGGTCCGTGGAGCAGCTGCAATACATCAACTGGAGCTACTACGGCAATCAGGGCAGCTCCACCCGTGACGTGACGGGCAGCGGGAGTATGTACAAGTACTACCCCTACCTGCAATATAGCCGTGTCACCTGGGGCTACCAGAGCAAGGAGGACGCCATCGCCGGCGACTCCACCGGCGGCACCCGGCCCATCCGCACGTGGAAGCAGAGCCATGACCTCAACGGCCAGAGCCTGGCGGATCCCACGGATGCCTCCCTGAATTACAGCTTCCATCCCATCGCCGGGTCTGTCTACGACAGCGGCAGCAGCACCGACTACCGTATGGTGCTGTACAACTGGTTCGGCAGCAAGTACGACGGCCAGAGCTACTATATCAAGAACGTGAACATCGACTCCTACTGCTACAACGTGGGCCTCTTCGGCACCACCGCCGGCGCAGAGATCGCGAACATCGTCCTTTATAGTGACAACGGCGCCGTCATCCAGCGCAATACCGATCCCACGCCCTCCAGCGGCACCCGGACGGTGCGCCAGTATTCCACCTCCTACGCCTTGGGCGGTCTGGTGGGCATCGCCTATGACTACAACAGCAGCATGGGCAGCGGCAGCATCACCAACTGCGCCATCGCCGGCTACACTGTGGCCGACAACAGCCGCAACAAGCAGCATCTGGGTGAGGCCGCCATCGGCGGGCTGGTGGGTGTCTCCAGCGTCAACCTCAACAAGTGTTCCGCTGTGGTGGATCTGCAGATCAACTGCACCCACGTCGATACCAACGGCTACATGAACGCCGCCCGCTACGGCAACTATGTGCGTGTAGGCGGTCTGGCCGGCGGTGTGCGCTTTGCGGTAACGGACTGCTACACCGGCGGTACCATCACCGTTGGGGAGGAGACCCTGAAGGAGCGTGTTCCCGTGGACAGCAGCAACAATGTCTTTGCCGACGGCAGCTCTGCCGTCCAGGTCAAGATGAATTCCGGCGGTTTCCCCGGCCCCGATACCTATGTCTATATCGGCGGTATGGGCGGCAGCGGCTTCTCCGCCAGCTTCACCAACTTTGTCAATCGCTCCGACAGTTCGGATGGTCAGCCCACTTTCAATAACTGCTACACCTACATGGAGTTCCCGGACATGGCGGGTACCATCACCGGCATCTCCCTTATGGGCAGTATTGCCGACCGAGCCGGTGCCAGCACCAATGCAAAGCTCTATATCAATAACTGCTACTACCTCAACAGCAGCAAGAACAGCATTTCTTTCGACAATCTGCCCAAATACTACGGCAAGGGTAATTCCAGAAACAACTCCCTTAGCGGGCTGCTGCGTACAGAAGCGGCACGGGAAAAAATGCTCAACGGCGATCTCAGCTACCTCCGTAATTACGGCTGGAACCGTGGTTCCAACACGTATAGCATCAAGGGCCTGACGGGCCTGACCTATGAGCAGATGTCCCAGCGCACCGGTGCCAACATCGTCACCCAGAACAACAGCAGCGGCACGACCCAACGCTACGATAGCTTCGCCGCCGCTCTGGGCAACAGCTTTGCGTGGGTCACTACCGAGGAAAACGGCGCCGAGGTCCACGGCAAATACAGCTTCCCCGGCAGTGACGAGGCCCTGCAGGGTCAGGACTTCCCCTTCCCCACCGTGCTGGTGCAGGATAACGTCTTTGGCCGGGCCCGTCTACACTACGGCTGGTGGCCGTCATCTGGCCTCTACTGGAGCAAGGGCTTGCTGACGCTGGACATGATCACCGACTACGATGCCGCCGGCGGTGAATCCGCCGTGACGCTGGATCTGCGGTTCGAGGGCACGGATCCCGGCACGGAGCTCCCCACCCTGTCCTATACCAAGGACGGCATCGTCACTGCCGAGCTTCAGCCGGACGGCACGGGCCACTACAAGGTCCGCATCGTGGGACAGGCCATCGGCTCCACCGAGATCATCGCCACACTGGGGGATTACACCGCCCGTCTGGCAGTGGACGTCACCGCCAAGCTCTCCATCTCCGTGGATCAACTCTCCGTAGAGCAGTATGTAGGCGAGAGCACTACCCTCACCCTCACCGCACGGGACGGCACCGGCCAAGTGCTCACCGGCGTCAAATGGGACGTGGTCAGCGGCTCTGACCGGGTGGTCACGCTGTCCCCGGTGAGTCGGGATCAGCAGGTCACCGTCACCGGTAAGGGCGAGGGCGAGGAGACTCTGCTGGTGCAGGCCGGTGTCACCGTGGGCCAGCGCACCTTCACCAGTGAGCTGCGCCTCACCGCCACCATCCATATGCAGGGCGTGCTGGGCATCGCCCATGTGGGCGATGGAGACGCCGTGTATCGTCAGGGCATCCTGAATCGGGACGCCACCGACTGGGATACCCCTCTCGGCCCCGCCGAGGGCGATGTCCCCGATTACGAGGGTCTGTACCTGTACAGCCGTGGCAAGGCGGCGGACTTCCGGTACTTCACCGTAACGGCCCTTACCGTTCTGGATAGCACCGGCACTTCCCACGATATGCTCTCCACCGCCGATGAGGACTACCGGGTCACCGTAGGCGACGTGGTGGCCGCCCAGCAGGACGGCGACTTCAGCTATCGCCCCATCACCATCCACGGACGGCAGCAGGAGACAGTCACCCTACAGGTGACCCTCACCGACACCCGCACCGGCCGGCCCTATCCGCTGGATATCCCCTATACCCTGACGGCGGAGGATACGCAGATCACCGCCACCTTCGTGGTGGGCCGCCTGCGGCTGGAGAAGGCCGTTCCCTTCGGCCAGCCCGCCGCCGGCTTCCTCCCCACGGAGGAGGAGCTTGTCTCGGCGCTCCGGCCCGTTGTGGGCTGGACCCCCAGTCCCGACCTGCCCCTGTTCCAGGATACCACCTTTGAACCCATCTATCAGGATACGGAGGAGCCCGGTCTGCTCCGCTGGCGCTGGAGCCGATAACCGTTTTGCAGAAAGGAGGCCATTGGAATGAAAAAGTGTACAGACCGGAAGGGCGTCACCATTCTGATGGCCCTCCTCCTGCTGCTGGTGGCCAGCATGGTCAGCGTAGTAATCCTCACGGCGGCCACTACCGCCGCCCGGCACATCTCCAACGACCGCCAGAACCAGCAGACCTATCTCACCGTCAGCTCCGCTGCGGAGCTGTTGCGGGACGATATCCTCTCCTCCGGCTATGAGCAGAAGGTCACCCGCCGCCCCACTGCCACCGGCAGCTATATCGAGCGGGCGGAGGTAACTCAGACCCCCCAGGGGGCCATGAAGGTCTGGCTGGAGCGGGGCATCGAGGCCGTGGGCCGTGGCATCGCCTATACCGACGTCATCACCCTTACCCCGGATGCCGCCAGCGGTCTGGATGCCGTACAGGCGGAGTTCACCATGACCCCCGCCTACGACATCACCGTGACCCTTTCTCTGGCGGACAGCAGTCAGGGCAACTGCCTTATGACCCTCACCCTCAGCGGCCAGCGGAAGCAGCAGGTCACCACCGTCACCGGCGGCAACACCGAGACGGGACAGACCACCGTTACCACCACCACCATCTCTTGGGACACACCGCTCATTGAAAAGGGGGTCACCGGATGAAAAAGCTGAAGAACCAGAAGGGCGAAACTCTGGTGGAGACTCTGGTATCCCTGCTGATCATCGTGCTGGTGTTCGTCTTTCTGACGGGCTCCGCCGTGGCAGCCGCCAAGATCAACGCCAAGATCCGGGACACCGACGTCTCCTTCCGGTACAGCGATGCCCAGTCCGATGGCAACGCCCAGCTGCGCCTCTCCGGCCGCAGCGGCCAGACCGGCAGCACCTCGGTGGAGGTCTATCAGGAGAACGGCTACCGCTACTATGTGTCGGAGGATACGCCATGAGAAAACTCCGTGACCGGCGGGGCATCACCCTGACCGAGATGCTGTGTACGGTGCTGATCGTGCTGCTGCTGACGGCGCTGCTGGTGGTGGGCATCCGCTTTGCCAGCAAGACCTATACGGAGTCCATGCGGCTGTCGGAGGCGCAGGAGCTTTGCTCCACCCTCACCAGCGTCATCAGCGACAAGCTGCGCTTCTGCGGCACCGTGACGCAGGATGAAAACGGCGGCCTGACGCAGATCTTCATCCAAAACGTGGGCAGCGTAGAGGGTAAGGGCGATGCCTTTCAGATCGGTGAAGACGGCCAGCTGGCGCTGGGCGATCGTCACCTGCTGGGCTCCGCCTCCTACCCCAAGGGTCTGCAGGTAACTGCCTTTACCCTGCGCTACGATGCCTCCACCGACATTTTCTCCGTCACCCTGGAGATCGGGGACCGCTCCCGGCAAACCCTGTCCCAGACCTCCTTCGAGGTCAAGCGCATCAATCGCACCGTGACCTGATGCGCCCACGGCCTGCAAGCGGTAAGCGGCCAAATGCAGAGATAACAAACGAACCCCCTCGGCCATAGCCGAGGGGGTCCGCTTCTGTCTTATTTGGTTTTTTCTGCGGCCGCTGCGGCGGAACCGTCAGCTTTCCGCCTTGACGTCGGGCCTTGCGTCCTCCGTGCGGTACTGGGTCATAAGCAGCCGAATGGCCTGCTTCAGCGCCTCCAGCTGGGACTGCAGATAGCATTCATCCTCGAACATGGCGTAGTGGACGCAGGTCTGGATCAGGATGAAGATCAGCGGGGTGATGGTGGTATAGGGGATGCCCAGCTTGGGCTCCAGCGATTTGGCGTATTCGGTGTAGCGGCGGTTGACCCCCTCGAAGAACTGCTTGCCGTAGCGGATATACTTGGGGTGGGTGTAGACCTGATACATCAGGCGGTACTTCTTGCCGTGCTGCCGGGCCGTCCAGTAGGGGATCTCGTCGATGAAGCGCATCAGATCCTGCGGATCGGTGGGGGCCTTGGCCATGAAGTCGTCCTCCACCTTCTTCATGCAGTAGGCGGTGGACTGGACAATGAGATCGTCCAAATCTCTGAAATAGATATACAGCACGGCGGAGCTGCACCCACAGGACTCCGCCAGCTTCCGGATGCCCACGGAGGCCAGACCGTTTTCGGCGTAGCAGTCGTAGCACTTCTCCATCAGCATGATTTTTTTGCGCTGAAATTCCTCTTGATCTCTGGTTCTCACGGTACTTCTCCTCTTGTCATCCCTATTATTTGCATAGATTGCAAATATTATATACACTATATCTGATAATATATTATACCACTTGTTTCCGTGTTGCAAGGCTTTTTTCCGCAGTTTCCAAAAAATGACAAAATCATCGCCTGAATCGGACATTCAGGCGATGATTTTTTTTGCGATGTGCAATAGCGGGCATGGGCTGCTGCCTATGTCCGCCGGGATACGCTCCCTCGCCCCGCCGCCGTCCGGGGATATCCGTTATCCTTCGGTGCCAATGCCCTCCGGCGTCGTATCGGCAGCTGCGGTATCGGCGGGAGCATCCGCAACGGTGTCCTTCGGCTCCTGACGGGCCTCCAGCCGTTTCAGATACCAGAGGATGCGCCCGCCCACATAGGCGATGGCCGCAATGGCCCCGGCGTCCGGCATATTCAGGTAGCCGCCGATCAGATACGCTCCTAAAAAGCCGAGCAATGCGGCGGTAAATGCTGTTTTCCAGTCTATGGGACACTCTGGCTTCATAAATTTTCCTCCAACATTGATACTCCTGTTACTCAAGTGTTACTGGGCGTGCCAAATATGTGGTAATCTTACTACCCAAGCCAACAGAGAAACTTACACCTCCCTTGGAATCTATCGACACAGAAATATTACTGGCTCCAAGGGTCTTATGGGCGTAGCTTGGTTGCATAACTGCATCCGTTGATGTTACAACGCCATAGCATAGATAGGTAGCAAATAGGAGCTATCTGTATTTGCCGTTCCATTTCTTCCGCTGTCATTTCTACGATACCTTCATCATTGACTTTCAGATATGTGGATGTAAGCGACAAATTGTCATAGGTCAGAAGCTTCAATGCCTCCTCTTCCGGAATCCCTTCACTATCCATACCCATGTAATCCATGAGAAACTGTGCGGGCTCATAGTCAGAGAGATTCGGATACTGTCGTTTTGCCGCCTGTGTGAAGGCATCCATATGTTCATAGGTAGATACCACTACACCATTATCTTGAATCGTCTCCTTGACCGTGATAGTACGTCTTGCCAGAGTATAAATACTCTCTTCGGTGGCTCCGGCCACGGTAGTCATGGCGAACAACATCGCCAAAAGAAATATAAAGGATCACAGTCTTTTCATAAAATATCCTGTTTATTATCTAAATTGTAAGAACCCATTTTGTGTTTTTCTGTGCCTTCATTTATATTTCTACCTGTGCATCGGACTCCTTCCCTTTCAGCTTCATCGTATCACAATTTCCGCTTTTTGCAAGCAAATTCGCCGCCCAGTGTGTTTTTTCGTAAAGAGTGCCGATTGTCGCCATTTTATTTTAGTGAAATTGCTCTTGTTGCCGTTTTTCCTTTGCATCTGACAGGAATTTGTGGTATGATACAGGATGTATTCTTGTTTCTATTCGCCGCAGCGATGCCGGAAGGCTCTCCCGCCCGGCGGCAGGGAAACGGGAGCAATACGCATACTTTCCTTTTGGAAACAGAAAGGACACGATACATATGGGACTCATTACGAAAATTTTCGGAACGTACAGTCAGCGGGAGCTGAAAAGCATCTACCCCATCGCTGACAAGATCGAGGCGCTGGCCGACGAGTACAAGGCCCTCACCGATGCCCAGCTTCAGGCCAAGACCCCGGAGTTCAAGGAGCGTCTGGCCAACGGTGAGACGCTGGATGACCTGCTGCCGGAGGCCTTTGCCACCGTGCGGGAGGCAGCGGACCGTGTGCTGGGTCTGCGCCCCTATCGGGTGCAGCTCATCGGCGGCATCGTGCTGCATCAGGGCCGCATCGCTGAGATGAAGACCGGTGAAGGTAAGACGCTGGTGGCCACGCTGCCCTCCTACCTCAATGCACTGACGGGCCGTGGCGTTCACATCGTCACCGTCAACGACTATCTGGCCAAGCGAGACAGCGAGTGGATGGGCAAGGTCCACCGCTTTCTGGGCCTGTCGGTGGGCCTGATCGTCCACGACCTCAGCAAGGAGGAGCGGCAGGCCGCCTACAACGCCGACATCACCTACGGCACCAACAACGAGATGGGCTTTGACTACCTGCGGGACAACATGGCCATCTATAAGAATGAACAGGTGCAGCGGGGTCATAACTTCGCCATCGTGGACGAGGTGGACTCCATCCTCATCGATGAGGCCCGGACGCCCCTTATCATCTCCGGCATGGGCGACAAGTCCACGCAGCTGTATGACATGGCGGAGTCGCTGGTGGCCCGGATGAAGAAATACGTGGTGGCGGAGGTGGACTCCAAAGAGGAGGAAGCCGAGGATATCGACGCCGACTATGTGGTGGACGAGAAGGCCAAGACGGCCACCCTCACCGCCCGTGGTATCGCCAAGGCCGAGGAGTTTTTCAATCTGGAGAACCTCTCCGACCCGGAGAACAGCACCATCGCCCACCACATCAATCAGGCCATCAAGGCCCACGGCGTCATGAAGCGGGACGTGGACTACGTCATCAAGGACGGCGAGATCATCATTGTGGACGAGTTCACCGGCCGTCTGATGTTCGGTCGCCGATACTCCGAGGGTCTGCATCAGGCCATCGAGGCCAAGGAGCACGTCTCCGTGCAGCGGGAGAGCAAGACGCTGGCCACCATCACCTTCCAGAACTACTTCCGCCTGTATCAGAAGCTGTCCGGTATGACCGGTACGGCCCTGACGGAGGAGGAGGAATTTGCCACCATCTATAAGCTGGACATTGTGGAGATCCCCACCAACCGTCCCATCGCCCGTATCGACGATCAGGACTCTGTGTATAAGACGGAGCAGGGCAAGTTCCGGGCGGTCATCCGTCAGGTGGAGGAGTGCCACGCCAAGGGTCAGCCGGTGCTGGTGGGTACGGTATCCATCGAGAAGAACGAGCTTTTAAGCCGGATGCTCACCAAGGCGGGCATCAAGCACAACGTATTGAACGCCAAGAACCACGAGCGTGAGGCAGAGATCGTGGCGCAGGCCGGTAAGCTGGGCGCCGTCACCGTGGCCACCAACATGGCCGGCCGTGGTACGGATATCATGCTGGGCGGCAATGCCGAGTACATGGCCACCAGCGACCTGCGGAAGGCGGGGCTGTCGGACGAGCTCATTGCTGAGGCCACCGGCTACGCCGAGACGGACAACCAGGAGATTCTGGATGCCCGCCGCCTGTTTGCCCAGAAGCTGCAGCAGCACAAGGAGGAGATCGCCGGAGAGGCGGAGCAGGTGCGTCAGGCCGGCGGCCTGTTCATCGTGGGTACCGAGCGCCACGACTCCCGTCGAATCGACAACCAGCTGCGTGGCCGTGCCGGTCGTCAGGGCGACCCCGGCGAGACCCGGTTCTATATCTCGCTGGAGGATGATCTCATGCGTCTGTTCGGCGGCGAGCGCATCAACGCCATCATGGAGCGGATGAACCTCGACGAGGATACCCCCATCGAGAACAAGATGCTGACCCGTGCCATTGAGCAGGCCCAGACCACGGTGGAGTCCCGGAACTTCCAGTCCCGTAAGTCGGTGCTGGAGTACGACGACGTGATGAACAAGCAGCGTGAGATCATCTACGATCAGCGCAAGCAGGTGCTGGAGGGCATGGACGTCAAGGGCATCATCATGAACATGATGTCCACCGCCATCGGCCATCAGGTCAGCAGCGCCTTCGGCGGCGAGAGCCACATGGACGAGGCCGGGATGCGGGAGCTGCTGCGTCAGGTGGAGGGCCTGTACTTCCCCAGGTACACCGTGCGCTTCGAGCCGGAGCGCATCCCCCAGTTGACGGCGGAGGAGGTCATCGATGCCTTTACCGCCGCCGCTGCCGACTTCTACGAAAAGAAGGAGCAGGAGTTCACCTCCCCCGTCATGCGTGAGGTGGAGCGTGTGGTGCTGCTGCGGGTGGTAGACGAGTACTGGATGGACCACATCGATGCCATGACCGATCTGCGGCAGGGCATCGGTCTGCGGGCCTATGCTCAGACGGATCCCATCATCGCCTATAAGAAGGAATCTCTGGAGATGTTTGAGGAGATGATCTCCGCCATTCAGGAGGAAACCGTCCGGCGGCTGTACTCCGTACGGCTGCGGAAGAACGAGGAGGTCAAGCGGGAGCGTGTAGCCAAGACCACGTCGGAGAGCGTGGGCGGCGACGGCACCGTGAAGAAGCAGCCCCGCAAGGTGAAGAAGATTGGCCGCAACGAACCCTGCCCCTGCGGCAGCGGTAAGAAGTACAAGAACTGCTG